>Ga0126313_10000483_pt1 | contig 19032 bp, 20 predicted proteins | sample Plot105A_FD_89954 | JGI IMG/M metagenome (GOLD analysis project Ga0126313, IMG submission 89954) | Serpentine soil microbial communities from UC McLaughlin Reserve, CA, USA - Plot105A | ecosystem: Environmental > Terrestrial > Soil > Grasslands | place: USA: UC McLaughlin Reserve, Lake County...
CGCGATGACGCGCCGGGTGACCGACGGTGAGAGGAGGGCATCGCCGCTGGCGACGGTGCGGACGGCGGCGATCAGCTGTTCGGGCGGGTCGTCCTTGAGGACGAAGCCGCTGGCCCCGGCCTGGAGCGCGCGGAAGACGTACTCGTCGAGGTCGAACGTCGTCAGGATCAGGATCCGCGCGGAGGCGTCCGCGGCGAGGATGCGGCGGGTCGCCTCGAGGCCGTCGAGCTCAGGCATGCGGATGTCCATCAGGACGACGGCCGGCCGAAAGCGGGCGGTCTTGTTCACCGCCTCGAGCCCGTTGCTCGCCTCGGCCACGACTTCGATGTCCTCCTCGCCTGCGAGCAGCATGCGGAAGCCGGCACGAACCATCGACTGGTCGTCGGCTACGAGCACACGGATGGTCATGACCGCTGGGCGCCGACGGGGAGGCGTGTGCTGAGGACGAAACCGCCTCCGTTGGCCTTGCCTGCGCTCATCTCCCCGCCGTAGATCTTGACGCGCTCGCGGACGCCGACGAGCCCGTGGCCGAGGCCGTCGCTCGTCGCGCTGCCCTTGCCGTTGTCGCGCACCTCGATCTCCAACTCGTCCAGCCGGTAGCGGACTGTCACGTCGGCGTCGCTGGCGCGCGCGTGCTTGAGCGCGTTCGTCAACCCTTCTTGAACGATCCGATAGGCGGAGAGCTCGACGCCTCGCGGGAGCGGAAATGGCTCCCCGTCCACGTGCAGCCGGACGGGCAGGCCGGCCCGGCTGACCTCGTCAACCAATGAGTCGAGGCCGTCGAGGCCCGGCTGGGGCACGAGCTCGGCTTCGTCCCCGTCGCGGCGCATGGCGCCGAGGAGACGGCGCATCTCGGCCAACGCAGTGCGCCCGGCCCGCTCGACGCCCCTAAGGGCCTCGCGGTCCTCCGCAAGCGCATCGGGCAGCTTGTGCCTGACGGCGCCGACCTGGAGCACCATCACGCTGACTGCGTGGGCGACGATGTCGTGGAGCTCGCGAGCGATCCGCGCCCGCTCCTCCGCCACCGCGACGCGCGCGGCTGCGTCCCGCTCCCGCTCGGCGAGCGCGGCACGCAGCTCCGCCGCCTCGGCCTGCTCGGCGCGTTCGCGCAGCGCGAAGCCTGCGACCCAGCTGATCGCGAACTCGACAGGGACGAAGACGAGCTCGGCGTTTGCGTGTCCGGGGATGTTGTAGACGATGAGGGTCGACGAGCCGACGACGACCGCCAGACCAAGGCCCGCCCGCAGGGGGTCGCGCAGGTTGCCGAGCAGGAACGCCACGGCCATCCCGACGGGGAAGAGGCTGACGGCAGACGGGATCAGCTGCCAGTCGGTGAACGAGATCCCCGCCGCGAGTAGCCAGTACGCGACCGGGCCACCGAACGGGAAGCGTCGACGCGCGAAGATCGGGAGCACCAGGAGCGCGATCGCCGGGAGGCCGAACCACAGCGACGTGCGCGCCGACTCGCGACCGACGACCACCTCGAGCATGGCTTCGATCGCGAGGGCCGCGATCAGCAGGTCGAACCAGTAGCTACGCGTGACGTATCTGATCCGGCTCACACCTTGAACGTACTGCACGCCTCCGCTCGTCGCCTCCTACCTGAGTAGGACAGGCGATCGTCGCTCGGTGCGAGCTCGATTCCGGCCTTCAGCCGATGCGGGTGCGCGGGCGCCCTCGTAGCGTCGATCGCGTAGTTCTCGACGCGAAGGAGGAGTGCCATGTCCGACAGAAAGCGCACCAACCTGGCGGCGCGAATGGGGCGTTGGAGCGCCGACCACTGGAAGACCGCGACCTTCGGCTGGCTCGGGTTCGTCCTCGTCGCGTTCGCCGTCGGCGGCGCGGTCGGCACGAAGATGATCGATACGAACACGGCCGGGCCGGGCGAGTCCGGTCGCATGGACCGAGTCCTCGACGCGGGCTTCAAGCGTCCTGCCGACGAGAGCATCCTGATCCAGAGCCGCGCGCTTGCGCCAACCGATCCCGCCTTCACGGCAGCGATCGAGGACGTCGTGGCGAGGATCTCGAAGCTCGACGTCGTTCAGAACGTCCGCTCGCCGCTCGACGAGGACAACGCCGGCCAAATCTCAGAGAACGGCCGCGCGGCGCTGGTGGAGTTCGAGATCCGCGGGAACGCCGATGAGGCGGCGGACAAGCTCGACCCGGTCCTCACACAGGTCAGTGACGCGCAGCGGGCCCACCCGCAGTTCTTCATCGGCGAGTTCGGCGATGCCAGCGCGGTCAACGCGGTCGAAACCGCATTCGCCGACGATCTCGAGAAGGCGGGTCTCCTGTCGCTGCCGATCACGCTCATCATCCTCGTGATTGCCTTCGGCGCTCTCGTTGCGGCAGGCATTCCGCTGTTGCTCGCGCTGACCGCGGTCTTCGCGACCTTCGGCCTGATCGCGATCCCGAGTCACATCCTCCCCGTGGCGCAGCAGGCGCCCGCACTCGTGCTTCTGATCGGCCTCGCCGTGGGCGTGGACTATGCGATGTTCTACTTGAGACGCGAACGCGAGGAGCGGGCCGCGGGACGCACGCCGCGGGCTGCGCTGGAGATCGCGGCCGCGACGTCCGGGCGCTCGGTGCTCATCTCGGGTGTCACCGTCATGACTGCGATGGCCGGCATGTTCCTGACCGGCGATCAGACCTTCGCGTCGTTCGGCGTCGCGACGATCATGGTGGTCGCAATCGCGATGCTCGGCTCGCTGACGGTGCTCCCCGCCCTGCTGTCGAAGCTCGGTGATCGAGTCGACCGGGCTCGGATTCCGCTTCTCCGCCTGCGCCGCAGCGACGGCGAGGGCCGGATCTGGGGGGCGATCGTCGATCGCGTCATGCGTCGGCCCCTGCTGTGCGCCGTCCTCGCCGGTGGGTTGCTCGTCGCCCTCGCGCTTCCGGCGCTCCAGCTCCGTTTTGTTCAGGCCGGCCCGGAGACGTTCCCGCAGTCGCTCCCGGCGGTCCAGACGTACAAACGCATGCAGCAGTCCTTCCCGGGGACGGCTCTTCCCGCGACCGTCGTCGTGAAGGCTCCAGACGTGAACGGACCGCTGATGCAGGCCGCGATCGACAGGCTCGAACAACGCGCCCTGGCGAGCGGTCGCATGCATCAACCGATCACGCGCAACGTCAACGAGGCAGGGACCGTCGCGAGCATCAGTGTCCCGATCGAGGGGAAGGGGACCGACGCCGAATCGAATGCTTCCCTTGCCCTCCTGCGCGACGAGATCGTGCCGGCGACGGTGGGCGCCGTGCCCGACGCCGAAGCCGGAGTCACGGGTCTTACCGCCCAATGGAAGGACTCGACCGACGAGCTGAAGTCGAACCTGCCGCCCGTCGTGGCGTTCGTGCTCGTGTTCGCCTTCGTGCTCATGCTGGTCGCCTTCCGCTCGATCGTGATCGCGGCCAAGGCGATCGTGCTCAACCTGCTCTCCGTGGGCGCTGCCTACGGCGTGCTGGTGGTCGTCTTCCAGCAGGGCTTCGGCAAGGGCCTCCTCGGCTTCAGCTCGACGGCCGGGATCGACCCTGTCGTGCCGCTGCTTCTGTTCGTGATCCTGTTCGGGCTCTCGATGGACTACCACGTGTTCCTCCTGAGCCGGATCCGCGAGGCCGTTCAGCGTGGTGAATCCACGGACGCGGCGGTCGCGCACGGAATCAAGTCCACCGCCGGCGTCGTCACGAGTGCGGCGATGGTCATGGTGGCCGTCTTCGCAGTCTTCATCGCGCTCTCGATGCTCTTCTTCAAGCAGTTCGGCGTCGGGCTCGCGGTCGCGATCCTGATCGACGCGACGATCGTCCGCGGAGTGCTGCTCCCCGCATCGATGAAGCTCCTCGGGGGCTGGAACTGGTATGTGCCCAGCTGGCTCGAGTGGCTGCCTCACTTCGGCGTGTCCGAAACCGATGCTGCGCCCGAGACGAAGCCGGCGCCTGCCTAGACCGAATGGTGACCCCGGGCCTTCACGGCCCGGGGTCGTCAGGCCGCGAGCTCCGGAGGAAGGCCGAAGCGCGCGAAGGCTTCGGGGGTGCGGAACGCTGTGATGTGGGCGATCCGTGAGCGCTGCAGGGTGAGCACGTCGAGCGCGATGGGGACGAAGCGGCTCCGCCCGAGCTCCCACACGTATACGCCCAACGCCGGTTGACCGTTCGCGCGCGTCGGCACGTAGCGCAGCCGCGGCGGCGGCCCTCCGGGCATGAGCCAAGAATCGGCAACGGCTTCGCGGCCCTGGTACCACTTTGCGTACGGGGGCATCTCGAACGTCGCGTCTTCGGCCAGCAGACCGACGATCGCATCGATGTCGCCCTGCTCGAACGCCGCGACGAAGCTCTCCACGATCTCGCGTACTCGCTCGTTGCCGAGCGAGCGCATCGTCGCCTGCTGGCTCTTCTCCGGCAGCCGCTCGTCAACCGTCTTGTGAGCGCGCTGCAGGGCGCTGTTCACGGATGCGACTGTCGTTCCGAGTGACTCGGATACCTCCCTTGCCGAGAAACCGAGTACCTCTCGGAGGACGAGGACGGCGCGCTGGCGGGGCGGGAGGTGCTGAAGCGCGGCAACGAACGCGAGCTCCACCGCTTCGCGCTGCTCGTAGCGAGCGTCGGGTGACGCATAACCGTCGGCAAGATCGATCGCCCCGTCGGGATAGGGCTCGAGCCACAGGGAATCGGCCAATGGCTCGCCGTCTTCCCCACGACCGTCCGCAGGAGGCCCGTAGTCGATCGGGAGCACGCGCTTCGGCCGACGCGCGAGCGCGTCGAGGCACGTGTTGGTCGTGATCCGGTACAGCCATCTGCGCAGAGTGCTTCGTCCGTCGAACCTGCGGAGGCCGCGCCACGCACGCAGCATTGCGTCCTGCAGCGCGTCCTCGGCATCGTGAAGCGAGCCCAGCATGCGGTAGCAGTGGGCGTGGAGCTCTGGGCGGTGCGGCTCGACGAGCCGGCGGAAGGCGTCCTCGTCGCCGTCGCAAGCCGCTTCGAGCAGCTCGTGCTCCATTGCTCTCGTACCGGCAGAAATCATTCCTCAGGGACCTGGACCTCCGCTGCCGCGGAAACTCATCGCTATGCGCCGATTAGTTTCGGGCAGCGGCGGCAGTCTTAGAGAATGGGCATGGCGCACGGCGTCCCCAATCCTGTAGTTCACCTGGAGCTTCGCACGGGGAACCTGCCGCGCGCTCGTGACTTCTACGCGCGGCTTTTCCGGTGGCGTGCCGAGCTCGTCGAGACGGGTTTCGGCGAGTACCAGACGCTCACGCTCGGCGATCACATCGAAGGCGGCGTCGCGGAGCACGACACGCAGCGTCCGTTCTGGCTGCCCTACGTCGAGGTAGCAGACGTCGCCGAGGCGACCGACCGGGCGCATCTACTCGGCGCCTCGGTGTGCTTGCCGCCGCGCGAAGGCCCGGCGGGTTGGCGAAGCGTGCTCGTCGCGCCCGCCGGCGGGATGCTCGCGCTGTGGCAGCCGAAGACGCGACGTCGGTCTTGAGGATGGCCGGCTGGCCAGTCGTCGAGCTGCGACGCTACGCCCTGCACCCTGGTGCGCGCGAGACGCTGATCGAGCTCTTCGATCGCGAGCTCGTGGAGGCGCAGGAGGCGGTCGGGATGCGGGTCCTCGGCCAGTTCCGCGACCTCGACGATCCGGACAGCTTCGTCTGGCTGCGCGGCTTCAGCGACATGGAGTCGCGTAAACGGGCGCTCGCGGCGTTCTACGGCGGCCCAGTCTGGAAGGAGCACGCGCGCGCCGCCAACGCCACCATGGTCGACTCCGACAACGTGCTGCTGCTCCGCCCCGTGACGAGTCTCGCGCTCGACGCCAGCATCCGGCCGCCGCCGGGGACGAGCGGCAGCCGACCAGGCCTCCTCGTCGTCACGATCTACCACCTGACGGAGTCGACTGCGGCCGATTTCCGCGAGCTCTTCCGCCGAGAGCTCGAGCCGGCCGTGCGCCGCGCCGGCGTCACCGTCCGCGGCACCTATGCCAGCGAGCACAGCGCGAACACGTACCCCGCGCTGCCCGTCCGCGAGGGCGAAGACGTGTTCGTATGGCTCTCGATGTTCGCGGATGAGGCAGAGCACGCCGTCCATGCCGACGGGATCCCCGAGCCTCGGGCGCAGTACCTCGAGCGGCCGACGGAGATCCTCAGGCTGCGGCCGACGGCTCGCTCCCTCATCCACGGCTGACTCGCGGCGTACCATCGTGGCGTGGCGTACGACGAGGAACTCGCCGATCGGATCCGCGAGCTGCTCGCGGGCGAATCCGACCTGACGGAGAAGAAGATGTTCGGCGGGCTCGCGTTCCTGGTCGGCGGCAACATGGCCGTGGGAGCAAGCGGCGAGGGCGGAATCCTCGTGCGCGTCGATCCCGAGCAGTCAGACTCGCTCGTCGCGAAGACGAGCGCCCGGCCGATGGAGATGCGCGGCCGGCAGATGCAGGGGTGGCTGCGCGTCGACTCGGACGACGTCCGCACGAAGCGCGAGCTCGGGAAGTGGGTCGAACGCGGCGCGAGCTACGCGCGGTCGCTGCCCGCGAAGCGCTAACGCCCTCGCAGCGACTCGTCGCGGAGCGCGAGGCGCGCGGCCTGAGTCGTCAGGTAGTGCTGCTCGACGAGGTTGGTCGTGGCCCCGGCGGCGGCGCGGTAATGCGCGAGCGCGGCCCGCGTGTCACCGGCCATTTCCAACAGGTGCGCGCGAACGGCGTCGACGCGGTAGTGACCGGGCAGCCGCTCGTCGACTGTGTCGAGGACGGCCAATCCGGCGGAAGGACCGTCGGCCATCGCAGTTGCGACCGCCTTGTTCAGCGTGACGACAGGGTTTCCCGTCAGCTGCTCCAACAAGCCGTAGAGGGCGAGGATCTGGCGCCAGTCGGTCTCCTCCGCTCGTGGAGCCCGGTCATGAAGCGCCGCGATCGCGGCCTGGAGCTGGTACTCGCCGACCGCGCCCCTGCCGATCGCGTCGTCCAGCAGAGCAAGCCCCTCGGTGACGAGCGCCCGATCCCACAGCGTCCGGTCCTGCTCGGCGAGCGGGACCAGCTCGCCGGCGGCGTCCGTCCGCGCCGGCCGTCTCCCGTCGATCAGCAGCATGAGGGCGAGCAGGCCGGCCACCTCGCTATCGTCCGGAAGCAGCCGCTGCAGCATCCTCGTGATCCGGATCGCCTCCTGGGAGAGCTCCGCGCGGTGGAGGTCGCGGCGGGTGCTGCTCGCGTACCCCTCGTTGAAGATCAGGTAGAGGACGTGCAGCACGCTCCGCAATCTCGCCGCCTGCTCGTCGCGCGACGGCAGCTCGAACGGTGCGCCTGATGCCTTGATGTTCTGCTTCGCCCTCGCGATGCGCTGGGCCATGGTCGCCTCGCCGACGAGGAACGCCTTCGCGATCTCGGCCGTCGTCAATCCGCCCACGGCGCGCAGCGTCAATGCGATCGCGGAAGCCGGGGTCAGCGCCGGATGGCAGCACATGAACAAGACGATCAATGTGTCATCCTGATCAGAGAGCTCTCGCGCGTCTGCCTCCTGCGCCGCGGCCAGGTTCTCGCGGTTTCTCCGGGACCGGTCGCTTCGCTGCGCGTCGATCAGCCGCCGCGCCGCCGACTGAAGAAGCCAGGCGCGGGGGTTCTCAGGGACGCCTTCGCGCGGCCAGTGCACGGCAGCGGCAAGCAGCGCCTCCTGGACAGCGTCCTCGGCCGCGGCGAAGTCGCCGAACCTGCGGACGAGCGTGCCGAGGACCTGCGGCGCCAACTCACGCAGCAGATCCTCGACACGCGACGGCACGTTCAGCGCCCGTCACCCACGTGCTGAAGGTACGCCTCCATCTCCGCGACGTCGGACGGCGCTTCGTCCATGACCTGCCGCACCTGGATCGGCTGCTGCGTCGCGACCCCGCCCGGTCCCGGCACAGCCGAGATCTTGGCGGCGATCTCAACCGCACGCGCCTCCGACTCCACGTCGACGATCTGGTAGCCCGCGAGCCACTCCTTGAACTCCTGGAACGGCCCATCGGTGACCACCGGCGCACCCGCCCCGTCGGAGGTGACGATCTTGGCGAGGTTCGGCGGGGCCAGAACCTCCGATTCGACCCGCTCGCCGCTGGCGACCAGCTCCTGACGAAGGGCCTTGTAGTAGTCCAAGTGCGCCGCGATCTCCTCCGGCTTCCACTCCTCCATCGGCGTGTCGACGACGCCTCCTTCGAAATTGACTGCAAGCAGGTATCTCGTCATGTCACTCCTCCGTCTCTGCGTGCCCACGTCGGCACTCTCACCATTAGAACGGAGCACGGCGTCGTTTCTCGACATCACCGGCGCCGGGGTCAGCTGCGGGACGCATCGGAACGATGCGTTCGACGAGCGATGTGGCGGAGCTTGTCCGGGTTGACGACCGAGCGAACGGCGGTGATCGCGCCCCCGGCGACGTCGAGCGAGATCACCGAGTACGGCGAGCCGTCGGGGTTGAAGAAGACGGCACCGGGTTGACCGTTCACATGAGCAAGCCGCATGCTCAGCTCGAGCTCGTCCCGGCTGCGGGCGAAGCCGAGCAGGAGTCGCGTGACGCGGTCGCGCCCGAACACGGGCCGCGGGATGGCGCCGCGAACCTTGCCGCCTCCGTCGCCGTAGAACGTCACGTCCGGAGCGAGCAGCTCCGCGAGCGCCTCGGAGTCGCTCGCCGCGGCGGCCGCGAAGAAACGCTCGGCAAGCCGGTCGCGCTCCTCGCGTGAAGCCTCGAACCGTGGCCGCCGTTCGTCGACGTGTCGGCGAGCTCGCGCGGCGATCTGCCGGACGTTGTCCTCGCGTTTGCCGACGACGCGGGCGATTTCCGGGTAGCCGTAGCCGAAGACTTCCCGGAGCAGGAACACGGCGCGCTCGACGGGGTTCAGGCTCTCCAGGAGCACGAGGAACGCGAGCGAGAGCGAATCCGCAGCGTCGGCCGCGTGCGCCTCGGTCACCGCCTCCAGGTCCTCGTCGACCACGATCGGCTCGGGAAGCCACGTCCCGACGTACCGCTCGCGCTGGGCGCGGGCCGAGCGCAGTCGATCGATGCTGAGCCGCGTCGCAACGGTCGTGAGATAGGCCTTGGGATTGCGGATCTCGTCGTCGGCGACGCGGTGGAGGCGGAGGAACGACTCCTGGACGACGTCCTCCGCCTCCGCGGCGCTCCCGAGCATCCGGTAGGCGATCGAGAAGAGCAGTGGCCGCAGCTCGCCGTAGAGCGTCTCGTCGATCGCAGTCATGCGGTCCGACGCGACTCCGCCTCCTCGGCCTCGCCGCCCAGGCCGTGAAGGAAGCCCTCTCGCCAGCTCGCGTACAGGGGATGCCAACCGAGCTCGCGCTTCGCCTTGCCATTCGCCGATCCGCGCATCTCGGTCATCATCGCGACTCCTTGCTCGCCGATGAGGAGCCGGGCGAGCCAGCGTGGGATCCGGCGCGGTGGCTTCGCGCCGAGAACCTGCGCGAGGTACGGAAGCCACGCCGAGGTCGGAGCGGGCTCATCGTCGACGACGTTGTAGACGCGCGCCGCGCCTCCGCCCTCGATGGCGGCGACCGTTGCGTGGGCCATGTCCGCGAGGTGCAGGAACGACCAGACGCCGGCTGCGTCTCCGACGAGCGGCAGCTTGCGTCGACGCACCAGCTCGACCACCTCGCCGCCCACGCCGAGGCTCGTCTTCGGGCCGTACAGGGCGCCGTAGCGGAGCACGACTCCACGCGTCTTCGAACTGCCCGTCACTGTGGCCTCCAGGTCGCGGATCGCGGCGAGCGTCCCGCGTGCGGCCGCCGGCGGATCCGGGTCGAGCGCATCGTCCTCCGTCTTCACCCACGCGCCGTCGCGTGCGTTCGGCCAGCCGGTGAAGCTCTGCGCGACGAAGCGGGACGCATCGACGGCCGATGCGGCGGCCAGGAGATTGCGCGTTCCCTCCGTCCGCAAGCGGTTCGTCCCTGCGAAGAAGGCGTCGAAGCGCCGAAGCGACGCCGGCCGGGACAACGCCGTCGCCTGATGCACCACCACCTCCGGCCGCGCTTCCGCGACAGCCCGCATCGTCGCCTCCCCGTCCAGAACGTCGAGCTGGAGCGCCTTCGCCCCTAGCTCCTCGAGCATCGCTCGCTTCTCCGCGGTCGTGGTCGTGGCGACGACCTCGTGCCCGCGCTTCACGAGCTCAGGAATCAGGTACCTGCCGACGACGCCCGAGCCGCCGGCTACGAACACTCTCATCACAAGCCTCCCGTTTCGTGAACGTTCCCCTTCCCCAGTAGACGGGAGCGCCCGTCCGCTGTGACGTCGCGAGTTCCGGCATGACGAACGTCACGTCTCGGCCGCTGGCAGAGTGGCCGAGTGCGGAAGACCCAGTACTACACCGCGACGACCCTCGACGGGTACATCGCGGACGAGAACAATTCGCTCGACTGGCTCTTCGAGGTCGACCGCGCCCGAGATGCCGAGGACTCCTTCGCGAGCTTCTTCGCCGACGTCGGCGCGATGGCGATGGGCGCGACAACGTATGAGTGGGTGATCGAGCACGACCGGCTGCTCGACGAGCCCGGCAAGTGGCGCAACTACTACGGCGAGACGCCGTGCTGGGTGTTCACGCACAGGACGCTCCCGCCGATTCCCGGAGCGGACATTCGCTTCGTCGAGGGTGACGTCGCCCCCGTGCACGAGCAGATGACGCAGGCGGCGGCGGAGAGCAATATCTGGCTCGTCGGCGGCGGTGACCTGGTGGGGCAGTTCGCGGACCGGCACCTGCTCGACGAGATCCTCGTCGGGATCGCGCCGGTGACGCTCGGCGGCGGAGCTCGGCTGCTCCCCCGCCGCCTGACGGCGTCTCAGCTCGAGCTCGTCGACGTCGTGCGCGACAGGCAGTTCGCGCGCCTCAGCTACCGCGTCAGGCGCTAGAACACGCCGTTTTCGCGCAGGACAGAGAGGGCTCGAACCGTCGCGTAGCCTCGCCAATCGATCTCAGCGGCTGGCGAGTAGCTCTGGAAGTCGACCGACCAACCGCCGTCGTCACGCTGCTCGCCGGCGAGCCGCTCGAGGTCGCGTTCGACCGACGCGTCGTCGAGGATCGCGCGCGCGGGTCGTCCCGGCTCCGGCGCGAGGTCGACCGGTCGCAACGCCTCGTCGGAGAGACCGCCGGAGACACGCAGGTGGCCGTCCTTCGGGATGTACTCGGCGAGCCGAGCGAGCAGCGCCACGGCGGTGTCGTGGCGTTCGGACACCGCGTCGAGGAAGCGGAGGGCGAAGGCAAGCTCATAGGCGGCCGGGGCGGCCTCGAGTGCGTCGATCGCCCCCAGGCACCGGTCTGTCGCGCGTGCGACCCACGGATGAGCGGCGAAGGCCGGATCGTGTTCGGCCGCGCGATTGGCGTTCGCGGCGACGATAGCCGTGATCTGGAGCGAGAACGCGTCCGGGTCGGCGTTGGCCCAGAACGGCGCGCAGCCGCTCGGCTCTGCGATCGGAAGCGCGAACGGCAACCCGCCGTCGGGCAGAGAGTTCGCGTCGAGCCAGTCACACAGCTCGAGGGCGTCCGCAGCCGTCACGGGCGCGACCTCGGCGAAGACCTCGAAGGCATGGAGGGCCGCTGCCGGCTGGCTCTCGGGCGCGCGCAGGTCGGGCTCGAGGCCATGCCCGTAGCCGCCGTCCGAGTTGCGGTACGCGCGCAGCGCCGCGAGCACGGGCTCGGCCTCGCCGCCCTCGAAGAGGAGCTCGAAGCGCCGGCGGTCCAGCAGCCGGGCATGTCCTGCCATGAAGCTGCGTGCGGCGGCCAGCAGGTTGCTCATCTGCAAGCTGAGACGGCGTAGGGACGCCAGACTCATCGCCCGCGCCTGGTTCGGCAGACTGCAAGCACGATGAAGAGACGCAGGCTGGGGCGGCGCTCGAGGTCTCGGCGCTCGGGCTCGAGTGCATGGGATGTCGGCCTTCTACGGGGTCGACAGACGAGGGCCATCGCCTCGATCCACTGCGCACGTGAGTTCGGCATCGACTTCCTCGACATGGCGCAGGCATACGGGCCGCTGACGAACGAGGAACTCGTGGGCGGCGCGTCTAGAGCCTCGGCAGCGTGACGTCAGACGGCTCCGCTCCCGTCGAGTTCGAGTCGCGCGAGGCGTGGGAGCAGTGGCTCGCGGAACACCACGCCATCGCGAGCGAGGTGTGGGTCAAGATCGCGAAGAAGGCCTCCGGCATCGCCAGCGTCTCGTACCCCGAAGCCGTCGAGGTCGCGCTCTGCTACGGCTGGATCGACGGGCAGATGCGCTCGCTCGGGAAGGACTTCTACGTCCAGCGTTTCACCCGCAGGGCCGCGCGCAGCAGGTGGTCCAAGCTCAACCGCGAGAAGGCGACGAAGCTGATCGCGGCGGGCGCGATGAAGCCGGCAGGCCTGCGGGAGGTCGAGCGCGCCAGGGCCGACGGCCGGTGGGACGGCGCGTACGACGCGCCGAGCACCGCGACGGTGCCGGACGATCTGCGAGACGCGCTCGCTCGCAATCCGCGCGCGGAGGAGTTCTTCGCCACGCTCGACGGCCACAACCGGTACGCGATCCTGCACCGCATTCAGGGCGCGAAGAAGCCCGAGACCCGGCGGCGCCGCATCGAGAGGTTCGTCGCCATGCTGGCCGAGCGGGAGAAGCCGTACGCGTAGGAGGGCGCGCCGAGTCAGCCTCACGCCTACGGTCGGTCGGCGAGGTAGACGACACCGTTCTCCTGCGACTCACAGGCCGCCGGCGACAGCTTGCTCGGCGCGTAAGAAAAGTGCACCTCCTCGACACCCACCAGGCATGACCGAATACGAGGGTGATGGGATCGCTCGTCTGCTTGAAGACCTCGCTCCCCGCGACGCTGAAAGCGCCGCCGAGATTCTCGCCGGGTGTCCGGCCGTTCGTATTGAGGCGGGCGAACCGTACTTCCGCTCTTCGTTGCCCGACGCCGCGCTTCTGCTGGTCGACGAGGGATTTGGCGTTCTCCGGCTAGCTCAGGCTGACACGGCGCGTTCGATGATCACCTGCGAGGCGGGGCCGGGAAGCGTGCTGCTTCCGCCCGCGCAGGAGGAGGTGCTCTTCGGGCTGGTCGACTCACGACTGGTCGCAATTCCGGAGTCGGCGGTCGGCGAGCTCTTGCTCGTTCCCAGCGCGGCACGGACGCTCCTGCAGCAGCTGGCCGCGACTCTGGGACAGATGCAGGAGGCGATCGGGAACTTCGCGAACACGCGACACCTCGAGCGCGTTCGCAACAAGCTTCTCCAGCTCGCCCGGAATTACGGCCGCGTCGGCCGCGACGGGATCCGCATCGACTTTCCCGTCAGTCACACCGTGCTCGCCGAGATGATCGGCTCCTCCCGAGAGACGGTCACGCGCGCGCTCGACGAATTGCAGCGGGCGGGCTTCGTCGCCCGGCGCGGCCACACGTATCGCCTGCTTATCTCCCCCGACGGTCTCTCGATCGCGTAGCGCGGGGTTCGCGCGGAGGCGGCAGGTGTGACAGCGATCACATAGCGCCGTGACCGCGCCTTCCTACGATTCGGCGCGAACGAGAGGCGGCGACCGTATGGACCTGATCGCGAAGGTGCTCGGGAGGTTGGCGATGGTGGCCGGCGCCGCGCTGGTTCTGTACCTCGGCGTCGTGATCGCGACCGGCACCCTTGCGGCGGTGTCGGGGACGAGCGCACGGCCACCGGGCGCCGCTGCTGACGTGCGGAACGCGAAGAGCAACCGGGCGCTGTTCCTCAGAGGCCGGCGTATCTTCCGCTTCGACACTTTCGGTGACCAGGCGTTCTGGGGTGGCGCGCTGCAGCTCCACCGGGCGATCGCGGGCCGCCGCAACGGCGGCATCGGCCCGGGCGTCAGCCCGAAGACGGCGCTCGCCGTCGGCCTCAAGGTCGATGCCACGGCCGTCCCGAAGGCGACAGCGGCCGCGATCAAGGCGGGCAATGTCAACCTCAACGACCCCAAGGTGACGCTGGCGTTGCTGAAGCTCAACGCCGTCGTCGGCGTGAAGGGCTTCTTCAACCGCCGCGGGCGGCTGACTTCGATGGGGATCACGTGCGCGGTCTGCCACTCGACGGTCGACGACTCGTTTTCGCCTGGCATCGGCCGCCGCCTGGACGGATGGCCGAACCGCGATCTCAACATCGGAGCGGTCATCGGCTTGGCGCCGAGCAAGAAGCCGCTCACCGATCTGCTCGGCGTCGACGAGCGGACGGTCGACCGTGTGCTGGCGAGCTGGGGGCCGGGCAAGTTCGACGCGGCGCTCTTCCTCGATGGCAAGGCCTTCCGACCCGACGGCAAGACGGCGGCGACGTTGATCCCTCCCGCCTTCGGGCTCGCCGGCGTGAACCTCGCCACGTACACGGGCTGGGGGACGGTCACGTACTGGAACGCGTTCGTGGCGAATCTCGAGATGCACGGCCGCGGGAACTTCGACGACGACCGGCTGGACGACGCGAGACAGTTCCCGGTCGCGGCGCGCAATCGCTTCGGGCACGTTCGAAACCGCCGCGACCTGATCACCTCGAAGCTGTCGGCGCTGCACTTCTACCAGCTCGCGATTCCAGCGCCGAAGCCACCCAGGCGTTATTTCAATGCGGCCGCCGCGCGGCGCGGACGCGCGATCTTCAACGGCAAAGGCCGGTGTCAGACCTGCCACATGCAGCCCAAAGGCACTCAGACAGGCTGGAACCTCGTGACGCCGGCGGAGATCTGCACCGACGCTTTCGCCGCTGGCCGCTCCGCGACCGGCCGCTACCGAACGACGCCGCTCGACGGCATCTTCGCCAGGAGCAAGCGCGGCTTCTACCACGACGGCCGTTACCCGACGCTGAGGTCGGTCGTCGAGCACTACGACAGCTGCCAGAACCTCAAGCTGACGCCGCGGGAGAAGGTCGACCTCGTCCAGTACCTGCGTTCGCGCTGAGCCGGCGCGGACGCGGGGCGTTCGACGCCGAAGGCTGCAGAGGAGGGCTGCATACGTTGCCCACGTGGTGTTTCTATGAGGGAAGGCTGGAGAACGATCCCCTCCCGGGGCGGTTTTGGGCGAGGCCTGATCGGCAAGAACCTGGCGAAGAGAATTGAGGAGCGCTGATTGATGGAATGGGCAGCGTTAGTCGCGTGGGTGCTGACCGCGGGCGGGGGAGTGGTCATGCTCGCGATCTGGGTCGCGCGCGGCGGGATGCGACAGCGGGAGAGCGGGAGGATTCGACCGCCCCTCATCCTGGGCCACTTTGCGCTCGCCGCTACCGGTCTCGTGCTCTGGATCGTCTATCTCGCCGCGGACAGCGACGCGCTCGCATGGGTCGCGTTTGTCCTCCTGCTCGTCGTCGCCGGGCTTGGCTTCACGATGTTCGCGATCTGGCAGCGTCAGCGCCAGGCGCGCGCGACGGTCACGCAGGCCGCGACGGCGACGAGCGGGCCGGCGCAGCCCGCGGAGCAGCGCTTCCCGGTAGCGGTCGTCGCGCTTCATGGCCTCGCTGCGGCAACGACGTTGGTGCTCGTCCTGCTCGCGGCACTGGAGGTCGGAACGAGCTAGGCGCCGGCCATGACGTCGGCGTCGGTCGCGTTTTCACGGTGGCGACCGGGTAAATTCGGCAGTTCAACGGGCGACCGGTCGAGGAGGCGACGATGAAGCTGAGCTACCTCGTCAAAGGGCTTCCGGGGCACCCGATCCATCCGCCGCTGACGGACGCGACGATCGGGATCTACACCGGCGCGACGATCTTTGGCGCCTTGAGCGCGCTCGGGCTCAGTGAGAGGAACACGGCGACGGCGTGGTGGCTCGCGCTGATCGTCGGGCTAGTCGCAACCGGGCCGACGGCAGCGACGGGCTTCATCGACTGGCTCGGGATCACGTGGGGATCCTCGCTCTGGCGCACCGCGTCGGTGCACCTGCTGGCGATGGTGACGGCGACGGTCTTCTTTCTGCTCGCCGCGGTCTTCGGCCATGGCGGCTACGTCGACGGCGAGGTGACGGCGGGCGCGCTGATCCTGACGCTGATCGGGTTCGGGATCCTGACGCTGGGCGGATGGCTCGGCGGCACGGTCGTGTTCGTCCACGGCATGCGCGTGCTCAACCTGGTCGAGGAGCCGGCGCGCAGCGCGACCGCGGGAGTGCCGACCCCGAAGAAGGAGGCGGCGACTGCCGAGCACTCGGCTCCCGGCGACGAGCGGGAGGGGTGACCGCTCCTAATGCTCTCGCGCGAAGCGAAGGGGCCTCGAGATGCTCACGTAGCGGCGGGCCCGCTCCGATTCGCCCCACGCGGTCGAGGGCGCTCGTTCGCCGTGAGATCTCTCGCGTCACGGGCACGACCTCGTCTACCGTCGGCCTCACCTGGCCCGCGGTCGCCGACGACGACTACACCCTGCTGCACCTAACGCGTCTTCGCGAATGGCGCCCTCGTGAACGTCCAGTGGACGGCCGAACGAGCCGCGACGGTCCTTCGGCTAGCAGCGGCGACGACGTACTCGTTCACAGTCGTCGCCGTCGACCCGTCGCGCAACGCGTCGGCGCCGAGCGCAGCCGTGACTGCGACCACGCGGGAGAGCGCCGACACAACCGGGCCGACGGCGCCGGGCGACCTGTACGCGTTCGACTTCGGCTGCGAGAGCTGGCTGTTTTGGGATGAGTCTGTGGACGACCTCGACCCGCAGTACGCGATCCTCTACGAGGTGCACGTCAACGGCGTCTTCGACGGCGCCCAGCTCGGCGTCGACAGGTGGATCACGTACGGCACGCAGGCTTCGAACACGTTCTCCGTCCAGGCGATCGACAGCGCGGGCAACCGATCGCCCATCAGTTCGCTCACGCTCGACGATCAGACCTGCTGAAACGGCGCCGGGGCGCCGGGAGCCGTCACGGCGCCCGGCGCGCCTGCGCGACAGCGTGCCGATCTCAGTACTCGTCGTGGCGGCGGAGCCACGTTTGGGTAGCGTCGCCCTCGTCGCGGCCTTTCGGCGCCCGGTCGAGAATCCCGTAGTAGCCCATCAGGAACTCGAGGCCGCGAGCGCTGGTCGCGTAGCTCTGGTACACGGTGCCGTCGTCGAGCACGAAGGCGCTGAAGCCCGGGCCCTGCGTGAGGTATCCCGTCACATCGGTGCCGCTCGAGCTTGCGTTGTGCTCGAGGATCGGCGGCGGTCCCGCCTCGAGAATCGGCGCCGTCGCCTCGCGCGTCTGCTCCTCGGTGCGTGAGTAGCCGAGATCGAAGTTGAAGTCGCTGGCCGCTGACGAGACCCACGGCATGTTCCAGCCCATCCGGCGCTTGTACGCCTGCAGCTTCTCGAGCGGCGCCTGCGAGACGTAGAGCATCGTCACGTCGCGCGCGTGCAGGTGCGGGAGGGCGCCGTCGACGGTGTCGGCCATCGACGAGCAGGTCAGACAGCCGGCTTCGTAGCTGGGGCCGAACATGAAGTGGTAGACGAGGAGCTGCGAGCGACCGTCGAAGAGCTCGCGCAGCGCGCGCGTGCCTCCGTCCGTCTCGAATCGGTACTCCTTCTCGACGGGCACCCACGGCAACTCGCGCCGTTGCCGCGCGAGCTCGTCTCCCATCCGCGTGTGCTCCTTCTCGCGACGCAGCAGCTCCTCGCGGGCAGCTGTCCATTCCTCGCGACTTACGACCTCGTGGTCGGTCATCATGCCTCCTTTCCGTCGGAGGTCATCTTGGCGGCTGAGCGGTGCGCCGCGGGCCGGACCATTCAGCGCTCCCCGGCATCGCTCATTTCGGGCGGTGTACGCGCGCGGTCTTGATGTTGCAGGCACGGGCGCGGACGCGTTAAAAAGGCATCGTGACGAGCTACGAGTTCCTCGTTTTGCTGCACATCATCACGGTGATCGTGTGGCTCGGCGCCGGCTTCACGATGGATCTGCTCTTCCTGCGCGCAGAGCGCACCGGCAACCCCGCCGACCTCGGGAAGACCGGAGAGTTTCAGGAGTGGTTGGTGCCGCGGCTGTTCATCCCCTCGGGGGTGCTGACGCTCCTGTCCGGCGTCCTGCTCGTCTTCGACGGCCCGTGGTCGTTTGGCGACGTCTGGATCCTGATCGGGCTCGTCGGCTGGGTCGCGGCGTGGGGAGTCGGATTCCTCGTCATCAGGCCGCAGGCCGAGAAGATGAAGGAGATCGTGATGCAGCATGGGCCTATGAGCCCGGAGGCACATCGCCAAGCGCGGCTTCTGGCCGTCGTCTCGCGCGTGCAGCTGCTGTCGCTCTTCCTCGTTGTTGCTGACATGGTGCTGAGGCCGACGTCGGACGACCCGTGGACACTCGTCGTGCTCGCCGCGATCCTCGTCGCCGCGTCCGCCATCGGCGTGTGGACGATGCGGAAGCCGCTCCGCGAGGCGGCGCCGGTCGCCGAGTCGCGGTAGAGCTTCGCGCCCGCCCATGTCTCAGGGTCGAAGGCGGCCCGCACGACATCACCTGGACGCATCCCGACGCGATGAGTTTGCCGAGGGGCGAAGGTCTTATTCCATGATCGGAGTAGCGTCCGCCCGGCGGCGGATTCGCTGCCATCAGGAGCGGCCGAAGTCAAGAGGAGGAGCGAAGATGCCTGAGCACAAGATCGGAACCCGCGAAGATTGGCGGGCAGCCCGGGACGAGCTCGCGAAACTCGAGGGCGAGCAGGCGCAGCGAAACCAGGAGATCAAGAAGAAGCGGCTCGAGCTCCCCTGGGTGCCGGTTGAGAAGGAGTACGAGTTCGACACGGAGGACGGCAAGAGGACCCTCGCCGAGCTCTTCGACGGCCGCTCACAGCTCCTCGCCTACAACATCATGTTCGGGCCCGACTACGAGAATGGTGCCTGCCCCGGCTGCAGCAACCTCGCGGACGGCCTCGATGGGTCGCTCGTCCACCTGAACCACCGCGACGTGACCCTGATCTGCTTCTCGCGCGCGCCGATCGAGCGCCTCACCGCCTACAAGCGGCGGATGGGCTGGCAGTTTCCGTATGTCTCCACCTACAACACCGACTTCGGCTTCGACTTCGGCCTCGCGCTGACCACCGAGCAGGCGCAGGAGGTGCCCGAGATGAAGGAGATGCTCGACAACCCGCCCGACTGGCTCGAGGAGTGGTCGCGCCAGGTCGGGGCCG
>Ga0126313_10000485_pt1 | contig 18987 bp, 16 predicted proteins | sample Plot105A_FD_89954 | JGI IMG/M metagenome (GOLD analysis project Ga0126313, IMG submission 89954) | Serpentine soil microbial communities from UC McLaughlin Reserve, CA, USA - Plot105A | ecosystem: Environmental > Terrestrial > Soil > Grasslands | place: USA: UC McLaughlin Reserve, Lake County...
ACCGGCAGTTGGACGAGTCGCTCGAACTGGCCGTACTCGATCTCGATCTGCTGGTAGACGCGACCCTCGCAGGCCTCGCGGCGACGCTCGCCGGCGATGATCAGCGCACCGTCACCCGCCGTGACCCGAACCTGGTCGGGGTCGATGCCGGCGATGTCCACGATCACCGTGAAGGTCTGAGGGTTCTCGCTTCGGAACGAGTCGACCTGCGGTCGAAAGCCACGCCGGAGCCCGCCGAGCCGCGAGACCTGCCAGAGGTCCGCGAACAACTCGTCGAGCTCATCCTTGAGGACTTTTCGTCGCCCCATCGCGCTTGTGAATCGTAGCCTTGACATGCCCTTTTCCCGGAAGTAACTTAGTGGCCACTAGCTTAGCCACTACTAACTTTGCGAGAGAGGGGACGCGAGGGATGGAAGCTTGGGCTCGGACGATGATTCGCTTTCGGTGGGCGGTGCTCGCCAGCTGGATCGTGCTCGTGGTGGGTGCCGCCTACGCGTCGTCGGGTCTCAACGCGTTGCTGACGAACCGGTTCGTACTCCCCGGCGCGGAGAGCGAGAAGGCGGGCGAGATCCTCGGCGAGCACTTCGGCCAGAAGCCGGAGGGGTCGTTCTCCGTCGTCGTCAAGGGCGAGCCGGACAGCGCCGCCTCGCTCGTCGCGCCGACGCGCGCCGCTGCTGCCCGGGCGGCCGGCGAGCTGCCCACGGGGAAGCTCGTCGACGTCCGGGCGGTCTCGGATCGGGTCGTGACGGCGACGATCGCGTCGGAGCTCCAACCCGCTGAGGCGAAGAGTCACACCGGCGCGATGCGCGCCGCGCTGGGCGACATCACCGGGACGGACACCTATCTCACGGGACAGTCAGCCATCGAGCGCGACCTCGAGCCCGTCCAGAACCGCGACCTCTTCGTCGGCGAGGTCTTGATCGCGATCCCGATTGCGCTCGTGATCCTGATCTTCGTCTTCGGGACGCTCTCGTTCTTGCTGCCGTTCATGCTGGCCGCCGTCGCGATCCCGGTCACACTCGCCTGCGTCTGGGTCTTCGCGAACTTCATGACCCTCTCGACGTACCTGACGAACATGGTCACGCTGATCGGGCTCGGGATCGCGATCGACTATTCGCTGTTGATGGTCTACCGCTACCGCGAGGAGCGGAAGGCGGGCCGGGCGAAGGAAGACGCTGTCGCCAGGACGATGGAGACTGCGGGCCGCGCCGTGGTCTTCAGCGGGACGGCCGTTGCAATCGGACTCGCGCTGATGCTCGCGATGCCGCTGCCGTTCATGCGCGGGTTCGGCCTCGCCGGCCTGCTGATCCCCCTCGTCTCGGTGCTTGCGGCGGTGACGCTGCTGCCGGTGCTGCTCTACTGGCTCGAGGATCGGCTCGACCGCGTGCGGCTCGTGCCGAAGAGGGTGATCGAGCGGCGGGAGGACCAGGAGCAGACCTTCTGGGCCAGGCTGGCGGGAGCGATCATGCGCCGGCCTCTCGCCTTTGCCGTCGGAACGGTCGCGTTGCTCGTCGCCTTGGCCCTCCCGGTGACGGCACTCCAGCTCGGCCCCGGCTCGAACGAAGGCGTGCCACAGCGGCTCGAGGCCGTGCAGGGTCTCAACGTCCTCGCCGCCGAGATCGGCGACGGCGCGCTCTCGCCCACGAAGATCGTCATCGACACGGGCCGAGCCGGAGGCGCTCGCGCTGCGGAGATTCAGGCGGACAAGGAACGGCTCGCGACGCTGCTCCGCACCGATCCGGAGATCACGGACGTCGTCGCGGACGGGCCGCAGACGATCGATGCCTCGAGCCGGTACATCCAGGTGGAGGCGATCGGCAGGCACGAGTACGGCCTACCGGCGTCGCAGAAGTTCGTCGATCGCCTGCGCGACGAGATCATCCCGGCGGCCGGCTTCCCAGCGGGAGTCGAGGTGCTCGCGGGCGGCGGTCCGTCGTTCGGCGTCGACTTCCTCGACATCACCTACGGCGCCTTCCCGTGGCTCGTCGTCGCCGTGCTGCTCGCGACCTACGTGCTGCTCGTGCGCGCCTTCCGGTCGCTCGTGCTGCCGCTGAAGGCCATCATCCTCAACCTGCTCTCGGTCGGCGCGGCCTATGGGGTGCTCGTGATCGCCTTCAAGTTCGGCGCCGGTGAGCCGTTCGGGCTGACGCAGTTCGACCAGATCGAAGGGTGGATCCCGGTCTTCCTGTTCGCGATGCTCTTCGGGCTCTCGATGGACTACGAGGTCTTCCTCGTGAGTCGGATGCGCGAGGAGTGGGACGCGCGCCGCGACAACGAGGCTGCCGTGACGCAGGGGCTCGCCAAGACCGGACGTCTCGTCACCGCCGCCGGCCTGATCATGTTCGCTGCGTTCATGGGCTTCGTCGCGGGCTCGATCGTCGGGCTGCAGCAGTTCGGTCTCGGCCTCGCGGTAGCGATCCTGATCGACGTGACGATCATCCGGGCCCTGCTCGTACCGAGCGCGATGAAGCTCTTCGGGCGGTGGAACTGGTGGCTGCCGGACTGGGCGGCCCGCATCGTGCGTGTCCAGCCCTCGCCGCTCGAAGGCTCGGCACAGCCGGCAGTCCGGGCGGCGGCGCGCTAGCGGAAGAGCGCAATCAGCACGAGAAAGGCGACGATGATCAGCGGCACCCATGCCCAGCGCATGACGCTGAAGGCGCGCTCTTCGCCGGGTCTCGGCCCTGGCTCGGGCGTGTAGGGATCGAGCGGCGGCGCGGGCTCGCGCGGGATTTGGTCCTCGCCTTCGAGCACCTCGGGATCGGCGTCGACGATCCGTTCTCGCTCGTTCTCGCTCATGGCCGCCACCGTACCCCATAGCATCCGGCGGCGATGAAGGGCGTCATCCTGGCCGGCGGAAGCGGCACGCGGCTCCACCCGCTCACGCGTATCACGAACAAGCACCTCCTGCCGATCTACGACCGGCCCATGGTCACGTACGCGATCGAGGCCCTCGTCACGGCAGAGGTCCGCGAGCTGATGGTCGTCACCGGCGGGACGCACGCAGGCGAGTTCCTGCGCCTGCTCGGCAACGGGCACGAGTGGGGGATCGACCGTCTCTCGTACGCCTACCAGGAGCGCGCCGGCGGGATTGCGGAAGCGCTGGGCCTCGCCGAGCGCTTCGCCGCCGGCGACCCGATCGTCGTGATGCTCGCCGACAACGTGCTCGAGCGCTCGATCCGGCACGCGGTCGAGAACTTCCAGGGTCAGGCGAACGGCGCGCGCATCCTGCTGGCCCGCGAGGACAGCCCGGAGCACCTCCGCCACCTCGGGGTCCCGGAGCTCGATGACAGCAGAGTCGTGAAGATCCACGAGAAGCCGGAGGAACCGCCGAGTGCCTTCGCCGTCACCGGCATCTACTTCTACGGCCCGTCGGTCTTCGAGATCATCCCGCAGCTCGAGCCCTCCGGTCGCGGCGAGCTCGAGATCACCGACGTGAACAACTGGTTCATCGACCAGGGGACGATGCAGTACGACATCCTCGAGGGCTTCTGGGGCGATGCGGGCGAGTCGATCGACGCGTACTACGCGGTCAACGACTTCGTCCGCCAGAACGGCGCCAACAAGCCGTGAACCTTCCCGGCGTCGAGGTCATCCCGCTGCGGCGGTTCGAGGACGAGCGCGGCTGGTTCGTGGAGCTCCGGCGGGAGAGCAAGCTCGCGAAGCCGACGGTGCAGACCAACATCTCCTTTTCGCGGCAGGGGGTGATCCGCGGGCTCCACTACCACGACCGGGGACAGGACGACCTCTTCGCGTGCTTGCAGGGGATAGCGCGAGTCGTCGTCCTCGACCGCGAGACCGGTGAGACGTTCACGCAGGACATCGGCGAGGACAACTTCGTCGCCCTGTACATCCCGGGCCACTACGCCCACGGCTTCGAGGCGCTCACCGATCTCTTCTTCTGTTACCACGTCACTCAGGAGTACGACCCGGCCGACCCGGACGAGAACGAGATCCCGTGGGACGACCCGCGGGTCAAGCACCTCTGGAGCACGCAATCGCCGATCCTGTCGCAGCGGGACGCGGCGGCGTCCTGATCACCGGCGCCGCCGGCCAGCTCGGGACGGCGCTGGCGGAGGTCTTTCCCGACGCGCGAGCGGTCACGCGCGCCGAGTGGGACGTGGCCGACCCGTACCCCTTCGGCGAGCGGCCGGAGCTCGTGCTGCACGCCGCGGCGTGGACGAAGGTGGACGACGCCGAGTCGGACCCCGAGGGTGCGAGGCGCGCCAACGTCGAGGGGACGCGAAACGTTGTGGAGCTCGGCGCGCCCGTCGTCTACTACTCGAGCGACTACGTCTTCGACGGGACGAAGCGCGAGCCGTACGTCGAGTCCGACCCGACGAACCCGTTAGGCGTCTACGGCCGCACGAAGCTCGAGGGAGAGCAGCAGGTCCGAGACGGCTGGATCGTTCGCTCCTCCTGGCTCTTCGGCTGGACCGGACACAACTTCGTCCGGACGATGTTGCGGCTCGGCGGCGAGCGCGACGAGGTGGCGGTCGTCGACGACCAGCGCGGGTCGCCGACCTATGTCGGGCATCTCGCCGAAGCGACGCGTCGCGTGTTGGAACAGCCGTACGGCGTCTATCACGTCGCGGCGGACGGCGACTGCACGTGGGCCGACTTTGCCGAGGCGATCTTCGAGGAGGGCGGCATGCGCTGTCGCATCCGTCGGATCACGACCGAGGAGTTCGGTGCCCCCGCGCCGAGGCCGGCGTACTCGGTGCTGCGGAGCGAGAGAGGCGCGCAGCGTCTACCTCACTGGCGTAAAGGTCTTCGAGCCTGCCTCGAACGCCTCGCAGGCGCGTCTTCTTCGCAGGGCCTCTAGCGGCACCCGCCGGGGTCAGGTCTTGCACTGCCACAAATCGACTGTCTCACGCACTCGGATGTTGCCGTGCAAGACCTGACCCCAGAGACCCGGCGCGCCGTTACGCAGTCGGCCCGATCGTCTCTAGAAGCCCCGGCAAACGGGTTTCGGGCGATCGAGACCATCGGCCTCGTCGACGGGCTCGGGCGATTGATCGGACGGAGCGCGGCGCGGGCGCGCTTGGCGCGATCGAAGTCGGCGAACACCTCAGTGAGGACGGCGGCCGCAGCCGCCGCGACAATCAGCCAGCGGCGTCTAGCGCCAGGCGGTCTCCTCCACGGGAGCCCGCTCCTTCAGCGGCTCCCACCAGCCGCGATTCGCCGCGTACCACTCGACCGTCTCCCGGAGCCCGCTCTCCCACGAGATCTCCGGCTCCCAGCCGAGCTCTGCGCGGAGCTTCGACGAATCCAAGAGGTACCGCCGGTCGTGGCCGGGCCGATCCGGCACGATCGTCTTCAGCGACTCCGGCTTCCCGGTCAACTCGAGCACGAGGTCGGCGATCTCCTCGATCGAGGCCTCGATCCCCGACCCCACGTTGTAGGTCTCACCCACGCGGTCCGACTCGAGGACGAGCTCGATCGCGCGGCAGTGGTCGCGGACGTGCAGCCACTCCCGCTTGTTCTGCGTGGACGCGTACATGGGCAGCGGCTCGTCGTCGAGGGCGTTCGTGACGAAGAGCGGAATCACCTTCTCGGGGAACTGATACGGGCCGTAGTTGTTCGAGCAGTTGGTGATCGAGATCGGGATCCCAAAGGTCTCGTGGTAGGCGCGCACCGCGTGGTCGGCGCCCGCCTTGGACGCGTTGTACGGCGTGCGCGGGCGGTACGGCGACTCCTCGATAAAGGTCTCCTCACTGTCGAGCGGCAGGTCGCCGTAGACCTCGCAGGTGGAGACGTGGTGGAAGCGCCTGAGCCCGCCGACCTCTCGCGCCGCCTCGAGCAGCGTCTGCGTCCCGATCACGTTCGTGTGGAAGAACCGGCGTGGGTCGACGACCGCCAGGCTGTTGTGCGACTCCGCCGCGAAGTTGACGAGGACGTCGAGGTCGTACTGTTCGAGCAGTCGCCGGCCGAGCTCGAGGTCCGCGATGTCGCCCTCGACGAAGTCGATCTGCTGCTCGACGTCGTCGAGACTCGGGCGGTTGCCCGCATAGGTGAGCAGGTCGAGCGCGACGACGTGGTCGTCGGGATGCCGCTCGACCCAGTAGTGGACGAAGTTCGAGCCGATGAACCCGGCTGCGCCGGTGACCAGGACTTGCAAGGCCGGAACTCTATTGGCAGCGCGAACGGGCGTCGTCGATCTGGCTGCGATGCCCCTGGAGCTGCTCGGAGCGGTTGAGGTGCTGCAGCGCCTCGCCACACTTGTCCTGCTCGGCGAGGGCGCGCCCCAAGTCGTACTCGGCGTAGGCCTCGTAGGGCTGGCCCGAGCCCTTGAGCTTTCCGAGCGCTTGGCGTGCGACCGCCTCGGCCTCGCTCCATCGGCCCTTGCCGAGGAGCGCCGTGGCCTCGTCCGTCAGCTGGACGCCGCTCTTGCTCGACGCCGAAGGTGGCGTGGGCGCCGGAGGTGGCATTGGCGCCGGCGGTTCGGAAGCCGTCGTAACCGTCACGTTCGTCGTGACGGTCTCGCCTTCGCGCCTGACGGTCTGGCGCTGGACGACGGTGCGTGTCTCGGGCTCGTCGCGCCCAGCCATGACGGCGGCCATCGCGATGCCACCGCCGAGCAGCAGGAGTGCCAGGAGCAAGAGCAGTGGCGTTCGATGACCCCGGCGGCGCGTGGCGACCGGCGTGGCGAACTCCTGCGTCGGCGGCTCGAGCGCGCGACGGAGGTCGCTGACGAAGGTCCCGGCGCTCGGATAGCGCCGATTGGGATCCTTGGCGAGCGCGCGCTGGAAGACCGGGTCGAGCTCCGGCGGCGACGAGGGGATCGGCGCGTTGACATGTGCCGCGGCCTCGGCGGTTGGGCTGTCGGACTCGAATGGACGACGTCCGTGAAGCAGCTCCCAGGCGACGATCCCGAGGGCATAGCGGTCGCTGGCCGGCGTGGCGCGCTGCCCCTGAGCCTGCTCCGGCGAGAGGTAGCCCGCGGTCCCGAGCACTGTCCCCGTCATCGTCAGCGAGTCGAGGCCGACGGCGCTTGCGACGCCGAAGTCCGCGACGTGAACGTCGCCCCGCCCGTCGAGCAGCAGGTTGCCGGGCTTGACGTCGCGGTGGACGACGCCTGCCGCATGCGCGGCGTCGAGCGCCTCGGCGGCCTGTTCCAGCCAGCGGAGGACGTCCGCAGTCTCCGGCTTCCCTGTTTGGAGCTGCTGCTCGAGCGACCCGCCCTCGAGGTACTCCATGACGATGAACGCCTGACCGTCGTTCTCGCCGACGTCGAAGATCGTGACGCTGTGGGGAGCGCCGGAGAGGCGCGCAGCCGCGAGCGCCTCGTTCTTGAAGCGCCGCTTGACGTCCTCAGAGTCGGCGTAGCGCTCCGCGAGCACCTTGACCGCGACGATGCGCCCGAGCGTCGTGTCCATTGCGCGGTAGATGTCGCCCATGCCGCCGCGGCCGATGTGCCGGACCTCCGTGTAGCGGGTCGGGAGGATGTCGATTCGCACAGCCACCGGAAGTGACATTCCGTGAAATCCGTGTAAGGAAACCGCTTTGCGCCAAAACGATGCGCTAGCCTCAAGGCGGTTGTCATCGGGGACAATCGGGTCACGTACGCCATGTCTCGCGCACTCGTCCTGACAGCAGGGGTCATCTGCGGCTTTCTCGTAGCCGGTTTCGCCATGGCTGCATCGGACGCTCGCAAGCCGCGCCGCGCGGCGACGAAGCCGCGCACCGGCGAGCCGGTCTTCGTCGTCACCGGCCACGGCTGGGGGCACGGCGTCGGCATGGCGCAGTGGGGCGCGAACGGCTTCGCGCGCAGGGGCATGTCCTACAACAGGATCCTCGCCCACTACTACCGAGGCACCACGATCGGCCGTGCGCCCGTCTCGAAGGTTCGCGTGCTGCTGGCGTCAGGCAAGAAGACCTTGACGATTGCCTCGGCCGCGCCGTTCCGGGTCCGCGCTCCGAGCGGCAAGGTGAAGAGGCTTGCGGCGGGTAAGCACGTGATCGGCCCCGGGCTGAAGGTGAAGCCGAAGGGGGCGAAGCGACGTGTGGCGCTCGACTGGCCCGTCGTCTTCCTGGCGGGAGAGGAGCCGCTCCGACTCGACCGGCGCTACCGCGGAGCGATCCAGGTGGACGTCAAGGGCGGACGCCTGCGCGCGATCAACGTCGTCGGGCTCGAGCAGTATCTGTACGGCGTCGTCCCGTCCGAGGTCCCCGACGACTGGCCGGCGGAGGCGCTCAAGGCGCAGGCCGTCGCGGCCCGCTCCTACGCCGTCTCGACCCGGAAGCTCGGCGGTGACTACGACCTCTTCCCTGACGTGCGCAGCCAGGTGTACCGAGGCATCGACGAGGAAGAGGAGACGACGAACGCTGCGGTGGACGAGACCGCGGGCGAGGTGGTCATGTACCAAAGCCGCGTCGCCAGGACGTACTTCCACTCGAGCTCCGGCGGCCGGACTGCGTCGGCGCCGGATGTGTGGCCGGATTCAGGCACCGTCCCCTACCTCGTCTCCGTCGAGGATCCCTACGACGCACTCTCGCCGTACCACAATTGGGGACCGTTCGTTTTCTCCGCCGCACGGATGCAGAAGGTGGTGAAGGTCCCGGGTCCTCTGGTCGACGTACGAGCCACCGTGAACGCGTCAGGTCGTGTCCCCACCGTCACCGGCATCGGCACCGTCGGCGACGCCAGTGTGCGCGGCACCGACTTCCGGCGCGCCCTCGACCTCCGCTCGACGTGGTTTCGCATCGGCGTGCTAGCCCTCCCGACACCCGCCAAGCCTCTGCCCTACGGCGCGGCGGGGAAGCTGACCGGAACGGCGCGCGGCGTGGTCAAGCCCGTGCTCGAACAGCTCAAGGGGACGACTTGGACCGCTGCCGGATCGGTGCAGCCGCAGTCGAATGGGTCGTTTGCGGTCACCGTGCGTCCGACGGCGACCACGCGCTACCGCCTCACGTCCGGCCTGGCTCACACCGCCGCGACGACCGTCGGTGTCTCGCCGCGTCTCGCGTTGATCCCGCCCGGCGATCTCTCCGAGCTCAGTGGCACGGTCCGGCCCGCTCTGGCCGGGACGACGGTGCAGATCGAGCGGCTGACCGGGCAGGCGTGGCGCGTCGTCGGCCGGACGACGGTCGACGCGGGCGGTGGGTTCACGGCGCAGATCGACGTCACGCCGGGGAGCTACCGTGCTCGGATACCTGTGCCGGGACGAGGCCTGGTCGCGGGAACTAGCTCCACACTGGTCGTCAACCAATGAGATTCATGATCGCTGCGGCCGTCGCTGCGCTGGCGCTACCCGGCACGGCCGGCGCTGCGCGTTATGCCGTCGGCGTCGCGCCCGGCGCCGATGCGAGGACGATGGCCCGCGCGCTGGAGGCGCGCACAGGCGGGCGCGCGGCGGTGATCGGCCCCTTCGCGGTCGAGCTGAGGGCTCGGAGCGTGCGCCAGGTCGCCGGGCTCCGCGGCGTCACATACGTCGAGCGGCTCTCCGCGCAGCGGCGCGTCGCGTTCGTTCCGTCCGATCCGTTCTTCGCAACTCGACAGTGGTACATCCCGGCCGTTCGGGGTTTCGACGCATGGATCCTCCGGCCGCCCACGTGGCTCAGCGCAACGCGCGTCGCGATCATCGACTCGGGGATCGACGGAGACCACCCAGAGTTCAAGGGCGGCCGGATCGTGGCTGCGAACACGTTCGTCGGCGGCTCCGCCTACAAGGACGTGCAGGGGCATGGGACGTTCGTCGCCGGCCTGATCGCCGCTCGGATCGACGGGAGCGGCATGGCCGGCCTCGCCTTTCCCGCGCAGCTGCTGATCGCGAAGGTGGTGCGTCCGGACGGCGCCGTCCCGCTCGATGCAGAGGCGCGCGCGATCCGGTGGGCGGTCGACAAGGGCGCCCGTGTGATCAATCTCAGCCTCGGCGGCATTCGGAACCCGTTTGATCCGACCGGCGACGGGTTCTCGCCGGTGGAAGCCGACGCCGTCGCGTACGCCGTTCGCCACGGCGTCGTCGTCGTTGCCGCCGTCGGCAACTCGGACCAGGCGCCGGATCAGCCGTGGCGCTATGCGAGCTATCCCGCGGCGCTGCCGCACGTCCTGGGCGTCAGCGCGCAGGCGAAGGACGGCTCGGTGCCGATGTTCTCCAACCGCGACGCGATCTACAACGACGTCGCGGCTCCGGGCGATGAGCTCTTCTCGACGCTGCCGCGCTCCCTCACCTCCGAGCGCCCTACCTGCCTCGAGCAGGGGTACTCCGACTGCGGGCCGCAGGAGTTCCGCCGCCCGCAGGGGACGTCCTTCGCGACGGCGATCGTGACTGCCGGCGCAGCGCTCGTCCGAAGTACGTGGCCGGAGCTGCGGGCCGAACAGGTCGTCGCCATGCTGGAGCGCACGGCAGTCGATCAGACGGCCGCCACCGGTTGCCGCCGCTGCAGCGAGGGCCGCGACCCCCTCACGGGCTGGGGTCGGCTCGACATCGCCTCCGCCGTGGACTGGACGAAAGAGCAGCCTCGCCGCGACCGCTACGAACCGAACGACGATGCGGGCGCGCGCGCGAAGGTGCTGGCGAGGCGTCGCCCGACAATTCGCGCGACGATCGACTTCTGGGACGACGCGAACGATGTGTACGCCGTGCACCTGAAGCGAGGGCAGCGGCTTCGTCTGAGGCTGTTCGGCGAGAACGGCGACGAAATCGCTCTCGTCGTCTGGCGGCCGGGGACGAGACGGCTCGGCGACATCCGCTACCCGAGCAGTCGCTGGGTCGCGCGTTCCGAAGTGCCGGGCTCGCACGACAGGCTGCGGTTCCGCGCCCGCCGCGCGGGAAGCTATTACGTCCAGGTGAAGATGACTGAGCCCGGAACGGGGATCTACACCCTGCGCCTAATCCGGTAGCAGCTCTTCGTCCGCTACGTCCCTGATCTGACGCGCCGGGTTCCCGACGACGACAGCATGCGACGGAACGTCGCGGAGCACGACCGCTCCGGCGCCGACGAACGCCTCTTCGCCGACGTCGATGCCGGGGAGCAGCACGGCGCCACCCCCGACCCGCGCGCCGCGCCGGATCGTCGGCCCCTTGCGAAGCTCGTGACGGCGCTCGGTTCGACCCATGAAGTTGTCGTTCGTGGTGACGACGCAGGGCGCGATGAAGACATCCTCCTCGAGCGTCGAGTACGCCGTCACGTACGCGTTGGCCTGGATCTTCGTGCGGGCGCCGATCTTCGTGTCGTTCTCGACGAGCGAGCCCCGTCCGACGACGACGTCGTCCCCCAGCTCACAGCGCTCGCGGATGCAGCTCTGGTCGCCGAGGATCACGCGCGCGCCGACACGCGTCCCGGCGAAGACGATCGAGCCGGCGGAGACGATCGTGCCCTCGCCGAGCTCGAGCGGCCGAAGCTCCTCGCGCTTCGCGGTCGACCGCGGCGACAGCGCCGGCTGTTTCCCGAGCACGACGTTGTCGCCGATCTGACAGCCGTCCGCGATCACCGTGCCGGGGTAGATGACGACGTTTTCGCCGGCCTGGTAGCTCAGGGGCACTAAGCGGGAGCCCGTTCCAGGCTGTGTTGCAGCTGCTCGAGCACGCGGACGACCGCTGCGCCGTCTCGCGCTGCGGCCACCGGGTCGCCGTCGCCTGCGACGAGCGAGAGGAAGTGGCGGCACTCCAGCCTGAGCGGCTCGTCGTTCGGGATCTTCGGGATGTAGATGTCGCCGGTCCGCGTCCGCCACTCGCCGTAGCTCTCGGCGCGCTGCTCGGTGCCCTTGTCGTAAACCGTCACCTTCCGCTCGAGCTCCATGTCGTCGAAGACGGCCATCTTGTGGCGTCCGACGACGGTGAGCTTCCGCATCTTGTGCGGGTCGAGCCAGGAGAGGTGCATGTGGGCGACGATCCCGGAGGGGAAGCGGAGGTAGCAGAAGACGACGTCCTCCACGCCCTCGTGGATGAACGACTCGCCGCGGGCCCATACTTCCGACGGCTCCTCGCCGACGAGGTGGAGGATCACCGAGAGATCGTGGACGCCCAGCGACCAGAGTGCGTTCTCGTCCTTGCGGATCTGGCCGAGGTTCTGCCGATTTCCGTACACGTAGAGGATCTCACCGAGCTCGGCGGAGTCGATCAGCTCTCGGAGCTTCGCGACCGCCGGGTGGTAGAGGAGGAGGTGGCCGGGAAGGAGGACGAGGTCGCGCTCCTCCGCGAGGGCGACGAGCTCCTCCGCGTCACCGGCGTTGAGTGCGGGCGGCTTCTCCACGAAGACGTGCTTTCCCGCGCTGAGGGCGCGGCGGACCAGCTCGGCGTGCGTCGGGACGGGTGTCGCGATCGCGACGGCCTGCACCGAGCTGTCCTCGAGCAGGTCGTCGAAGCGGTCCGTCTTCTTCGCCTGGGGATAGCGGGCGCCGTAGCGGTCGAGCAGATCGGCGTTCAGGTCGCAGAGCCAGACCAGGTCGGCGAGGTCGTCGAAGTTCCGCGCGAGATTGGGACCCCAGTACCCGAGGCCGGCGAGGCCAACGTTGATCACAGCGTCCAGACCTTGTCGTTACGACGGCCTTCAGGTCCCGTCGCGTTGCGCAGGTCCACCACCACGTGCGCCTTCTCGACCAGTTCGGCGTAGTCGATGTTCGAGTGGGCCGTGACGATGACGACGCAGTCATGCGCGGCGGGATCGAGCTCGACCGAGCTGAGGCCCGCCTCGGCGAGTTTCGGCACGAAGGGGTCGTGATAGGCAACCTCCGCACCTGCGGCGCGCAGGAGCTCGATCAGCTTGAGCGCGGGCGACTCGCGCGTGTCCCCGATGTCGGACTTGTACGCCACCCCGAGCACGAGGATCTCCGCGCCGCTGAGCGAGCGCTGCCGCCCGTGATTCAGCGCCTGCGAGACGAGCGAGCGGCAGTAGTACGGCATGTTCTCGTTGACCTTGCCCGCGAGCTCGATGAACTCGGTGTAGAAGTCGTACTCCCTCGCCTTCCAGGTGAGGTAGAAGGGATCGATCGGGATGCAGTGGCCGCCGAGGCCCGGTCCCGGCTGGAAGCTCATGAAGCCGAAGGGCTTGGTCGCTGCGGCCTCGATCACCTCCCAGACGTCGATGTCCATGCGCTCGCAGAGCTGCGCGAGCTCGTTGACGAGCGCGATGTTGACGGAACGGAAGATGTTCTCGAGCAGCTTCGTCAGCTCCGCCGCCTCCGGCGTGGAGACCCGATGGACGGTGTCGACCGCGCCCGAGTAGAGCTGCGCCGCGCGCTCGGTGCAGGCGGGGGTGATGCCGCCCACGACCTTCGGGACGTTCTTCGTCGTCCAGCGCTCATTGCCGGGATCGACGCGCTCCGGCGAGAACGCGAGGTGGAAGTCGTGGCCCGCCTTGAGACCCGTGCGCTCCAGGATCGGCTGGATCACCTCGCGCGTCGTTCGGGGATAGGTGGTGGACTCGAGCACCACGAGGTGCCCGCTTCGGAGCCGGGCGCCGATCTGTTCTGCCGCGCTGGTCACGATCGAGAGGTCGGGCTCACGCTGCTTCGAGAGCGGCGTCGGGAGGGCGATCAGGATCGCGTCTGCCTGGCGCAGCTCGTTGTAGTCGGTGGTTGCGCGGATCCGGCGCTCGCGAACGAGTGGCGCGAGCTGCTCGGACGGCACGTCGCCGATGTGGCTCTCCCCCCGGTTGAGGGCGGCGACGATGTCTTCGGAGACATCGACGAGGAGCACCGAGCGGCCGGCCTTCGCGAGCGTCTGGGCCAGCGGGAGACCGACGTAGCCGGCGCCGACGACGGCGGCGTCCCACGTCGCCGCCTCGGAGTCCTCGTCTGTCCGCGGTTCGAGCCTCTCTTCAAGCATGGTCACAGGCTAATCAGAACGTCAGCGATTCGGTCCGCCGCATGCCCGTCGCCGTACAGCTGAGGCCGGTGGTCCGGCATCGCAGCGTCGGCAGCGGCCGCGGCAATCGCATCTGGATCGTCGTCCACGAGCACGTTCGCTCCCACCTCGACGGTGTCCTTCCACTCCGTCGAAGGACGCATCGTCACGCAGGGCACGCCGTACCAGTACGCCTCCTTCTGGAGCCCGCCCGAATCGGTCAGGATCACGCGCGCCTGTGACGCCAGCGCCGCGAAGTCGAGGTACCCCAGGGGCTGGATCATCCGGACATTGTCCGGTGGCTGGCACCGGCCACTAGCCACGGCGGACGTGCGCGGATGAGCCGGGAAGATGACGGGCCCGTCGATTCGGCCGAGTCCCTCCAGGATTCGCGCCAGCCGGTCGGGCTGGACGTTCGCTTGGCGGTGGACCGTTGCGACGGCGTACGCGCGGGGCTCCACCTCCAGGACGGCGAGGATCGGCGAGCGCTCGCGCGCGATGGCGGCGAGTTTGAAGCTCGCGTCCGCCATGACGTCGCCGACGACCTCGACGCGGCCCGTGACACCTTCGTCACGGAGAGTCTGTGCCGAGCGTTCGTCGGGGCAGAGCAGAAGTGACGACAGCCGGTCGACCTCGATGCGGTTGTGCTCCTCGGGCATCGTCAGATCGCCGCTCCGCATCCCGGCCTCGACGTGCGCGACGGGCGTTTCCCCCGCCGCCCTGGTCCCGGCGAGCGTCGAATTCGTGTCGCCGTAGACCAGCACCCAATCGGGCTGCTCGACGGCGACCACCTCCGCGATCACCGGCTCCATTCGCCCGACGTCCGCCGTCTGGAGGTCGAGCGTGTGGTCGGGCGGCGGCAGCTCGAGCTGGTCGAAGAAGACCTGCGAGAGCTCCTGGTCGTAGTGCTGGCCGGTGTGGACGACTACCTCGGCGATCTCCCGCTCGTGCAGCGCGACCGACAGCGGCCCGGACTTGATGAACTGCGGCCGGTTCCCGACGACGGAGAGAACCCTCAAGGGGGCCAGACTACGACGCCGCTACGAACCAGTTCTTCGCCGTCGGATCGGCCTTGAAGAACTGGAGCAGCAACCGACCGACCTTGGCGGCCCCCGTCGCCGACGGATGCGTGCCGTCCTTGCGCATGTCATCGCATGTCCACGTCAGTCCGTCGGAGCGCGGCTTCAGCCCGTCGGCCCAGAGATACGGCCCCCAGCCGATCCACGGGCCTCTGAGCTTCCCCTGCATGCGGTCCTGGATGAGCCCGCGGACCGCGTACCCGCTGTCGTAGGCGGCAGGCTCGGGGTTCAGCGCCGTCACGGCGTAGCCGCCGTAGATGCGGCTGGAGACGTAGATCAGCCGGAGGTTGGGATAACGGCGGGGCAGGATCCGGGCGATGGAGCGCAGGTTCGCGCGCAGCGCGTTCGCGTCTTTCGGGAACTCACGGTCCTCGCCGGCGATCGCCTCCTTGAGCCAGACGACCTGGACGTCCCTCCGCGATACGCCGACGGCCGCAAGCCGGCGGTCGACGGCGGACCAGTAGCCTGCCAACGGCTTCGAGATCCGCCTCGCGTCCCAGCTGCCGATCGCTCCGTCGACGGGCTTGACCGCGCGGTTGATCGTCGCGTCGCCGTCGAGGGACCGGATGAACGTCTGAAACTCCTGGGACGTATTCGACATCCCGACGGAGAGCACGACGATCCGCCCTTTGATCGGACGGACGCGCTTGGCCACCGCGAGCCCCTGCTTGAGGTACCCGGCAGGCGGCTGGTTCGAGCCGTTGGGATACAGCCCCCCGCGCTGACCTTTGTAGCGGCGCTTGCCCATGTCCGTCAGCGGCACGAGCCCGGTTGAGGTCTGGCTGCACTCGGCATTCAGACGCGTCTCCCGAGCAGGCGCCTGCGCGGCGGCGACCACGGAGACGGCGAGCACGGAAGAAACGACGAAGAGCCGCAGGTAGTTCATGAACCCCAGGGTAGAGAGCCGCTGTTAGCGGGCTGTAATGGCGACCAGAGGTGGGCCGTGCAGGGATCGAACCTGCGACCTTGGGATTAAGTTGCCACCCGCCGCGATGTCATTCTCCTCGCGGGGAACCGGTGCGGCGTGTGGGCTGGCGCCATCGAACGAATCAGCGGGAGAATCCTTCGAGCCAGTCAACGACGCCCTTGCCACCATTGAAGAAGTCCAGGATGGCGTTGCGATCGAGGATCGTCAGGCTGTAGTTCGCCCCGGCTAGCTCGTGTAGACCTCGCCGACCCCTGCGCGCCGGCTCTGAGTTAGCTCGGCCCGACCCTGGCGAACGGTGTTGGCACTATGGCCGGATGGTGCGGTTTGCGCTCAAGGGTCTCCTAGGGCGAAAGCTGCGGGCGGCCCTGACCGCGACGGCGATCGTCCTCGGCGTCGCGATGGTGGCCGGCACCTTCATGCTGACGGACTCCATCGACAAGGCGTTCGACTCCATCTTCACGGACGTGAGGAAGGGCTCGAACGCCGTGATCAGCGGAAAGTCCGCCTTTGACCTATCGGAGGGAAGCGGAACCAACTCGCCGACGCTGAGCGAGTCGCTACTGCCCAGGGTGCAGCAGCTTCCGTCGGTCGCGGAAGCCGAGGGGAGTGTTGACGGGGAGGCGCAGCTCATCGGCGACGACGGCAAGGCGATCGTGTACGGGGGCGCTCCGAACCTCGGTTTCAGCGTCACGGCCGGCGATTCGCCCTTCAATCCGCTTACGCTTATCCGCGGCGCCTGGCCGCAGAACGGCGAGCTCGTCGTGGACGAGTCGACGGCGAAGAAGGAGAACCTGCGACTCGGCGAATCGATTCGGGGTCCAGGCAGAGGGCGCCGCGCGACGGCTCCGGATCTCAGGCCTCGTCCGGTTCGGATCCGTCTCGACGATCGGCGGCGCCACGCTCGCGGGCTTTGACCTGCCGACCGCCCAGCGGATCTTCGGAAAGCGCGGCCGACTCGACGAGATCGCCGTCGCGGCGAAGCCGGCTGTCTCGGATCAGGAGCTCGTGCGCGAACTTCGTGCGTCGCTGCCGCCGACCGCACAGGTGAAGACGGCGACTCAGCAGGCCGACGACGACGCCGCCGAGACGAACAGTTTCATCTCGTTCCTCCGTGGCTTCCTCCTCGCGTTCGGCGGGATCGCCCTATTTGTGGGCAGCTTCGTGATCGCCAATTCCCTCTCGATCACGATCGCCCAGCGGACGCGTGAGTTCGCCACGGTGAGAACGATCGGCGGCTCCCGCGCCCAGATCCTCACCTCGATCCTGCTCGAGGCGCTCGTCGTCGGCGTAATCGCGTCGCTCGTCGGGCTCGCCGCCGGCGTCGGGCTCGCGAAGGTGCTGTTCTGGCTCTTCGACGCCGTGGGCTTCACGCTCCCGAACAGCGGCTTGATCCTGGAGCCAACCGCCGTCGTGATCGCCCTCGCTGCGGGCATCCTCGTCACGCTCGTTGCCAGCGTCCGGCCGGCGTTCCGCGCGACGCGCGTACCACCGATCGCCGCCGTGCGCGAGGGCGCGGAGCTGCCGAAGTCGCGGTTCGCCCACTTCCGCGTGCCTGTCTCGATCCTCGTGACGCTCGTCGGCTTCGCCGCTCTCACGTGGGCCCTCTTCGGCCCCGGGTTGAGCACAACCGCTCTCCTCGTGTGGATGGGGATCGGGGCGTTGCTGATCTTCCTCGGCGTCGCCTTGCTCGCCGAGCGGCTAGTCACGCCGCTCGCGACGTCGCTCGGCTGGCCCTCGTCACGATTCGGCGGGGTTGCGGGGACGCTCGCGCGAGAAAACGCGCGCCGCAATCCGCAGCGGACGGCGTCGACGGCGGCCGCGCTGATGATCGGCCTCGCTCTCGTGACACTTGTCGCAGTGCTCGCGGCCGGCATCGTCTCGACCTTCCGCGATGCAGTCGACGAGCTCTGGAAGGACGCCGACTACGCGGTGACGGCGCAGAACAACTTTTCGCCGCTTCCGGTCAGTGTGGCGCAGGCGACGAGCACCGCGGAGGGTGTCGACGCGGTGGGCAACGTTCGGGCGGGACAGGCGCGAGCGTTCAACAGCACGTTCAATGCGACCGCCATCGACCCGCCCACGAGCCGGATCTTCTCGATCAAGTGGAAAGAGGGATCGGACGCCGTACTTGCCCGGCTCGGCGACGCCGGAGCCTTCGTGACGGAGAACTATGCGGACGACCACGATCTCGCTGTCGGCTCTCCCATCCAATTGACATTCGCAAACGGTGCACGTAAGCGCTTCGTGGTCAGGGCGATCTTCGAGCCTCCAACCGGCGGCTCACCGTTCGGTCCGGTGACGATCTCGGCGCGGACGTGGGACCGCTTCAACGAGCACCCCCGCAATCTCTTCTCGTTCGTGATCATGAAGGGCGGTCAGACGGAGGCGAACCAAGCCGCGCTCGAGCGACGGCTCGCGGACTTCCCGAATGCGAAGGTACAGACTCGGAGCGAGTTCGTCGAGAACCAGATCTCCGGCCTCAGCTCTGTTCTGAACATCCTCTATGTCCTACTGGCACTCTCGGTGATCGTGAGCCTGTTCGGCATCGTCAATACCCTTGTGCTGACCGTCTTCGAGCGGACGCGTGAGCTCGGGATGCTCCGCGCGATCGGAATGACGCGGCGGCAGGTTCGTCGGATGATCCGGCACGAGAGCGTGATCACCGCCCTAATCGGCGGCGCGCTCGGGATCGTGCTCGGCGTCGTCCTCGGCGCGCTGCTGGTGGCGCGGGTGGACTTCATCGACTTCACGCTCCCCGTGGGGCAGCTGATCCTCTTCGCGATCGCGGCGGTGATCGTCGGAATCCTGGCTGCGATCTTCCCGGCACGCCGCGCCTCGCGGCTGAACATCCTCAACGCGCTGCAGTACGAGTAGCCGCGCGCTCGCCGCTACCACTGCCGCGATGTCCGCGTCGGTTTCGCCTTCGGTCGTCCGGAGCGCTTGGAGTCAACGCGACGCCTCTAGCTTTCGCTTTCTCATTGCGCGCGCTCGCTTCGGCGAGCCTCTAAGCCCCTAGAACGTAAGGGACAGCGTGCGGGCCGACACTGAGAAGGGTGCATGGTGAGTTTCTACGTAGAGAGGAGTGACACATGAGAGAGCCGTCGCTGTACGAACGCCTCGGTGGCGCCTACGCCATTAGCGCAGTCGTCGACTATTTCAGCGATCAATTGGTCGAGAAAGGCACGATCGAGGG
>Ga0126313_10000486_pt1 | contig 18952 bp, 18 predicted proteins | sample Plot105A_FD_89954 | JGI IMG/M metagenome (GOLD analysis project Ga0126313, IMG submission 89954) | Serpentine soil microbial communities from UC McLaughlin Reserve, CA, USA - Plot105A | ecosystem: Environmental > Terrestrial > Soil > Grasslands | place: USA: UC McLaughlin Reserve, Lake County...
GCCCCGATGCGGGCGAGCATCGTGAGTTCGACGGTAGGCACCTGACGGTTTATCGGCCGAAGTTGAGAGTTCTTGAATTCGAAGGGCTCCCTTACGCCCTCTGTAGAAACCAGCTACCCCCGACCAAGTCGCGGAACACGACCACGTTGCGACCGTCGACGAGCACCACCTCGAAATAGCGCCGCCGCAGTGGCTTGCCGGTCCACCAGCGATCCTCGACGACCCATTCTTCGCGGATCGAGTCCACCATTGCCCCGGCGACCGTGCGCGGCGCGCCTCCGTCGCCGGGCATCACGGAGGTGGGCTTGGGGGCGCCCAGTCGACGCGATGCAGGTGGGTTCATCTAGGCACTAGGCGTCCGGGAAAGGCGCGAGCACCGAGCGCCGCTCAGGGATCCGGGAGTCGGGGTCCAAGTCCAGTATCCGAAGCGCAGCGTCCGTCCCGGCCGCTTGCCGGGCCTGGCGGACCGCCTCCCCGAGTCGCGCCTGGCGGACCGCCGCCGCCTCGTCGAGGAGGCGTCCCTGGTCTTGCGCGGGCGGGCCGAACGCTTCTACCTCCAGCGCGAGTGACTCCGCTGGAGCCGGCAGCTCCGCCAGCTTCGGCGCCAACGCCAGGCGGATACGCGCCGCGTCGGCGCTCGCCCGCCGTAGCGTGACGCCGGTACGCCAAGTGCCCCCGGCTACGAAGCGGGCCGACACGGCCACCGCCCGCAACGAGCGGCCACGCCGCTCGCTGCGGGCCAGAACCCGCGCCACCAGCAGCTCGAGCGCTCGCTCGAGCTGCGGTCCCGACGCCGCCTCCGGCAGGTCGAGCCGCTCCGCCACCGGCTCTGGCGGGCGCCGCGGATCGAGCGGCGTGTCGCGTCCCTGCGCTAGATCGAGCGCGAGCAGGCCGGGATGGCCGAACCGCTCGGCAATCGCTCGTGAGGGCAGCGCGGCCAGCTCGCCTAGCGTCCGGATCCCGAGCTGCTCGAGCACCTCGGGGAGCGCCTGGAGCTCGAGGCGGGTACGCAGGAGGGCGACGGGCAGCGGAGCGAGAAAGTCCTTGACGGCGGACTGCTCGACGAGGACGGCACCGGGAGGCGGGGACGGGCCGCCCAACCGGCCGGTGGAGGAGGCGCCGCGCAACCGGCCGGCGGAGTGCCCCTCCGATGCGCGGCTTCGCCGTCGCCGCGGGCGCGCCCGCAGCGCTGCTGCGTGAGCAGCGAAGCGGCTGGGGGCCACTCCGAAGCGGGCCCCCGCGCCGAGTGCGCGGCGGGCGGCCGCCAGGACGCCCACCAGCTCGCCGCCGTGGATGCCCTGTAGACCGACGGCGTCGAAATAAGCCGACCCGGCACGATCGGATTCGACTGCCGCCCCCATGCCCTCGAGGCGATCCAGGACCGTATTCCAAAGCGAACGCACGCCCTCGGGGTCGGGGGGAACCAACCGCAGCGCGGGGCAACGCGACATCGCCTCTCCGAGCCGCATCCCCGGCACCACCCCGAACGCTTCGACCGGTGCGGAGACCTCGCCGACCTTCTGCTCGCTACCGGCCTCAGGAGCCAGCGCGACCGGCTCGGAGAGGAGCGCAGCACGGTCGCCCAACGCAGCCAGGAGCTCAAATCGGGGGTATAGAACGCATATGACCATCAGCGAACACATGTTCGCATCTGGTCCGGCGGGATGCAACCTGGTTAGAGGAGCCCCAGCCCCGCCGCCAGGCTCGCGACACCAGTGCACACCACCAGCGCGAGCACCGCGGTGAAGAACCGCTCGCGGTCGAGGCGTCTGAACGCGATCGTGCCGATGGCGTATCCCGCGACAACAAGGACCAGGAGCACGCCGACCACTCCGGCGTCCAGGGCGCCGCTGCCCTTGGCCGCCAGCAGCACCGCTCCTCCGGTCAGGTTCAGCGCGAGGAAGCTCGCCGCCAGCGACGCACGGAATTCCTCCGGCCGAACGCCATGAGCCTCGAGCCACAGCACGATCGGCGGCCCGCTGATGCTGATCGAGGTGGTCAGCAAGCCGCTCGCGAAGCCGGCCCCCCAGCCAACGGCCGGTCGCAATTCCCGCCGAGCGGACCGCCTGGCCGCGCGCTGTCGCAACTGCCAGCCGGCCGCCAGGACCACTGCGAGCCCCACCGTCACCTGGAGTGCCGCCTTCGACACCAGCGTCAGCGCCACCACCCCGGCGCCAAGCCCCGGCAGAGCTGCGGCCAGCATGGGCGCGAGGGCGCGCCAGTCGACATGCTCGGGGCGCCCACGCTCGAACAGCACCAGCAGGTTCAAGGCGAGCGAGACGACCAAGAGCGAGGTCACCGCCTCCACCGGGTCGAGGACCGCGAAGAGCGCCGGACTGAGTACAAGCGCGAAGCCGAAACCGGTGGCGGACTGGACGAAGGCGCCGACGAGCGCCGCGGCTGCCGCCAGGACCATCAGACGGCGGGAAGCCGGTCCGCCTGGCGGACGCCGCCGCGCCGATGAGCCGCCCCCGCCCGGCGGCCGGGCCTCATGAGACCGTGATCAGCTCCTTTGGGAAGCCGGTGAGGATCTCGGGCTCGTCGTCCGTGACCACGACGAGGTCCTCTATTCGGACGCCGACCTCGCCCGGCACGTAGACGCCCGGCTCCACCGTAACGACGTTGCCCGCGCGCAGCTCGCCTTCGGACGTTTTCGCCAGCCGTGGGCCCTCGTGCACCTCGAGACCCACACCGTGCCCGACGCCGTGCCCGAAGTGCTCCGCATGATCCGCCGCCTCGATCATCTCGCGCGCGACCGCGTCGACGTCACGGTATGCGGCGCCGGCCCGCACCGCCCCGAGCGCCTTCTCCTGCGCCTGCCGCACAAGCTCATAGGTCTCGGCCGCGGCCCCGTCGAGCTGTCCGGTAGCGAATGTTCGGGTGCAGTCGGAGCAGTAGCCGTCGACTCGGGCGCCCATGTCGATCACGACGAGCGTGTCGCTTGGGATCTCGACATCCCGGGGCACCGCGTGCGGGAGCGCCCCGTGCTCGCCCGCTGCGACGATCGCCGGGAACGAGGGGCCGTCTGCGCCGCGATCCTCCAGCGAGCGGGCGAGCGTGACCGCCACCTCCCGCTCCGTCCGGCCCACGAGCCCGCGATCGCGGAGCTCTTCGTAAGCCTGGTCCGCGATCTGAGTCGCCGCGCGGATCGCGGCGAGCTCGAGGTCGTCTTTCACCTCGCGCAGGCCCTCGACGAGGCTGCCCGCGGGCACGAGCTCCACGCCATCCTCGATCTTCTCGCCGAGCTTGCGATGGAGCTCCACGGTCACGTGGCCGTCCTCGAAGCCCGCTCGCCCGCGCAGCCGGGCCCCCAGGTCACCGACCATGTCCCGGCCTGCCCTGACCCGCTCGTAGCCGTGCACCTGGGAGCTCGCCTGCTCGACGTAGCGGAAGTCCGTCAGGAAGAGGCGCTCGTCGCGGGAGACAATGCACGCGCCGTTCGTGCCGGTGAAGCCGGTCAGGTACCTCACGTTCACGAGGTTCGTGACAAGCAGGCAGTCGAGCTCACGCTCGTCGAGCACCGCCACCAGCCGGTCTGTCCTGGCTTCCACCGTCGCCTCCGCGGAAACGCTCATCCCTGCATCGCCTCCTTCAGCATCTTGAGGGCGTCACGGTAGCCGTCGACCCCCTTGCCTTGCACCGACGCCACGCAGAGGTCGCGGATCACGGACACCCGGCGCCACTCGTCCCGCTCGTCCACCGCGGATAGGTGCACTTCCACGGCGGGAAGGTGAGCCACCTCGAGGGCGTCGCGGATCGCCCACGAGTAGTGGGTCCACGCCCCGGGGTTCAGAACGAGGCCATCGGCACTTTCCGCGGCGCGGTGGAGGTTCTCGCAGAACTCCCCTTCGTGATTTGTCTGCGAGAAGAACACCTCCAGCCCGAGCTCGCGGGCGAAGCGCTTCACCCGCACCTCGAGCTCCGTGAGCGTGAGCCGGCCGTAGTGCTCCGGGTCACGACGGTTCAGGACGTCGAAGTTGACCCCGTGCATCACCTCCACCCGGTTCCTCATCCGGCGTCCAGCTCCTCGATCGCGGCCCGGAGCTCGGCCGCACCGACCTCGTGACCCGGGGTGACCTCGCCCGGCGCCTCCACGAGCACGAACGGCACCCGTCCGCCGACGCGCTTCTTATCGCGCTCCACCAATGCGAGCACGTCATCGACTGAGGCACCGGAGAACCGCACCGGGAGGCCGCGCGCCGCGAGCAGCTCGGCGACCTCCGCCCGCAGGGCGTCGCGACCGGATAGGCGAAGCGCCGCGAGTAGGCCGATCGCGATTGCCTCGCCGTGTCGGTAGCGCGAGTAAGAGGTCGCCGCCTCGATCGCGTGCCCGACGGTGTGTCCGAGGTTGAGCACCTGGCGCCGACCGGCGTCTCGCTCGTCGGCGGCCACAACCGCAAGCTTGGTTCGAACGCAGCCCATGATCGTCTGGGAATCGAGCTCGCCGCCCTGGCGGACCCGCGCCCAGAGCTGGCCGCCGGCGATCAGCGCCGCCTTGATGACCTCGGCGTAGCCCGCAGTGAGCTCCTCCTCGGGAAGCGTGTCGAGCGCGGCCGGATCGCAAAGGACCGCCGTCGGCTGGTGGTAGGCACCCACGTAGTTCTTGCCCTCCGGCAGGTCCACGCCGGTCTTTCCGCCGTAGGCGGAGTCGACCTGCGCGACGAGAGTGGTCGGCACCTGGACATGGCGCATTCCGCGCTGATAGACCGCGGCACAGAACCCAGCCACGTCACCCACGACGCCGCCTCCGACGGCCACCACCAGATCTCCTCGCTCGGCGTTCGCCTGGGCCAGCGCACGCAGGACGAACTCCGCGCCGTGGATCGTCTTCCTCTCCTCGCCCGGCATGATGACGATCCGCTCGTCGCCTTCGAACGGTTGGCACCGAGCCACGTTCGAGTCCGTGATCACCAGCCGCCGCCCCTCGCGCGGGTAAAAGAACCCCGAGCGGATCAGACCGCGGCCGAGAAAGACGGGGTATTCGCCGGACTCCGCGGCGGCCCACACCAGTCGCGTCCCGCGCGGCGCCTCGCGGAGCGCGAGGACGGCTGGGGCGGCACGGCGGAGGGCGTCGCGGTCGCCCGGCGGCACGACGGCGTGCGCAACGGCCTCGTAGAGCGGGGCGCGGTCGCGCTGGAGCTGCTCGAAGCGGCCGGGCTCGCGCGCCAACGGGCGCCCCTTGCCCGAAGCGCGGCGCCAGGCGTCTTCCGGCCGCACCTCGAGGTGGACGACGGTGTGCCGGGCAAGCGCCTCGCGGACGCGCTCGGATTGCAAGGCGCCGCCCCCCAAAGCGATGACGGCAGGACGACCGGTCGTCCGCGGACGGCGCTCGAGCAGCTCCAACACGAGCTCCTCCTCACGTGCCCGGAACGCCTGCTCGCCCACCCGGTCGAAATAGCTCTCGATCGGCTCCCCGAGGCGGCGCTCGAGCTCGTGGTCGGAGTCCAAGGGCTCCGCGCCGAGCTCCGCCGCGAGCGTCCGGGCGCCAGTCGACTTGCCCGCGCCCATGAACCCCACCAGGACGAGGGCGCCGTCTAGCCTGCCCGCCTCCACCCGATCCGTTCCTCGTACGCAGCCAGCGACGCGCGCATGTCGTCGATGTGATCGCCGCCAAACTTCTCCCGGTACGCCGCGGCGAGCACGAGCGCGACCATCGCCTCGCCCACCACCCCCGCGGCGGGGACCGTGCAGGAATCGGTGCGCTCGCGGAGCGCCTGTGCCGGCTGCTTGGTCTCGATGTGGACGCTGCGAAGTGGCTTTGTCAGCGTCGGCAAGGGCTTCATCGCGGCTTGCACGACGAGCGGCTGGCCGGTCGTCATCCCCCCCTCGAGCCCGCCCGCGCGGTTCGTCGCGCGGTGGTAGCCGCGCTCCTCGGACCAGAAGATCTCGTCGTGGGACTGCGAGCCCACCCGTCCGGCCAGCGCAAAGCCGTCGCCGATGCCGACTCCCTTCATCGCGTGGATCGACATGATCGCCTGGGCCAAGCGACCGTCCAGCCGCTCCTCCCAGGAGGTGTAGGCACCGATCCCCGGCACCACGCCGAACGCCCGAACCTCGAACACCCCGCCAAGTGACTCGTTCGCCTTGCGGGCACCGTCGATCTCAGCGACCATGGCGTCGCTCGCGGCTGGGTCCAGGCAGCGCACAGGCGACTCGTCGACGTGGGCGAAGTGGTCGGGATCGACCTCGTCGCGCTCCGGCGCCGCCACCGCGCCGATGCGCGTCACATGCGAGACGACCGTCACGCCCAGCTCGCGGAGCAGGGCCTTGGCGAGGGCTCCCGCCGCTACCCGCGCCGCCGTCTCGCGCGCGCTTGCCCGCTCGAGCACGTTGCGGACGTCCGTGTGCCCGTACTTCTGGATGCCGGCGAGATCCGCATGGCCTGGGCGGGGCAGGTGAACCTCATCGACCTGCGCCTCCACCGGCCACGGATTCATGCGCTCCTCCCAGTTGGCATAGTCGCGGTTCTCGACCCGCAATGTCACCGGACTGCCAAGGGTGCGCCCGTGCCGGATCCCCGCGGTGACCTCGGCGCGGTCCTTTTCGATCTTCATCCGGCCGCCACGGCCGTGGCCGAGCTGGCGGCGGGCGAGGTCGCGGTCGATGTCCTCGGGGCTCAACTCGAGCCCCGCCGGCAATCCCTCGACGATGGCCGTGAGGCCAGGCCCGTGCGACTCACCGGCGGTGACGAAGCGAAAAGGCATGCCGCCCACACCCTACTTGCGGACATGCGCCGTCACGCGGCCAGGAATGCGTCGTGGTAGAGCCGGATCAGCTCCGGCCCGGCGACCACGCCGGTGAGTCCACCGAGCGCCAGGAAGACCCCGAACGGCAGCGCCCGCTTGCGTGCGGCCACGCCATCCCGCAGCACGATCGCAGCGCCCGCGAGCGTGCCGCTCACGAAGGCCACGAGCAGGGCCGGGACCACGGCGAAACCGAGGTACAGCCCCATGGCTCCGGCGAGCTTGACGTCGCCCATGCCCAGGCCCTCCGGGTAGGCGATGGCCGGAACCAACAGGAACACGAACGCCCCGGCGCCGGCGACGAGGTGCTCGACCAGGACACCCCCGCCGAGCGGCAGCGTGGCGACGATCCCGAGGATCGCGAGCGGATAGACGATCGTGTTGGGCAGAAGCCTGCGTTCGACGTCGATCGCGGCGAGCGTGACGAGCGCGGCCACGAAAGCCAGCTCGAGTCCGGTCCGCGCGATCGGGCCCATCGATCCGAGAAGCCGGCCGGCTGCTGACCTCACCCCCCGCCGCCCTCCTAGCATCAACGCCGTGCATCTTCGCCGCGCGCTCCTCCTGTTCGCCATCGTCCTCGGACTCGCCGCCGTGGCGGCGTCGCTGTCGCGCTCCGGGGACGGCGATCGGGAGCCGCCGCCGTCCGGGCAGCCCACGATTGCGCCGGGAACCGCCGGAGAGCCGCCGGTCGCGCTTCGCTTCGACGCCGAACGCGACCAGACCCGGCGGCTCGAGGTGGGGCGGGCCGCAACGGTCGAAGTCGCGGTGGACGAGCCGGGCCAGGTGGAGATCCCGCTGCTCGATCTCGCCGCGCCTGCGGAGCCGGTGACGCCCGCGCGCTTCGACGTCTTCGCCTCGGAGGTCCGGCGCTATCCCATCATCTTTACGCCGGCGGGCGCCGACGAGAGCCGACCCGCGGGCACGCTCGCCGTGACTCCCGCGCGGGGATGAGCCGCGGCGCGCGATTCCTGGGCATCGACGTCGGCGCCCGGACGCTCCATTGCGCGACCATCGACGAGCAAGCGGTCAGCGTGAAGCGGGCAGCGCTGCCCGCCGAGGACACCGAGGCATTGGCGCACTGGTGCGTCGACGCCGAGGCAGTGGCGATCGATGCTCCTGAGGCGCCGAGCACCGCCCCCCATGTCGAGGAGACTGGGCTTTCCCCGAAGTTCCGGCGCGCGCGCTGCGCCGAAATCGAGCTGGGCCGTAGGCACGGCAGCTGGGTCTCGTGGGTCGCCCCTGTTGAGGCCCCGTTTCCGCCCTGGATGGAGGCCGGCTTCCGCGCGTTTGCGACGCTCCGCGACGCGGGTGCTCCCGAGCTGCTCGAGGTCTACCCCTACGCCTGCTTTCGCGCGCTGGCGGCTGGTCGCCGGCCAGCCCCGAAGCAGACGCTCGCCGGGCGGAAGGAGCGGGTGCGGCTGTTGGCCGCAGCCGGGGTGGCCGTGGACCGGTTCGCGACGTTTTCGCACGACTTCCTCGACGCCACGGTCGCGGCGCTAACGGCCCTGGATCGGGCGCGCGGCCGCGCGCGCCCGGTGACATGCGGTCACGACGCCTCCGCGATCTGGCTACCGGCCGATGGGCCGGTGCGGCAGTAGGGCACCAAGGCCGCCCTTCCGGGCACCGCATGATGAATAGCCTCGCCGCCGGCAGGTTGAGCGGCGCGTCTACACGCCTGTGGGTCCGGAGAAGCGCACCCGCAAGCCACCTCCCCGGCACTGCTGGTTCTGCGGCAGGAGCGGGATGAGCCGGCACCGGAAGGCGATGCCGGTCGCGGTGAACCTCTGGACGCTGAGGTGCGCCCGCAGGCGCGACAGCCAGGTCCGCCCGACTGCCCTGGCCACGCTGCAGCTGAACGACCCGGGGCGAACCGATGCCGTCTGGGCAATCGTGATAAACGACACGCCGCGACGGATGCTCCCGCACCGAAGCCCGGCCGACGGATGGCCGAACGTCAGGATCAGCCGCGCGTTCCGGGGCATGCCCTGCACGGCGTCAAGGGTCGCGGTATAGATGGAGCCGCCCTCGCGGAATCGGCCGCGCGTAAGGACGTACGCGCCGTGGACGTAGCCAGGCCTTGCATTGACCGCGAGAAGGCGCAGGTCCGTGTCGGGGAGGCGCACGGTCAGCCTCTCGTTGGTCGCCCCGCCGGACATACTGAAGGTCGCCACGCAGACGGTGTCCGAACCCACGCAGGGCCGGCTTACCTGGGCGGCTGCGGGAGCGGCCAAAGCGATGGCGAGGACACAACCGAGTAGCGCAACAAGAGCTCGCTCGGAGCCGAGCATTGTTTAGGGCCTCCTTCGGTGAGGAACGCGGATCCGACGCGCACAACTAGCAGCGCGCTCCGTGCGGCGCAAGTAGCGCACGCATCCCCGCAATTCGGCCGGGCCTAGGCAGCGACGCCTCGCACCCGCAGTCGTGGAGCCGGGCGATCCGCGCCGTGGCTCACTTCCGGCGCGTTGCGCTTCTACCCGAGCGGGGCCAGCAGGCTCTTCTTGCCCTCGAAGGCGAACAGCAGCAGGTCAACCATGCGGAAGGTGTTGTTGTCGGGTCCGAGTGTCGGACGCCACGCCGGGTCGCGCACGATCGACGCCTCGCTTCCCTCCATCGCGCGGTGGAAGGTCTCGGAGACGACGCGTGCGCCTACTCCCTTGAGCCTGCCGGCGTTCAGCTCGGCCTCGCGGAGGATGTAGAACCAGAGTGGAGTGTTCCGCAGCAACGCGTCGCGCTGCGCCGCGGTGAGCGAGTCGACGTCGGCGCCGTTCCTGCCGTCTCGGAGCTGGGTCCGGGTGAGCCGGGTCAGGTTCACGCCCTTGCCCTTGAGGAAGGTGGCCATCTGCTGGCCCGTCGCCAGCTTGACCATCCTGGCCCGCGTCAGGTTACGGAAGGCGAGGTTGCGGCGCGGGTCGTTCTGCGGGGCGGCGGGCCCGCCGAAGGTCCCCGGGGGCAGGTTCCGCAGCGGATTGACGAGCGCCGTGTCGATTCGCATCGCGCGGTTGAACTTGTTCTCCGGCACCGCGAGGCCCGGCTTGTTCGCCTCCCTGAAGTCGTACAGCCGCCGGAAGTCCGCGATCCAGGTGCTCGGCAGCCGCGCCTGGCCGTCGAGATTCCCGCCCGTAGCGGAGAACCTGAACAGGAGCTCGAGGCTCCCGAACCCATCGTCGAAGATCTTGTTCCAGTTGTAGGCCCGGCGGATCATGGAGTGCCCCAGCCGGAAGCAGGCAACCGAGAACTCGATCGGCATGGTCGGCACATCGGTCGCCGGCACGCAGACCTCGAAGGCCTTCCGCCCCTGGTTTAAGACGCTGGTTACGACGCCGCGCGCACAGATGCGGGGCAGGTAGTCGGTGCGGATCATCCACTGATAGTGCTTGGTGACAAGCTCGCGCGCCCGGGCGAAGCGCTGCGACGGCGGCACCGACGCGGGCAACGTATCCACCACCCGGTTGTGGAAGCGGATGAAGGCCAGATGCGTCTGGGCGACCGCCAGGTTCTCGTCATTGCGGGGATCGGGGATGACGGCCTTGCGCTTCTGGGCAGCGGTACTCCCGGCGCCGCGCGGAAGGTCGAAGCCATCCTTCGCCGCGATGCCCTCGAACGCGACGGTCTTCCCCATCTTCAGGTGGAGGCCGTCAGCGTCGTAGAACTTGGCCGACTCGGAATCCTGCGGCCCCGCCCCGTAGAGCGAATCCAGATCGAGGCTCGGCGAGCGACCCTGCAGCAGCTGCGCCGGGGTCACATTCGCACCCAGCATCACGTTCGTCTTGTCGAAGGTCAGGTCGTGGTCGGTGAACTGGCCGAGGTACGTGAACCCGGCCGGGACGCGCGAGGCGCCGCCCCCGCCGGCCGCCATCTCGACCGCGATCCGCTTCCGGTTCGCCTCGCCAAGCTGGCGGTTCACTCCCCTCGGTCCCATTCGCGAGAAGCGAAACGGTGGCGTCCCGGCGGCAGCGACCGCAGCGCGCCCGTCGGCGCTCTCCGAGAGTAGGCCTTCGCCGATGACGAAGTAGCTCTCCGAACCATGCTTCTCCACGGTTCCTCCTCTGGTGGGGTCGCTCGCGAACGAGGGTCGCGCGGGGCCAGGCGCGCCTTCGGCGGCCCGAGGATCCCACGTCACCGACCGAGCGTCAATCGCGCCGGGCGCCCGGCCGGCTGCGCTCACGCGTCGCAAGCTCGATCGCCGGCGCCCTGGCCAGCAGCATCGTGAGCCCGTGGCGGGGGTCGCGCGGCGAGTGTCGCTGCTCCCTCAACACGATCGCTGAGAGCGGGCCGCCGCGGTCGAGCTCGGGCGCGAGCTCCTCCGCGAGCTCGCGCGGCACCCAGCCCACCTGTTCGCCGCGCGCGACGTGGACAGCGATTGCGTTCGGGTCGTGCGGATTCTCCGGATCCCGCCGCAGGGCGAGCGGTCGTCCCGGCCCCACGTCCGCGGATGCCAGCGCATCGGCGTGGTGGCGGGCCGCTCCCGCCACGCCGGTCACCCACAGTCCGCGGGCGGCGAGCGCCGGATCGTCCCGGGCCAGGAACTCACCCGAGTCGGGATCCACGAGGGAGTACCCCGCGATCCACACGACACCGCCGTCGTCCGGATACCAGTAGCGCTCCTCGTAGACGACGTTGACGCGGACGCCCTCGCCGGCCATGCGTTGAGACTACGCGCTCGCCACGGCCGCGCGCATGACATCAATGGGCGCGGCGCGGCCCGTCCAGCGCTCGATGCTGCGGGCTCCCTGTCGAACCAGAACCTCTAGCCCGTCGACCACCCGCGCTCCGCGCCCGGCGGCCCAGCGCGTCAGCGGCGTCGGCTCGGCGCCGTAGACCATGTCGACGAGCACGCTTGGAGGATCGAGCGGTGTCAGCTGCAACGCGGCCGCCGCATCCTCTCCCGCGCTGGTGCCACCGGAGCTGCGCAAACCGACCGACGTGGCGTTCACTACGAGCTCTGCGGCCACTGGCTCGCGAACGTGTCGAACGCCCAGCTCGGACGCCAGCGCCTCCGCCCGCCGCGCGGTACGGTTCCACACCGCCACGTCGGCGCCCGCCTCACGTAGCCCCCACACGGCCGCCCGCCCGGCGCCGCCCGCTCCCAGCACCAGCGCGCTGGCGGGCACCGGATCGCCGAGAGCGTCGAGCAGACCGCCGGCGTCGGTGTTGTCGGCGAGGATGCGCCCGTCCTCGAAGACCAGCGTGTTGGCGGCGCCGATCGCCCGGGCGGCGTCGCCCAGCTCGTCGGCGACATCGTGGGCGGCGACCTTGTGCGGGATCGTCACGTTGGCGCCGCGGTATCCCGACGCAGGCAGGGCGCGAACCGTCTCTCCGAAGCGCTCGGCTGGAACGGGCAGCTTCAAATAGCGCCAGTCGAGCCCGAGCTCCGCGAAGGCGGCGGTCATCATCGCCGGTGAGCGGCTATGGCCCACGGGGAAGCCGAGGACTCCGGCGAGGATCACGCCCTCTAGCAGTCCGTCGGCGACTTTCCGCCCCGCCGCTCCCGGGCGGCGTTGTAGCGGGCCACGTCCGCCTCGAACTCGGCGTTGGTCGCGGAGAACGAATGCTCCCCGCACGTGCCCGGCTTGACCACGTAGAAGAGGTAGTCGGTTCGCGCGGGCCGGGCGGCCGCCCTGATAGAGGCGACCCCGGGGTTGCCGATCGGTCCGGGTGGTAGGCCCGGGATCTCGCGAGTGTTGTAGGGCGAGGGCGTCGCGAGCTCGGACCGCTTGAGCGGCTCCGTCCACTGGTTCAGCGCGAAGCGGATCGTCGCATCGATCCCTAGCGGGATGCCCTCGCTCAGGCGGTTGTAGATCACAGACGCCACGAGCGGGCGCTCGCGCGCAACCTGGGCCTCCCGCTCGACCATCGACGCGATGATGAGCACGTCGTAAGGGGTGAGGTTCTTGCGCCTCGCGTAGCTCAGATCGACCTTCGTGAAGTTCTGCTTGAAGGCCTCGAGCTGACGTTCGACCAGCCGGCTGACCGGCTGTCCCTTCTTCAGCTCGTAGGTGGCCGGGAAGAGGAAGCCCTCGAGGGTTCTGCCGCGCGGCGCCCGGTAGTCGCGCGGATCGAGCGCTCGCGAGCGGCGCGTCGCCCTCATGTAGTTGCCGTCGAGGCGTCGTACGAGCGGGGCGATCTCGCGGCGGGAGCGGCCCTCCGGCACCGTGACGATCACGACGTTCGGCGGCACTCCCTTCTCGAGGCGGTCGAGGACCGCGTCGTAGCTCATGTTCTCGCGGAGGCTGTACTGACCCGGCTTGAGGTCGCCGGTACGACCGTCGATCCGCGCCCGCAGCTCGAAGAAGCCCGCGCTCGAGATGACGCCGTCGCGCTCGAGCAACGACGCGATGTCGCCGAGGGTCGCACCGCGCGGAATACGCACCCCCACCTCTTGTCCCTCGCCGTCGCCGTGAAAGGGCTGGAACAGTGAGAGCAGGAACCAGGCGGCGACCCCGAGCAGGCCGGCCGCCACCACGGCCGCGACGATGCGACCCCAGCGCGGTCCCCGCCGACCAACGGCATCCGGTCGCCCGGGCGCGCCACCGCGGCCGCCGCCGCCCAGCGCCTCGGGGGCGCCTCCGCCGGCGGGGCCCTCCGCGCGGCCGCCTCCACCGACGGGACGCGCTCCCGCTTCGGCCGCGGCCGTCGGCGTGACGCTCTCGCTGCCGGCCGCCCCGTCGCCTGCCGCGCCTGCGGCCGGGCGCTGCCGTCGAGCGGCGCGACGCGCCTCACGCTCCCTGCGAGCTGCCTCCCGCTCCTCGGGGCTTCGTCCGCCCGGGACGGGCGGCGGTCCGTGGCTCACTCGCCCGATCCCGCCAGATAGCTCTCGAGCAGATGGGCGGCCGCACGGGAATCGGCGTCGGTGTCTCCCCCGGTGCGCTCGGCGAGTCTCGTGGTGAGACGCTCGTCGTGTAGCTCCACCGGTACGGAGACTCTCCGTCCGAGCCGTTCCGCAAACGTCCTCGCGCGCTTCGCCTGCTCGCCCTCCTCGCCGCGGAGCGTCAGCGGGAGCCCCACGACAACGCGCTCGGGCTCCTGCTCGTCGACGAGCCGTGCGACGGCGGCGAGGCCACGCTTCGTGTCGGGGCGCTCGATCACGGGAAGCGGAGTGGCAAGGGTGCCGGTGGGGTCCGAGACTGCGCACCCGCAGCGGGCGCTGCCGTGATCGAGGGCGAGGACGCGCGCCATCCGACCCGACCGGACTAGCCGAGCGTCCTCTCGATCTCGAGCCGAGCCGTGGCAAGGGCGTCCGGCAGCTTTTCGGGGTGGCGGCCGCCGGCTTGCGCCATCGTGTCGCGTCCGCCGCCGCCGCCGCCCGCTGCCTGTGCCGCGACGCGCACGACGTCCCCGGCCTTGAGGCCGCGCTCGACGACCGACGGCGCGAAGTTCGCGACGAGATGGACGCGTCCGTCCACCGCGCAGCCGAGCACCACGGCGGCGTCGCCGAGCCGCTGCCGCACGGCGTCGGAGAGCTCGAGGAGCGCCTTGGCGTCGGGCGCCTGGACGGCCTCGACCACCACCTTCGCGCCGCCCAGCTCGTCCGCGCCGCCGACGAGCCGCTCGGCCGTCCCGCGATCGGGCCCGCCCCCCGGCTGACGCTGAAGCTCCTTCACGCGCTCGTTCAGCCGCTCGACCGCGCGGACCACCTCATGCTCGGGGACCCGCAGCAGCCCGGCGATCTCGCCCAGCTGCCTGGTTCGCTCGCGGAACAGCTCGGCGCCTGCCGGTCCGGTGACCGCCTCGACGCGGCGCACGTTCGAGGCACTCGACGTCTCACCCGTTAGGTGGAACAGCCCCAGTTCGGAGGTTCCCGCAACATGCGTCCCACCGCACAGCTCCCGCGACACGTTCTCGATCTCGATCATCCGCACCCAGTCGCCGTACTTCTCGCCGAACAGGGCGAGGGCGCCCAGCGCCTCGGCCTCCTCGCGGGTCGTCTCGATCGCGCGCACAGCGTGGTTGGCGGCGATCCAATCCCCGATCGTCCGCTCGATGTCGGAGAGCTCCTCGTCGCTCAGGCGCTGGCCATGCGTGAAGTCGAACCGCAGCTTGTCCGGCCCGACGTACGAGCCCGCCTGGCGCACGTGCGTTCCGAGCCGCCGGCGCAACGCGGCATGCAGCAGGTGGGTGGCGGTGTGGTTGCGCATCGTGGCCAGGCGGGTGGCACGCTCGACCATCGCCCGCGCCGTCTCGCCGGGCCCAAGCTCTCCGTCGACGGGCTCGAGGGCGAGCGCCTGGTCGTCGCCGAGGCGGTACACGTCCACGACCTTCGCCCGCCCCGACGGCGTCTCGACGACTCCCGAGTCCGACACCTGCCCGCCGCCCTCCGGGTAGAACGGACTCTCTTCGAGCTTCGCCAGCATCCATCCGTCGACGCCCTTGGCGACCCGCAACACGGTCTCGGCGTCGGTGGTCTCGTAGCCGACGAAGCGGGTTCGAAAGCCCGCGTCCCGGGCGAACCCGAGGACTTCGTCGTGGTCCACGTGGATGTCCGCGGCGGCCTCGGCACGGGCACGCGTCCGCGTGCTGCCCGCACGGGACACCTCACGGGCGCGTTCCATGAGCTCCTCGAAGCCGTGGTCGTCGACCGAGAGCCCCTCCTCAGCGAGCAGCTCCTTGGTCATCTCGTACGGAAAGCCGTAGGTGTCGTGCAGCCGGAAGGCGTCCTCCGCCTGCACCCAGGACGTGTTCTGCTCGCGTGCGCGGGCGACCAGGTCGGCGAGCAACCGCTCGCCCTGGTCGAGCGTGCGACCGAAGCTCTCCTCCTCAGCGCGCGCCCAGCGCTCGATGGTCGGCCATTCACCTTTCAGGGCCGGATAGGGGTCGCCCATCACCTCGACCACGCGCTCGTACAACCGCGGCAGGAACGTCTCTTCGAGGCCGAGGACGTGGCCCTGCTGCATTGTCCGGCGCATGATGCGGCGAAGGATGTAGCCGCGGTCCTCGTTCGAGGGCACGACGCCGTCGCCGAGCAGGAACGCCGCGGCGCGACCGTGATCGGCGAAGATGCGGAGTGCGCGGGTGGTCGGGAAGTCCTGCCCGTACCTCCGTCCGCTCAGCTCCTCTCCCAGCTCGACGAGCGGACGGAAGCCGTCGGTCTCGAAGATCGACTCGACGCCCTGCAAGACCGCCGCCATCCGCTCGAGGCCCATCCCGGTGTCGATGTTCTGAGCCGGAAGCTCGGGCAGCGAGCCATCGGGCTTGAGCTCGTACTGCATGAACACGAGGTTCCAGAACTCGAGGAACCGCTCGGTGTCGTCGCCCGGCCGGTCGGTGTCGGGGCCGAACTCGGGACCACGGTCGAGGTAGAGCTCGGAGCACGGGCCGCACGGACCGGTCGGCCCGGACTGCCAGAAGTTGTCGTCGCGTCCGAGGCGGACGATCCGCTCCTCCGGCACCCCGACCGCCCGCCAGCACTCGATGGCCTGCTCATCCGGTCCCAGGCCGAGCTCATCGTCGCCCCCGAATACCGAGATCCAGATGCTCTCCTCGTCGAAGCCGAACCCCTGCGTGGAGAGTTCGAGCGCAAACGCGACGGCGTCCTTCTTGAAGTAGTCCCCGATTGAGAAGTTGCCGAGCATCTCGAAGAAGGTGAGATGCCGGTGGGTCATCCCGACGTTCTCGATGTCCGTGGTCCGGAAGCACTTCTGGCAGCTGGTGAGCCGCCTCGAGGGTGGCTCCTCGTCGCCTTGGAAGTACGGCTTGAACGGCTGCATGCCGGCCGTCGTGAGCAGCACGGACGGGTCGTAGACGGACGGCACGAGGGACGCTGAGGGCATCCGCCGATGCCCCCGCTCCTCGAAGAACGCAAGGAAGCGTTCGCGTATATCGGCGGCCTTCATACGCTTTGGGAGTCTAGGTGGCGGCAGGTTGCCGCCCGGCGAGCCGTCGCATCCATAGTTGGCGGCTTCGCTCCGTGCAACCGCGATCCATATCGCGCCCGAAGGCTGCCGTCCTCGTGCAGCTTTGGGGGCCAAACCATGTGCAATACCGCATGTACGCACTGCGAACGGACGGTAGGGCCGACGATCTCCCTAGTGCTCTTGGCAGAGCGACTTGTGGGCGAGGCCCGGACCCGGCGGGCCCGCGGACTGGTGCCGCGCGAAAAGCGTGTGCTTGGTGCTTCCGCGGTGCTCTTTGTCATCGCCGCCGCCGCGATCGCCGTCTCTCTGCCGAACGAGCGCGATACCGACGTTCTCGTGGTGGCCGGTCTCATCGGTGGCTACGCGCTCATCGAGCGCGTGCGGTTTGAGTTCGGCGGCTACTACGGGACGGCCGAGCAGCTCGTTCTCGTACCGATAATGCTGCTAGCGCCCTTGCCGGCGGTACCCGCACTCATCGGCGCGGCCAACCTGCTCGCGATCCTGCCGGACATACTCGAAGGGCGCTGGCATCGCGAGCGCGTCACCGGGAAGCTCGCCGACTGCTGGTACTGCGTCCCGCCGGTGCTCGTGCTTGCCGCGCTGGCTCCCGGGCAGCCGGGCTTCGACGACTCCGCCGTCTATCTGCTCGCTTTTGCAGCACAGTTGATCGGTGACTTGGGATGGAGCGTGATTCGAGCATGGCTCCTCGACGAGATGCCCCTTCGCGAGCTGGCGGCCAGTTGGCTGGGCTCAGCGCGAGTCGATGCGACCTTTTCGCCGGTCGCACTCATGATCGCCGTCCCGGCAACGGATTATCCGCTGGTTCTGCTGGTCATCGCGCCGCTGACCTGGCTGCTCCGCACGTTCGCGAAGGACCGCGAAGAACGCTACGCGAAGACGCTGGAGCTTCACCGGGCCTACCGAGGCACTGTGATGCTCTTGTCCGATGTCATCGAGTTCGAGGACGACTACACGGCGCAGCACTCGCGCCTGGTGGTGGAGCTCGTCAACGCTGTCGCGGACGAGTTGCACATCGATCCCAACTCGAGGCAGGAGCTCGAGTTCGCGGCGATGCTCCATGACGTCGGGAAAATCACTATCCCCAAGGAGATCCTCAACAAGCCGACCGGCCTCACCGCCAAGGAATACGAGGTCATGAAGACTCACACGATCGAGGGCCAGTTCATGCTCGACCGGGTAGGAGGTCTGCTCGGCAGGGTCGGCGAGATCGTTCGCTCGTGCCACGAGCGGTGGGACGGCAGCGGCTATCCAGATGGTCTGGAGGGCGAAGAGATCCCTCTGGCGTCGCGGATCGTGTTTGCGTGCGACGCCTACCACGCAATGACGAGCGACCGCGCATACCGCCGGGCGTTGTCAAGAGAACAAGCGCTCGAAGAGTTGGCGGCGAATGCGGGGACGCAATTCGATCCGCGAGTCGCCGTCGCACTCACCGCCGTCGTCTCCGAGCGAGAACTGCTCGACGAACCGGCCGTCGACGAGGTGCGCGCCATTCTCGCCGGTCAGCAGACTAGGCGCGGTGTGGCGGCGCGCGCACCCTCCTAGCGTCCGCCCAATCGCGTCTCGGCGGGGATCGAGGAAGGTGCCGCGGACGGCTTTGCCGCGCGGGCCTCGCTGAGGCGGCTGAGGGCGCACAAGCCCACGAAGGTCACGCCCGCGCCTGCCACGAGGATCGTTGTTCGGGCGCCGAGCGCCGAGACCAGCCCGCCAGCGGCCGTGAACGACAGGGCGAACGACCAAGCCCCAAGCGAGTCCTTGACGCCGAAGACCCGGGCCGCGAAACGATCCTCGACGGTCGCCTGGATGATCAGGCGTTCATATACCAGCATCAGCCCGTTGCCGAAGCCCGCGAGGAGAAAGGTCGTGAGAACGAGCCCGAGCGACCCAGCCAGCCCGGAGCCTATGAAGCCGACACCAATCAGTAGAAGACCGAGCAGGTAGCGCCTCTGCAGAAGTCCGAGCGGGCCACCTTTCCCTCCCGCGAGCGATCCCACCGCGATCCCGAGCCCGACGAGGGCGACAACGAGGGAGAACGCGGCCTCTGAGGCGCCGATGTCGCCCGTGATGAACGGAAGCTCCGCCACGTTTACGAGGCCACCGAAGAAGAGCGCCGCTGCGGATGCGCCGAGCACCGCGGGCAATCCCGCTATGCCTCGGATCGCCCGAACGCCTGCACGCGCCTCCGAGAGGAGACCGGCCTGACCAGGCTCTTCCTCCGCCGGCCGCGGCCGCGTGCCGAAGTTCAGCCTGGCGAGAAAGAGCGCGGATATTCCGAACGTCGCTGCGTTCACGGCGAGCGCGGTCTCGGGACCCGCAATCAGGAGGAAGACGGCCGTCAAC
>Ga0126313_10000488_pt1 | contig 18921 bp, 16 predicted proteins | sample Plot105A_FD_89954 | JGI IMG/M metagenome (GOLD analysis project Ga0126313, IMG submission 89954) | Serpentine soil microbial communities from UC McLaughlin Reserve, CA, USA - Plot105A | ecosystem: Environmental > Terrestrial > Soil > Grasslands | place: USA: UC McLaughlin Reserve, Lake County...
CGCGCTGTCCGGCAACTACAACCTGGTCGCGTCGCCCGCGACCGCGCCCGGCTTCACCGCCGGCGTGTCGAACGACTTCCAGATCGTCGACGACGCCGGCGCGTGCAGCTCGTCGAGCTGCAACGCGCACGTCAACGGCAACAAGACGAGCAGCACGCTGACCGGCAGCAACGTGGCCGGGACGGGCTTCGCGGTGCTCTCGCTGAACCTCGGCACGCAGCCCGCCTGCGCCGGCTACACGGCGCCGACGGACGAGTGGTACGAGTTCCAGCTCTTCCGCGCCGTCGGCGACAAGACGATCGAGGCCTTCTACAGCAAGGCCGCGATGAGGAACGTCAGCGGACCGTCGGCGCTCGAGATCTGCTTCGCGGCGCCGCAGGACTTCCCGGCCAAGCTGGGCACGGCGCCGTTCGACTACGACGGCGATCCGGCGACGGATGGAGACCCGTCCGACCTGTTCCCGGGCGCCGAGGGCTTCGCCGGGCTGCTGCCGAACTGTCCGCAGACTCCGGCGGCGCCCTGCGTGCTGAGCAGGATGGGAACGACGGGCGGCGGCGCGATCGTCACGTTCTTCGTCCCGGCGGCGTGGGGCGACCCACGTTACTGGTGACGGCCCGTTAGCCGACCGGCGCGGCCGCGGCTCGCGGTCGCGCCAGCGGCGGACTGGGAAGCCGCACGACGCCCAGCCGGGCGAGCAGCGCGTCGCGCTCGTCGCGACGGGCGCTCGCCTGCGGCCCGCCGAGCCGCTCGAGCGCGTCGAGCGCCACCGCGGTCTCGAACGCAAGCTCGCCGGCACGCGCGGCCTCGAGCGCGGCCGCGAGCGCGTCGCGGGCGTCCGCGACCCTGCCCATCTGAGCCAGCGCGACGCCGGTCACGTGGTGCAGGAGCGGCTCGAGCAGGGCGGCGTCGGGCAGCGCGGCGAACAGCGCGAGCGCGCGTTCGTGCGCCGTCTCGGCATGTCCGGCGAAGAGGGCGGCCTCGGCGAGCAGCGCCTTGACGAGCGCGGCGTCGATCTCGACCCGCAGCGTCTCGAAGCGGCCGAGCGCGTCCTCGAGCAGCTCGACCGCCTGCTCCGGCCGCCCTGCACGTGCATGGAGCCGTCCGAGCAGCGCGGTGGCGAAAGCGACACCGTGCTCGTCGGCGGTGCCGCGCCAGATCTGCAGCGCGCGCCGCAATAGCGGCTCCGCTTCCTCGAGGCGACCCTGGTCGGAGAGCACCTCGCCGACGTTGCAGTCGGCGAAGGCGGCGCGATCCACGTCGCCTGCGCGCGTGCTCGCGTCCGCCCCTTCGCGATAGAGCGACACCGCTTCGTCCCAGCGGCCGGCCCGATATGCGAAGCCGCCCATGTTGTTGAGCACTCCGGCCTCGCGGTCGACCGCGCCATGCCGGCGGTAGATCTCCAACGCGCGCGCGGAGTAGCCCGCCTCGGTGGCACGACCCGATTCGACGAGCGCCCAGTCGAGAACCCGGCATGCGTCGCCTAGGGCGAGCTCCTCGCCGGCGGCCTCCGCTTCCGCAATCGCCCGGTGCGCGAGGCGGATGGCCTCGGCCGTGCGGCCCTGACGCTGGCGGACCGCAGCGAGCGTCGAGATGACCTGGCAACGGCACGTCGCGGAGCTGGCGTCGTCGACACGCTCGAGTTCGCGCAGCGCTCGCCTCGCCCAGCGTACCGCGCGCGGGACCTGGCCCCGCTCCGCGATCCTCGCGTGCTGCCACAGCAGCTCCGCCGTGCGCAGGGAGTCGCCGGCGATGAGCCGGCGAGCCGCGGTCAGCGCGTCGTGCGAGCGGTCGAGCTCGCCGGTCCGCCGGTAAGCGTCCGCCAGCGACGCCCAGACCGACGCGAGCTCGGACGGGGCGACGTCGAGCTGGCGCGCCGAGTCGAGCGCCCGCCGGTAGAGGTGTGCCGCGTCGGCGTAGGCCGACCGCTCGCTCGCGCGGTCCGCGGCCAGGCGCGCATAGCGCCATGCCTTCGCGTGCGCGCCCGCGCGGTTGAAGTGCACGGCGAGGCGAGCCGCCTCCTCGTCGACGGCGTCGCCGAGGTCGCGCTCGAGCAAGCCGGCGGCCGCGGCATGCAGCTCGCGCCGGATGCGGAACGGCAGGCCGGCGTACGCGACGTCGCGGACGACCTCGCGGCGGAAGCGCACATGGCCGCCGGGCTCCTCGCGGAAGTAGGCGACGAGCCGCGCCCAGGTGCCGTCGTCGGGCGGCGGCACCTCGTCGCCGAGCAGGTCCTGGAGCTGGCGCGGGTGGAAGCTCATGCCCAGCACCGCCGCGCGGCGGATCAGTGCGCGGTCGGGCGGCGCGAGGCGGTCGAGCCGCGCGAGCGCCGCGCTCTCGATGCTGTCCGGCAGCTCGGTCGAGCCGGCGGCCGCGGCGCGCAGCAGGTCGCGCAGGAACTGCGGGCTGCCGCCCGAGCGCTCCGCGGCGAACTCGACGATATGCGGCGGCAGTGGCGCTGCCTCGGTCGCGGCCTCCGCGAGCGCGAGCGCGTCCTCCGGCCCGAGCGGCCCCAGCTCGATGTGCAGCACGTGCCCGGCCGGCGTCGCCGTGAAGCCGCCCTTGCGGTCGCGGCGCGAGACGACGACGAGCCATGGCAGCAGCGGCAGCTCGTGCGAAAGCGCCTCGACGAGCTCCGCCGAGGCGGTGTCCATCAGGTGCGCGTCGGCGATCTCGATCAGCGCCCATGCCGGCAGCTGGCGGCGCATGAAGCGCAGGACCACCTCGCGCAGGCGCGCGGCGCGGAACTCGGGGGACAGCTGCTCGACCGCGTGGGTCGGCGGCGCGTCGAGGTCGAGCGCGTCGCCGAGCAGCGGCAGCCATGGGAGCAGCGACGGGTCGTCGCGCTCGACGGTCGCGCGCAGCCGCTCGAGCACGACGTCGTCGGGCTCATCCCAGCCGACGCCGAGCAGCCGCCGCAGTAACTCGCGCCAGGTCGCGTACGGCGTCGACTGCGTGTACGGCTCGCAGGTGGCGTGCAGGACGCGGACGCCGCCCGCGCGGTCCCGCACCTCCTCCATCAGGCGCGTGCGGCCCATGCCGGGCTCGCTGACGAGCTCGATCAGGCGCCCGCGCCCGCGGCGCGCGTCGTCGAGGGCGCGCGCGATCCGCTCGAGCTCGCGATCGCGGCCGATCAGCGGGAACCGCACCGGCACGGGCCCGCGCGAGGCGTCGCGGGTGAGCACGACCGCGCCGACCGCGACCGCCTCGACCGGCAGGGCCTTGCCTTTGACCCGGAACGGCTCCACGTCGCGCGTCTCGAAGCGCGTGCTCGAACGCTCCAGGACCTCGGGCGTCGCGTAGAGCTCGCCGGGGGGCGCCTTCGCCATCAGCCGCGCCGCCAGGTTGACGACGTCACCCATCACCGTGTAGGTGCGGCGGTAGCGCGGACCGATGTCGCCCGCGAACAGCGGCCCGTGCGTGACCCCGATGCGCAGCGGCAGCGGCGGGCCGGCCTCGATGATCCGCCGCAGCGCCAGCAGCATGCGCTCGTCCTCGTCGCCGAGCGCGCGCGGAGCCCCCGCGGTCAGGATGAGCTTGCCGCCGTTGGCGTCGATGTCAGAGCCCAGGAAGCAGACCTGCTCGGAGTCGGCCGCCTCCTGCACGATGGCGACGAGCTCGTGCAGCGCGTCCGCGGCTGCCTCCGCACCGCGCTCGGCGACGAGCCCGTCGGTCCCCTCGAAGCGCAGGAACGCGACCGTGACGATGCGATGCTCGGGCGGCTGCGGTCCCGCCAGCACGTGCGCGCGCAGCTCGGTCGAGAGGGCCTCCGGGGCGTGCGTCGCGTCGATCGTGTCCGGCAGCGGGGCCTCGAAGCGGCGGATGATCGCCGGCGCGGCGCGCAGCAGCCGGCCGCCGCCGCGCGGCTGGCCGATCAGACGTGGCGGAAGAGCGGCGGCGGTCGCCGCGCTGACGACGATCTCGCCGGTGCCGGCCTCCTTCTCCATCCGCACGACCTCGCTCGCGGCCGGCCCGGTCATCAGCAGCTCGCGGTGCGACTCGCCGACCGCGAACAGCAGGTACTCGGCGCTGTGGACGCCGACCGACATCCGCAGCGTCACCGGCGCGGAGCCGGTCGCGATCGGTCCCAGCGCGCGCAGGCGGTCGCCCATCGCGACGGCGCTCGCGCACGCGCGCTCCATGTGCGCCTCGCCGTCGAACAGCAGCAGCAGGGCGTCGCCGCCGAACTTCAGCAGTCCGCCGCCCTTGTCGTAGGCGACGCCGAGCAGGCTCTGGAAGCAGTTCCCGATCGCGTCGGCGAGCTGCTCGGCTCCCTCCCGCCCGCCGCGCCGTGCGAGCCGCTCCGACAGCTTGGTGAAACCGGAGACGTCGACGAAAACGCAGGTGCCGGCGACGGCGCGCACGCGGCGCTCCGGCTGAGTGGCGAGATGCTCCAGCAGCGCCCGCGGGACGTACGGCGCCGCCTCTCGCATCAGGTCGTCTTGACCAGATAGACCGTGCAGTTGGCCCTGTGCGTGACCGTGTTCGGCACGCTCCCCAGCACGCGACGGTGCATGCCGCGGTTGCCGATCACGAGCACGTCCGCGTCATGCTTGTCGGCCAGGTCCACCAGCACGTCGGCGGGATCGCCCTGCGCCGCCTCGCTCGCCCACTTCAGCCCGCGCGCGTTGGCCAGCTCCTCGCACTCCCGCAGCGTCGCGTCTACGTCCTCCTCGGGGTTGATCGCCCACTGCACGTCCTGGGGCGCGTCGCGCTTCTCGTGCCGCAGGCGCGCCTCGTCGACCGGCGAGTAGGCGCTGATGAAGACGACGCGCGCGCCGAAGCGCTCGGCCAGATCCAGTGCGGACGTGACGGCCTTCTCGGCGGTTCCGGAGCCGTCGGTCCCGACCGCGACGGTTGCGATCATCGTCTCTCCTCGGGTAGCGTCGGGCGCGTGTGGGATGGGCAAGTATCGTGACACGGCGCTCGATAGCGCAAGGCGTTGCGTTCGCCGGGCTGGTCGTGGGCCTCGGGTACCTCGTCGTCAGCAGCGCCGACTCGTGGGGCGACTGGGTCGTCTTCGGCGTCGTGACGCTGACCGCGTTCGGAGCCGCGCTGGCGGTGCACCACCGCGAGCATCCGGCGCGGAAGCGCGCGTTCAGCCGCTCCTCTGACGGTCGCGGCTAGGGCTCAGCCGGCCGCCACCGCTTGCAGCGCGGCGCGGCGCTCCTTGATCGCCTCGGCGACCGCCTCGTGGATCTGCGGCATGGCGCGATCCATGTCGCGGAAGCTCTGGCGGGTCATTACGAGCACACGCATCGGCGAGATCGCTCTGACCGTCGCCGTCCGGCGCTCCTCGTCGACCAGCGCCATCTCGCCGAAGAACTCACCCGGCCCCAGCTCCGCGATCGGCGAATCGCCGAGCAGAACCTCCGCGGTCCCATCGATGATGACGAAGAACTCCTGTCCGAACTCGCCCTCGCGGGTGAGCTCCTTCCCCGAGGAGACGTCGACCTCGTCCGTCTGCTGAGCGACGGCGGCCAGCTCCCTCTTGGACAATTTCCTGAAGAAGGCAACGTCCCTCAGCTGGGCTTCGTACATCCTCTGCGCTCCTCCGTCGGTTCCGGTAGGCCGACGGTAACCGCTCGGCGAGTCGGGCGCAAACGCGGGTCAGGTGGTCTTCACGACGAGGACCGAGCACGGCGCCTTGTGCGTGACGGTGTTCGGGACGCTCCCGAGCACGCGCCGCTCCATGCCCTTGCTGCCGACCACGATCAGGTCGGCCCCGTGGCGCTCGGCGAGCTCGACGAGCACTTCGCCGGGGTCGCCCTCCGCCATCGCGCTGGTGGCATCGATCCCGCGCGCGGCCGCGGATTCCTCGGCGATCGCGAGGATCCGCTCGACCTGCTCGGCGGCGTTCGACGTCCATTCCGGACGCTCGTGGGGCGCCAGTCGCGGGGCGGCCGCGCCCGCGCGGCCGTTGAACGCGCTCAGGAGGACGAGCTTCGCGCCGTAGCGCCCAGCGAGCTCGAACGCCATCGTGACCGCCTTGCCGGCCGTGTCCGAGCCATCGGTGCCGACGGCGATCGTCTCGATCATCGCGCTGTCAGCCCGTCGCCGCGGTCTGGCGCGCCTGCGCCTCGCGAATCCGCTTCACCAGGGCGGTCAGCAGCGACCACGCGACGTCGGGGTGGTCCTTGACGAACGGGCGGAACGTCCACGGGGTCATCGCGGCACAGCGAAGGTCGCTCTCCGCATGCACGGATGCCATCCGGTCGTCGCCGTCGATCAGCGCCATCTCGCCGAAGTAGTCACCGGGGCCGAGCGTCCCGCGATCCTCGCCTCCCTGGGAGACGCGGGCGGTGCCATCGAGGATCACGAAGAAGCCGACGCCGCCCTTGCCCTCGGTGACGACCTGCCGGCCGGAGGCGAAGGACAGCTCCTGCATCGAGTCAGCCAGCCGCCTCAGATCGCGGCTCGACAGATCTGCGAAGAGCGGTACGTCACGGAGCGAGTCTTCCATGGCCATCGGCCGACACTACAAAGAGCGAAGGCGGGCGTGGGGTTTTCTGTTCGCCGAATAACCTGGCTGCCATGGCCTACGACGCCCGCCAGGCGAGGCAGGAGCTGCTGGACACGATCGCGGAGGCGACCGACGAGCTCGGCCGCGCGCTGGCGGCGCTGGGCGCCGCGTACGAGCAGCTCGACGAGAACAGCGCCGACCGGCTGGAGGAGCAGCTGTTCCGCCCCGTGCAGGTCGCCTACGGGCGGGCCAGGCGCACGCACGCCGGGTTCGCGGAGCGCCAGGGGCTGCCGGGACGCGCGTTCGAGTCCGCGGCGGCGGGCGCGCCGTCCCACGGCGTCAAGGGCTTCCTCGACGCGGCGCTCGAGGCGGTCGCCGACGCGGATGCCGCGCTGGCGGGGCTCCAGGACTCGATGATGCCCGTCGAGGTCGGCGACGCCGAGCTGCGCGCGGGCCTCGCCGAGGTCCGCGAGCTGATCGGCGAGCTGCCGCTGCGGGCGCGCGCGTTCCTGCGCACCTTCGGCCGCTGACGCGGTATCGGGGCAACCGTACGCCCTGGTGGGGTCGTCCGCACCTCGTTGAGGAGTTGTTACGACGCGGCTGTGTGGGCGTCCCCATAGGGCTGGGAGCGCGGCGGATTTACCTTCGCATTACCCGCTCGACCGCCGCCCCCGATGCCCCTTTCCGACACCCGCCCGCAGCTCACTGACGACCCGTCGCCCCCGACCGCCCCCGCGGTCGGCCGGCGGCCGGCGCTAACGGTCGTCTCGCGCGAGGTCGAGCTGATCGTCAACGGCCGTGCGAGCGGCACCGCCGGCGGCGACGTCGTCGCGCGTGCGACCGCCGCGTTGCAAGCCGCGGGCGCGCGGGTGCGAGTCAACGTGACCGCCGACGAGGCCGAGCTCGAGGCCGTCGTCCGCGCGGCCGACGGCCGCCGCCTGGTGCTCGCCGGCGGCGACGGCAGCATCCACGCGCTCGCCAACCTCGACCTTCCGCAGCTGCCCGCCGCGGCGCTGCTGCCGGCCGGGCGGGCGAACAACATCGCCCGCGCGCTCGGCGTCCCGGTCGACTGGGAGGCCGCAGCCGAGCTGGCCGTGCGCGGTCGCCCCGCTGCCGTCGACGCCCTGCGGGTCGTCACGCCGCAGCGCGCTCTGTTCGCGGTCGAGGGCGTCAGCGCCGGCTTCCACGCGGCCGCCCGACACCGCTACGACGGCACGAACTCGGCCGATCTCGGCGCCGGCCTCCGCGCGCTGGCGACGGAGCTGCGCCAGTTCCGCTCGCGGCGCGTCGCGCTGCGCGCCGACGGCGTGCCGATGTTCGACGGTCCCGCAGCCCAGGTGTTCCTCTCCAACCTCCCCTACTTCGGCTTCGGCTTCCACGTCGACCCGGTCGCCGACCCCGCCGACGGCCGGCTCGAGGCGATCGTGCTCGAGGCCGCGACGCGGCCGGAAGTCGTGCGCATGCTCGCGAGCGCCCGCGACGGCCGCCATCTTCGCCGCGACGGCGTGACCTGGAGCCGCGCGGCACGCGCGCACCTGTCCGAGCCGATCGCGCTCGTAGCCGACGCCCAGCCGCTCGGAGTCACGACCGCGGTCGTGACCGTCGCCGCCGGCCGCCTCCGGCTCGTCGCCGGCGAGACCCGTCCGGCGAGCGCGCCCGTTCCGGCCGCCCGTCGCCGCTTCGACGCCCGGATGCCGGTGCCGATCAGGGCGCGCGTTGCCGCCGCCCTCCCCAACCCCATCACCCAGGAGGCGCGGCCGTGAGCGTCATGACGTTCGCGATCCGGCGCCCGGCGCCGCGCACCGCGGCCGTCGCGTTGTGGGCTTTCGCCACGGTCGCCGTGGCGCTCGGTGCGGCGCGCGCGATCACGACGACGTACGTGCCGGTGCTGCTCGAGCGCATCGCCGACCGGCCGGGCCTGATCGGCGCCGTGATGCTCGTCAACGCGGCGGCCGGCTTCGCCGTCCCGCTCGCGACCGGGCTCTGGAGCGACCGCCGCGGCACTCGCGCGCCGTTCATCCTCGGCGGCAGCCTCGTCGCGGCCGGCGGGCTCGTCGCCGTCGCGCTCGGCACCGCCACCTCCTACGCGATCCTCGGCCTCGCCGCCGCGACCGTCTACGTCGGGCTCAACGCCGCCAGCACCGCGCACCGCGCGCTCGTGGTCGAGCGCTTCGCCGCCGATCGCCGCGCCGCCGCCACCGGCGCGCAGGAGGGCGCGATGCTCGGCGGCGCGCTTCTCGGCACGCTCGCCGGCGGCGTGCTGATCGACGGCTCCCCCGCCGCTCTGTTCGCGCTCTGGGCCGTCGCCCTGCCGCTGCTCGCGCTCCCGACGCTCGCGTGGCAGCGCGGCGCCGCGCCCGTCGAGGCCGCCGCCCCGGCCGAGGCCGGCGGCTCGCCGCTCCGCCTCCTGCTCGAGGTGCTGCACCGCGACGGCGCCCGGGAGGTGCTGATCGCGCAGGTGCTCTGGGTCGCCTCCTACGCGGCGCTGGCGCCGTTCATGGTGCTATACGCCGAGGACGTGCTCGGACTCTCCACTGCCGCCGCGGGCGCGCTGCTCGCGGTCTTCGGAGTCGTGACCGCGATCGGCGTGCTCGTCGGCGCGCGCATGTCCGCCGGCCGCCTGCGCGGCACGCTGCTCACCGGCGTCGCGCTCCTCGGCGGAGGTCTGCTCTCCGGCACCGCCGCGTCGAGCGTGGCTCAGGGAGCGCTGCCGTTCGCCGCCGCGGCGCTCGGCGCCGGCCTCGTGAGCTCGGTCGGGTTCCCCTACTTCACGCGGTTCGTGCCGGCCGGCCACGAGGGCCGCTACTCCGGCGCGTTCTTCTCCGCGCGGGCGATCGCGACGACCGCGGCGCTGCCGGCGGCCGGCCTTCTGATCGCGGCGACCGGCTCGTATCGCGCGCTGCTGGCGATGGGCGCGCTCGGCTTGGCCGCGCTCGTGCCGCTCGCGCGCGCCGAGCGCCGCGAGGATGCGGAGCCGCGCGTCAACGCCGGTCAACGCCGCACGCCCCGCAGAATTCGGCTCGCGTTCAGCGTTGACGGCGGCTATCGCCGTCAACGCAGCACGGCCCGCCGAGATCACTCGCCGAGCAGCGTTGCCGCGCTCGCGCCGCGGCACTCCGGGCTCACCTCCCTCAATGCCGCCGTTGACGTAAACGCCGCGACGGCCGCCCGCCCCGCGATCAACAAGATCACGGCCGTCGTCCCCGTCTACCGCTCCGACCGCGTCGCGGACGTCGCACACGAGACCCTCCGCCACGTCGACGAGCTCGTCCTGGTCGACGACGGCGCGCCGCCCGCGATCGCGGCGACCCTCGACGAGCTCGCCCGCGACGCTCGCGTGCGGGTCTTGAGCCTCGGCGGCAACCGCGGCAAGGGCGCGGCCGTGGCCGCGGGCGTGGAGGCCGCGCTGACGGGCGACCCCGACGCCGTGATCGTGCTCGACTCCGACGGGCAGCACCCGCCCGAGCTGATCCCCGCCTTCGCCGCCGCGGCGGAGCACGCCGACGTCGTGATCGGCGACCGCCCCCGCGCCGGCGCGATGCCGCTGCTGCGCCGCGCGGCGAACGCGATCTCGACCTGGGCGCTCAGCGCCGTCGTGCGCCGCCGCCTGCGCGACACCCAGAACGGCATGCGGCTGTTCCGCGTCGACGCGCTGCGTGCCGTCGAGCCCCCGCCCGGCCGCTACGAGGCCGAGACCCGCCACCTGAAGGCGCTGATCCGCAGCGGCCATGAGGTCGGGTGGGTCGCGATGCCCGCGATCTACGGCGGCGAGCCGAGCTCCTTCCGCAACGTCAGCGACTCGCTGCTCGTCCTTCGCGCGATCCTGGCGCCGCCGCTCACGGACGCGCCCGCGCCGAGCGTCGCGAACGCCGCACGCGAGTGGGCGCCGCGGATCGGCCTCGGCATGCTGCTGGCCTGGACCGTCGCGGCCGCGATGCCGCTGCTCGGCCCGCTCGACGAGGACCTGTTCCTCGCGATCAACGCGCTCGGCGACGGCCCGGAGTGGCTCTACCAGGCGCTCGACCCGCACAGCCGCAACTACCTGCTGCTGGCGGGCGCGGCGACGCTCGCGGTGCTCGCCGCGACGCGGCGCCTGCGGTACGCCGGCGGAGCGCTGCTCGCGATGGCGTTCGCCGGCGTGTTCTCCGACCTCGTGCTCGAGGTGCTGCAGCTCGGCTTCGACCGCCCGCGGCCGGAGGAGGCGCTCGGCGCCGAGGTGCAGCGCAGCCACGGCCGCCACTGGGCGCACATCCCGTCGTTCCCCTCGGGCCACCTGATCGTGACCACCGCGCTGGTGTCGGCCGCGATCGCGCTGGCGCCGAAGCTGCGCGTGCCGGCGCTCGTCTACCTCGTCGCGGTCGCCGTCACGCGGATCACGTTCGGCGCGCACTTCCCGCTCGACGTGCTGCTCGGCGCGATCATCGGCTGGCAGGTCGGCTTCTTCTCGGTCGCCCTGAGCCGCGCGGCGCGCATGCTCCCGCCCCGCCGCGCCGCTCGCTCGTGCCGGCCGGCGCTCAGCCCGCAGCCGGCGTCGCCGCGCCGGCGCCGGCACCGGTGCGCGCCTGACGCGCGAGCAGCGCTACCGCAACGCCGATCACGAGCCCGAGCGCCGTGCCTGCGAGCACGTCGGCCCAGAAGTGCACGCCGAGGTAGACGCGGGAGAAGGCGATCGCGGCCGCCAGCCCGAGCACGGGCCAGCGCGCGCGCGGCGCCAGCACCGCGATCGTCGCGGCGACCGCGAACGCGCTCATCGCATGCCCGGACGGGAACGACGGCGAGGTCGGCACGCCGACCAGCGCCTCGAGTCCGATCTCGTGCGGCGGGCGGCTCCTCGCCACGAGGCCCTTGACAACGAAGTTCAACCCCGACGCGAGGAAGAAGCTCGCGGTAGCCGCGAGCGCCACGAGCGGGAAGAGGCAGCGGCGGCGCAGGTCGGCGCACCAGCCGGCGGCGACCAGCAGCGGCCCCTTGACCCACCAGGCGGAGACGACCGTCAGCACCGCCGTCGCGGGTTCCCAGCGCAGCGCGCTCGTGGCGCGGATCGCGTCCTCGTCGAGCGACTGCAGCAGCTGTAAGGCGTGACTCATGCGAAGATCGCCGCCCGGGCCCCCGGCGGCGTGCTCAACGATGATACGGCGGTGCTAGCGAGCGTCTACCGCGCGACCGGCGCCGACCTCCCGCTCGCGGATCCGGCCGCGGCACACGGCGTGCCGCTCGAGGGCTACTACTGGCGGATCGCCGACGCGCGTTCGAATGCCGTTATCGTGGCGCTGAGCGCGGCCTGCCGCGATGCCGGCGGCGGCACCTGGGGGCTGAGCACGCTCGCCGCCCACCCCGGCGGCTTCGCGCGCACCGTCATCACCGACACTGCGCAGGCCGACCCGCATGGCTTCGGCGTGCGCGCCGAGGGCGTGCTGCGCGGCGACGCCGCCAGGCTCGCGGTCGACATGGGCCCGGACGCGCGCCTGGACGTGGCGCTCCGCGACCCGGTCCTCTGGCCGCGCCGCGTGTTCGGCGCGCTCGGCCTGGCGCACGCCGTCCCGCGGCTGCCCCAGTACTGGCATCCCGTGGTGCTGAGCGCCCGCGCCGATGGCCGCGTCACGGCGGGCGAGCTGTCGATCGAGTTCCAGGGCGCCGCCGGCTACGCGGAGAAGAACTGGGGCCGCGGCTTCCCTGGTCGCTGGTGGTGGGGCCACGCGGCGTCGTTCGACGACGACGTCTCGGTGTCGTTCGCCGGCGGCCCGCTGCGCCTGCTCGGCGCGGACGTCGCGCCGACCGCCGTCGTGCTGCGGCTCGGCCCTCGCGCGGTCGCGCTCGCGCCGCCGCGCGCGCGCACCCGAGCGACCGCCGCGGGCGGCGAGTGGCGCCTGCATGCGCGCAGCCGCGGATACGACGTCGAGATCGGCGGCGACGCCGCCGGCGGGCGCGCGCACGAGCTGCTGGTGCCGATCCCGGCGGAGCGGCGCGGCGAGCTGCGCTCGCGCCAGCACCTCGCGGGCGAGCTCTCGCTGCGCGTGCGGCGCGGGCGGCGGCTGGTCTACGACGGCCGCTCGCAGCTCGCCGGACTCGAGCTCGGCGCTGCGGGCGTCCTAACGTGACCGGTCCCGTGCGGCTGCTCCAGCACAAGACCGAGGCGTACTGGTTCTACCGCGTGCTCTCGCTCGTCTACGACCGCTGGGTCAACCCGCTCTTCTGGACCCCGGAGATGCGCTCGCGCGCGCTCGCCGCCGCCGCGCTCGACGACCGCTCGCTGCGCACGCTCGACGCCGGCGCCGGCACCGGCTTCACGACCGAGGGCATCGTCGAGCACGTCGACGCCGAGCGCGTCACGATGCTCGACCAGAGCCCGCACCAGCTCGCGCGGGCGCGCGCCAAGCCGGCGCTCGACCGCTGCGCGAAGCTGCTCGGCGACGCCGAGGAGCTCCCGTTCGGCGCGGACGAGTTCGACCGCTATGTGTCGGCCGGCAGCATCGAGTACTGGCCGGACCCGCAGCGCGCCGTCGCCGAGGCCTATCGGGTCCTGCGCGAGGGCGGAATCGCCGTCGTGATCGGACCCGTGCGGCCGGCGAACGCCGTGCTGCGCAGGATCGCCGACACCTGGATGCTGTTTCCCACCGAGCCCGAGTACCGCGCGCTGTTCGAGCGCGCCGGCTTCGCGAACGTCGCGCTGACGACGCTCGCGCCCTCCTGGTACCGCAGCACGCGCGGCCCCTACGGCGTCGCGGTCAGCGGCCGCAAGCCCGCCCCCGGACCCTCGCCGCTGGAGCTCGGCCCGCCGGGCGAGCGGGTGCGGGCGCCGGCCAGTCGCGCGCGCTCGGCGCTCCGCTTCGCCGCCGGCTCGCTCGCCGGCGCGCTGTTCGTGCCGATCGCTGCCGTGCTCGCGCTGCGCCACCGGCTCGCGGAGCGACGCGGCTCATGACGCGCCCCGTCGCGCGGGCGCTCGCGAACGGCGGCGCAGCCGCCGCGGCGGCGCGCGCTGCCGCGCTCTGGCGCTTCACGCGTCCGCACACCGTGATCGGGACCGCCGCCAGCATCGCCGGCCTGTACGTGATCGCGGCCGCGGCGACGCCCGGCTTCGCGCTCGCGGACGGCCTCGGCGACCTCGCGTGGACGCTGCTGGCCGGCTTCTGCGTGAACGTCTACATCGTCGGCGTCAACCAGATCGAGGACGTCGAGATCGACCGCGTCAACAAGCCGTTCCTACCGCTTGCGGCGGGTGACATGACGATCGCGGCGGCCCGCCGGATCGTCGCCGCGTGCGCGGTGATCCCCGTCGTGCTCGGGCTCTCGCAGGGCGCGATCGAGACGGTCGCCGTGCTCGCCGGGCTCGCGGTCGGCACCGCCTACTCCGTGCCGCCGCTGCGCCTGAAGCGCTTTCCCGTGCTCGCCGCGCTCAGCATCACGCTCGTGCGGTCGCTCGTCGTCAACCTCGGAGTCGCGCTCCACTTCGGCGCCACCGTCCCCGAGGCCGTCTGGGCGCTAACCCTGTTCGTGCTCCCGTTCTCGTTCGCGATCGCGATCCTGAAGGACGTTCCCGACGCCGAGGGCGACCGCCGCTTCCGGATCGCCACGTTCACGCTGCGGCTCGGGGCCGAGCGGGTGCAGTGGATCGCGCTCGGCGCGCTCACGGCCGCCTACCTGGGGATGGCGCTCGCCGGGCCGATCGCGCTCGAGACGTGCCAGCCGGTCGTGCTCGCCGGCACGCACCTGGCGGCGCTGGCCGCGCTGTGGCGGATGAGCCGCACCGCCGGCCGGCGCGAGTTCACCCGCTTCTACATGGGCGTTTGGCGGCTGTTCTTCCTCGAGTACGCGCTCGTCCCGCTCGCCGCGCTGCTCGGCTGACTTGGTGGTGTTCGCCGGCTCGTGCTCGCGCGATCGCTCCGGCGCGCCGCTCTGCGCCGTGCCCGAGCGGCCGCCGATCGATGCGGCGCACCGCGGTCAGCGCGGCGGTGCGCGCGTCGAGGCGTGAGATGACGGGCGTGCCGGCGCCGCCTATCCAGACGGCGCCGTCGGCGGCGAGCAGCGCGGCCGCGCGGGCCCGGCTCAGCGGGTGAAGCGCCACCCCCGCCGGCGTTCATGACCGGCCCGGCGGGCGGCTGGCGATCGGCGTGAAAGCCGCCGGTGTTCGTGGCCTTCGACCCGTCGGAGAACTGAACGCCGAACCGCAGGAGCTCCGGCGGGATCTCCGCGGTCGCTCCGCGCTGCATGCGGTGGTGATGGACATCAATGGGTCGAGGTCGTCCTGGTCGTCGGCGCTCATGGTGAGGACGTCGAACTCGAACCCGGTCGGGTAGGCGGCGAGTCGAGTGACGCAGACGGCGACCTTGTCGGTCTGCGCGAGGATGCGCTCGACCGCGACCACGCCTGGAAGCGTGCTGCGCGGCGCTCCGAACCACGGCGGCATGCGGTAGCGCTCTGGCTCGGGAGCGACCGGCATGGGTGGAGGCTCGAAGAAGTCGCTCAACGCGAGCGACTGTACCGCCGGTCGCCCGTGACCACGACGAAGCGTCGACTGTCGGAAGGGCGGCGCAAGGCAATGGTCGCCTCTCGATGCCGCTGACTCACTAGCGTTTCGGAGATGAGCACGAGCACGGAGCCCCGCGAGCGGATCGAGGAGCTCGCGCGCCGGATCGAGGAGCTGCGCGACGCCTACTACCGCGGCGAACCGCTCGTCGCGGACGCCGACTACGACGCGCTCGAGGACGAGCTGCGCGGGCTGATCGCCGAGCATCCCGAGCACACCCCCGAGCCGAACCCGCTCGACGCCGTCGGCGCGCCCACGGTGCTGCACGCGCCGGTGCGCCACAGCCGCCCGATGCTGTCACTCGAGAAGGCGGCGACGTCCGACCAGGTCGCGGCGTTCTTCGATCGCTTCCCCGGCCAGCCGGTCATCGTGATGCCCAAGCTGGACGGGCTCTCGCTCGCGCTCGTCTACGAGGACGGACGGCTCGCGCGCGCCGTCACGCGCGGCGACGGCACGACCGGCGAGGACGTCACCGTGCTCGTGCGCGCGCTCGCCGACGGCATCCCGCACGCGCTCGACGCCGCCGGACGCACCGAGGTCCGCGGCGAGCTCGTGATGCTGCGCTCGACGTTCGCCGCCTACAACGCCGCGCACCCCGACAAGCCGCTGATCAACCCGCGCGGCGCCGCGGCCGGCACGATCCGCGCCAAGGACCCGGCCGTCGTCGCCGAGCGCCGCCTGCGCTTCTTCGCCTTCGACCTCGAGACCCAGGACGGCGCCCACGCCGACCTCGAACGGGCCCTCACCGAGCTCGGCTTCGCGGCGCCCGAGATGCGCCACTGCGACGACGCCCTGGCCGCCCAGGAGGTGATCGAGGCGATCGAGGCGCGCCGCACGGAGCTGGACTACGACCTCGACGGCGCCGTGCTGCGGCTCGCCGACCGCAACGCCTACGCCGCGGCCGGCACGCGCTCGAACAGCCCGCGCGGCGCGCTCGCGTTCAAGTACGCGGCGGAGGAGAAGACCACGCTGCTCGCGGACGTGATCTGGGACGTCGGCAAGATCGGCAAGGTGGCGCCGGTCGCCGTGCTGGAGCCGGTTTTCGTCGGCGGCACGACGGTGACGCGCGCGACGCTCGCAAACCAAGAGGTGATCCGGGCCCGCGACGTTCGCATCGGCGACACCGTGCTCGTGCGCCGGGCCGGCGACGTGATCCCGTTCGTCGCCGGCGTGCTCGACGCCTCCAAGCGCACCGGCGCCGAGCGCGAGATCGAGCCGCCGTCTCAGTGTCCCTCCTGCGTCCGGCCGCTGACCGAGCAGGGCAACAGCCGCGAGCTCTATTGCACCAACGTCGCCTGCCCGGCCCAGACGGTGCGGCGGCTGATCCACTGGGCCTCGCGCTCCGCCGCCGACATCGACGCGATCGGCCCGGTCTGGATCGAGCGCCTGAACGAGGCCGGGCTGCTCGAGCGGCCGTCGGACTTCTACGCGCTCGAGCGCGAGACGCTGCTGGGCTTCGACCGCATCGCTGACATCTCCGCCGACCGGATGCTGGAGTCGATCGACCGCAGCCGTGCCGTGGGGCTGCGCCGCGCGCTGATCGGGCTGGCGATCCCGATGGCGTCCGAGGCGACGGCCGCGCGCCTCTGCCGCGCCGGGTATCGGTCGCTCGAGGAGGTCGCGGACGCGAGCGAGGAGGCGCTCCAGCAGGTCGAGGACGTCGGCCCCAAGGTCGCCGCCAGCCTGCGCGCGCACCTCGGGCGCGAGAGCACGCGCGCCGAGCTAGCGCGCCTGCGCGAGCTCGGCGTCGACCTCGACGTGCGCGAGGAGGACCTGCCGGCGCAGGTCGCGGCCGACGCGCCGCTCGCCGGCAAGACGGTCGTGGTGACGGGGACGATCGCCGACCCGCGCAGCGGCGAGAAGATCCCGCGGCCGACGTTCCAGAGGCTGTGCGAGCGCGCCGGCGCCACGACCGCGTCGTCCGTCTCCGCCAACACGGACCTGCTGATCTGCGGTGAGAACGTCGGGGCGAGCAAGACCGCGAAGGCGGAGAAGCTCGGCGTCGAGGTCGTCGACCAGGACGTCGTCTGGCGCCTGCTGATCAACGCCGGAGTCGCATGACCGTCACCGTGCCTCGAGCCGGCGCAGGTCGCGCTCCAGCCAGTCCGGCACCGGCCGCCGCCCCGCGATCGCCCAGCCGCCGCCCTTCAGGGCCCGCAGCGCGCCCGCGCGCGCCCGGCGGTCGCGCACGGCGGCGGCGGCCGCGGCGAGCGTGATCCGCAGCGCCGCGCGCCGCTGGCGCCGCAGCCACGCGAACCAGAGCCGGTTGCGCACTCCCTGGGCGCGCCGCCGCTCGCGGTCGCGGCGCGGCGACGGATGATGGTGCGCGACGACGTCGTCGCGATACACGAGCTGCCAGCCGGCCGCGGCCAGATCTGTGGCGAGCAGCTGCTCCTCGCCGCCGATGCCGAGCCTCGAGCTGAAGCCGCCGACCGAGAGGAACGCCTCGCGCCGTACGATCGCGCCGCAGGCGATGAACCCGAGCACGCGGGGGCCGGGCAGTTCGGGGCCGCGCCCGAGCGGGCTGGCGGCCATCTCGGCGCACGCCTCGTCGAGGCGCTGCTCGGAGCCGAGCAGGACGCGGCCCGCGACGAGAGCCAGCGACGGGTGCTGGTCGAGCAGCCGCTCCGCGCGTGCGAGCGCGCCCGGCTGCCACCACGAGTCGTCGTCGCAGAAGGCGACGTACGGGACGTCGACGGCCGCCGCGCCGACCGTCCGGCCCGCAGCGCCGCGGTCACCGTCGAGCCGGATCAGGCGCACCGCCGGGAAGCGCCTCTGCACCATCGCCGCCGTGCCGTCGCGCGATCCCTGGTCGACGACGACCACTGATGGGCGCTCCGGCAGTCGCTCGAGCCGCGTCAGCGTCCGGCGGAGCTCGCTCGCGCGGTCGCGCGTGATGATGACGACCGCGACGCGGCCGGACGTCAACGATTCACCAGCTTGAAGAAGGTCGAATCCTCGCCGCTCGCCTTGCGCTCCTGGTAGAGGAACGCGAGGCGCTCCTGGTCGAACTTCTCGAACCACTCGTGCCACGAGACGTGCTCGAGCTCGTCCTCGCCCGCGCCGCCGGGGAAGTCTATCCGCAGCACGCCGGGATCGCCGTTCCCGGTGCCGCGCACCGCCGCCGGGGAGCCGTCGTGCGCCTCCACCCACGCGCGGATCTCGTCGTGATCGGTCGTCGTCTTGGACTCGCTGCTGCCCATCGGGTCGCCTCCTTCGGGTCGCGGGGGCCAACGTCCGGAGTTACCCCACTCGCGCGACCAGCCATTCATCGGGACGTCGCGGCTCCGACGCGCCAGGTGCCCAGGCGTGGCTTTCTGGTAACAACCCGTGGATGCGCGTACTGGTCGCGGGAGCACACGGGCGCCTCGGCAGCCGCGTGGTCGCGCTGCTGCTGCATCGCGGACACTCGGTGCGCGGGCTCGTGCGCACGGACGGCCAGGCGGCGGCGCTGCGCGAGGTCGGGGCGGACGCGGTGGTGGCGGACCTGCACGGCGACGTGGAGTGGACCGCGGAGGGCTGCGAGGCGGCGATCTTCGCCGCCGGCGCGCGGCACCGCGCGGAGCTGGGCGCGATCGACGCAGGCGGCGCTGCCAAGCTCGCCGAGGCCGCCGACCGCTACGACCACTCGCGCTTCATCCTCTCCAGCGCCGTCGGCGCGCACGCCCCGCAGCGCCGCAGCGGCGGCGTCCGTGAGTTCCTCGAGGCCAAGCAGCACGCCGAGCGGCGGCTCGCGCGGCTCGACATGCGCTGGACGATCCTCAGGTTCGGGCGCCTCACCGAGAAGTCCGGCAGCGGACACGTGGCGACCCACCTGCGCGCCGGCATGCCGATCGAGCTCGCGCGCGACGACGCGGCGCTGGCGGTCGTCGAGGCGCTCGCGCGCCCGCACCTGGCGCGCCGCGTCGTGCACCTCGTCGACGGCGAGCTCGCGGTC
>Ga0126313_10000490_pt1 | contig 18897 bp, 20 predicted proteins | sample Plot105A_FD_89954 | JGI IMG/M metagenome (GOLD analysis project Ga0126313, IMG submission 89954) | Serpentine soil microbial communities from UC McLaughlin Reserve, CA, USA - Plot105A | ecosystem: Environmental > Terrestrial > Soil > Grasslands | place: USA: UC McLaughlin Reserve, Lake County...
CGGAGCGGAACTCGTCCACGAACCTCATGTACCGGCCTCCAAAAGCAGGTGGTAGATCGTGGCGTGCGCCTCTTGCAGCCGCGGGATGTAGTCGCTGCGAGCGACGAAGAGGTGGTCGAGCCAGTCGAGCTCGGCCAGGCGCCCGCCGTCGTAACCGGTGATGCCGGTCAGCATCCCGCGCCGGTGTGCTTCCTCGAGTCCCGCGATGACGTTGGGGGAGGAGCCGCTGGTGGATATCGCCACGGCCACATCGGCCTCGCGAGCGAGCGGGATCAGCTGGCGGGCGAAGGCCTTGTCGAAGCCGACGTCGTTGCCCACCGCCGTGACGGTGGCGACGTCGTTCGTCAACGCCACCGCCGGACGGCCACGGGCAAGGCAGTCCGCGGCGAGGTCCTGGGCGTCGGTCGAGGAGCCGCCGTTGCCGAAGCTGATCAGTCGACCGTGCCGCTCCAGCCGCTCCCGCACGTCCCGGGCGCAACGCTCGACGGCGTCCGCGTCGATGCCGCGGCGCAGCTCCATCACGTCCCGGCCCTTGCGGACGATCGACGCTTGCACGTACCGAGCTCGGGTGCACTAGCGCGGTGAACCAAGCTGTGCTCGACACGCCGACCACGTCGCGGTGACGCACCCCGAGCACATCCCTCGCATCCAGGAGGCGCAGGCGAGCGCGTACTGCGTGCTTCGCGAGCTGGAGCTGGAGCCCGCCACGTGGGAGTGAGCGCCGCGGGCTCCAGCAGCCTGGGACCGGGAGAGCTCGCCCACGCCGGCGTTCGGGGCGCGGTGGCGGCCATGGCGATGACCGGCATGCGGGCTTTCACCCAGGATCTGGACCTCGTGGAGGAGACCCCGCCGAAGGCGATCTTCAAGCAGCGGGCCGCTGGGCTGCGTCGGCGGGTGCCGCGCAACCGCCGCCGTGCGGCGGTCGAGCTGGCTCACTGGGGGTACGGAGCCGCCGGCGGGGTGGCGTTTGGCCTCCTGCCCGACGGGTTGCGTCGCCGAGAATGGGCGGGCCCGCTCTACGGCCTCGTCGTCTGGCTTGCGTTCGAAGGGGCGATCGCGCCGGCGCTCGGGCTGACCCAGGCCCGCAAGCTGCGGATCGGGGAGCGGCTGGCGCTCGCGGGCGACCACCTGCTCTACGGCTTCGTCCTTTCCGAGACTCGCCGCCGCCCGCGCGAGTAGTGGCCTCCTCCTGCAGCCCTGACCCGCGTCCAGGCACCCATCGAGGGCACGGTCCAGGGCGTCGGCTTCCGCCCCTATGTACCGAGGCAAGCTCCGAACCGGCCCGCTGTCGCGGCGGCCGCAGCGCGTACCCTTGGGCCGTGATCGAGAAGCTCATCGAGCAGATCGAGAGCCGCTTCGCCGAGCTCTCCGAGCAGATGGCCGACCCGGACGTGATCGCAGACCGCGAGCGCTACGCGGAATTCGGACGCGCCTACCGCACACTCGAGCCCGCACACGAGCTGGCCCGCGAGTGGCGCACGGCCTCATCGGACGCCGCGGGCGCGCGCGAGATGCTCGCCGAGGACGGCGACGACCCGGAGCTGCGTGAGCTGCTCGCGACCTCGGAGAAGCGTCTTAAGGAGCTCGAGGACGAGATCCGGCTGGCGATGGTCGAGCCGGACCCGCACGACGAGAAGGACGTCATCGTGGAGATCCGCCCCGGGACGGGCGGCGAGGAGGCCGGCCTTTTCGCTGCCGACCTGTACCGCATGCTCACCCGCTACGCGGAGCGCCGCGGCTTCCGGACCGAGCCGCTCTCGGTCGGAGACGGGCACTACACCTTCGCCGTGAAGGGCCGGGGCGCGTACAGCGTGTTCAAGTACGAGGGCGGCACGCACCGTGTGCAGCGGGTGCCGCGGACGGAGTCCCAGGGGCGCATCCACACCTCCACCGCCACCGTCGCGATCCTGCCCGAGGCGGAGGAGGTCGACGTTGACATCGACCCGAGCGACCTCCAGATCGACGTCTACCGCTCCTCCGGCCCGGGCGGGCAGTCGGTCAACACGACCGACTCGGCGGTGCGCATCACCCACGAGCCCACCGGCGTGGTCGTCTCCATGCAGGACGAGAAGTCACAGCTCCAGAACCGCGAGAAGGCGCTGCGCGTGCTCCGCGCCCGCTTGCTGGACCGCGAGGTCGCCGCGCGCCACGCCGAGCAGGCGGCGGACCGCCGGGCGCAGGTCGGGACCGCGCAGCGCTCGGAGAAGATCCGTACCTACAACTTCCCGCAGGACCGGGTCACCGACCACCGGGTGAAGCTCACGAAGGGCGACCTGGCGCGGATTCTCGACGGCGAGCTCGACGACTTCACCGCGGCGCTCGAGGCGGAGGAGAAGCGACTCAAGCTCGAGGACGGCGAGCGCGTCCCGGGTTGAGGGTGCGCGAGGCGCTCGAGGGGGCGATCCCGGCGCTCCGGGCCGCCGGCTGCGACACGCCCGAGCTGGACGCGGAGCTGCTGGTGGCCGATACGCTCGGAGTCGATCGTGCCGCCCTCGTGGCCGATCGTGAGCTGGCCGTGCCTCCGGGCTCGGCCCGTTTGATCGGCGAGCGGGTGCGACGGCGCCTCGAGCGCGAGCCGGTCGCCTACATCCTCGGTCGCAAGGGCTTCAGGCGAATCGAGCTGGCGGTGGACCGGCGCGTGCTGGTGCCTCGTCCGGAGACCGAGTTGCTTGTGGAGGCGGCCCTGGAGCTGCCCCGCGGCGCCCGCGTACACGACCTCGGCACGGGCTCGGGCGCCGTCGCGCTCGCCCTGCTCGACGAGCGCCCGGACCTCGCCGTGAGCGCCTCCGACGCCTCGCTCGCCGCGGTCGAGGTCGCGCGGACCAACGCCGCGCGGCTCGGGCTGGCGCTCGAGGTGACGGCCGGGCGGGGCCTGCCGCCGGGCACCTGGGACCTCGTCCTGGCGAACCTCCCCTACGTGCGCGAGGACGAGTGGGACGGGCTCCAGCCCGAGATCAATCGATGGGAGCCGCGCGACGCCCTGGTCTCCGGTCCGGACGGGCTCGAGGCGATCCACGAGCTGGTCGCTGGGGCGCCGCGGGGCACCCGAATGGCGCTCGAGCACGGCCCGGCACAGGCCGCGGCGGTCCGGGAGCTGCTGGCGGGCGCCGCCACTCGGCGCGACCTGGCGGGCCGCGAGCGGGTGACCATTGGGGAGGTGCCACAGAGGTGACGCCGGAGGAGGTCGCCACCTTCGACCGCTGTATCTCCGTCGGCGGCGTCGCCCTGTTCCCGGCCGACACCGTGTACGGCCTCGCCACCGAGCCGGACTCCCGCGACGGGGTATACCGGCTCTACAGGCTCAAGGGTCGTTCGCCCGATCGGCCCGCCGCGGTGATGTTCTTCCGCCTCGAGCTCGCGCTGTCGGCGCTGCCCGAGCTGGGCGGCCGGACGCTGGAGGCGGTGAAGCGGCTGCTGCCCGGCCCGCTGACGCTGCTGCTCCCCAACCCGGCGCGCCGCTTCCCCCTGGCCTGCCGGCCGGAGCCGGAGCGGCTCGGCCTGCGCGTGCCCCACCTCGAGGGCGACCTCGGCGCCCTAGCCGGAATGAGGTGGCCCGTGCTCCAGTCGAGCGCCAACCCCTCCGGGGGGGCCGAGGCTCGCCGGCTCGACGACGTCGACGAGCGCATCCGACGCGGCGTGGACCTCCAGCTCGACGGCGGCGAGCTTCCCGGAACGCCCTCGACGGTCGTGGACCTGAGCGGCTACGAGAGGGACGGCTCGTACGAGGTGGTCCGCGAGGGCGCGGTCCCCGCCGCCGAGCTGGCGGCGCGGCTGTAGCGGGGCCCGATGCTACGGTCCCGATCGTGAGCGATCTGGGTCCCGATCACTTCTCGAAGCCGGTCTCCGAGATCGATCCGGAGATCGCCGAGGTGCTTCAGAACGAGGTCCGGCGCCAGGACGCCACGCTCGAGATGATCGCCTCCGAGAACTTCGTCCCGCAGGCGATACTCGACTGCCAGGGCTCGGTGCTAACCAACAAGTACGCGGAGGGCTACCCGGGCAAGCGCTACTACGGCGGCTGCGAGTACGTCGACGTAGCCGAGCAGCTTGCCATCGACCGCGCCAAGGAGCTGTTCGGCGCCGAACACGTCAACGTGCAGCCGCACTCGGGGGCGCAGGCCAACGCGGCCGTATACATGGCCCTGCTCGAGCCGGGCGACCGAATGCTGGGCATGAAGCTCGACCATGGCGGCCACCTGACCCACGGGATGAGGATCAACTTCTCGGGGCTCTACTACGACATCGTGGGCTACGGGGTGCGCGACTCCGACTCCGTGCTCGACATGGACGAGCTCGAGCAGATCGCCGAGGACGCCCGGCCCAAGGTCATCCTCGCCGGCTGGTCCGCCTATCCCCGGCAGCTCGACTTCAAGCGCTTCCGCGAGATCGCCGACTCGGTCGGCGCAGTGCTCGTCGCAGACATGGCGCACTTCGCCGGCCTGGTGGCGGCCGAGGAGCACCCCAGCCCGGTGCCCTACGCCGACGTCGTCACGACCACGACCCACAAGACGCTCGCGGGGGCGCGCGGCGGGATGATCCTCTGCAAGGAGGAGTATGCGAAGAAGGTCAACTCGCGGGTCTTCCCGGGGCATCAGGGGGGGCCGCTGATGCACGTCATCGCCGGCAAGGCCGTGGCTCTCAAGATCGCCCGGACGGAGCTTTTCCGGGAGCGCCAGCGGCGCACCCGCGAGGGGGCCGCGGCGCTGGCTGAGGAGATGCTCGCGGCGGGCGTGAACGTGCTGACGGGCGGGACCGACGTGCACCTGGTGCTGGCGGACCTGCGCGACTCGGACCTCGACGGCAAGCAGGCCGAGGATCGGCTGACAGAGATCGGCATCACCGTCAACCGCAACGCGGTGCCCTTCGACCCGCGCCCGCCGGCCGTGTCTTCGGGGCTGCGGATCGGCACCTCGGCGCTGGCCACGCGCGGGCTGCAGGTCGAGGACTTTCGCGAGATCGGCAAGGTAATCGGCGAGGCGCTCACGGGCGACTTCTCCGACCAGGCGAAGGCGGAGCTGTCCGAGCGCACCCGGGCGCTGGCGGAGCGCTATCCGCTCTATCCGCACCTGATGGCGCCCGCGGCGGTCTGACCGGAGCCGCCCTCTTCGAGCTCGAGGGGGTCGAGGCGGCCCGGGACGGGCGGCCCGTGCTGCGGGGACTCGACCTGCGGCTCGGCGAGGGCGCGACGGCTCTGCTCGGCCCGTCCGGCTCAGGCAAGTCGACGCTGCTGCGGCTGCTCAACCGGCTGGCCGACCCGGACGGGGGCACCGTGCGGTTCCGAGGCGAGGACGTGCGCTCGCTCGACCCGCTAGAGCTCCGCCGGCGCGCCTGCCTCGTTCCGCAGCTGCCGGCGCCGCTTCACGGCACCGTGGAGAACAACGTCCGCTACGGCCCGAGGCTGTGCGACCGCGACGTCGATCCCGAGCGGCCGCTCGGGCTCGCCGGTCTCGGCCCGGACTACGCCGATCGCGAGGCCTCACGGCTGTCGGTGGGCGAGCAGCAGCGGGTGATGCTCGCTCGCGCGCTCGCCCTCGATCCCGAGGTGCTGCTGCTCGACGAGCCCACCTCGGCGCTGGACGAGCAGGCGCGCGAGGGGGTGGAGCGGACGCTGCTGGAGCTCGAGGGGCGCGCCGGCCTCTCGATGGTGATCGTCACCCACGACCGCGCGCAGGCGGAGCGCCTGGCCTCCAAGGTCGTCCGGATCCGGGAGGGCCGGATCGCTTGAGCCCCGCTCCGGACATCTCGCTGGGAGAGGTCGCGGCGAGCCTGGTGTTGGTGGGCCTGGCTGCCGCGGTATCGCTGTGGCGCCGCGTGGAGCTCGAAGGCGATCTGGGGGTCGCGGTACTCCGCTCGTTCCTGCAGCTCACCGCGGTCGGCTACGTGATTCAGGCGATCTTCGACTCGGACAGCCTCTGGCTCGTGGCCGCGCTCTTGGCGGTGATGGTCGCCTTCGGGACGTTCACCGCCCGGCGGCGGGCGCGTGCCGTCCCTGGGGGGCTCGTGCCCATCGCGCTGGCGCTCGCCAGCGCGGCGGTTGTCACGCTCGGCCTGGTGCTCCTGCTCGGCGTGTTCGAGGCCAAGCCTCGCTTCCTCGTGCCGGTGGGCGGGATGGTGATCGGCAACTCGATGACCGCTGCGGCGGTGGCGCTCAACCGCCTCGCCGACGAGGTGCGCGCGGACGCCGGCAGGATCGAGGCCACCCTGGCCCTAGGCGCCACGGCGCGGCAGGCCGCGACGGGGCTCGTCACCCGGAGCCTGCGTTCCGGCATGATCCCGCTGGTCGACTCCACCAAGACCACCGGGGTGGTGTTCTTCCCGGGCACCATGGTCGGGATGCTCATCGCGGGGGCGGAGCCCTTCGACGCGGTGCGCCTCCAGCTGATCCTTCTCTGGACCCTGCTCGGAAGCGTGGCGCTCGCCGCGCTGATAGCGGTGTCCCTCGGCTATCGCGGCTTTTTCACGCCGGCCCACCAGCTCCGCGAGTTACCCTCCCCGGCGTGACCGAGGCCGCACGCCTGATCAAGCCGCGCCTGCGCGGCGTCTCGCACCAGTGGGCGTTCTTCGTATCGCTCGTGACGGGCGCCGCGCTGGTGATCACGGCGCCCGCCGGACGCGCGACCTTCGCCGCCGCCGTGTACGCGCTCAGCGTCGCGGCGCTGTTCGGGACGAGTGCGCTCTACCACCGGATCACCTGGGCCTCGCAGGCGGCCCGGCGCTGGATGCGCCGGCTCGACCACTCGATGATCTTCCTGCTGATCGCGGGCACCTATACGCCGTTCGCACTGCTGGTGCTCGACGGCACGCTCGCCACGGTGATCCTGAGCCTCGTCTGGGGCGGGGCGGTGGGAGGGATCGTGCTGAAGCTGGTCTGGATCGACGCTCCGAAGCCGCTCGTGGCGGTGATCTACGTGGTCCTGGGCTGGGTGGCGATCGCCGCCTTCCCCAACCTGATCGACCGGCTCGGGATCGCCGGCGCCGCGATGATCGCCGTTGGTGGGCTCCTCTACACGGTGGGCGCGCTGGTGTACGCGATCAAGCGCCCCGATCCGGCGCCCGCGGTGTTCGGCTACCACGAGGTCTTCCACGCCCTGGTGATCGCCGCGGCGGCGGTGCAGTACGCCGTCGTCGCGTTCCTGGTGGTCCCGGAGGGCTAGGCCCGCTGCCCGGCTGGGCCTCGAGCCCAGGTGCGAGCCGGCCGACTACCTAGGCCTCGCGGCGAGCCCTCGGCTCGGTGGGTGACAGCAGTCCCGGTCGCTCCATCGCTTCGCGCCACAGAACGCGGCTTTCCTCGCGGCCGCCCCCGGAGGGGAGGCGCTCCGCGATCCAGGCGGGGGCCGCGGTGGGGATCTCGGCCGCGATCGGGGCGATCCCCGGGAAGCGCTCTTCCCGGCCGATCTCCTCGTCGGGCGAGACGATGACCTCGCTGAGCGTCTCCCCGCGCCGGATGCCGGTGAGCTCGACGTTCGGCTCTCCCTCGCGGCGCGCCTCGCGCCAGATCCGCCTTGCCAGCTCGCCCACGGTCAGCTGGGGTGGGTCCGACGGCCCGGCCAGCGCCACGCCGTCGGCGGCCAACAACGCACCGTGAGCGGCCATCGAGGCGGCGTGGGCCATCGTGATCCAGTAGCGCAGCATCCCCGTGTCCGTGATGGTCAGCGGCACTCCGCCCTGGATCTGGCGCAGGAACAGCTCAGACGCGCTGCCGGCGCTGCCCAGCACGTTCACGAAGCGCACCGCCATCCGCCTGGCGCCGGCAGACTTGGCCGAGAAGGCGGTCAGCTGCTCCATGAAGCGCTTGGTGCGCCCGTAGAAGCTGGCAGCCAACGCCGCCTTGTCCGTGGACGCCACGATCACCGTCTCCACCGAAGCGCTCTCAGAGGCGCGCAGGACGTTCCAGCTTCCCTGGAGGTTCGTGTCGAGGAACTCGTCCGGGTAGACTTCGGCCCAGTCCACGTGCTTGTAGGCGGCGAAGTGGAAGACGAGGTGGGGGCGAGCCCGGCCGAGCTCCGCCTCGAGCCTTCCGCGGTCCCGGATATCGCAAAGGACGTGCTCGAGCCGCTCCGACGGATCCCGCGCGCGGCGATCGGCGGTCAGCGAGGCCTCGTGGCTGTCGAGCAGCGTTATCCGCTCCGGGCGGAAACCCCACAGCAGGGTGGCAAGCGTGCGCGCGATCGAGCCGCCTCCGCCCGTCATCAGAACCCGCCGACCCCCGATCAGCTCCTGGAGCGCGAGCACCGCGGGGACGGGGTCGGGGCGCTCCAGCACCGCCTGCCACTCGAAGCCTTCGGGCCGCAGCCGCCGCGGCGCCCTGGGCAACGGCCCGCGTCGGGGCTCGGCCAGCGCGCGCTGCACGGCCCGGTAGCCCTTCTTCATGTCGCCCGAGCTGGCCGGGTCGGGCTCGTTGATCTCCGCAACGACGTAGGGGACCATCGCGGCCAGGCGCCGCACGACCGGGTCGAGCTCGAGCTCGCCCACCCCATAGGGGAGACCCTCGCCCAGCACTCCCAGCGCGTCCGAGACATGGGCCACCTCGGCATGCGGCCCGAGCTCCTCGACGTAGCGGGCGAGCTCGAGCTCCTCGTCCGAGAACAGGCGGAAGAGCGTCGGGTAGGCGGCCACGAATGACCGGAACAGAGCCGCGTGCGACGTGTCCAGCGTGAACCCGAGCTCCGGCAGCCGCTCGCGCCAGGACAAGAGATCACGCCAGTGGCCCCCGATCCGGGACAGGTACATGCCGCCCGTGCGCATGCGCAGGACCGGGGGAACGTTCTCGATCAGCGGCACGACCCCACGCGAGCGGCAGGCCTCGGCGTAGAAGGCCAGGAAGCGTTCGACCTCTTCCTCGTCGAGACCGGCGCTCCAGGTGTCCCGGAACTCCTCCGGCGACTGGGGGGCGAACAGGTGGACCGTGAGGACGGGCGAGCCGACCCCCGCCGCGAAGCCCGCGCTCCGCTCGATTCCGCTGCGGGCCTCGTCGTCGAGCCGGTCCACGCGCACGAAGGCCCCGCTGGGCCAGGCCACCGGGGCCTCGGCGGTCACGCTCATGCCTGTGCCGTCGAGGGCCGCGCGCGCCCGCTCGACCGCGGCTGCGGCCGCCTCGTCGCTCGCCACGTGGCCCGCCGCCAGGCAGAGCTCGATCCCCCGCCAGGGCCCGCCCTCCAGGCGGTCGGCGATCTGCTCAGTCTCGGGCGCTGCCTTGAGCAGCGGGATGGCTTCGGAGCCAATCGACATAGAGCTGAACCGCCTCGGCCAGCGGTCGCGTTGGAAACAGTAGCCGTGTGCCGGTCTCGTAGCTTTCGTTCTCGCCCGGGGCCAGTTCCCCTCCCGGCGTCACGATCGGCGAGCCGGACCCGGCGGCACCGAGCACCAGCCGGGCCGCATCGATCAGCGGCGTGGCCACGCCGCTGCCGAGCACCACCGTCTGGTCGAAGCGACGTTCCGCGACGAGCGTCTCGAGGGCCACCGCAACATCGTCGACGAACACGAAGTCGCGGGTGCGGGATGGGTTTCCGGGGATCACGATCGGCTCGCTCGCGAGGGCGCGCGCGGCGAATGCCGCAATCGCTCCCGTGGCGCCCTCCGCGGTGACCTGCCCGGGACCGAACACCGACGTCATGCGAGCGGCGACGGCGGGGGTGGGATGGAGCCGGCACGCCTGTTCCCCCAACCGCTTGGAGACAGCGTAGGGGTCCGGGGGCGGGTTCTGTGCCGCCCGCACGGTGGAGGGGTAGATCAGCGCGGCGCCGTGCTCCTTGCAGCCCTCCAGCAGATTGAGCGTGGTGCCCACGTTCTCCCGCACCGCCGACGCCGGGTCGGCGCGAGCGGCGGCCGGGTCGGGCACGCCGGCGAAGTGAAGCACGGCGTCGCAGCCGGGGATGAGCTCACGGGCCGCCGGGTCCCCGGCGTCCAGCTCGATGGCGCCGAGCCCCTCCGACCCCCCGCGCGCCCGCCCGCCCGGCCGCGTGACGGCGACGACGTCGTGCCCGCGTTCGCGCAGCACCGTGGTGTGGCGCGAGCCGAGGAAGCCGGAGGCGCCGGTGACGAGCAGCTTCACGCCATGTACTCCGCCAGCGGGTACCGGTACTCGAATGGCGAGACGACGCTCCAGGCCACGCCGCCCTCGGGCGCCTCCCCGCGTGCCAGCGCGGCGATGTCCGCGACTGTCACGGTCTCGGCGGCGACATTGGCGCGCGAGACGCCGGGCCTGTCGGGGGAGGCGAGCAGTATGCGCGCGACGTCGTACACGTGCGCGACACCGATCGTCGCCCGGCCGCCGTCATCCAGCGGCAGCGGCTCTCCGGCCGCCGCGAGTCGCCGGAACTTGTCGACAACGGTCTGCGACTCCGGCCGCTCGTGCTCCACGGGGCTGGGCCCGTAGACGATCCCCAGCCGGACCAGCGCGAGGTCGAAGCCGTGGCGGCGGGCGTACATCTCGAGGCAGAGCTCGGCGTAGACCTTCGAGAGGTGAGATAGGTCGTCCTGCGGACCGTATGGCCGGGCCTCGTCGACCTCACCCTCGAGGTTTGGGCCGTACACGTGCAACGAGCTGGCGAAGGCAAGCGGCGGCCCGCCTGCCCTGGCGACCGCCTCGGCGACTCTCCTCGCGCCCGCGAGGTTGGTCTCCTCGGTGTAGTCGGGCTCGAGTTCGGCGAGCGGCCGGCTCGCCTGGGCGGCCAGGAGGTACACGCGCGACGGCCGATCGGCGAGCAGGCGGTCGAGATCGTCGGCGGAGCGTATGTCGGCGGACTCGACGCGGGCCCCGCGGGCCTCGAGCTCGTCGAGCTGAGTGCGCTCGGTGGCATACCAGTTGTCCGCCAGGACCACCTCGTGGCCCTCGTCGAGCGAAACGGCCCCGAGCGCCGCGCCCACGTAGCCCGCCCCCAGCACGAGAAGACGGGCCACTAAGGGCCTATCCCGGCCCGGGTGCGTCCGGGCGTTGTCGGTACCGGGCTGGGCGGCGGGCGCCGCGAGCCGACGGCGGAGCTATCGATGATGCCGCGCGCGGCGATCCAGTTCCGGTTTGTGGCCGGGCAGGCGACCGCGAATCGGGACCGTCCGTTTGAGGGCGGCCGATCCGCCCTCACGCGACGGTACTGGGGCGCATCCGGATGTGCGTCCAAGTGGGATGGGCCCTAAATCGACTGGACCCTGGGACCCGGCGGGGCGGCGTTGCGCGTGTCGAGGACCAGCTTGGCCTGCTCCCAAGCGGTCGGGTCGGCGAACTCACGATGCGGGGTCAACAGCACCACGCAGTCCGCCCAGGAGGCCGCGTCCGGACCCCACGGCGCGCTCTCGTGGCGGACGCCCTCGAGCTCGACCTCCGGCACCCAGGGGTCGCAGTACCGGACCTCGCCGCCGCGCTCGAGCAGCTGCCGCATGACCTCGAGGCTCGGGGACTCGCGAGTGTCGTGAACCTCGGGCTTGTAGGCCATTCCGAGCAGGAGCAGGCGCGATCCCTTGATCGGCTTGCCTGCGTCGTTGAGCGCCTCGGAGATCTTCTGCACCACGTAGACGGGCATGTGGGCGTTGACCTCGTGGGCCGCATCGATGAGCTGCGCGGAGTAGCCGTACTCGCGCAGCCGCCAGGCGAGGAAGTGGGGGACCACCGGGATGCAGTCGCCACCGAGGCCGGGACCCGGGTAATGGGCGAGGAAGGCGAACGGCTTGGTCTTGGCGGCGTCGATCACCTCCCAGACCGAGATTCCCAGCCGGTCGCACATCAGCGCGAGCTCGTTGGCCAGCGCAATGTTGACCGCCCGGAAGGTGTTCTCGTGGAGCTTTGCGGTCTCTGCCACCATCGGGCTCGAGACCGGGACGACGTTCTCCACGATCTGCCGGTAGAGCGATTCGGTGCGCTGCAAGCATTCGTCCGTCACCCCGGCCACCAGCTTCGGCGTGTTGCGGATGCTCCAGTCCTTGTTGCCGGGGTCGACCCGCTCGGGCGCGTACCCGAGGAAGAAGTCCTGGCCGACCCTGCCGCCCGACCGCTCCAGGATGGGGAGCACGATCTCCTCGGTGGTGCCGGGGTAGGTCGTCGACTGGAGGACGATCAGCTGGCCCTCGCGCAGGTGGCCGACAAGGGCCTCGGCCGTGGAGACGATGTAGGAGATGTCCGGCGTGCGGGTCTTGGAGAGTGGGGTCGGGACGCAGATGGTGAGCGCGTCGAGCTCCGCGACCTGGGCGTAGTCCGTGGTCGCGCGGAGACGCCCGTCCACGCCCTCGTAGCGCTCGGCCGGGACGTCGACCAGGTAGGAGCGGCCGGCGCCGACGGCGCGCACGCGCGACTCGTCGAGATCGATGCCGGTGACGTCGAATCCGACCTCGGCGAACAGCGTCGCGAGCGGCAGGCCCGCATACCCCAGACCGACGATTCCGAGCTTGGCCTGGCGGGCGGCAACGCGCTCTTGGAAGGCGCTGGCCGCGGCAGATGAGACCGCTCCGCTCACAGCGGCGCGATGCTAGCAGTCGGTATCGGAGCCTCCATGATGCCGCCTCTGGCTACGCTATAACCACGCCATGTCCTTCACGGACTCCCTGCGCGCGCTCGTGGAGGACGGTTCGGTGGTGTGGGGGTTCCTCGCTTCGGCGGCCATCGTACTGGTGCTCACGCCGATCACGGCGAGGCTCGCGCCCCGTATCGGCGGGGTGGACCTCGGCGGGGACAGACCCCGCGTACACACCAGTCCCGTCCCCAGGATCGGCGGTGTCGCCATCGTGCTCGGGATACTCATCCCGGCGCTCGTGGCCGTCGATCTCGACGGGCCCTATCCGGGGATCCTCCTCGGCACCGCTGCGGTGGCGGTCCTTGGGCTTGTGGACGACATCCGCGGCATCAAGCCGATCGTGAAGCTGGCGGCGGTATGTGCCATCGCACTGATCCCGGTGGTCGGTTGGGACCTCAAGATCGACCACTTCAGCCTGCCGTTCATCGGCAACCACGACATCGGCTGGATCGCCTATCCGTTGACCGTGCTTTGGATCGCGCTCCTGGCGAACCTGATCAACCTGATCGACGGCATGGACTCGCTCGCAGCGGGGATCGTCGCGATCGCCGCGGCCGCCTTCGCGCTGCTGTCGGCCTCCTTCGCGCGCTCGTCGGCGGCCGCCCTGGCCGCGATCGTGTGCGGGGCCACGCTCGGCTTCCTCCGCCACAATTACCACCCGGCCAAGATCTTCATGGGCGACTCGGGGGCGCTCGCGCTCGGGTTCCTGCTGGGGTCGATGGCGGTCGAGGGCGTGCTCAAGACGGCGGCGACGATCGCCCTGGCCGGACCTCTACTGGTCCTGGCGGTGCCCATTCTCGACACGTCCTTCGTGGTGCTCAAGCGGCTCAAGTACGGCCGCCGCCCGTGGGCGGCGGACCACAACCACTTCTACCACCGCTTCATGCGGATCGGGTTCTCGCAGCGGCGCACCGCGGCCTACCTGCATCTCTGGGCGGTGTTGCTGGTGGGGTACGCCATCCTGCTGCGCTTCGTCCCGCCCCGGCCGGCGGGAGTGTGGGACACCGGCCACGGGCTGATCGCGGCCGGGGTGGGGGTGGTTGTCCTGGTGGCCTCGGCATGGATGGTCTACACGCTCGAGATCCTGAAGGCCCGCCACCTTAAGGCGATGGGCCTCGGCCGCTTCTTGAGGGACGTCGACGGGGTAGGCCCGCCCGAGACGGAGGAGGAGCGCCAGGACACCGTGGAGCGGGCCGTCACGGCGGGGCTGCGCTAAGGACGCGCTCAAGCACGGCCTCGCTGCCCGCGCTCGAGTTGCGCGTCGGGCGCGTCCTGTCAGCGCGGCTGCGGCACCACGCGGATGTAGAGCTTCGGCGCCTCCCAGTCCCCGAAGGTCTCCTTCACCTCCTCGTCGGAGACCGAGCCGGCGATGATCACGTCCTCGCCCTGCTGCCAGTTCACCGGAGTCGACACCTCGGGCCCGACAAGAAGGTGAAGCTCGTCCTCGTCTACCCGATGACGACCGGCCGCAACTTCGACGAGGTACTGCGAGTGGTCGACTCGCTGCAGCTGGCGGCGGAGCACAAAGGTGTCGGCGGGAAGCATCCCGTACAGCTTCGAGACCTTGAAGTCGGGGTCGCCGATCAGCGGATAGTTCGGCGCCTGCCCCTGCGTCTCCTCGATGTCGTTCGCCCACTCCCCGTGGTCGCCGGTCGAGTCGACGGACAGACCGACGATCTTCACGTTCCTGCGGTCGAACTCGGGCTTGATCTTTGACATGTAGCCGAGCTCGGTGGTGCAGACGGGGGTGAAGTCCTTCGGGTGCGAGAACAGCACTGCCCACGAATCGCCGATCCAGTCGTGGAGCTGATCGGGCCTTCCGTCCTCTCGGCCTCGAAATCAGGGGCCGTATCGCCAATCTTCAGAGCCACGTCTACTCCCTTCCGGTCGTCACACCCGCTGCTCCGCGGCCGCGACGGCACAAGTCGTCGGACGCATGGATACCTCCATGGTCTTCCGATAACGCGAGGCTCAGGGTGCGGCCGCCCGCTGTCTATGGGGCGTTTAACCGATTCCACGGCCCGGCGCCGTTCGGGCCACAAGGGCATCGCCCCGCGATTCAAGCCTGCGGGACGGCCAGTCGCAGGAGGTCCGCAAGGTCCCGTCGCGTCCGCTGCTCGTACTCCTCGGCAGGCTTGCGCTCAACCGTCACGTCGTCGGGGTCGCGCAGAATCCGCAGCCGCCCCTGCCCGACCAGCATCTCGTCCACGGCGCCTAGCCTGCCCTCGAAGATCGACCAGACCGGCGTGCCGAGCACGGCGGCTTCCCGGTTCATCGTGCCGCCCGCGGAGACGAGCACGTCGGCGAACGCCACGAGGCTGCGGCCGTCGACGGCACGCTCAGGCACGACCACGTTTGGCGCATTCAGATCGCGGACCGCCGCGCGCTGCTCCTCGTTGCGCGCCAGCACGACCACCTGCGTCTCGCCGTCGGCCACTCGGCGGATCAGAGGCGGCAGCAGCGGGTTCTCGGAGCCGCCGAGATACAGCGCGTAGGACGGCGCGGTGCGGATCACGCAGACGGGTCGCTCCCGGTCGAGGCCGAGCTGCTCGAGCACCCCGGGGTCCGGCTCGAAGTCCGCGAGGTAGTACTCCTCCTTGAGGCCCGGGAAGCGCACCAGCTTGGGGGGCTTGGCGCCGTAGCGCCCGAGCCGCTCGGCGGGGATGGCATCCGGCACGAGCACCCGCGTCGCCAGCCTGCAGATGATGTGGTGCTGGATCGTGGCCCACTCGTAGTCGAACATCGTCGTGTTCGGGATTCGTAGCGCGGAGCAGGCGGGGGGCAGGTCGATCGACGCGTGGCCGAGGCCGTAGTCGAAGCCCGCCTTGCGCCCGAAGCGGATCAGCGCCGGCAGCCTGTTCGCGGCGGCGCGCACCTTGCCCAGGCGCGTAGCCCCCCCGTAGTGGCCGATGACCTCGTAGGGATGCCCCCAGTCGTCGAGCAGCTCGAGCGTGTGCGACAGCGGTCGGGCCGTGATCTCCACCTCGTGGCCCTCGCGCTCGAGGAGCTCGATCAGAGGTCGCAGCACCACCACGTGAGCGGTGTTCGTGAGGTCGACCCAGACCCGCATGAAGCGCATTAGCATCCACGATCGATGGCCGAGGTCGTCCTCTGGCACATCACGTTCTCGAACTTCAACGAGAAGGCCCGCTGGGCGCTGGACTGGAAGCGGGTGCCGCACGTCCGCCGCGCGCCGCCCAATGGAGGGCACGCCCCGCTGGCGCTGGTGCTGTCCCGCGGCGCCCAAAGGACCTTTCCGGTCCTCACGATCGACGGGCATTCGATCGGCGACTCGACGGCGATCATCGCGGAGCTCGAGCGCCGCTATCCCGAGCCGCCGCTGTACCCCTCGGATGCCGAGGAGCAGCGCCATGCCCTGGAGCTCGAGGAGTTCTTCGACGAGAACTACGGGCACGAGGTGCGCCGGCTGGCCTTCTGGCACCTCCTATCGGACGACGAGGCGGCGGCGGGCACCGTGCACGAGATGATGGGTTCTGTTGCGGTGCCGTTGGCGCCCCTCATCCGCTCCGCCCTGTGGTCCTACTACGGCATCAGCGAGGAGTCCGCAAGCCGTGCGCGGGAGCTGATCCTCGCCGGCTTCGACCGCATCGAGGCCGAGCGCGCCGGAGGCGACTACCTGGTGGGCGAGCGCTTCAGCGTGGCCGATCTCGCCGCAGCGGCGCTGGCGGGACCGCTGCTCATGCCGCCGGAGTTCCCCTGGCGCGCCCGGGGCGAGCCGCCGCCGGGCCTCGTGCGCGTACGCTCGGAGCTCTCCGAGCACCCAGCGGCGCAGTGGATCAATCGCACCCACGCGAAGCACCGCCTGCCGGCCCCACGCGCTGCGGTCACGGCGCCCGCCTAGACCTGGGCTCTCTGAGGCCCGTATATCGGGCCTGAGAGAACCCAGGTCGGAAAAGGGAGGTCTGCTCGGCCTCCGGGGGCTCCGCGGGCGCCGGCGCCGCCGGGTCCGGACGCGCGGGCGGGCTGAGCCTGCCCCCAGTCTGAACCATCGCGGCCAGCCTGTCTCGTTCGGCCTGCGGCGCATAGGCGCTGCGCGCGTAGAGCTTGCGGTACCTGGGGATCAGGTCCGGCCGGTGCTCCTCGAGCCACTCGAACCAGAGCTGCTTGACGGAGCCCCGCAGGTGCAGGGCGATCCCACCGACGCTCACGGCGCCGGCCTCGGCGCACAGCTCGAGGATGCGCTCGACCTGCTCGGGCTGGTCGTTGATGCCGGGAATCAGCGGGGCGATCAGCACGCCGGTGGGAATGCCCGCCCGATTCAGTTCCGCGACGGCCTCGATGCGCGCGCAAGGACTGGGCGTGTGCGGCTCCGTCGCCCGCCATACCTTCTCGTCGATGGTGGGCACCGAGAGGTTCGCCGTGAACCCGGGGATCTGCTTCATCAGGTCGACGTCGCGCAGCAGCAGGGGCGACTTCGTGAGCACCGAGCAGGGCGTGCGCGTATCCCGCATCGCCTCCCAGATGCCGGGCATCAGCTTGTAGCGACCCTCGACCCACTGATACGGATCGGTGTTCGTCCCAAGCGCGACGTGCTCGTGCTTCCACGATGGTCGCGACAGCTCGGCTCGAGCAACCTCCGGCGCGTTGACCTTGACGACGATCTCTCGCTCGAAGTCGCGTCCGGCATTGAAGTCGAGGTACTCGTGGGTGGGGCGGGCGAAGCAATAGCGGCACGCATGGGAACAGCCCCGATAAGGATTGATCGTCCACCGAAACGGCATCCGCGACGCCTTGGGCACTCGGTTGACCACCGACTTGGCGTGCACCTCGTAGAAGCGGACGTCCATCGCCTCCGGTGCGTCGAAGCGGCGGACGGCGGCGGGCTCGGAGTAGCCCGGGAGCTGGCGGCTCTCCTCGTTTGCGACGCTCAGGTTGCTCCAGCGCATCGGTCGAACACACGTTCGCACATCACGAGGACGGCTCTCCGAAGGCGGTGACGAGCAGGCGTCGCGGCCCGCCGGAGTCGCGGTGCTCGCAGAGGTAGATGCCCTGCCAGGTGCCGAGAGCCAGCCGGCCGTCGCGTACCGGGATCGTCAGGGAGCTGTCGGTGAGGGAGGCCTTCAGGTGGGCCGGCATGTCGTCAGGGCCCTCCAGGGTGTGGGTCCAGAAGTCGGCGCCATGGGGCACCGCGCGGTCGAACCAGGTGGCGAAGTCACGCCGCACGTCGGGGCTGGCGTTCTCGTTCAGAGTCAGGGAGGCCGACGTGTGCCGCATGAACACGCTCGCCAGCCCGACCCGAAGCTCGCGTAGCTCGGGCACCCCTTCCACCACCTCATCGGTCACCAGATGGAAGCCCCGCGGCCGCGCGTCCAGCCGCACCTCGCGCTGTAACCACACGGTCCGAATTCTGCCGAGAAGCGATGGCGAGTAGCCCCCGCCCGCGATGCTGCTCCGGACACCTGGGCGTCCTCGACCGCTCCCGCAGCCGCCAGCGGCGACTCGCGCGACAGCCACGACAGGCCGCGCGACAGCCACGGGCAGTCGCGCAACCGCCACCAAGTAGCGTGCAGGTCCGCTGCTCGGATAAGGTTCCTCCGCGACGGGGGGACCATGCAGGTGCCGCCTGATTGCGCCTCCGGTCGCTGCATCCCGCATGCAGAACGAGCACAAGAAGCATCACGGACCCGTCCCGCCCTCCGCCTGCCGGGGCCGGCCTCACGCTCGTGGCGACGATGCTCCTATGTGGCGCAGCCGGACTGGGTGCAGGCGCGCTGATCGGCTTGGCCGTCCCGCTCGGGATCGCCGGCCTGCTCGCCGGGATCATCGGAGGATTGGCGCTTGTTTACTCACGCTATAGGGACATCTGAGATGCGGGCCCTCCGGTGGCTGGACCTCGTGGTCCTCGCCCTTGCCCTGCCCCTATTCCTGGCCGCGGGCGTGCCGCTGTTCGGCTGGGCCGGCGTGGCGGCGGCCTGGGTCGTCCAGCGGGGCGTGCAGTCGCTGCTCGAGCGGCGGGCCCGCGCGGCGGGCGATCCGAGGCGCTCCACCGCCGTGTTCGGGCTCGGCATGTTCGCGCGCGTCTGGATCCTCGCGCTTACGATCTTCGCGCTGGGGAAAGCGGATCGTGAGGCCGGCCTCGCGGCGGCGCTGCTCTCGGTGATTCTCGTGACCGTCCATCTCACCGCGGCCATGACCAGCGGTCCGCTCGCACCCGGGTCGAGGCGATGAGCAGGCGCGCGAAGATCTTGGTGGGAGTGGGTCTCTACATCCTTCTGCTCGTCGTGGTTGGCGCGATCACGGGCAACGCCGGAAAGAACGAGGAGTTCGAGCCGGTCGAGGAGTTCAGGCTCACCCCCTGGATCGAGCTCAAGATCGGGCCGCTCGACATGAGCATCAACAAGGCGGTCTTCTATCTCTTCCTCGCGAGCGCGCTGAC
>Ga0126313_10000491_pt1 | contig 18884 bp, 18 predicted proteins | sample Plot105A_FD_89954 | JGI IMG/M metagenome (GOLD analysis project Ga0126313, IMG submission 89954) | Serpentine soil microbial communities from UC McLaughlin Reserve, CA, USA - Plot105A | ecosystem: Environmental > Terrestrial > Soil > Grasslands | place: USA: UC McLaughlin Reserve, Lake County...
CGCTGCCAACCAAGTGGCTGGCAGTGCTGGCGCTCTATGATCTCGTCTTCGGGCTGCTCGCCTACGCCGTGTTCGACTTCCTCTTGGAGGACTGACAGACATGTACGGGAAGGGGCTGCGAGCACTCTCGCTCGCCACCTTCGCCGCCTTGACCGCCACGTTCGCGCTGGTCTTCTTCTACGCCCCGCTCGACGCCGATCAGGGCTTCATCCAGAAGATCTTCTACGTGCACGTGCCGGTGGCGATCGTGACGCTGTGCGCCTACGTCGTTGGCGCGGTCTTCGCGGCGCTGCATCTGATGAAGCGCGACCGCAAGTGGGATCTGCGCTCCTACGTCGTGATCCACATCGCGCTGATCTTCAACATCCTCGGGCTGCTGACGGGGGCGATCTGGGCGAAGGCGTCGTGGGGCCACTGGTGGGTGTGGGACTCGCCGACGCTGACCTCGTTCCTGATCGTCTTCCTGCTGTTCGCGACCTACCAGCCGCTGCGCTTCTCGATCGAGGATCCGGAGCGCCAGGCGCGCTACGCCTCGGTCTTCGCGGTGATGGCGGGCGCGTTCGTGCCGCTCAACTTCGTCGCCGTGCGAGCCGCCACCGCAACCGTCCATCCGCGCACGTTCGGCAGCGCCGACGGCGGCCTGCCGTCCCAGATGCTGTGGGTGTTCCTCCTCGCGCTCGTCGCGATGACGCTGCTGTTCGCGCTGCTGTGCGCCTACGAGATCGCCTCGAAGCAGACGAAGTGGCAGCTGCGCGCGCTGCGGCGACGACTGATGGGGAGCGACGCGGTTGCCCCGCTCGGCCGCAGCGCCGCCCCGGCGCTCGGCACCCCCGGCCCGCGCCGCGAGGGATCCGCCGCGCGCTCGCCGCGCAACCCCGCGGAGGCGGCATCGTGAACCCACTCGCCGCCCTGCTCGCCGTCGCACCCGCGCTGCCGCTCGACAAGGCCGGCAAGTACGTCGCGGCCGCGTTCGTTGTGTTCGTCGGCGTGATCGTGATCTACGTCGCGATCATGGCCGTGAAGCTGCAGCGCATGAGCAGGGAACTGCACGAGCTGAACGCCGCGCTCGACGCGCGCGCGAACGCCGAGGAGGCGCGTGACCGCGCCGCCGCCGAGGGCGCGCAGCGATGAGCGAGGTGCTCGTCCTCGGTGTCTCGCACAAGACCGCACCGCTGGCGGTGCGCGAGCGGCTTGCGCTCACGCCCGGCAAGGTCGCGACCTACCTGCACGAAGTGCAGGGCGTGGCCGGCGTGCAGGAGGCGGTCGCGATCTCGACCTGCAACCGCACCGAGACCTACCTCGTCGCCGGCGATCCGGTCGAGGCCGAGACGGCCGTGCTGGGGATGCTCGCGCGCAAGGCGGGGATCCGCCCTACCGAGCTGGCCTCCTCGATCTACGCCTTGCGCAACTGCGACGCGGCGCGCCACCTGTATCGGGTGACCTCGGGACTCGAGTCGATGATCGTCGGCGAGGCGGAGGTGCAGGGTCAAGTCAAGCGCGCCTACGAGGACGCGCTCGGCGCGCAGACGACCGGCCCGCTGACGAACCACCTCTTCCGCGCCGCGCTCGCGACCGGCAAGCGCGTGCGCAGCGAGACGCGCATCGGCGAGCGACGGCTCAGCGTCTCCTCGGTCGCCGCTGCTTTGGCCGCGGAGCAGCTCCACGGGCTCGAGCGCCGCGAGGTGCTGATCCTCGGCGCCGGCGAGACGAGCGAGCTGGCAGCGAGAGCGCTCGCCGGCCACGGCGTCGAGGCGATCTTCGTCGCCAACCGCCGCCACGAGCGCGCGGTGTCGTTGGCGCAGCGCTACGGCGGCCAGGCGATGTCGTTCGACGCGCTGCCCGAGGAGCTCGTGCGCGCCGACGCGCTCGTATGCGCGACCTCCTCCCCGCACGCGCTGCTCGGCGCCGAGGAGATCGCCGCGGTGATGGACGCGCGCGACGGCCGGCCGCTGCTGATCCTCGACCTCGCGGTCCCGCGCGACGTCGCCGCCGACGTGCGCGACGTGCCCGGCGTGGCGCTGTACGACGTGGACGACTTGCAGGCGGTCGTGCGGCGCAACAGAGCGGTCCGCCAGGGCGAGGCGTCGCACGCCGAGGGGATCGTCGAGGAAGAGATCCAGCGCTTCGCCGAGTGGCTCGGCTCGCTCGAGGTGCTCCCCACCTTGAGCGCCCTGCGCGAGCACGGCAAGGCGATCGCGCAGCGGGTCGTGCGCGAGAACGCCGGTCGCTGGGAGTCGCTGTCAGAGCGCGACAGCGAGCGCGTCGAGGCGATCGCGCAGGCGATCGTCAACCGGCTGCTGCACGAACCGACGTTGCGCATGAAGCAGATGGACGACGAGCGCGTCCATCTGCGGATGCAGGTCGTGCGCGAGCTGTTCGGGCTGGAGGAGATGGTGGACGGAGTGGATGCCACCGACGAGCAGCCGTTGGCAGACGTGAGGCCGCTGCGGCGGGGCGGGCGGGGTCCGTCTCGCGCCTGATGCGGATCGGCTCGCGCGGCAGCGCGCTGGCGCTGGCGCAGGCGGAACTCGTGGCCGAGCTGCTCGGCGGAGCGGACGCGGGCATCGAGGTCGTAGCGATCACGACGAGCGGCGACCGCGGCGTGCTGATCGGCGACAAGTCGCGCTGGGTCAAGGAGCTCGAGGCCGCCCTGCTGGCCGGCGAGATCGACGCCGCCGTGCATTCGGCGAAGGACGTGCCGGGGGAGCTGCCGGACGGGTTGGCGCTCGCCGCGGTGCCCGAACGCGTGGATCCGCGCGACGCGCTCTGCGGAGCGCCGTCGCTGGATGCGCTCCCCACCGGCGCTCGTGTGGGGACGAGCAGTCTGCGACGTGCGGCCGGGCTGCGTGCGCTGCGTCCGGACTTGGAGGTCGTCGCGCTGCACGGGAACGTCGACACGCGTCTGACGAAGCTCGAGAAGGGCCGGGGCGAGTCCGGCATCACCGCGATCGTGCTGGCGATGGCGGGCTTGGAGCGCCTCGGCTATCTGCGCGAGGTCGGCTGCGCGCTGGACGAGCTCGTGCCGGCACCGGGCCAGGGGACGCTGGTCCTGGAGACGCGCGCGGAGGACGCCGAGACGCGCGCCGCGCTGAGCGCGATCGACGATCCGCACGTCGCCGCCTCGCTGGCAGCCGAGCGAGCGCTCGCGCGGGCGCTGGGCGCGTCCTGTAACACGCCGCTGGGCGCTCACGCTGTGCTCCACGAGGACGGCGGCATGACGCTGCGCGCCTTCCTCGGCCTGCCGGACGGGTCGGCGTGGCTGCGCGACGAGCTGACGGACCCGCTGGGCGCATCGCCGGAACGGCTCGGCGAAGAGGTCGCGGAGCGCATGCGCGCGGCCGGTGCTGACGAGCTGCTCGCGGCGTGCGAGGTGCTGGGAGACGGCGCGGTGCCGCCGGCGAGCACGCCCGAAGGGACGCGGCTGTGAGGCCGTTCGCACCGCACGCCCGCCGCCTCGCACGTACGGTCGAGGACGGCACCGCATGAGCGGCATCGTCCACCTCGTCGGCGCCGGCCCCGGCGACCCGGGGCTGCTGACCGCGCGCGCGGTGGAGCTGATCGCCGACGCCGACACGATCCTCTACGACCGGCTGATCCCCGTCACCGCGCTCGACGGCGCGCGGCCCGGCGCCGAGCTGATCTACGTCGGCAAGGAGGGCCGCGGTCCGCAGATGCCGCAGGAGGAGATCGACCGGCTGCTGGTCGAGCACGGGCGCGCCGGCAAGCGCGTCGTGCGGCTGAAGGGCGGCGACCCGTTCGTGTTCGGGCGCGGGGGCGAGGAGGCGTTGGTGCTGCGGGAGGCGGGGATCCCGTTCGAGATCGTGCCGGGTGTGACCTCGGGCGTGGCCGCGCCCGCCTACGCCGGCATTCCCGTCACCCACCGTGAGCGCGCGAGCGCGGTCGCGCTGATCACCGGCCACGAGAACCCGGACAAGCCGGAGTCGGCGATCGACTGGCCGGCGTTGGCGGCGTTCCCCGGGACGCTCGTCTTCTACATGGGCGTCAAGCAGTTGCCGCGGATCGCCGAGCAGCTCATCGCCGGTGGGCGGCCCGCCGATCAGCCGGCCGCGGTGATCGAGCGCGGGACGCTGCCAGGCCAGCGCACGATCGTCGCGACGCTGGAGACGATTGCCGACCGCGCGGCCGCCGAGGCGATCAGACCGCCCTCGATCACGCTCGTCGGTGAGGTCGCCGCGCTGCGCGAGGAGGGCATCGGCTGGTTCGAGCAGCGCCCGCTCTACGGCAAGACCGTCGCCGTGACCCGAGCGCGCGAGCAGGCGAGCGGGCTGGCGGCGCGGCTGCGCGACCTCGGCGCCGAGGTGGTCGAGACGCCGGTCATCAGAATCGTCCCGCTCGACCCGCCGCTCGACCCCCTCGACTTCGCCCGCCCGCCGGAGGAGGCGTGCGCCTACGACCTGATCTGCTTCACCTCGCCGAACGGCGTGCGTCTGTTCTTCGATCGGCTCGCGGACATCCGGCACGATGCCCGGGCGCTGTACGGCACACGCGTCGCGGCGATCGGTCCGGCGACCGCACGGGCGCTGCGCGCGCATGGCGTGCTGGCGGACGTGCTGCCAGACAGAGCGGTCGCCGAGTCACTCGTAGACGCGCTTGGCGACTGGCCAGTGGAGCGCGCGTTGATCGCGCGGGCACGAGTGGCGCGCGACGTGCTGCCGGACGCGCTGCGCGCGACCGGCGCCGAGGTCGACGTGCTTGAGCTGTACGAGACCTTCGCCGAGCCACTCACCGCCGAGCAGCTCGAAGCGGTGCGCACCGCCGACTACGTCACCTTCACCTCAGCGTCAACGGTGACCAACCTCCTCAGCGCCGCCGGCGGCGCGCTCGACGCGCAAGCCCGCCTCATCTCGATCGGCCCCGTCACCAGCGAAGCGCTCCGCACCCATGGCCTCGAACCCCACGCCGAGGCCAGCCAGCACGACATCGATGGCCTCCTCGCTGCCCTGGCGGCCGACGCTTCCAGCTAGTAATAGAAACAAAAGTTGCGCTAGCGCGGTAACAGCGTTACTTTTGTTTCGAAATGGCCAGATCGCGCACCTATTCCCCACTGACGGTGGAGGCCGCCAGACTCCTCGGCGCCCGGGTGAGACTTGCGCGGCATGAGCGCGGCTGGACCCTTCAGGAACTGGCGGATCGCGTCGGCGTCACGCATCCAACGATGACGAAAGTCGAGCGCGGGGACCCGAGCGTCCGCCTCGGCGTCGCGTTCGAGGCTGCAGTCCTCGTCGGCGTCCCACTGTTCCACGAGGACCGGGCGCGCTTCGGGCTCGAGGCTCGCATCGTCGAGGATCGTCTCGCAGTCCTGCCGCAGCTCGTGCGCAAGCCTGCCGAGATCGACGATGACTTCTGAGCCACAGCAGGCATTCGTGTGGGCATGGCTGCCCGGCGCAACAGATCCGGTGGTGGCCGGGCGCCTCGACAAAAGCGGGGAGCTCGTCACATTCACGTACGGGCAGAGCTACCTCGCGCGCGGCGACGCGATCCCCCTGTACCTGCCAGAGCTGCCGCTTCAGCGCGGCCAGATCTCGCCGCTGGCCGGCGACATCGCCGGCTGCATCGCCGATGCCGGACCCGATGCGTGGGGCCAGCGGGTGATCCTGAACCGTCACGTCGGCGGCGAGGTCGTCGACACGGCGGACCTGCAGCCCCTCACCTACCTGCTCGAGTCAGGCTCGGACCGGATCGGCGCGCTCGACTTCCAGGTCTCGTCGACGGAGTATGTGGCGCGATCGACCGACCAGGCATCGCTCGACGAGCTGGCCCGCGCTGCCGAGAAGGTCGAGCAGGGCATCCCGCTCTCGTCCGCCCTCGACCAGGCGCTCCTGCACGGCAGCTCCATCGGCGGCGCGCGACCAAAGGCGCTGCTGCGCGACGGCGATCGGCAGCTGATCGCGAAGTTCAGCTCCACGACGGACACCTACCCGCTCGTCAAAGGCGAGTTCGCAGCCATGCAGCTCGCACGGCGAGCGGGGCTCGACGTCGCAACGGTGGAGCTCACACAGGCGCTCGGAAAGGACACCCTGCTGATCGAGCGCTTCGACCGCCCGGGCAACGGGCTCCGGCGTCAGCTCGTCTCCGCACTCACCATCCTCGGCCTCTCCGAAATCGAGGCACGCTATGCGAGCTACGCCAGCCTCGCCGACGAGATCCGCGCCCGCTTCACCGAACCCACGCGGACGCTTTGTGAGTTGTTCGCCCGCATCACGTTCAACATCCTCACGGGTAACAACGACGACCACGCGCGCAACCACGCAGCCTTCTGGAACGGCGCCGCGCTCACGCTCACCCCCGCCTACGACATCTGCCCGCAGCCGCGAGCAGGCGGTGAGACGGCCCAGATCATGGCGATCGGGCGCGACGGCTATCGCATGAGCCAGGTCGTCGGCTGCATCGCGCACGCCTCGACCTACCTGCTGTCCGAGCGGGACGCGAGAGACATCGTCGACCGTCAGATCGACACGATCGAGACGCACTGGGACGAGGTGTGCGACAGCGCTGCGCTCACCAGAGTCGACCGCGCGTATTTCTGGAGACGGCAATTCCTCAGCCCATACGCGCTGGAGGGCTATCGATGATGCTCGGCACCCCCCGCCTCCACCTGCGCGAAGTCGACTCGACGAACGTGCGCGCTCAGCGGCTGGCGATGAGCGGAGCGCCGCATGGAACGCTCGTTACGGCAGAAGCGCAGAGCGCCGGCCACGGCCGGCAGGGCCGCACGTGGGTAACGCCGCCGGGGCGCGCGCTCGCGTGCTCGCTCGTCCTGCGTGAGCCGCCGCGGCTGCTGCCGATGGTCGCGGCGCTCGCGGTCGCGGACGTGGCGGATCACTTCGACGCCGCCGGGCGGGCGGCGTCGATCAAGTGGCCGAACGACGTGCTGCTCGACGGCCGCAAGGTCGCGGGGATCCTCGCCGAGGGCAGGCCGCAGGAGGGCTGGGTCGTGCTGGGGATCGGCGTCAACGTCGCCGTCGAGGAGGACGCCTTCCCGCCCGAGCTGCGCGAGATCGCGACCTCGCTCGGATGCGCGCCGCCGCAGGTCGGGGACGCGCTCGCGCTGCTCCTCGAACGCCTCGCGCACTGGCTCGCCGCAACGCCCGCAGAGGCGATGGACGCCTACCGCGCGCGCGACGCGCTGGCCGGCCGGGAGATCTCGTGGAACGACGGACGCGGCACCGCGCTCGGCGTGGCGGACGACGGCAGGCTGCGCGTGCGGCCAAGCGACGACGATGCGAGCGCCGAAGTCCTCCTCGACGCAGGCGAGGTCCACATCGGGAGCGGTCGCGCCGACTGACGAACCCGACTGGCGGCGAAGCGCGACGTTTTCGGGGCGCTGAGCGACCTGGGAACGTCCAGCATCGGGCAGCGCCTCGCGACGCGCCGGACTACTCGTCGCGCGGCTCGGCGGCGACCGCTCTCGCAGCCGCTCTGCGTCTGCGCGGTGCGCGTCTTCTTCTGGCTGGGGCCGGCGGCGCATCGGCGGCGTCGCCATCGCCGGACGGGACCAGCTCGAGCGCGGCCCCCGCGTCGCCGGTGTCCCCGCTTCCATTCGTTTCGGCTGCCGCGCCGTTCGCAGCGGCAGCCGTCGAGGCACGGCTGCGCCCGGCACCGCGTCTGCGGCGCGCCCGCGGTCGTGGTGGCGCCGCCTCGGCGTCGTGCGCCAGCGCCTCCGCCACGACCCCTTCGACGTCCTCGCGATCTTCGCGCGGCAACGGCGGGGCATCGCCGACGGCGTCGTCGCCTTCGAGCGCCTCGTCGTACGCCTCCTCGGCGACCTCGGGCGAGGGGCCGTCGTCGAGCCCGTCGTCCAGGTCCGCGTCGAGCGCCTCGTTCCCGACGGCAGCGGCCACGCCTTGAGCAGCGGCGCCCTCCTTCGAGCCCTTGCGGCGGCGGCGCGAGCCGCGCCCGCGCCGGCCTCTGGGGAAGTTGCGCAGCAGCTCGCGTGCCAGGGCAGAAGGCTTGCGCGCCATCCGCGTGCGAGCGCCACGCAGCGCCTCCTCCGCCTCCGGCGTGTGCGCCAGAGCGGCGGCGAGCAGTGCGGCGCTCAGCCGCCTGTCCTGTCTGCGCGCCGCGTGAACCAGCCTGCGCGCGTTGCGCGCGTGCGCCCCGCCGGACGAGTTGACCAGCAGGCCGAGCAGCCGCTTCGTCTCCGGCCAGCGCTGCACGGCGTACTCCTCGTGCACCTCGCGCGTGTACTCCGCCATCCGCCATATCCAGGCGTTCGCCTGATCCCTACGGCCGATCCGCTTTTCCGCCAGAGCCTGGAGCATGATCTTCACGCCCTCGCGGCGCTCGTCGCGCGGCCACGTGGCCATCAGGTCGATCGCCTCGTCGAACGCCTCGGCGTCGCGCGCGGCGGCGATCTCCTGCAACGCGCGCAGGCGCAGCTGCGCGTTGCGGTTGCGCTCGACGGCGGTGATCAGGAAGCGTCGCTTGAGGTCGCCCTGGCGGTCGAAGTGCAGCATCGCCTTCGCGCGCCGCCAGCCGTTCGGCGCCACGCGCGCGCCCGCCAGCGCAGCCCACACGTGCTGCTCGGCGTAGTCGAGGTGCTCGACGGCGATCCGCCACAGCTCGCGCTCGAAGACCTCCGCCCGCCGCTCCGGATCGGGCGTCACCGGCAGCACGCGGCGCTCGACGCGCACGCGCCGGCCGCGGCCCCGTCGTACCGGCCCGACGACGATCGCGCCGCCGCGGTAGACGTCGCGATCCAACAGCGAGTGCAGCGTCACAACCGGGTCGTCGTGCTTCGTCGCGGGATGGACGAAGTCGATGACGATCCCCGCCTCCTTGCCCGGATGGCGACGCGTGACGCGCCCGACGCGCTGCTGGTAGATGCGCTTCGAGGCGGTCGGGGCGAGGTGCATGCAGACGGTCGCGCGCGGCGAGTTCCAGCCCTCGGCGAGCAGCTGCGCGTTGATCAGCACGTCGATCGTGCCGCGCTCGTACTCGGCGAGGATCCGCGCCAGCTCGCGCTTCGGCGTCTCGCCGGAGACCGCCTGCGCTCTCATGCCGACGTCGCGGAACGCCTGCGCGACGTTGTAGGCGTGGCGCACGCCGGCGGTGTAGACGACGCCGGGCACCCCGTTGAAGCGCGTCTTGTACAGGTCCGCGATCGCGAGGTTGAAGGGGAGCTGATCGAGCAGCTCGGCCAGCATGTCCTGGTCGAACTCGGTGTCGACCTCGCCGCGCCGCAACGGCACCTTCGCGATCGTGCGCACGCCCGGGCCGGGCGGGATGCGGATGCAGCGCAGCGGCGAGATGACGCCGCGCCGCGCCGCCTGCGCGAGGTCGAAGCGGGAGGTCTGCGTCGGGAAGAGGTCGGTCACGTGACGCGCGATCAGCGCGCCGGTCGCGGTCATGCCGACGAAGACCGGGCCGTCCCATCTGCGGATCGAGGCGCTCGTCTTCTCGCCGAGCGCGGTGTGCGCCTCGTCGCAGATGACGATCGTGTAGGCGTCGGAGACCTGCCCGGCGTTGCGGACGAACCACTGGTAGGTCTCGACCGTGACCGGGCCCTTCGGGTTGTCCTTCCCGGCGAGCAGCGGCGCCGAGATGCGGTCGCCGTACCCGCGCTCTCTCAGCTCGCCGTGGAACTGATCGACGAGGTTGCGGCGGTGGGTCAGGATCAGCACGCCGCCGGTGCGGGAGGCGTCGACGAAGCCGAGCGCGGCGACGGTCTTGCCGGCGCCGGTCGCATGCTCGAACCAGAAGCGCTTGGCGGCGTTCGGATCCTCAGGCTGCTCGGCGAGCTGGACGTCCTCGTCGTCCTCGCTCTCCTCCTGCCAGTCCTGCGGCTCCTCGTCGGGCTCCTCGCCCTCCTCCTCGAGCTCCAGCTCGAGATCTTCCTCGCCGGGAATCGCCGCAGAGGCGAGCTCGGCCGGCTCCTCGGCGGGCGGGGCGGCAGCGCGACCGCTGCCGTTGCCGTTGGCGCTGCGCGACTGCACCTCCGCCATCAGCGCGGTCAGCGTGCCGGACAGCGCGTCGACCTGATGCGGGTTGAGCAGCGTCCCGTCGGCGAGGCGCGGCTCGTCCTCCGACAGCACGCGCTCCAGGCCCAGCAGCAGCGAGTACTCGCGCCGCCAGGCGACCGACGGCGCCTTCAGCCCGGCGTCGAGCTCGACGAGCGCCTCGTCGAGCGCGCGGCGGCGGGCGCTGCCGAGGGCGAGCGCGTCTTCGGGCAGCTCACCGTCGTGAACGAATCGCTCACGCGTGAAGCGCTCCGCGCGTCTGAGCGCGCCGGCATCGGGAAGGGACGTTGATTCAGCCATGGACGGCCTGCAGGGGTTCCCTGTGAGTGGACGTGGCCTCTGCGATGAGGGAGCCGCGGCACGACTGCTGGGCGGCTCAGGAGGTCCGGCGGGTGCCGGGCACGGGGAGAACTCTCACCAGCGTTTCCCCGTCCAACACAGGAGGATAGCCACATTGAATCAGATAGGACGGGGGAATCGCGCGGCATGAGCGTTCGGCCGATCGCTCATCTGCCAAGCTTCGCGCCATGCGCGCCTCCTTCGCAGCAGCGAGCGCATGTGTGCTCCTCGCGCTCGCGAGCGGCTGCGGCTCGCAAGAGGCGGACGTGAGCGTCCCCACGCCGGCGCAGGCGCGCGCCGAGCTGGCCGGCTCGCCGGCCGCGCTCGCGGGGCTGCACAGACAGGCGGGACAGCTCCTCGACGGCGGGCTCGACGCCTACCGTGCGCGACTCGCCACGCTGAGAGGACGGCCGGTTGTCGTGAACGCGTGGGCGTCGTGGTGTGGACCGTGCAAGTTCGAGATGCCGTACTTCACGCGCGCGGCCGTGCGCTTCGGCAGACGCGTCGCGTTCGTCGGCGTCAACGCCGGGGACGCGAACGACGACGCGCGGAAGTTCCTGCGCAGACACTGGGTCCCCTACCCCAGCTACGTCGACCCGGACGACAAGATCGCGCACGAGGTCGGCGTCCGGGCCGGCCTGCCGACGACGGTCTTCTACGGCCGCGACGGAGAGGTCGCCTACGTGCACCAGGGCCAGTACCGCGACGAGGCCGCGCTCGTGGCAGACGTGAAGCGCTATGCGGGGGCTTCGTGAGCTTGGAGATCCGCCGCGCCGACGGGCCGGCCGAGATGAACGCCCTGCTCGACCTGCGACACCGCGTCTTCTGCGTCGAGCAGGGCGTGCCGAAGCGCGAGGAGATCGACGGCCGCGACGGCGACGCGATCCATCTCGTGGCACTGCGCGCGGGCCGGGTGCTCGGCACCTGCCGCCTGCTGTTCGTCGATCGCACGGTGCAGCTCAGCCGGCTCGCGGTGGAGCCGGACGCACGCCGCGAAGGGATCGCCACCGCGCTGCTGCACGAAGCCGATCGCGAGGCGGCGGCGGCGCGCGCGAAGCGGATCGTCCTGCACGCGCAGACGTATGCGCGCGAGCTGTATGTCGCGGACGGCTACGAGCCGCGTGGGCGCACGTTCGTCGAGGCGGGAATCGAGCACGTCGCGATGGAGAAGCGCCTGTGAGCGAGGTGCGCGTCGACCCGCTGACGGGGCTGCGGGCGATCGTCGCGGGGGACCGCGCGAACCGCCCGAACGCGGGGCTGAGCGCCGATCCGAGCCCTCCGCTCGACCCGGCCGGCGATCCGTTCGCGGAGGGGCACGAGGGGAAGACGCCGCCCGAGGTCTACGCGGTGCGGCCGGGCGGCGGCGCCGCCGACTCGCCCGGCTGGACGGTTCGCGTCGTGCCGAACCTGTATCCCGCGCTGTCGCCGGACGGCGCGGTGCCTGATCCCGATGCTTCTCCAGACCTCTTCACCGCAGCGCCCGCGCGCGGCGCCCACGAGGTGATCGTCAACGCACCGCAGTCGGCGACCGCCCTGGCCGAGCTGCCCGTCGAGCAGGTCGCCGGCGCGATGGACGTGTGGCGCTCGCGGATGCGGGCGCACGCCGACGCCGCCTACGTGCACGTGCTCGTGAACGAGCGGCGCGAGGCAGGCGCGTCGCTCCCGCACACGCACGCGCAGCTGTACGCGCTCGACTTCGTGCCGGCCGCGGTCGCGCGCGAGCGCGAGCGCTTCTCCGCCTACGCCGGGCGGACGATGGGCGGCAACCTGCTGGCGGACCTCGTGCAGGAAGAGGTGCGGCGGCGCGAGCGGATCGTCGCGATCGACGACGAGGCCGTCTGCATCGCGCCGTACGGGTCGCGGCTTCCGTACCAGCTGATGATCGCCCCGCGCCGTGCGCGCGAGAGCTTCGAGGACGACGGAGCGACGGGCGCAGCGCTGCTGCACGACGTGCTCGGCCGACTGGCACGCCGGCTGGGGGCGAACCCGCCGCTGAACCTGTGGGTCCGTACCGCACCACGCGGGGCGGACCACTTCTGCTGGCGGATCGACGTGATGCCGCGCCTGACCCACCTCGCCGGGCTCGAGTTGGGAACCGGCCTGCACCTCAACATCGTCCCGCCGGAGCAGGCGGCGGCGGAGCTGCGCGAGGCGTGAAGGCGCTCGTCCAGCGCGTGTCGCGTGCAAGCGTGCGCGTGGACGGCGAGGTCGTAGGGGTGATCGGTCCCGGGCTGCTGGTGCTGCTGGGCGTGACGCACGACGACACGGAGGCGGTCGCCGACAAGCTCGCCGCGAAGCTGCGGGCGCTGCGGGTCTTCCCCGATCCCGACGGCCGCATGAACGAGCCGCTCGGCCCCGACCGCAAGGTCCTCTGCATCAGCCAGTTCACGCTCTACGGCGATGCGCGCAAGGGGAACCGGCCGTCGTACGTCGCGGCCGCGCCGCCGGAGTTGGCGGAGCCGTTGTACGCACGGGTGTGCGACGCGCTGGACGCCCAGCGAGGCGTGTTCGGCGCGCACATGGAGGTGGAGCTGGTGAACGACGGGCCGGTGACGTTGATGGTCGAGGTGTGAGTGGCGTTCCGCTCCAGCGTCGGCGGCCGTCGAGCGTGCACCGATGGCACCGAGGGGGAGGGAGCGGGAGGCGCTCCAGGCAACTCTGGTCATCCGCGGTCGTATAGCGACCACAAATGACCAGACTTAAAAGTAGAGCGATCCATCGACCTTGCCGACCACGCCGGCACCCCTCCCTCCCCCCCTCCCCAGCCGCCGTTCGACCAACGCATGACCGCCGCCCCGACCGAGCTGAGCACAGCCACCCGCTAGGCTCCCGCCCGCCATGCCACCCACCGACCGCTTCGTCACACGCTTCGCCGCCGAGCCGCCGCAGGAGGCTTTGCCTTACGGGCGGTGGTCCGACACGCTCAAGGGGCACTTCCTCGCCGCCGTCGCCGAGATCGACTCCGACGGTGAGGATCTGGGCGAGCCGGGTGAGATCGCCTGGTTCCCGGACCGCACCTACGGCGGGCGCACGTACGTCCCGGCGACCGCGCGTACGACGACCGGCTACGAGCTGTTCGGCTACGTCTCGTTCGCCGAGAACGACGCGGGTGCGCCGGACGACTTCGCCGCCCGCGCCGACTTCACGAGCGAGACGGCCGACGACAACCCTGACTGGCAGATCGACCTCAACGAGGAAGTGATCGGGCGCTGGCGGGGGGAGCAGGGCAGAGCCGCCGACATGACGCTGATCTGGGGCACGCCGATGGTCGAGCACGGCGCGATCGCGACGGCCGAGCTGGCGGACCTCGCCGTCGACCAATGCGAGCTGCTGGACGACCGCTTCACGCTCGTCGCGCCCGACGCCTACCGCGGTGACTTCCTCGACGTGAAGCTCTTCTCGACCCGCGGCCAGGAGCTGGCGACGGAGTCGCTCTACGTCGACGACGAGGACGACGGCGGCGAGGACTGAGGTCCGGCCGGCGCCGCGCCAGGCGCCAGGCCCGGAATCCGCGGCACCGCCGCCAGCAGCTCGCGCGTGTAGTTCTCTCTCGGCGCGCGATACAGCTCCTCCACCGGCGCGACCTCCACGAGCTTGCCCTCGTGCATCACCGCCACCCGGTCGCAGACGTGGCGCACGACGGCGAGGTCGTGGGCGATCAGCACGAGCGTCAGGCCCAGCTCGCGGCGCAGCTCGCGCAGCAGCGTGAGGATCTGCGCCTGGATCGAGACGTCCAGAGCGGAGACCGGCTCGTCGGCGACCAACAGCTCGGGACCCAAAGCGATCGCCCGCGCGATCCCGACGCGCTGGCGCATCCCGCCCGACAGCTCGTGCGGATAGCGGTTGGCCAGCGCCGCCTCCAGGCCGACCAGCTCCAGCAGCTCGCTCACCCGCCGCGCCCGCGCCGCCCGCTCCAGCAGCAGGCCATGGATCGAGAACGGGTCCGCGATCGCAGCGCCGACCGTCTTGCGCGGGTTGAGCGAGCCGGCGGGGTCCTGGAAGACCATCTGGCGCTTGCGCCGCAGCTTCGCCAGCGCATCGCCGCGCGCGTGCGTGACGTTCTCGCCGCGATAGCGCACGACGCCGCTCGTCGGTTCGAGCAGGTTGAGCAGCATGCGCGCGAGCGTCGACTTGCCGCTGCCCGTCTCGCCGACGATCCCGAGCGACTCGCCCTCGCGCACCTCCAGCGTCACGCCGTCGACCGCCGGCACGTCGCCGAGGCGGCGGCGCACCAGCACGCCGCGCGTGAGCGGGAAGCGCTTGACGAGCTGTTCGACGGCAGCAAGCGGTGGGGCGACGGCCGTCATGCGGGTCGCTCCGCGCTTGCGGGACCGGCGGCCGGTCCGGACGAGGGGCTCTCGGGGGCAACGACCGGGGACGCCGCCGCACCGCTCGTCAGCCCCGCCCAGATCGCCCGCCGCTCCGTCTCCGGCAGCAGGCACGCGACGCGGTGCGACGGCACACCCGCGAGCGACTCCAGCGCTGGGTCGACCATGCGGTGGCGATCGCGCACGTACGCGCAGCGCGGGTGGAAGCGACAGCCGGAGGGCGGATCAATCAGCGACGGCGGGCGCCCCGGGATCGGCACCAGCTCCGCGCCGACCGGCGCGTCGAGGCGCGGCACCGAACGCAGCAATCCCCACGTGTACGGATGCTGCGGCGAGGCGAACAGCTCGGCGGCGGGCGCGTGCTCGACGATCCGTCCCGCGTACATGACGGCGACCTCGTCGGCCGTCTCGGCGACGACGCCGAGGTCGTGCGTGATCAGCACCATCGCCATCCCCAGCGCGTCGCGCAGTCTGCGCAGCAGCGCGAGGATCTGCGCCTGCACCGTCACGTCGAGCGCCGTCGTCGGCTCGTCAGCGATCAGCACGCGCGGGTTGTTCGCGAGCGCCATCGCGATCATCGCGCGCTGACGCATGCCGCCCGACAGCTCGTGCGGGTAGGCGTCGATCCGCTGCGCGGCGTTCGGGATCGCCACCAGCTCGAGCAGCTCGACCGCCCGGGCGCGCCCGGCAGCGCGCGAGACCTCGGAACCGTGCGCCCGCACCGCCTCCTCGATCTGATGGCCGACGCGCAGCAGCGGGTGCAGCGCCGACAGCGGATCCTGGAAGACCATCGCGATCGCGTCCCCACGCAGCGCCTGCAACCGCGCGGGCGAGGCCGCCAGCAGGTCCTCGCCGTCGAGCAGCACGCGGCCGGACACGCGCGTGCGCGCGCCGCGCGTCAAGCCCATCGCCGTCATCGCCGCGACCGTCTTGCCCGAGCCGGACTCGCCGACGATCCCGAGCGTGCGGCCAGGCGCGACCGAGTAGGAGATCCCGTCGACCGCCTGCACGAGCCCGTCGCGCGTGTCGAACGCCACGCGCAGGTCCTCGACGCGCAGCGCGGCAGCCGGTTGCGCCTCGGCGCTCACGCCGTCCGCGCCCGCGGGTCGAGGTACGCATACGCGATGTCGACGGCGATGTTCGCGACGATCACGAAGCACGCCGCCAGCAGCACGGTCCCCTGGATCACCGGGTAGTCAGCGTGCACGATCGCCTGGTAGTTGAGTTGGCCGATGCCGGGGATCCCGAAGACCGTCTCGGTCAGCACGGCGCCGCCGAGCAGCAGGCCGATGTCGAGCCCGGCGAGCGTCACCAACGGCGTCACGGCCGCGCGCAGCCCGTGGCGCCACACGACGCGCCGCTCGCTCAGGCCCTTGGCGCGCGCCGTGCGCACGTAGTCCTCGGACAGCACCTCGATCATGTTGCCGCGCAGCAGCCGCGCGTAGACGGCGGTGAACGTGCAGGCGAGCACGAGCCACGGCAGGATCAGCGACGTGAGCCACTGCCACGCGTCCTCGCTGAACGGCACGTAGCTGCCGGCGCCGGGCAGCAGCGGCCACTTGCCGATGTCGTCGGCGAACAGATAGAGAGCGACGAGACCGAGCCAGTAGACCGGCGCGGAGATCCCCAGCAGCGCGCCGCCGGTCGTGAGCTTGTCCACCCACGTGCCGCGATGCGTCGCCGCAACGACGCCGAGCGGCACCGCGACGACCACCCAGATGACGATCGCGCCGAGCGTCAGCGAGATCGTGGCCGGCAGTCGGTCGACGAGCAGCGAGCCGACCGACGCCTGGCTGAAGTAGCTGTAGCCGAGGTTCGCGTGGAAGGCCAGCTGCGAGAGAAAGGTCCAGTACTGCGCCGTCAGCGGCCGGTCGAGGCCGAGGCTCTCGCGGATCTGCGCGAGCGTCGCCGGCGAGGCGTTGCGACCGGCGCGCAGCTGCGCAGGGTCGGCCGACGGCAGCACGTAGAAGACGACGAACGTCAGCAGGCTCACGAGCACGAGGAGCACGAGGCCCCACAGCACCCGGCGGAGGACGTAGGCGGCCACGGTGAATCTGTGATTCGCCCCGGGCCGCCTACTCCCTGTGTGCCAGCGCTACTTCAGCGACGTGTACGCGAAGTCGCAGTGACCCTGGTTCCACAGCTCGGGAACGCAGCGAACGTCGGCCGAGAAGACGTTCGGCTGTCTGTCGTACAGCCACGGGATCGCGGCGCCCGTCGCGGTGATCTGTCTGTCGATCGCGCCCCACACGTCCGCGCGGGCCTGGTCGCCGACCGTCACCTCGCCTCTCGCCATCGCTCTGTTGATCGCGGGGTCGTTCAGCTGCGGCCAGTTCGGGTTGTTCTCGGGGAAGATGAACTTGCCGTTGAAGGCGAGGTTGAGCACCGTCTGCGGATCGGCGAAGTCGCGGATCCAGCCGAGGTTCGGGCAGACGTGCACTCTCGCTCTCGGCACGCCGCAGAAGCGCCCGTACATGACGGTCGTGTCGACGAGCTTGAGCTGCGTCTTGAAGCCGAGGTCCTGCAGCGTCTGGTCGACGATCTGCGCGTCGTTGCTGTCCGGCGCACCGGCGAGGCCGACAACCTGAAGCGTTTCGTCGCCCGTGTATCTGCCGTCCGCGTAGCCGGCGGCTCTCATGTATCTCTCCGCCAGCGCTCTGTCGCCTTGCGGGTCGGCGAGGAAGTCGACGCCGGTGCCCTCCAGCCCGCCGGCCTCCTCGAAGCCGAGCACGCCGGGGTAGAGGAAGTGCGACCCGATATCGCCGACGATCTCACCGCCGCGGATGCGTCGCATCTGCTCGCGGTCGAGCGCAGCCGCGACGGCCTTGCGCAGGTTCGCGTCGTCGAATGGCGCGATCGCCGTGTTGAGCGCGGCGTAGCGCGTTCCGGCGCCGGGCGAGAAGAAGATCTGGTCGCGCGCGGTCTGGTAGGCCTTCTTGACGAGCGCAGGCGTCGGCGAGTCGCCGAGCACGAGGCCCTTGCCGGCGAGCACCTGCTGGCCGGAGACGGTCGTCGAGCCGCCGATTCTGAAGGTGACCGCGTCGAGGTAGGCGGGGCGGTCGTCGGTCGCAGCGCCCCAGTTCGGGTTGCGCACGAGTCTGACGCTGCGGCCGGGGACGTAGCCGTTGCCGAGCACCGTCCCGTCTCTGTCGGCAGCGACCATGTATGGGCCGCTGGAGACGAGGTGGTTGGCGTAGTCCGACGGCGATCTCGCGTCGAACGGCTTCGCGTACTCGGGCGGCACCGGCGCCGACAGCGGCAGCACCGTCGACTGCGCGACGAGCGAGGCGGTCGGACGCGTGAGCTTGAAGACGAGCGTGTAGTCATCCGGCGTCTGGAGGCCGGCGATCGGGCCGCCGGTCGCTCTCGCCGCGCCGACGAGGTCGCCGTAGTACGTGCTCGCGTACGGGCTCGCGACGTTCGGGTTGAAGCCGCGCTCGATCGCGTACTTGACGTCTCTCGACGTCACCTCGCGGTTCACCGGCGGGCCGAACTTCACCCCTCTGCGGATTCTCACCGTCAGCGTCTTGCCGTCAGGTGAGACCTGCGGCGCGCTCGCGGCGAGGTCGGGGACGATGTCCGTCGGGTTGTCCGGCGCGTAGGCGTAGAGCGTGCGCACGACCGCGGACAGCAGGTTGAGGTCGAGGCTGCCGTAGGTGATGCCGGGATCGAGGCTCGAGATGTCCTGACTGGTGAGGAGTGACAGCGTCCCGCCGCGATGCCCGCCCGCGCCGTCGTCGACCTTGGCCGCCGTCCCACCGTCGTTGCTGCTCGAGCCGCACGCGCCGAGCGCGAAGAGGGCGATGCACAGCGTGAGGAAGGGAAGCGCGCGCTTGACAGGTCGCGGCATGGAGGGTCCTTTCGGGGGTCGGGAAAGGGGGGTTGCCTGAGTCACCGTTCGGCTCTCGGATCGAGCGCGTCACGAAGTCCGTCACCCAGCAGGTTGAATGCAAGCACGGTGAGCAGCAGCGCTGCGCCGGGAAAGACCATGTACCACCACTGCGTGTCGAAATTGTCGGAGGCGTCGGCGATCATCCAGCCCCAGCTTGCCGTCGGCGGGGAGACGCCGACGCCCAGGAACGAGAGAGACGCCTCAAGCAGAATCGTCTGCGGAAGCAGGAGACTTGAGTAGACAATGAGAGGTGCAGTGAGGTTTGGGAGGATCTCGCGCACCACAATGCGGCGGTTCGAGGCACCCAGAGACCGTGCTGCGACGACGAACTCACGCTCCCGCAGC
>Ga0126313_10000492_pt1 | contig 18868 bp, 18 predicted proteins | sample Plot105A_FD_89954 | JGI IMG/M metagenome (GOLD analysis project Ga0126313, IMG submission 89954) | Serpentine soil microbial communities from UC McLaughlin Reserve, CA, USA - Plot105A | ecosystem: Environmental > Terrestrial > Soil > Grasslands | place: USA: UC McLaughlin Reserve, Lake County...
AGGTGGGCGGTACTGGGCTCGAACCAGTGACCCCCAGCTTGTCGAGCTGGTGCTCTCCCAACTGAGCTAACCGCCCTCGCGCGAGGGGATGTTACCGAACGCCGGTCGGCCTCACCGCCCGGGGGCCCCGGTTGGCGCCTCGCTCAGACGGGCTTTCGGGTGGCTCCGCGGTGCCACGTGCGCCAGACGGCGTACGTGATCCCGAGCCAGACAACGAGCACGGCAAGCTCGCCCGTGGTCGACGCGTCCGCGGCCAGGACGACGAGGAACGCAACGAGCGCGAGAACGCTCGCCACGACCCACACGCTCGCGAGCACACAGAACAAGGCCACCCGTTGGGCCACGCGACCTGCGGCCCGGGCGACCGGAGCGAGCTCGACGGGGTCCCAGGGCCGAGGGAGGTCGTCGAGCGCGACACGGAGCTCGCGGTCGGTGCGCGCGCGGAGCGCGAGGTCGACCCGGTCTGCGAACTCGTCGGCCGTGAGCCGTCCACAGAGAAAGTGCCGACGAAGCGAGTCGGCGGCTCGCTCGCGTTGCCGGTCGGCGATCAGCGCCATCCTCGCCATCGTAGCCTCGGCCGTCGAGAGGTTCTAGCGGAGCGTGTGCGGCAGGAACCGCTTCGGGTCGACGGGCTTGCCGTGGACCCGAACCTCGAAGTGCAGGTGCTGGCCCGTGCACGACCCGGTGCACCCGGCGCGTCCGAGGAGCTCGCCGCGCTCGAGGCGGTCCCCGGGCGCGACGCGGTAGCTCGCGAGGTGCGCATAGAGCGTCGCGAGACCCCTGCCGTGCCGGAGCAGGACGATGTTCCCGTAGCCCTCGTAGTACGGCTGGTAGCCGACGCTGACGACCCTTCCCGCGAGTGCGGCGTGCACGCGATCGGTTCCGCGAACGCCGATGTCCTGGCCGGCGTGGAGCCGGCCCCAGCGGTACCCGAAGGGCGATTCGAGCGGACCGCGGAGCGGCACGGCGAAGGTTGTCGCAGCAGCGCGGGCCGCGACGATCCGCCCAAGGTTCTGCCCTCCGGTGCCTGAGACCCAGGCGAGAGCGGACGATGGAAAGAGGCATGCGGCGGCGAGGGCCGCAGGGACGAGGCGATGCACGAGGCGGCAGGCTAGCCGAGTTCGCCGGACGCCGGCGCGCTAAAAGATCTCGGGCGTCCAGGGACGCCGGGGCGTCGCGAAGAGCCGGTCGGCCCGGGCGGTTGCGCCGTCGGCGAGCTCGTCAGCCCGTCCGGCGCGCACGAGATCCCCGAACGTGAAGCCGCCGAGGTAGACCGAGCCGAGCCCCGCGATGTCGAGTGCGAGGTCGGCCCCGTCGTCGGTTCGGGCGGCCGTGCCGTCCTCCAGCCGCCAGCGCCCCTCGTTCCACGGGCAGAAGGTGTCGCGGAGGTCGAAGACCACGGCATCGTCCGCCGCATAGCCGCGCGCGGAGAGCGCGGCGCCCACCTCGACGAGCCGCACCCAGAGCGAGGCGACGAGGGTGAAGTGGAGCCGGTTCGGCTCGGAGACGAGCAGGAGGAGGGGGTGGTCGAGGGGGAGGAAGCCGGCATCCACCGTCGCGATCAGGTCGACCTCGAAGAGGTACGACCACGCGCGCCGAAGCGCCGCCGGGGAGAGCGCGAGCGCCTCCTGCACCTCGAGCCGCCCCGTCGGGATCATGTCCTCCCAGATATCGCGCGTCCGGTAGAGCGCGTACCCCTCGGGGCCGTCGGGCCCGTCTAAGAGCACGCGCTGCTGGGTGCCGTTGGAATCGCGGAGCGTCCGCGAGCGCCACCAGTCCTCGCTTCGCGAGACGAAGCCGGGCACGTCCCGCCGGAGCCTGTCGTAGATCGGCCGCGCGGCGGCGAGGAACTCGTCCGAATCGACGAGCCGCGCGGGAGAGGCCTCCTGCAGCGCATCGAAGAAGCGGGCCCGGTCTCGCTCGAGCTCGATCTGGCCCGAGAGCGACGCGACGCCGTAGCCGAACCGCCCGTAGATGGCGGCCTCGGACGCCCAGAGAGAGGCCACGAATTCGCCGCGCTCGTGCAGCTCATCGAGCTGACGCCGCATGAGCTCGCGAAGGATCCCGCGGCGGCGGTGCGTCGGGAGCACGGCCACGGCGGCGACGCCGGCGCACGGCACCGGCCCGCCCGGGACGCTGAGCTCGAACGCATGGGCGGCGGTCGAGCCGACAAGCGCGTCTCCGTCGTAGGCCGCAATCGAGCGGTCGGGCGGAATCAGGCGCTTGAATCGCTCGGCGCCCTCCTCGCTCTGCGGGAAGCCCATGGCGAGCGCGATCGGGCGCAGGAAGGCGAGGTACTCGTCGCCGCCGGGTGGGCGGTACTCGATGGTCACGCGATCCGTTCGAGCGGCGCGTAGTCCAGCATGAGCCTGCGTTCCGCACCGTCCTCGGCGAACCGCACGGTGACCGTGCCGTCGCGCTCGATCCGCGTCACGACGCCCTCCCCGAGCGTCTCGTGGCGCACCGAGTCTCCCGTCGAGAGGGACGGCACGTCCCGGCTCGGCGCGAGCGAGCTCCGCGGGACGCCGTAACCCGACCACGACATCGGCCGGAGGCGCTCGCGCTCCACCTGCGTGTCGGGGAGCTCGTCGAGGAAGCGCGAGGGCAGGTTGTAGCTCCTCGACCCCCAAAGCGAGCGAGCCGAGGCGTGCGTCAGGGTCAGGCGCTCCTGTGCCCGGGTCAGGCCGACGTAGCAGAGCCGCCGCTCCTCCTCGAGCCCCTGCTCCTCGAGCGAGCGGGCGTGCGGAAAGACCCCCTCCTCCATGCCGATCAGGAAGACGGCCCTGAACTCGAGGCCCTTCGCGTTGTGGAGCGTCATGAGCGTGACGCGCCCGCCCTCGTCGACGAGCTCGTCCTGGTCGGAGAAGAGCGAGATCTGCTGCAGGAACTCCGAGAGCGTCGGCTCCTCGGCCGTCTCGGCGTACTCGCACGCGACGCCGACAAGCTCCTGGAGGTTCTCGATCCGGCCCTGCGCCTCGACGGTCCGCTCGGCCTCGAGCGACTCGAGGTAGCCCGACTGCTCGAGGGCGCGCTCGACCAGCTCGGTGACAGAGAGCTCCTGCGCCTGCGCCATGAGCGACTCGAGCAGCGTCCGAAGCTTGGCGACGGCCTTCGCCGGCGCACCGCCGCAGCCCGCTTCCTCGGAGCGGCCGAGGGCCTCCCAGAGGGTCACCCCCTGCGCGTCGGCGAACGTGCGCAGGCGCGCAACGGTCGTGTCGCCGATCCCGCGCCTCGGCCGGTTCGCGATCCGCGCGAGCGAGACGGCGTCCGAGGGGTTGTCGAGCACCTGGAGGTACGCGACGGCGTCCTTGATCTCGGCGCGCTCGTAGAAGCGGGGACCGCCGATCACCTGGTAGGGCACCTCCTGGCGGACGAGCACGTCCTCGAGCACGCGGCTCTGCGCGTTCGTCCGGTAGAACACCGCGATCTCGGAGGCGGCGAAGCCGTCGTCGGCGAGTCGTGCGATCTCGGCGGCCACGAAGCGCGCCTCGGCATGCTCGTCCTCGACCTCGGCGACGCGGACGGGCTCGCCCGCGCCGAGGTCGGACCAGAGGTTCTTCGGCTTGCGCTCGCGGTTGTGCGCGATGACGCCGTTCGCCGCCTCGAGGATCGCGTTCGTCGAGCGGTAGTTCTGCTCGAGCGGGATCGTCGTGACCTCGCCGAAGTCGCGCTCGAACTCGAGGATGTTGCGGATGTCGGCGCCGCGGAACGCGTAGATCGACTGGTCCGGGTCGCCGACGGCACAGACGTTGCGGTGCTTCGCGGCGAGGATCTGGAGCAGCCGGTACTGCGCGTGGTTCGTGTCCTGGTACTCGTCCACGAGGACGTAGCGGAAGCCCTTCTGCCACCGCTCGCGCGCCTCCGGGAAGCGATCGAGGACGTCCACCGTGAGGAAGAGGAGATCGTCGAAGTCGAGCGCGTTCGACACGAACAAGCGCCGCTGGTAGAGGTCGTAGACGTCCGCGACCGTCTGGTCGTAGAACGACGACACGCGCGCGCGATACTCGTCCGGGCCGACGAGCCGGTTCTTCGCGTTCGAGATCTGCGCGTGGATGCCGCGCGGCACGAAGCGCTTCGGGTCGCGGTCGAGCTCCTCGAGGCACTGCTTCACGACCCGCACTTGATCGGCCTGGTCGTAGATCGTGAAGTTCGAGCGGTAGCCGAGCCGCGGAATCTCGCGGCGGAGGATCCGGCCGCATGCGGCGTGGAACGTCATCACCCACATCGTCCGCGCGACGCCGCCGACGAGATCCTCCAAGCGGCGCTTCATCTCTCCCGCAGCCTTGTTCGTGAAGGTGATCGCGAGGATCTCGTTCGGCCTCGCCCCGGCCGCACGGAGGAGGTGCACGATCCGGTACGTGAGGACGCGGGTCTTCCCCGAGCCCGCGCCGGCCACCACGAGCACCGGCCCCTCTGTCTGCAAAACGGCCTCGCGCTGGGCGCGGTTCAGCTCCGCGAGGTACTGCTCGGGTGAGGCGACTGCCACGGGCCGATGGTATCGGCGGAGGCTTCGGCTCCCGGAAGCCGAGGACTCGTCCCGCGCCGCGCGTCAGACGACGACGATCGCGACGCCGCCGAGGGCGTCCTCCACGAACGACACGGCGGCGGCGAGCGCGGCCGCGTCGCTCGACTTCAGGACGACCTCGACCTGGGGGCCCGACTCCGTGAACCGCGGATAGCTCCCGACCGAGACCGACGCGTGACGCGACGTCGCCTCCTCGAGGATGCCGACGATCTGGCCCTCCCCGGTCCGGTAGGTGCGCCGCCAGCACGCGATCGGCGTCCCTACGAAGCGCTCGGCGATCGAGTCGAACATCGCCTCCATCTCGCGCGGGAGGCCCGGAAGCACCCAGACGTTCCGGACGCAGAAACCGGGCGCACCGCCGAGCGGGTTCGCGAGTGGCTCCGCGCCCCCGGGAAGGCACGCCCAGCGCGCCGCGTAATCCCCGAGCCCGCGCGGCCCGAACCGGCCGCGCAACTCGTCGGCGAGCCACGGGATCGGCTCGCACTCGAGCCCGAATGCGGCCGCGACCGCCTCACGCGTGATGTCGTCGGGCGTCCCGCCGAGCCCGCCCGTGACGAACACCTGGCCCGCACGTCCGGACTCGACGGCGACGATGGCCGAGATCTCCTCGAGGTCGTCGCGAATGGCGGTCAGCATCGTCACCTCGAGGCCAAGCTCGCCCAGGCGACGCGAGAGCCACGACGCGTTCGTGTTCTCGACGTCGCCCGAGACGATCTCGTTGCCGATCGTGACGATGACCGCGGTCTGGGCCACGGCGCCGAGGTTAGTGGAGCGGCCTACTTCAGCGGAAACGGCTTCCGCGCCAGCGCTCCGAGCGCCTGCGAGGTGACCCAGACGGGCGTCGTGACGTAGCGGGCGCTGTAGCGGAAGCTTCCGTTCGATCGCTGCATGCGATGCAGGTAGCGGAAGGCGGCGTGTCCGGGATGGCGCTTCGCCGCGATCAGGGCCTGGATCGCCCACGCCGTCGACTGGACGTCCGCGCCGCGCCCGCGATTCAACTCGAAACCGCCGCCGTTCGTCTGGAGCCGCCGCAGGTAGCGGACGCCTCGGTTGACCGCCCGTCCGTGCGCCGGGCGCCCGGCGCTCCGGAGCGCCTGGATCGCCGCGGCGGTGTCGTTCGAGTCGGCCTTTCCGCCGGGGTACCAGGGCCAGCCGCCGCTCGGACGCTGGCGGCGAACGAGATAGCGCACAGTGCGCCGGCCGGCGTGCCGGCCCGTGGCGCGAAGCGCGAGGATCCCCCAGATCGTCGAGTTCACCGTCCGGCCGATCCGCCCGGAGTCACGGCGCAGACCCTGGAGCTGCCGCACCTGGCCACTCAGATCGACCTGGAACGCACAGTGATCCCGGAGCGCGTCGAGCGCGAGGATCCTGAGCTCGAGGTCGGTCGCGGTTGGGTACGGCTTCCCGCGCAGGTAGTCGCCCGACCGCGCCGGGCAGTGGCCGGCGGCGCGGAGACCCAGAATCGCCCAGGCGGTGAGCCCCGGGGTCGCGGAGCGACCCGGCTCCGCGAACCCGCCGCTCGCCTTCCGGTGCGAGTAGACGTACCTCGAGGCCGAGTCGATCCCGGCCGACGCGACGCCCGCCAGCGCGAGCGCGACGAGTGTGACTGCTGCGAGCTTCAGGCCCATTCGATCTCCGATCTCAGTCCGCGTGCGAACCGTTCCAGCACCCGCCGGAGCTCGGGTCCGGCGACGGCCGCGATGACGAGGTTTCCGAGCGCGTGTGCCGTGTTGAATGCGACGCCCGCCCCGAGCACGACCACGAGGGCACCGCGCGTGTGCGGGAGGAACCCGTACCAGTGCCACAGGTCCATGAGCGTCCCGAAGGCGTAGCCGAGGACGACGCAGAAGGCCGCGAACGCAACGCGCGAGCGGAGCGCGCGCCGCATGAGACCGGCGGCGACGCCGCAGCCGCCCCAGGCGAGCATTTGCCACGGGGTGTGCGGCCCCTGGCCGAGGAAGAAGTTGGACGCGAGCGCTGCGAGCGCGCCGACCGCGAATCCGCGCTTGGGGCCGAGTGCGACGCCCGAGGCGGCCACGATGACCGTGACCGGCTGAACGTCCGGGATCGGCGCAAAGAGCACGCGCCCGGCGGCGGCGAGCCCGCCGAGCGTCGCGACGAGCGTGACATCCTTCACCGCCGCGGGCGTGCCCTCGAGCCACGCGGCGCCCGTGACGAGGACCGCGATGCCTGCAAGGAGGACGGAGATCCCGCCGCGCGCGGGGTCGAGCGCCGCCCAGGCGGCGGCCGCCAGCGCGGCCCCCGCGGCGCAGAAGGCGACGGTGGCCGCGTCACGCCGCAACGAGAACCTCCCCGCCGAGGCGGATGCGCCGGTGCGCCGGGAGCCGCCGGTCGTGGGTCGCGACGATGACGCCGCGCCCTGCCGCCGCGTACTCGACGAGCCAGTCGGAGAGCGCGGTCTTGCGGTCCGGATCGAGGCCGCGCGTCGGCTCGTCGAGGACGAGCAGGTCTGGCTCCGCGACGGCGACCGCAGCGACGCCGAGACGCTCCCGCTCGCCGCTCGAGAGGTCGCGGGGGTGCCGGTCCGCGAGACGCGTGAGATCGACGGCTGCGAGCGCGGCGCGTGCGGGGGCCTCGTCGCCTCCGACCGCGAGCGCCGCCTCGGCGAGCGCCGTCTCCGCAACGAGGTAGCGCCCGGGGTCCTGGAGCAGATACCCGGCACGCCCGCGCTGCTCGATCCCTCCGGCCTGCGCCTCGAGCAGGCCCGCGGCGACCTTGGCGAGCGTCGTCTTCCCCGAGCCGTTCTCGCCCTCGAGCGCGACGATCTCTCCGCGGGAGATCGTCAGGTCGACGCCGTCGAGCACCGGAACGCCCGGCCGGTACGCAAACGACACGTCCGTCAGCCGAACGACGGGCTCGCCGACGGGCCTCTGCGGCAGGGCCTCCGGCTCGCCGCCCGGCGCGTAACGGGGCCGGTTCCCGCGTAGCCATTCCTCCGCTTCGGCCGCCGGAGCGTCGAGGAGAAGCCGGCCGCCCTCGACGTAGAGCACGCGCGTCGCGATCTCGAGCGCGCGCTCGACGCGTTGCTCGCAGAGGACGACCGTCGCGCCGAGGCGCTCGACGACCGAGAGGAAGCGCTCGGCTGCCGCCGGGTCGAGCTGGGAGGTGGGCTCGTCCAGGAGCAGGAGCTCCGGCTCGAGGGCGAGGGCCGCCGCGAGACAGATGCGCTGGAGCTCGCCGCCCGAGAGCTCCGTCGTCAGGCGGTCGCGGAGATGCGTCGCATCGACCGCTGCGAGCGCCGCGTCGACGCGCGGCCAGATCTGCCCGGGCGCGACGCCGAGGTTCTCGGGCCCGAACGCCACCTCGTTCGCCGCCCGCGCCATGACGACCTGGTCCTCGGGGTCCTGGAACACGGTCGCCACGCGACCGGCGAGCTCCGCGGGCCTCGTCCGTCGCGTGTCGGCACCGCAGATTTCGACGCGGCCGGCGAAGCGCCCCCCGTGGAAGTGCGGGACGAGGCCAGCGAGCGCCCGCAGGACCGTCGACTTGCCGGACCCGGACGGTCCGAGGAGCGCGACGACGTCGCCGGGCTCGAGCGTGAACGACACGTCGGCGACGGCCGGCGCTTTCGCGCCCGGATAGGAGAACGTCAGGCCGTCGACGCGCCCTAGAGCCACAGGACTCCCGCCATGAGGAGGAGTGCCGACGCTGTGAGTGCCAGCCGGTCGGCGGCGGTCCAGGTGGGCCCGGGGGCGTGCGTCCGCCTTCCGCCGCCGAAGCCGCGCGCCTCCATCGCCTCCGCGAGGTTCATGCCCCGCTCGAGCGACCCGGCGACGAGGGGCGAGAGGAGGCGCGCGTACCCTCGTGCACCAGCGATAGGGACGCCGCGCCCGCGCATCGCCTCCGCGAGCCCGGCGGCATCCCGCTCGAGCGTCGGCACGAGGCGCGTGGCAAGCGCGACGGCCAGCGCCGATCGGGGCGCGAAGCCGACCGCCGCCAGGAGCCGATCGTGGTCGACGCGGAGCGCGTAGGCCGCAAACGCGAGTCCGACCGCCGTCAGCCGAAGACCGTTCAGCGCCGCGTCGGCGAGCTCTTCGGTCGTGATGTCGAGCCGGCCGATGACGGGGATGCGCGGCCCGCCCTCCCAGAGGACGTCGTAACCGACCTGCGCCACGAGCGGCGAGATGAGGAACACGCCGAGACCAGCGAGGAGCGCGCCGAGGACGTACGGGCCTTTCTGTCGGGTCGGCGCGCGGAGACATACCGCGAGCAACACCGCCGCGAGGACCGCGAGCGGCAGGATCCGCTCCGCGACGAGAGCCGCGACCCCCGCGGATGCGAAGAGGATGGTCGCCGGCACGGGCGCGAGCCTCATCGGACCGCCCCCGAATCATCGAACCGCGCGACGTAGCGGTAGCGCACCGCGTCCGGGTGCTCGACGAGCGTCGCCGCCGCCGCGCGGACGGCCGTCAAGGAGCCCGCGAGCGTGAAGGTCACCGGCGACGCATCTGCCGCGCCCCGCCGCGCCGTCAGATCGGCCCCGTCCGTCCCGGGACGGACGACGAGACGGAAGACGTTCGGCTCGCCCTGGGCGGCCGAGCCGCCGAGCACGGCGAGAAGCCGCCTGGCAAGCCGACCGAAGCCTTCGGGCGCGACCACGCGGGCGGGCCTCCGCGTTCCCTCCCAACCGTGGAGGAACGGCTCGGGGAACGCGCCGACCACGACCGGCGCTTCCATCTGCCTCCCCCAGTCGCGGTAGTCCCACCAGACGACGTCACCGGGATGGACGTCGACCTCGGCCGCACCGATACCGGGCTCGATCCCGTTCACGAAGTAGAACCAGTCGCGGCGCTTCGAGAGGCTGCCCTCCACGCCGCGGATCGCCTGGACGAAGCGCCCGCCGTAGCGCGTCTCGATCGGAACCTCGCGACCGAGCGTTCGGAGCACCGAGTCGCCTGCCTCGACGCGGGTGGAGGCGAGAACCTGGTCGCCCTCGCCCCGTGTGATCCAGAGCAAGGCAGCGTCGCCAGACGCCTGCGCGGCGTCGCCGCCGCCCCCGCCGCCGCATGCGGCGAGGGCGAGAACGGCGGCGAGCGCAGCGAGAAGGGCGAGCAGGTGTCGCACGCGGCCCCTAATGGGTGCGGACGCCCGACCGGACCATGCCTTCCTTCGTCGCGCGGAGCGTCTGCCACGACGGCGAAGGACAGATGCGTCCCGACTCCGACACGCGTCCGTGGCCGTTGATCCGGAACGTCACATTCCTCGGTCGGGACCGGTTTCCGTTGTCGTCGTAGGCGACGGCGCGGAAGCAGCCGGGTGCCGCGCGGACGGTGCCGAGCGTCTTCGGGCCCCCGCTCAGGCCGAACTCCGCCCAGTACCAGAGGACGTGGTCACCGGCCTGGAGCTGGAACGAGTCGGCGCCCACCGGCGGCGAGACGTTGTTCACCTTGAAAACCCACCCGGCCGAGCCGCCGGCCGCAAGCCGGGCGATTCGGTCGACGTAGGGGCCGAACGAGGTTGCCGTGACGTGGTAGTAGAACTCGCCGCGACGGCTCGCACGCTCGAGCGCGCCGAACGGCGTCGGCTTGGTCGTCACGACCTCGGACCCGTCGGGCGGCATGAACGTCCCGACCACCGGCTGGACGAGAGGACCCGACGCGCCCCAGATGGTGGTGTGCGCGCCTTCGACACGGGTGTGCACGCGGATGGCGAGCGCCGGCGACGCGAGCACGAGAAGGGCCAAGAGGCCACCGCCGGCGACGAAGAGACGGTGAAGCACCTTTCTCCTTCCTCGAGGGGAACGATGTGTCGGCGGGCGGCAGGTCTTCTGACTCGAGGCTCCCTCCCCGCCGCCTTCCCGGCCCTAAGCCAGTGGCACTTCGGCGGGCGAGCATCTCCTCATACAGCGGCGGGACCGTGCCGGCTTCGCACCGGCTTCCCTTTCCGCTCGCCTATGTTTGGGCGCGACACCTTAGCAGGTACGCTGGCTGCCAGATGCCGTCTGGGACCTTGTCGCGCTGGGCGCCCGTCGTCCTGTGGGCGGCGGTGATCTTCAGCCTCTCGGCGATTCCGAGCCTCGGGACGGGGCTCGGGACGTGGGACCTCGTTCTCCGGAAGCTCGCCCACCTCACCGAGTACGCGATCCTCGGCGCGCTCCTCTTTCGTGCGCTCCGAAACCCGCCCCTCGCTGTCGTCCTCGGCTCCGCGTACGCCATCACCGACGAGGTCCATCAGCTCTTCGTCGGAGGTCGGCACGGCTCGCCGGTCGACTGGCTGATCGACACCGTGGGCGTCGTCGCGGGCGTCGCGCTCGCCGCGTCGAGCGCCCGCCAGCGCGCCCGTTAGGATCGACGCATGCCCGAGCGGAAGCCCCTCGACGACCGGCAGCTCGACGCGCTCCTCGAGCGGCTCGACCGGCTCTGCGACGAGGTCCACACGCTGAACCGCCGCCTCGACTCGGCCGATGGACTCGCACGGATCGCCCACGAGCTCGGAACGCTGAACGACTCGCTGCAGACGCTCGCCTACGCCGCCCTGGGCCAGCAGGGCCCGCAGGTCAGGCGCCGCCGCTCGGCCTAGAGGCTCGAGGCGAAGCGCCGCCGCTCGGCCTCGCGGTCGATCCGCGAGTCGCGTCCGTAGAGCACGGCGAGCGGACCGATCACGAGGATGAAGACGAGCACGAGGACTGCCATGTTCAAAGTATCGGCGCCCAGGTTGATAAGCTCAAATCGAGTATCTCGTGAGTTCAATCAGTAGAAATGATGGTTGGCTCGGCGTCGAGCTTCGCCACCTGGCGGCACTCGAAGCCGTCGCAAGCGAGGGCTCCTTCGGCCGGGCGGCGCTCCGGCTCGGCTACACGCAGTCGGCCGTTTCGCAGCAGATCGCAGCGCTCGAACGGGCGGTCGGTCAGCGGCTGATCGAGCGGCCGGGCGGCCCCCGCCCTGTCTCCCTGACCGAGGCAGGCCGACTGCTCCTCCGCCACGCCGAGGGAATCCTCGCCAGGCTTCAGGCCGCCCAGGCCGACCTCGCCGCGCTCTCTGAGGGTGAGGTCGGGACGCTACGCGTCGGGACGTACCAGAGCGTCGGCGCGCGCATCCTCCCGACGCTCCTGCGCCGCTTCACGGACGCGTGGCCTCACGTCGAGGTGCAGCTGAAGGAGTCGTCGAACGATCGCGAGCTCCTCGGGGACGTCGAGCGCGGCGAGCTCGACCTCGCCTTCGTGATGCTCCCCGTCGACGACGGACCGCACGAGGCGGCCGAGCTCATGCACGATCCCTACGTCCTGCTCGTCCCAGCGGGCTCGGAGCTCGCGACGCGCGGCACGCCGCCCACGCCCGGCGACATCGCAGGCATTTCCCTGATCGGGTTCCGCGCCTGCCGGAGCGCCTCGGACGTCGAGGCGCACCTGGGCGTCGGCGCGGGCGGGCCGCAGGTCGTCTTCCGCTCGGACGACAACGGGACCGTGCAGGGTCTCGTCGCAGCCGGCGTGGGCATCGCCTGCGTCCCCTTCCTCACGATCGAGCCGAGCGACGAGCGGGTCGCCGTCCTCGCGCTCGTCCCTCCACCACCTCCTCGCCTGATCGCGATCGCCTGGCACCGCGACCGCTACCGCTCGGCCGCCGCCGAAGCGTTCGTCGACGAGGCACGCGCCGTCTGCGCCGAGGTCGAGGCCTCCCTGCAGGCGCTCGCCGTCTAACCCCTCGGGGAGAATCCGCGCCGTGGGCGCGAAGGACGTCATCCAGACCTCCGCGATCGTCCTCGCGGCCGGGCTCGTCGCCCAGGTCGTGTCGGACTTCCTCCGGACCCCCCGGATGATCGTCCTCGTCGCGGCCGGCGTCGTCCTCGGCCCGCATGCGACAGACGCCGTCGACGTGCCACTCGACTCCCTCGGCGCGCAGCTCGTCTTCTCGCTCGGCGTGTCGCTCATCCTCTTCTACGGCGGGCTCGGGCTCTCGGCCCGCGTGCTCGCCCGCGTCGGGATCGGGCTCGGTCTTCTGGCCGTCCCCGGTGTCATCGTCACGGCGCTCCTCACCGGCTTCGCCGCGTCCGCGGCCTTCGACCTCCCGTTCAGCCAGGGCTTCCTGATCGGCGCGGTCCTCGCGCCCACCGACCCGGCGATCCTCATCCCGCTCTTCGAACGGCTGCGCGTGCGGCCACGGCTCGTGCAGACGATCGTCGCCGAGTCGGCACTGAACGACCCGATCGGCGCCGTGCTCGCCCTCACGACCGCGGCGTTCGTCGTCGGCGGCGGCGGCTCGGTTGCCGGCGCGGCGGGCGACTTCTTCGCCGACCTCGGGATCTCGATCGCGCTCGGCGTCGTCCTCGGCCTGCTCCTCGCGCTTCTGATCTCGGAGCACCGGTTCGGAATCTGGCGTGAGTCGCCCGCGCTCGTCGTCGGGCTCGCGGTCGCTGCCGGCTACGTGGGGATCGACTCCGCCGGCGGCAGCGGCTACCTCGGTGCGTTCATCGCCGGGCTGATCGCCGGGAACGCCGAGGAGCTCCGGCTTCCCGTCGGAGCGGAGGCCCGACGCGAGGTCGACTTCTTCGCCCAGCTCGCGGCCGACCTCGTCGTCCTCGTCGTCTTCGTGATCCTGGGAGCGAACCTTCCCCTCGGGGACATGGTCGACAACGCGGGCCCGGCGCTCGCTGTGCTCGCTGTGCTCGTCTTCGTCGCGCGGCCGATCGTCGTGGCGGTGTGCCTCCTCCCCGACCGCCGCGCCGTCTGGACTCGGCCCGAGCTCGTCTTCCTCGCCTGGACGCGGGAGACGGGCGTCGTCCCGGCCGCGCTCGTCGGGCTCCTCGTCGCGCAGGGCGTGCCGATCGAGGAGGAGCTCGTGACGGTCGTCGCGCTCGCCGTGGTCGTCACCCTCCTCGTGCAGTCGACCACGAAGCCGTGGCTGGCCCGGCGGCTGGGACTGATCGAGGCCGAGCAGGCGCCGTCGGGTGCTCAGTGAACGGCGACGAGCAGCGGGATGATCAGGATCGCGACCACGTTCGTGATCTTGATCATCGGGTTGATCGCCGGGCCTGCGGTGTCCTTGTAGGGGTCGCCGACCGTGTCGCCGGTGACTGCGGCCGCGTGGGCTTCTGAGCCCTTGCCGCCGTACTCGCCGTCCTCGATCAGCTTCTTCGCGTTGTCCCAGGCGCCGCCGCCGGAGGTCATCGCTATCGCGAGGAAGATCCCCGTGACGATCGTGCCGATCAGGAGCCCGCCGAGCATCTTTGGCTCGATCAACCCGACGACGATCGGGAAGGCGACAGGAATCATGGCCGGCAGGATCATGCTCCGGATCGCCGAGCCGGTGACGATGTCGATTGCGCGGCTGTACTCCGGGGTCGCGGTCCCTTCCATGATCCCCGGGATCTCGCGGAACTGTCGCCGCACCTCCTGGACGACCTGGCCCCCGACGCGGCCAACGGCCTGCATCGCGAGCGATGCGAAGAGGAACGGCATGAGGCCGCCGATGAAGAGGCCAGCGATGACCCAGAAGTCCGACAAATCGAACGCGGTGGGCAAGTCCTGGCGCGCGAGCTCGGACGTGAAGCCGTCGAAGAGGACGAGCGCCGCGAGGCCGGCCGAGCCGATCGCGTAGCCCTTGGTCACGGCCTTCGTCGTGTTGCCGACGGCGTCGAGCGGATCGGTCACGCCTCGCACGGACTCGTCCAGGTCGGCCATCTCGGCGATGCCTCCCGCGTTGTCGGTGACTGGACCGTAGGCGTCGAGCGCAACGATCAAACCCGTCATCGAAAGCTGCGCCATCACCGCCACGCCGATCCCATAAAGACCCGCAAGCCCGGCGGCGCCGCAGATGCCGGCGGCGATCACGAGGACGGGCAGAGCAGTGGCCTGCATCCCGACGGCGAGGCCCTCGATGATGTTCGTCGCGTGGCCCGTCGTCGAGGCGCGCGAGATCATCTTCACCGGACCCCAGCGTGTGCCCGTGTAGTACTCCGTGATGGCGACGAGCAGGAACGTGACCGCGAGCCCGATCAGCGTGCAGCCGTAGAGCTCGCCGAAGGAGAAGCGGTCGCTGTCGAAGGCCATCGTCACGGGGATGAACCCGATTGCCGAGAGCACGGTCGAGACGAGAACGGCCTTGTAGAGCGCGTTGATGATCGATCCAGTCCGTCCGACGCGCGCGAAGAACGTCCCGATGACCGAGGCGATGATCGCGACGCCGCCGATCGCGAGCGGGTAGACGACGAGGCCCGTCGAAGGGAAGTTGACCGCTCCGAGGAACATCACCGCCACCGCGGTGACCGCGTACGTCTCGAAGAGGTCGGCGGCCATCCCGGCGCAGTCGCCCACGTTGTCGCCAACGTTGTCCGCGATGACGGCCGGGTTTCTCGGATCATCCTCGGGGATGCCGGCCTCGATCTTCCCGACGAGGTCCGCGCCGACGTCGGCGGCCTTCGTGAAGATCCCACCGCCGAGACGCGCGAAGACGGAGATGAGCGAACCGCCGAGCGCGAGGCCGAGCAGGTGCGTCGTCGCCTCGTCCGGGGTCTCGTCGAACCAGCTCGTGAGGATGCCGTAGTACGCGGCAACCCCGAGGAGACCGAGCCCGACGACGAGGAGGCCCGTCACCGAGCCCGCGCCGAATGCAACCTTGAGCGCCGGGCGGACGCCGCCCTTCGCGGCCTCGGCCGTTCGGACGTTCGCACGCACGGCGACGTTCATGCCGGCGAACCCGGCAGCGGCCGAGAACACGGCGCCAATCAGGAAGCCGAAGGCGGTCGACCAGCCGAGGTCGTTCCAGAGGCCGATCGCGAGGAAGAGGACTGCAGCGACGCCCGCGATCGTCAGGTACTGGCGCCGAAGGTAGGCGGCTGCGCCCTGCTGGACGGCGCGCGCGATCTTCTGCATCCGCTCCGACCCGGCGGGCAGGTGGAGCAGCCAGTAGGTCAGCCAGACGCCCCAGCCGATGCCCACTCCCGCGCAAAGGAGCGCAAAGAGAACGCTGTGGCTCTGGAAGAAGTCAGTCACGTACCCCGCCTTCGAGTCGGTTTCACAAAGTGAGGTCCTCCGGCCCGCTCAGCGCGGCGTGATGCCGCACGGCATGCCGGATCGGACGGCGCGCAGTTCTATCACAAACTCGGGCGGGTGGGACTGTTCGGCCGCGACGACCGGGAGCGAGGCGCGAGGCCCGCTAGTGCTTCATCCAGCCGTTCTCGCGGGTCGACACACAGGTGTCGACGGTGTTGGGGTCGACCTGGAAGGCGAAGATCGACGGCACCTTGCTCAGCGTGGCGGCGCAGGACGTCACCCGTTCGGACTTGACGTCTCCGATCACCTCGACCCGCTCCGCCTGGAGCTGGCCCGTGCCCGCCGAAGTGAGGTCGACCGCCTTGCCGCCCTTCTTCGTCGAGACCCTGAAGGTCGTGCCGTTCGCGCTGACGGAGACGGGGAAGTAGTCGGTCCCGGCCAGGAGCCCTCCGGGAAGCGTGCCGGAAGACGAGAACCGGACGCCGTCGTAGCCGGCGAACGAGACGCCGGCCGAAAACGTGTCGTTCGCGGGGTTCACCGAGACCGAGACAGGATCGAGGGTGTGCACGCCGTCGATGTTGGCCGCGTTCGTCGTCGTCGTCAGACGGGTCTGCCACAGGAACGGGCCAACGCCGCTGAGCGTGTTGGTGACGTCTCCGAACGTCGCCCCGGGCAGGCACGTAACGCCCGTGAAGCAGTGGCTCGTGTCGTTCGCGAAATTCTCGATGAACGCGAAGAACTCCTCGAGGCCGGGGGTCGTGAACGAGAGCGACGAGCTCGTCGTCCCTACCGTGATGTTCGTGCCTGCCGTCTTCGGGACGTACGAGAAGCCGAGGTTGGGGTTGGTCTCGTAGGTCGTGTCGTTGAAGGCGCTGTCGATCTCCGGATTCGGGTCGCCGTCCCCCTGGTCTTGGTCGTGCTCGTTGACCGAGGCAGTCGCCTCGAGGCGCGCTCCGGTGACGCCGTCCACGAACGAGGTCGAATAGCTGAGCCTCAGGGTGAACGACGCGCCGGCCGCAAGTCTGCCGGCTGCGCACGTCACCTGGCCCGGGGCGGGCTCCGTGCAGGTGGCGCTGGCCGGCGTCGTCGACCGAGCGTCGAGCGACGCGGTCATCCCGCCCGGGGGGTTCGGCAGGTCCGACAGCACCGTCGTCACCGTCGCGTTCGTCAGCGAGCTTCCGCCGACGTTCGTCGCCGTCACGATGTAGCGCATGTGGTTGCGCGGCCGTCCCGTCGTCGGATTCGGGGACTTCGAGACGCCTTCGGTGTCCTCGATCGTGAGGCAGAGCTGGCGGCCGCCCGACGGCGGGCACGGCGTTCCGACGGTGTCGGCCCGCGCCTCGCCGGCGCCGAACGCGGAGGCACCAGCGAGCAGCACAACAACGAGCGCTGCGAGGCGCACGCGTCGACTCCCCTCCCTCGGTGCCGCTCCGATCATGCGGTAAGGGTCTCACACAGGGGCGCGGATTTCAACACCAAACTCATGCAAATTCGCAAAACAGGGAAAGCAACCTATCGAAACCTATCGGGGACTAGTCCCCGAGCCGGCGCGGGAACTAGACTCGGAGCGTGATCACGTGTCCCGCTTGTGGCGAGGAAAACCCGGAACGGTTCAAGCTGTGCGGGTTTTGCGGGACACCGCTTCCAACGGCACTTCCCGCTCAGGAGGTGCGGAAGACGGTCACGATCGTCTTCTGCGACCTGAAGGGCTCGACGAGCCTCGGGGAATCAGTCGACTCGGAGACCCTCGGCGACGTGATGAACCGCTACTTCGACGAGATGCGCGCAGTCCTGGAGTACCACGGCGGCACGATCGAGAAGTTCATCGGCGACGCGGTGATGGCCGTCTTCGGCCTCCCGAAGCTGCACGAGGACGACGCGCTTCGCGCAGTCCGGGCAGTGGCCGGGATGCAGACCGCGCTCGCGACGCTGAACGACGAGCTCGAGGCCCGCTGGGGCGTCCGGCTCGAGAACCGGATCGGCGTCAACACGGGCGAGATCGTCGCGGGCGATGCGGACGCCCGCCAGCGTCTCGTCATCGGCGATCCGGTCAACGTGGCGGCCAGGCTCGAGCAGGCCGCAGGGGCCATGGAGGCCCTGATCGGCGATACGACCTATCGGCTCGTGCGCGACGCGGTCGACGTCGAGCCCGTCGAGCCGCTCGAGCTCAAGGGGAAGAGCGAGCGCGTGCCCGCGTACCGCCTGCTGGGCGTCCGCGACCCGGCTGCGGTGCGACCGAGACGCGAGGCCGCGTTCGTCGGACGTGACGAGGAGCTGGATGCGCTCGAGGCCGAGCTCGGAACGACCGTCGAGGAGCGCTCCGCCCGCTTGGTGACGGTGGTCGCCGAGCCGGGCCTGGGCAAGACACGGCTCACGCAGGAGTTCATCCGTCGCGTCGGCGACACCGCCGTCGTCCTCCGCGGCCGCTGCCTCCCCTATGGCCGAGGCATCACCTTCTGGCCGCTCGTCGAGATGGTCCGCGCGGCTGCGGGGATCCTCGAGGAGGACACCTCGGCCGAGGTCGCGGGGAAGCTCCGGGCCGTCGTCGGGCCGGACCGCGACGACGTCGTCGACCGAGTCGCCGCCGCGGTCGGGCTCGCCGACGGAGGCTTCGCCGTCGGCGAGCTCTTCTGGGGCGCACGAGCGTTCCTCGAGGCCGTCGCCGACGAGCGGCCGCTCGTCGTCATCGTCGACGACGTCCACTGGGCCGAGGACACCCTGCTCGAGCTCGTCGAGCATCTCCGGACGGCGACGCGGGACCGGCCGCTGCTCCTCCTCTGCCTCGGGCGTGACGAGTTCCTCCAGCAGCGTCCGGACTGGACCGCGCAATCGGGCGCCCTGGTCATCACGCTGGAGCCGCTCGGGGAGGGCGACGCCGACGCGCTCGTCGACGCGATGCTCGGCGAGCTCTCGCTCGACGACGCGGCCCGAGCCCGGATCATCCAGGCGGCCGACGGAAACCCGCTCTTCGTCGAGCAGCTCGTCTCGATGCTCCTCGACGAGGGCGCCTCCGCCCAGACCGCGGAAGCGGCACCGGCGGTCCTGGAGCTCGGCGCGATCCCACCCACCATCCACGCCCTGCTCGCCGCCCGTCTCGACCACGTGGCTCCCGAGGAGCGCCACGTCCTCGAGGCCGCATCCGTCGTCGGCCTCGAGTTCGCCGAAGAGGCCATTCGCCATCTCGTTCCCGACCAGATCTCGGACGACGTGCCGCGACTGGTCTCGTCGCTCGAGCGGAGACGGTTCCTCCGTCCCGGGGGCGGCGGCGAGGACCAGACGATTCGCTTCGCCCACATCCTCGTGAAGGACGCCGTCTACGGCGCGATGCTGAAGCGCGCGCGCGCCTCGCTCCACGAGCGCTTTGTGGGGTGGGCGGACGGCGTGAACCGAGACCG
>Ga0126313_10000495_pt1 | contig 18806 bp, 16 predicted proteins | sample Plot105A_FD_89954 | JGI IMG/M metagenome (GOLD analysis project Ga0126313, IMG submission 89954) | Serpentine soil microbial communities from UC McLaughlin Reserve, CA, USA - Plot105A | ecosystem: Environmental > Terrestrial > Soil > Grasslands | place: USA: UC McLaughlin Reserve, Lake County...
ACGACGAGGTGCTCGACGCGGTCGAGGAGTCCTACCGAATGATCGTGGCCAAGCTGCCGAAGAAAGACCGCCCCGCCTAGGCGCAACCCGGGAGAAGACCGGCGCGTCGACTGCTCACATCGCTCCGATGGGTCCCCGTGTCGACCTTCGGAAAGGAAGAGGAGGCTCAGCGAAGGTCACGCCCGTGGCCGTATCGACTGGACGATGCGGGAACCACGGGAGCGCTCCCCGCGCCCGGACGCACAGCTGGCACCCTCGAGCCTCAGACTCCGTCATGCTCGCCACGCCGGACACGAGCTGACACCGCGCTCCCCCGCCCGCACTACCGTCCGCCGGGCCACCCCCTCGACCCTCCGCTCCACCCCCAGCCCAGCGCCGGCAGCCTGGCTGGTCAGCGCATCGAGCTGGTCGACGCCGGGCGGCGGGCCGTTCGCCCCCAGGCTCCCACGGAGGGTCGCCACGGTGGCCTGCAGCTCCTCCAGCACCTGGCGGCTCATCGCCCGGATCGTCCCCAGCGCCTCCCTGGCCCAGGCCCGGCCACTCTCGCCCTGGTCCAGCATCTGGTCGGCCAGGCCAGCCTGGATGCCGATGAGCACGATCGCCGAGGTGATGCTGTCGTGCAGCTCGCGGGTGAGCTGCCGCCGCGCGGTGGTGGCCGACACGGCCTGTTCGCCGGCCACCCCCAGGCCGGCCGGCGGTGCCAGGTCCGGCCTGCTGCATCCGACCACGGTGCCAGTCGGCGGCCACCTGCAGCCACCGGGCCCAGAAGCGAGGACCTCGCTCCCGCTCGGCCAGGTATGCCAGCGCCGCTCGTGCGAACTCGGTCTCCCGCTCGCCATCACCCCGGACCCCGGCGACCTGAGCGCGCAGCAACGTGATCGCCGCGCGAACGTCGGCCACCACTCCGCCCTCGGTGGGCACCGCAAGCTCCCGGAGCTCGGGCCGCGCCTCGAGGGCTCGTTCGACGTGCTGGAGCAGTCGTTCCACCGCGTCGAGGCGATAGCGGTGCCATTCCAGCATCGCCTGGGCCAGGCACAGCGGGGGGCGTGATCGCACCACCTCGTCGGGGAGCCACGAAAGCCACCGGTCGAGGATCACGCTTTCTCCCCGATGCAGGGTCTCACCCAGGTGCTCCTCCACCAGTCGTGTCGCCCAGGCAGCGTCCCCGGCCGCCAGGGCGTGGCGGATCGTCTCGTCGATCAGCCGGTGCTGTTCGGACCAGACGGCGGCCCGACGGTGAAGCTCCGGCAGCCGCGTGGCCTCGGCCCGCTGCAGCTCGGCACCGAGGAGGTCGCGGAACAGGTGATGGAAGCGGTACCAGCGGCGCTCCTCGTCCAAGGGAATCAGGAACGGGTTGGCGCGCTCCAGCTCCTCGAGCAGATCCTGGCTGTCGGACCGGCCGGTGACCGCGTCACAGAGCGGACCGCTGAGCCGCTCCAGGATCGAGGTCTCCAGCAGGAACCTCCGCACCCGGTCCGGCTGACGGTCGAGGACCTCCTCGCTGAGATAGTCCAGGACGTACCGATGGGTCCCGGCGAACGCGTCCAGGAACGCATCCGGATCCGGCCGTTCGCGCAGCGACAGGGCGGCCAGCTGCAGCCCCAGCTGGCGATCACGACGTGCAGCTGCGGCGGCAGGTGGCCGAGCAGGAACGCCATGCCGTCGTGGATCGGCCGCGACTGCAACAGGTGGTAGTCGTCGAGGACCAGCGCGACCTCCTCGGGCGTGGCCTGGAGCTGGTTGACCAGCGCGGTCACCATGCCCTGGCTCGACAAGATACGAGGCGTCAGGAGTGGAAGCACGTCCTCGGCGAGGCCGCCGCGGGCACGGTCGAGCGCCGCGACCACATACCGCCAGAGGCGTGTCGGCTCGTTGTCCTCGGGATCCAGCGACAACCACGCGACCGGCAACCTCGCGCCCGCGGCCCAGCCGGCCAGCAGGGTGGTCTTGCCGAAGCCGGCGGGCGTGCACACAAGGATCACCTCCCGGGCCATTCCCTCGTTGAGCCGCTGGATCAGGCGGGACCGGCCAAGGTGGTCTGGGCGGGTGCGCGGAAGGTTGAGCTTGGTGGCCAGCAGGTCAACTCGCTCACCGGCTGCGGCGTCGTCCGGAGACGATGTGCGCGACTCGGCCAGCGCATCACCGCCCCGCGATCGACGGAAGCTCACCTTGAGCAACCGAGTGTAGACCCTGCGGGATTCAGCCAAGCAGGTCGAGCTAAGCTGCCGGGACGCACCTGCTCCGACAGGACTCCGGTACGCACACTCCAGAGAGTCCACCGGGGGTTCCACCTTCGCGTGACGCCCGGGCGCGATCCCGTCCATACCGTTGGCCGCGCGACCGCATCGAGCGAACGACGGAGTCGGACATGACCCCAGGCATCTTGATTGAATCGACCGTGAGCGAGCGGATGGCGAACCTCCGCCGTGCGGCTGCGCACGAGCGTCTCATCCGGTCGGGGCGTCATGGCGGCAAGGCGCGGCACGGCGGGTCGGTTCTCTGGCATGGCTGGGTGGGCCGCATCCGCGCTGGGCGCATCCGGTTGCGACGGCGCTCATCGTGGCTCGGACCGGAATTCGTCACGCAGCGAGGCGACCGGTCGTGAGTGGGGCGACGTGGCCGGCCCGCTACGAGGTTCGGGTCGCCGGCGTCCTGGACGGCCGCTGGTTGGAATGGTTCGAGGGGCTGCAGATCGATAACCAGGGTGGTGAGACCGTCCTGTCCGGCACGCTGCCCGATCAGCCGGCCCTGCATGGAGTCTTCGACAAGGTGCGCGATCTCGGACTCTGCATCGTCACGGTGCGCCGCCTTCCGCCCCAGAAAGAAGCAGGAGAGCAACGATGAGACGCATGCACATCCAATGGCGTCGCAGCAGACCAGCCGGCGGTCGAGACAGTCGGCGTTGAGAAACCTACGGCCAGGTCCGGGTCTTGGACGGCGTCGACCTCCCCCAGCGGCCACCGGTCGAGCTGTTGGTGGAGCACTTCACCGTGCACGTCCACGACCGCCGGGGCCGTGGCGACAGCACCGACACCCCAGCCGTACGGTATTCAGCGGGAGGTCGAAGACCTCGCCGCGCTCATCGCCCACGCCGGCGGGTCGGCGTTCGTGGACGGCATGTCGTCTGGCTGCCCGTTGGCCCTGCACGCAGCAGCCGAAGGGCTGGTGATCGCCAAGCTCGCGCTGTTCGAGCCGCCGATCCAGGGCAACGAGACTCCCACCGGCGAGTCGGACTTCACCAGAGAGCTGGCGGTGCTCGTGACCGCCGGCCGCCGCAGGGAGGCGGTGGAGCGACATGCGGTGGTCGGCTACCTGGCCGGCTGCAGGAACACGGCCGCGATGCGTCCCAGCACCGAGGAGCTCACGAAAACCGTGATCAGAAGGTATTGGCTGCTGTTTCGTCCTGGCACCGCCGGCTTCCTCTACCGAGGACTGCTGGACGACAGCTTGCGGGACCGGGAACGAGCCAGCGGCGACTTCATCGACCCGCGCTGGCCAGCGCATCTGCATATCGACCTGCTGCCGTCGGCGCGCGGTACCGGGTTGGGGGCGGCGCTGATGGAGCGGTGGCTGCAACAGCTGCAGGAGGCCGGTTCACCGGGTTGCCATCTGCTCACGCTGGTCGAGAACACGCGCGCGCTCAAGTTCTTTGAGAAGTCCGGCTTTCGCAACCACGGGAATCCCACTCTGGTTGGGGGGATGCGGGGGAAGCTCGTGGCGAGCCCCCGACGTCCCTCCTGTCTGCCGGGATCCTGACCCACCCGCGAGCAGCAATGACGCAGGACCACAACCCCCACTACCAGCTGTGATTCCACAGCAACTGGCATGCCGGCCGGATGGGACCTAAGCAGGGCGATGGTGCACTGGCGGCGTTGGGGCCGAGCTGCCGGTGGAAGCCATGTCCGGCAGCCTGCCGACCCGTTGGGGAGCATTGGGACTCGGGACGACCAGGCTTGAGAGCCGGATTACGGTCACGGCGCGGTGGTTGCGGCGGCGGGGGCGGTGGTGGTCGGTCCGGTGGTGGTGGTGGTCGACTCGGTGGTGGTGGTCGGGCCGGTCGTCGTCGGTCCGGTCGTGGTCGTCGACGCCGGACGGGTGGTGGTCGATTCCTCGGCGGAGGAGGAGGTGCTGGCCTGGCTGGCGCGGGGCAGGGTGAACGGGCTCGGCTGGCTGGCGGCCGGCTGGGAGCCGCCGGCCAGAACGAGCGCGGCCAGGACCCCGGCGGCGGCCGCGGCTGCCAGGCCGGCGGTCACGCCGACGTAGGGGCCGACCTGGGCGGCACGCTCGCGCAGCCGCTCGGTGCGGCGGCGCCGTTCCAGCTGGGCCGACAGCCTGGTGTGCAGGCTCAGCCAGGCCATGAAGGGCGCCGAGGCGTAGACCGCGCCCTGCCACACGAGCAGGCCCAGCAGCAGCGGGCCGGCGCGCCCCCGGGCGCCCAGCAGCCCGGTTCCGCCCCACAGGGCGACCGCGAGCAGGGTCTCGGCCCGGGCCGCCCACAGGGCATTGAGCAGCCGGGAGCCGTCGGCCTGCTTGGGGGTGCGCAGGAACACACCGCGCGAGCGAACCAGCCCCTGGATGCAGGCCAGGGCCACCGTCCAGGAGAGCGACAGCCAGTTGGCGAACGCCAGCAGGGCTCGGCGCAGCCCGATGCCGGTGCTTCGGCGCAGGGCCCACACCGCCCGCACCAGCCCCGAGGTGAGCAGCGTGGCCGGCAGCAGCACGGCCACGCCCAGCAGCGGCCGCAATGCCAGCCGGCCGGTGGTGGCCAGCAGCGCCACGGTCGCCAGCAGCACCACCGTGAAGCCCAGCTGGACCAGGTCGTTGAGCCACTGCAGCCCACCCAGCAGGTAGTCCACGCGCTGGGCCACCGACAGCCGGTTGCCGGGGTGCCGGTCCCAGGGCCACAGCTCCCGCCAGTGCTTGCGCAGGATCTGCATGCCCCCAAAGCACCAGCGGAAGCGCTGGCTCTTCAGGGCCGCGAAGGTCAGCGGCATGACCCCCCGACCAAACGGCTCGCCCACGAACCACCCCGACCAGCCGGCCCGCAGCAGCCGCAGGGAGGTCTCGGCGTCCTCGGTGATGGTCCACTCGTCCCAGCCGCCCAGCCGCTCCAGGGCCGAGCGGCGCAGCAGCCCCATGGTGCCGGCGAAGATGATCGAGTTGCGCTCGTTCCGGGCCGGCATCGAGGTCACGAAGAAGTACTTGTAGGCGTCGTAGCAGGCCGTCAGGTAGGCGTCGCCCCGGTACTCGCGGTAGTCCTGCGGAGTCTGCACGAAGGCGATCCCGGGGTCGGAGAAGTAGCCGACCACCCGTCGCAGGTAGGAGGGGTCGACCAGGTAGTCGGCGTCGACCACCCCGATCAGCTCGGCCGCCGGGTCGGTGTACTCGCGCAGGGCCAGGTTCAGCGCCCCCGACTTGTAGCCGGGGAGATGGTCGACGTGGACGAAGCGGACCCGCCGGCGCGGCGAGGACCAGCGGGCCACCGGCTCCCAGACCCCCGGGTCCCTGGTGTTGTTGTCGAGCACCAGGACCTCGTAGTTCGGGTAGTCGAGCCGGTCCAGCGACCGGATGGTCTCGATGAGCATGTCGGGGGGCTCGTTGTAGGCCGGCACGTGCAGCGACACCTTCGGCAGATAGTCCGGGTCGAAGTGCGGCGGGGGCCGTGCCCAGCGGACCCGGCACAGCACGTCGCAGCTCTCGAAGGCGAAGGAGCCGGACAGGATCAGCGCCGACGCCTCCAGGACCAGCAGCAGCGCCGAGGCGGCCACCCCCGCCGGCGACAGACCGCCGGCGAAGGTGACGTCGGCGGCGAAGGCCAGATAGGCCAGCCCGGCGGCGGCGAAGCTGGCCAGGAAGACCTGCCCGACCGGGTTCCACAGCGGCCGGGTGGCCACCACCACGGCGGCGACCACGACCAGGAGTGCCTCGGCGGCCAGCACCGGCCTCGGCTCCAGTCGCCACAGGCGGGTCGCCGCCTCCCCGGCCCCGCCCGCGAGGACGATGCCGGCCGCCAGCCCCAGGGCCCGGTTCGCCACCCGGACCCGGTCCCCGAACGCCAGCAGCAGCACCGTGGCCGCCGCCAGGGCGACGAAGCAGACGAGGAACAGGCTCAGCAGCACGGGCAGGACTGTGGTACGCGGCAGCTCGATGGTCAACCACCCGGTCCAGCGGTAGGCAGCCAAGACAGCGACGGCCCGAGATCGGTGACACGGGTCCTGGCCTGGCGCGACCAGACCAGAGCGTTGCTCAGAGTTCTCCCACCGGCTCCGGCTCGAGTGGCAGCTCCGCGGTGATCTGCGTCCCATCCCCGGCCGACTGCGGACACGGACGACCCGCCCAGCGCCTCGACGCGGTCGGTGAGGCCGACTAGCCCGGAGCCGCGCGCCGGGTCGGCCCCGCCGACGCCGTTGTCGCGGATCGATAGGAGCAGGCTGCGGTTGCGCGTTGCCAGGGAAACGTCGACGCGCGAGGCCTGGGCATGCTTCGTCGCATTCGCCAGGGCCTCCGAGGCGACGTGGTATGCGGCGACCTCGATCGGCTCAGGGAGCCGCGTGTCCGCCGTGATGTCGAGCTCGACCGGGACCGGAGAGCGGCGCGCGAGCGTTCGCAACGCCGGGCCGAGACCACCCCGGGAAAGGATCGCGGGGTGGATCCCACGCGAGAGCTCCTGCAGCTCCGCGACCGCATCGGCCAGTCCCGTGGCGATGCGGGACAGCTCGCCTTGAAGGTCGCCCTGTCGGGAGGGACATCGGCCTCCGCGGCGCGCACTGCCAGTCCGAGCGAGACCAGTCGCTGCTGGGTGCCGTCGTGGAGGTCTCGCTCGATCCGGCGGCGCGCCTCGTCCGACGCGGCGACGATCCGCCTGCGCGAGGCGGCAAGCTCGGAGCGGCTGTCCGCATTGGCGATCGCGGTTGCGACCAGCTCGGAGAACTTCTCCAGGCGTTCCTCGGCATCGAGCGGCATCGGCGCCTTGGCGAGACACTCAGCGTGCCCCACAGACGCCCTTCGACGATGATCGGACACGCTACGGACGAGACGACGCCCAGGCGACGTGCGGATTCGGCAACGGGCCCGCTGAGTGACGACCAGTCCATCGCGTCGACGCGGGCAGAGCGTCCGGTGCGATACACCTCCGTGGAGGCCAATCCGTCGTCTAGCTCCCACCGTGTTCCAATCGGGCTCGCTGGGATGCTCTGCCTCGCTCCGACGACGACGAGTGCCGGAGGGTCGTGCTCGAACCTGACGACCGCCGCCGTATCCGAGCCGAAGATGCGACCGACCTCCTCGCTGACGGCCGAGAAGACCTCGTCGGGCCGCACCCCTTGGGCCACCAGCGTCGCCATCCGCCGCAGCATCGCCTGCTCCTCGGCAAGCCGTGCGAGAGCCTCGCGTGACTCGGCATTCTCGATCGCGGTCGCCAACAGCTCGGTGAAGTCGGCGAGACGCGCCTCGGTGCCTAGCGGCAGCGGGTCCTGCTCCGTGGTGGAGACGACCATCGCTCCCAGACGCGTCCGGCCACGACGATCGAGATTCCGACCGTGGAACGAATCCCGGCGCGACGGACGGCCTCCACGATCTCGCCTTCCAGCTGCGAGTACTCGTCGATGCGGGCCGCCTCGCAATTCTCACGCACGAGCTGAAGGACGTTCGTGCCTTCGAGCGACCACCGCTTGCCGACCACAACGGCGAACAGATTCGGCATGGGCTGGCTGCGCGCCCGGGTCGGCATCCCGTCGTTCGTCATCACGCTCGCGACGTTTCTGGCGTTCCAGGGCGTCACGCTGATCCTCATCGGCGGCCAGGGTTCGGTGATCCTGCCCAGCGGCTCGCCGCTGATCAAGCTGGGGAACAGTTTCGTGCCGCTGTGGCTCGGGTGGACGCTGCTGGTGCTGTTTGTCGTCGGCTACGCCGCGGTCAAGGTGAACGACGGGCTCGGACGCCGCCGTGCGGGACTCTCGCGCGCGCCGTTCACGGTGATCGCGGTCGTCACCGGCGTGGTCCTGCTGCTCGCGGCGGGTTTCGACGCGGTCGTCCGCCGGGCGCGGGCCGGCTGAGCGGCCCGGCCGCCGAGAAGGCATGGGGGAGCCGTACGGTGACCACCGCCGGCACTGTTGCATCGGCGGCGACCGCGTCCAGGCAGCGAGACTGCCGCTGTGAGAACCCACCGCCTCACCCTGCTTGGCCTGCTACGGGGCAGGAGGACAATGGGCTCGTTCTTGCGCTTGGCCGGGCTTGGGGAACAGGTGCTCAAGGGCGCTCAAGACCGCCTCGACCTCCCACCGCATCCGGGTGAAGGAAGCTGAGATCTCGCCATGCTCGTTCAGCAGATAGACCTCGGTCTGGTGCCGGTTGACCGTCGACGCGCCATAGTTCACGCCGAGGTGGAACCGCTGCCGGATCTCTTGGAACCCTGAGGTGATCCTGAAGAACCGCGCATCCTTGCCAAACTGCACGCCGCGGTCGCTGCCGTACAACCTGAGTCGATGCGGCAGATCAAACTCGGGGTCGTAGGTAATGGCCGTGACCTTCAGGGCACCCGCCAGTCCTCGTTCCTCGAGGGAAGCCTGCAGCGCAGCAAGCTTCGTGATGGTCAGCGAGCACTTGTAGGGGTTGTCGCACCGCGTGTAGAAGAACGCGACGATTGAGGGCTTGCCGCGAAAGAACTCCTCGAACCGCTCTGGCCGCCCGTCCTGGTCTTCGAGCATGGCGCGCATCGGTGTGGGGTCCTCCACCGGCTCGGCCGATGCCATCTCGGCGCAGCACGAATCGTCAGAGCCCAAGTCCACGGCCGACACGCATCCGCAGAACTCACCTGCGCATGCCGCATCGCAGGCATGCTCGCCGTGTCCTGGGCCTGCCCCGTCCAGAACGCGCCGCATCTCCTCCAGCACGGAACTCGAAAACCGTTCCCGCTGCTGGGCCAGCACTTCGAGTCTCGGGAGGGCCGCCTGGGCCTGTACACCGAAATGGCCGATGGTCCTGACCACCTCCGTCAGGGCCGTCGTGGGCTGCGCGTAGGGCCAGGCAGGATTGTAGCTTTGGAAGCTGACCGTCGCGTCCGCGCCGCTGAGATTGTCGATGGCGCGCGCCAGCGCCGCTACGACGCCCGCCGCAGGCGTCTTGAGGCCGCGCAGACCGATCGCGGCGCCGGCGACCTCGTACGCGACATGGCCGGTCTCCAGTGATTCGACCACATAGGGCAGGGCTGCGTCCGGTAGCCCGGTGTCGGCAAAGGCGGCGAGCAGATAGCCTCGCAGCCGGCCCATCTGGGCGGCGCTGCGTCCCTCGTAGATCGGCAGGTTCTCGGGCAGCAGGGCCGCCAGTTCGTCGATGCCCTGCGCCAGGTGGCGCAGGGCATCGATACGCGCGCCCACGTCGGTCTCGGGGGTCGAGCGCTTCAGCGCCGTCACAGGTCGGGCCGCCGTTCCAGAAGCTCACGGGCGACCTGTGCCACCTGGGGTGCGGACTCATCGCCACTGACGTCCTGCATGCGATGAACGAATTCGGTGTCGGCATAGACCCGAGCGGTGTCGCCCAGATGCTGCAGGGCGGTGAGGCAGGCCGTGCGCACCTCTGGATCGTCGGTGGTGTCGGTGGAGATCTCCTTGGCCACGGCTTCGAACCGGTCCGGCGCCAGGTGGCGCAAGGAGGCCCCACTCTGCTGGCGCACGCTCGTCGACTCGTTCTTGTCGCGCAGGATGCCTTCGAGGGTCGACCGGGCGTCCGGGTACGAGCCCATGAACCGCACGGACTGCTCCCGCACGCTCCGAACCGCTGCGGTACAACTCCCGCAACCACGGCAGGTTGTCGAGGTGATCGTCCTCAGCCAGCAGCAGGATGGCACGCTCGCGCTCGACCGGCAGCGAACCCTCGCCTCTCAGACCTTGGATCAGCGTCTCCTGGACGACGGGATCATGTTGCTGCGCGAGGATGCCGACCGCTGCCTCGCGCAGGGCCGGCACCGGGTCGGCGACCAGGTCGTGGAGCGCGTCGTCGTAGGCCGGCTGGTGGGGACGGAAGCGCAGCACCTGGAAGGCGGCGCTGCCGAGCGCCTGCAGGGCGGCCTCGCGCACCGCGGGGCTGTCACTGCGGTCCTTCACAATGGCGAGCAGCGCCTCGATGAACTCGTCTCGGCGGCTCAGGGATGGCCCCAGCTGGTGCAGTACCTGGATACGTGGTTCGTCGGGAAGTGACGTGTCGGTCAGGACCGTCATCGCCGGATCGTCGTCAAGGTCGCCGGGGAGGCCCTCCTCCCTCGACGAGCGGGCGGCTCGGCTGGCCTCGGCGGTCGCCTCAAGCTCGGACAGGTACTGCGAGTGGGCCGCCTGGGCCTCACGCAGCTCGCGTCGTAGCTCCTCTTCGAGCCGCTGGGCTGCTTGCTCGGACATGGAGATCCCCCTGTGGCTAGGCTACTGCGTTAGGTCGGAGCGACACCGAACGGGACGTCGTCGTAGGCGAAGTTCATCTCCGACTGGGCGTTCAGGAAGCCCAGGTAATCAATCATGTCACCGACCGTCGGGGCAGGGCCCGGGGCAGTGGCCGTCGCCACCTGGGGGAATGGGGTTCTCGGCGCATTGTCCGGCCGCGGAAAGCCGGTGACGTTGTTCCAGGGCCACATCGTGTCCAGCAGGTTGTGGCCGATATCGGTGTGGGGAGTGGACGTGGCGGAACCACGGAAGAAGAACGTGTTCGGCTGCGTGCCGTCGAACCGGTTGTGGAACCACTGCCAACGAGCCCACAGCCGGTCGACGTTGCAGTGGAGGAGGAAGAACAGGGGATCGCGGGGTGCTGTGCCACGAGACCGGATATAACTTGAGCCGGTGAAGCTGGTATGTGCGTTCCCGTGCGGGTTGAATTCCATCTCATCAAATCCGTCCTGGTCGGTCCCCGTGTCGAAGATCGCATTCGGCCGGTCGCCGCCCAACAACAGGGTTATCGCCTGGTTGATCACGTTGGCGCGGCCGGTCTGCACATTGAATCCGGGTTCCCGGGTGACGCCCGCGGCCCCGTCGGTCTGCCACTGACGCAGCAGGTTGGTCCCGCTGAAGCTGACGTTGCCCAGCGCACCGGACCGCCCCATGAAGTCGGCGGTGAACAGGTTCGGCGCGGGCTGGTCGAAGCGCCAGTAGGGTAGGGTCACGCTCGGGTCGAGCCTCTGCAGTTCCCGTTCCAGGTCCAGCAGGTAGGCCCGGTGCCAGGACAGGAACCCGGGCGCTCCATGCGCCTGAGCCAGCGCGAGCTGCTGTCGATGCATCTCGCGGAAATCCTTGAACAGGCCGGCACCCTGATCGTTGAGCTTCGCCAACGTCGTCGTAAATCGATCTCGTTCAGCCGGGCTGAGCTGGTTCGCGTTCTTGCGGATGCGCACCATCACCGGTTTGGACACCAACGCCTCCACCGCACCCGCCTCGGCCACCCGGATGACGGCGTCCCCATCTGCGCTGCTGGGCTTGCCCACGACACCGGCCACCCAGAAGTCGACTGGCGAGCCGTCTGGCGGAAGTACCAGGTCCAGTGATGCCGAACGGTTCTGGTCGCGTGCTGGGGCGAACTCCAGCTGCCCGCCCACCTCCGGGTTGTCGTTGGTCAGCGTGACACTGACCGGGTCGACGCGGTCCCCGGCGTCCACATCCAGCAGCCGGACCGTGCCCTGGACCGGCGCCCACGTCAGATAGTTCCGTCCGGCCGCATCCTCCCTAGCAATGGCCATAGCGATCTGCATGGAACCCCCCCTTATGAAGCCGGACGTCGGCTCTAAACCATGGCGGTGGCGGGTGGCCGGGCCGACCGCCATCCAGATCCGCGTAGGTCAGCGTCATTTCACGCAAGAAGTCTGATCCAGCCCAACCATCGAGACAAGAGAGCAAATCCGCATGTGGTCCCGCCCCCGCGTGATCGATATCACGGGTCGGCTGTGACGCCTGACACAGCACCGGGCGCTCGGGTGAGTCATCGTTGGAGGCTGGTGGCCACGGCTCTGGGGGGTGGCGATGGACCGGCGGCAGCAGGCGGCGGCGGCGGAGCGTTATCACGAGATGGCGCAGGACCGCGAGGAGCTGAAGCGGCGGCAGGAGGCCGAGGGGACCCGGGTGGTGGACACGCCCGAACGGGTTCGGGCTCGGGCCGCGCGCCTGGCCCAGGCCGGCCAGCTGCAGCCCGAGGCGCTGGTCAAGGCGATCGCTCCCACAGAGCAGCTGGCGCCGCATGTGCTGCTGGAGCGGATCATCGACGCCACCAACGACCTGCAGGGGGTCAACTTCCTGCCCAGGGGAGGCCGGGCGGCCCGGACGGTGGCGCGGATCTCCTATGAGCGGCGGGGGCGGCTGGTGCCCGCGGGGACCGGGGCGCTGGTCGGCCAGCGGCTGCTGCTGACCAACAACCACGTGCTGCCCGACGCGGCCACTGCCCAGCAGGCGGTAGCCGAGTTCAACTGCGAGATCGACCTGGACGAGCACCCCGTTATGATCGCCGCCTACCGGCTGGACCCGGACACACTGTTCCTCACCGACGAACATCTGGACTACACCCTGGTGGCGGTGCAGGCCGGACCTGACGGCAGGGCGCCCGGGCAGGAGCTCGGCTGGAATCGGCTGATCGCCCAGCAGGGCAAGATCGCAGTTGGCGAGCCAGTCAACGTGGTCGGGCACCCGATGGGCGGCTGAAGGAGATTGCCATCCGCAACAACTCCCTCCAGAGCATGCTGGAGGAGTTCCTCCACTACGAGACCGACACCGAGCCCGGCAACTCCGGGTCGCCGGTGTTCAACGACCAGTGGGAATACGTTGCCCTGCACCACTCCGGGGTGCCGCGCACCGACGAGGAGGGGAACTGGCTCAAGCGAGATGGGACGCGATGGCGGCCACAGGACGGCGACGACGCCATCGACTGGGTCGCCAACGAAGGCGTCCGGGTCAGCGTCCTGCTGCGGCACCTAGCCGACCGGCCGCTCAGCGACGGCGAGCGGGCCGTGCTGGCCGAGTTGGGCGCCCAGGCGCGGGCGACCGAGGCGGGCGCCGCCGTCGGGGTCCCGGCCGACGGGTTGGCCCCGCCGATAGACCGTCCGGTTCCCCAGCCGACCCCGGCGAGGCCGGAGACGGTGCCCATCCCCGGCCGGGCTGGCCTGGCCGCCCGCCGAGCCCGCTCGGCGGAACGACCCAACTGGTATTCCTGCATGGCCGCAGCCAGCAGGGCAAGGATCCTCAGCTGCAGCGGAGCAAGTGGGCGGCTGATCTGGCCAAGGGGCTGGCCCTGGCCGGGCGGCCCGCGGTGGATGCGGCCGACGTCTGGTTCCCGTTCTACGGTGACGCCTTCGCCGACGCCCTGGCCGCTCGGGAGGCGCTCGCCCTCGACCCCTTGGACGCCGAGGTCGACCCGGCCGAGGCGCTGGCACCCCGAGACGCCTCGACCCGGTCGGTGTACGCCTCGCTGCTCGAGGAGGCAGCCGAGCAGGCCGGGCTGCCGCCCGAGGCAGCTGCGGTCGAGACCGAGGAGGAGGGCCTCGGGGACCTGGTCGGCAAGCTGCACAAGCAGTTGACCTGGCTGGCCAACCGCAGCGGCCTGGACGAGGTGCTGATCGCCGCGGTATTCCGGGATGTGGCCGCCTACCTGGACCGAGACGAGATCCGCCAGCTGGTTCTGACCACCGTGCTGCAGAGCGTGCCCACCAGCGGACCGGTGGTGCTGGTCAGCCATAGCCTGGGCACGGTGGTGGCGATCGACCTGCTGACCCGGCTCCCCGAGCAGCTCCAGGTGGTGCAACTGGTCACCGCGGGCAGCCCGTTGGGGCATGGACACGGTCTTCAAGCGGCTGCTGAGCGGCGGCCCGCACCGGCCCGACCGGGTCGGGGACTGGCTGAACGCGTGGTGCCCCGCGGACGCGGTCGCCATCGGCTGCCCGCTGCGTGACGACTGGGGTGACCGGCTGACCGAGGTGATCACCAACAACCCCAAGGACCGCGCCCACAGCATCGAGGAGTATCTGGCCGACCGCCGCGTGGCCGACGCCATCGGCACCACCCTCCACTGACCAAGCGGAGGGCTCCGAGAACCGTCACTGGCCGGGAGGAACGATGCGGCGTGAGTTGCAGGTGCCCGTGAGCGTCGGCACGGTCGTGTGGATGCGCCTCACCCAGCGAGAGGCTGATCCGGCCGACTGCCAGGCCCTCCCGTTCGAGCGGCTGGCAACCACCCGCCTCGCCCGCCGCTTTCCTGCCCGGATCAGGGGATCGCGGTTCCTGGCCGGGCTGCGCGCAGCGCCGGACGACCAGTCGAGGAGGACGCCGTGACCTCGCGTTCCACCGCCCGCTACACCCTCGCCGCGATCAGCCTGTTCAACGGCGGCGCGGCCCTCTCGGCGCCCGAGCAGCTGGCCAGGCGTCTGGGCGACGACCCCCAGACCGACGGGGCCGTCATCTACGTCCTGCGCATGTTCGGCATCCGCACCCTCGTCATCGGGACCGAGCTGCTGGTCCTGCGGCGGCACCCGCGGCTGGCCGGCGTGGCCGGCGCTGCCGCGGCCCTGGGGGCCGGGCTGGCCGCCGGGGCCCTCCTCCGGCGGGACGAGGGCGCGGGCCCGCCGGCCGCCGGCTACCGCCAGTCGCTGACCTGGCGGCTGTACGACGGCGCGGCCGAGGTCATCGACCGCAGGGTCGGCTGGGACAAGCTGCCGACCCCGCTCGGCCTGGCCGTGCTGGTCGGGCTGCGCAACACCCTACGCAAGCGCAATCTGTACGACACCTCGGCCCAGCCGGCCGTCAACACGCCCCCGGTCGGGCCGCCGGACCCGCGCAACCTCACCCGGCGGACCGTCGACGGCACCTACAACGACCTCGAGTACCCCTCCATGGGCATGGCCGACTCCCGCTTTGGCCGCAACATCCCCATCGAGCACACCTTCCCCGACCCCAACCCGCTCGAGCCCAGCCCGCGCGAGGTCAGCCGGGTCCTGCTCACCCGGCACGAGCTTGTGCCCGCCACCTCGGTCAACGCGCTGGTGGCGGCCTGGCTGCAGTGGATGATCCGCGACTGGTTCAGCCACGGGCGCAGCCCCACCGACAACCCCTGGCGGATCCCGCTGGCCGACGACGACCCCTGGCCCGGGCGGCCCATGCTGATCATGCGGACCCGGCCCGACCCGACCCGGCCGTCCGGGCCCAGCGACCTGCCCCCCACCTACGCCAACACCGAGACACCCTGGTGGGACGGCTCTCAGATCTACGGCACGACGCCCGAGCAGCAGCGGTTCGTGCGCACCGGCGAGCACGGCAAGCTTCGGGTCGGCCCCGACGGGCTGGTACCGTTGCCGACCGACCCCGACCACAACCCGTCCTTGGTCCCGGGCTTCTGGCTCGGGCTGGCCATGCTGCAGAGGCTGTTCACCCTCGAGCACAACGCGATCTGCGACCGGCTGCGGGCCGGGTACCCGTCGTGGTCCGACGACGAGCTGTTCGAGAAGGCCCGGCTGGTCAACGCGGCCCTGATCGCCAAGATCCACACCACCGAGTGGACACCGGCGATCATCAGCCACCCCACCACCCAGATCGCCATGCGGGCGAACTGGTGGGGGCTGGCCGGCGAGCGGCTCCACCGGCTCTTCGGGCGGCTCGGCGACTCCGAGATCCTCAGCGGGATCCCCGGCGCCCAGAACCAGCCGCAGCACTACGGAGTGCCGTACTCGCTCACCGAGGAGTTCGTGGCCGTCTACCGGATGCACCCGCTGATCCCCGACGACTACGACTTCCGCTCCGCCGCCGACAACCACAGCATCCAGAACATGGCCTTCCGGGAGCTCACCGGCCCGGCGGCCCTCCAGGTCATGACCAAGCTGCGCCAGACCGACCTGCTCTACACCTTCGGCACGATGCACCCGGGGCTGGTCACCCTGCATAACTACCCCCGCGACCTGCAGCAGTTCGAGCGGCCGGACGGGAAGCTCATGGACATGGGCGCGGTCGACATCCTCCGCTCCCGCGAGCTGGGCGTGCCCAGGTACAACGCCTTCCGGCGGCTGCTGCACCTGAACCCGGCCGAGAACTTCGACGACCTCACCGACAACCCGGTGTGGGCCGAGGAGATCCGGCGCGTCTACCACGGCGACATCGAGGCCGTCGACCTGTCCGTCGGCATGTTGGCCGAACCCAAGCCCAAGGGGTTCGCCTTCAGCGACACCGCCTTCCGAATCTTTGTGCTGATGGCCTCGCGCCGGCTCAACAGCGACCGCTTCTTCACCCGCGACTACACCCCACAGGTCTACACCCAGGCCGGGATGAACTGGATCGACGACAACACCATGACCACCGTGCTGTTGCGCCATCACCCCGAGTTGGGCCCGGCCATGCGCTCGACCACCAATGCGTTCACGCCATGGGAGAGGGTGCGGCAGCCATGAACCGCAGGGACGCTTCACCTTCCTGGTCATGCGGCCACCGAAGAGGCAATCCTCGCTGTGCGTGCCGGACGGGGCACAAGATGACCTCAGACCGCGTGTCCGGCGTGCCGGCGGCACCGCGGTGGGACGAAGGCGAGGGAGGCCAATAGCCCACCGGCCGCGCGATTAGCAGCTCCATCCTGGGCCTCGACGAGCGGCGTTGGACCGGCCGCGACCTGCCAGCGACCCAGGGCACGCCACCGCGCTTCCCTCCAGTTGTGCGGTCCTGCCGGCGCCCGACCGGGAGTGGCTCAACAGTGGTCTGCCCCCAGAGGAACCACTCTGACCTGTCGCGCTTCAGCGCCCCCGGCTCAGCCCGGGGCACTGCATGTTGGGCGCGATTCCGACCACGAGGCGTGGCGGATCAACTTCATCTGCGCGGCACTGAGCGGGGTGAGCGACGGCGGTCTAGACCAGCGTGGGGTCGCTCGATGTCCTTGCGAGCCGTTGGGCCAGGGCCCGCAGCACCTTGCGTTCCACCTTCGGGTTCTGGTCGAGCATGGCGTGGAACTCCCTGGGGGTCAGCACGAACAAGCGCACCGGCGTCTCGGCCGTCGCCGTTGCCGTGCGCGGCATGTCGGTGACCATGGCGATCTCACCAAGGAAGTCGCCGCTGGTCAGCGTTGCGACCCGCCGGCCCTTCCGGGTCACCTGCACCTTCCCCTCGACGATCACGAAAAACTCGTGGCCGATCTGGCCCTCCTGGCAAAGCACCTTGCCCTGCTCGACCTCGAGGTCTTCGCAGATCCGCTCCAGCTGGACGAACTCCTGGCGGGAGAGGCCCTCGAACAGGGGGACGCCCCTGAGCGCCTGCACCTTGGTGTCCTGGCTGAACAGCCTCATGGCGCCAATCCTATTCGGGCACGCCGGCCAAGGCGAGCCACCCCACAGGTGCCGCTCCCCGGGGACCCCAGGAGGGTTCGCGTACCGCGTCCTTGGCGTCGAGGGCGGAGCCGACAAGTCGGGCTCCACCGTCCTGGCCTCTGCGGTCTTGTGGCGTGATGGCGCCGGCTTGCACGAGGCAGTTCGCCGGGCGTGACCGAACGGGCCTCATGACGCGGAACGCCAGCCAGGCACAAGTTCTGGTCTGGTACCCGGCCAGCCCGCAGACTCCGGACACGGTGACCAATGTTCTAGCTGCAAGACCGCGAGGCGCCACGTCAGCGACGCGTTGCGAGCGACCGTGGTTGTCCGCTCGGTACCGGGCTTGCCCGTCCGATCTGGCATGTGGGTGGCACGGCCGGCGAGGACGAACTTGGCTTACGCCAGGCGGCGATGATCACCAACTCGGCCCCACGCTGAGGCTTGTCCTCGATGACCGCCTGCCTTGTTGGCAGGTGCCTGATGGGTGCCTGACGGCAAGCCGTGAGTCCAGCCAGCAGCTCCGATGCGAGTTACTGACCGGGCGCTTCCCTCGTCTGCGGCCGAGAGGAGCGGTTCTGTCCACGAGGTGTCGCGGATCAGGAGGGCGTCTCAGGCAGCAACCCGAGTTGGCCAAGGAGGTCCACCTGGTCGAAGTAGAACCGGTGGTTGGTGATGACCCCGTTCTGGACCGTCGCGATGTCGCAAATGCGGACCCTTACCGCCTTGCCGGTTGCCGGAGCGCTCTCCCCGGTGGGCAGGGACAGCGGCGCGGTATTCGTCCCGACAAAGTACCCTTCGTCAATCGCGGTGTCGCCCGACTCGTGTTTGTAGGCCGGTTCATAGCTGTTATCGGGGAAGGCGTCGTTGATCTCCTTGAGGTACTCAACGATCTGCTCGCGACCCCTGAGCTCCCCTTGGTCGGGCGTGACTATAACGGCATCGGGAGCGTAGAGGTCTGCGGCAGCCTCTAGGTCGCTCTGGAGCGTCGCGTCGGTCATGGCGTCCATCACCCGCCGAGCCTCTCCCATTGCTCCCCCTCAGCCGGGACCGCCGTGAACCTGGCCCGGGGAGCGTACAGGAACAGATGCCCTGGCCCAAGAGCCTTTCTGGCGGCCTACGAGACCGCTGCCTGATTCTCCGGCGGGTGAGGCGATGGCCTAGGGTGGCGGGCAATAAGGCCCGGTGCTCCTTTGAGGTCGGTTTGCCGGCCGAGGACGGCCGCCGCAGGCGGCCACTCCCCGGGCCGGCCTTGGAGGATTCCTCCCTGGGAGGGAGCGCGGGGTGGTGGTGGTGACCTGCGGCGGATGGCCGACTCGGGCAGGTGAGCTGGGCCGGTGGTGACCGCTATTGTCCGCTGTGATCTGGTCGTTTGTGGCCCGGATGTGGCCCCAGTGTGGCCCAACTCAGAATCACCTAGAGGGTTAAGGACCGGCTGGCTCGGGTGGGGCCTGGCGCTCGTTTGCCTGGGTGATCTCGTCGAGGAGGGCCTGGGCGCCGACGGCCGCTTGACTATCGA
>Ga0126313_10000496_pt1 | contig 18795 bp, 22 predicted proteins | sample Plot105A_FD_89954 | JGI IMG/M metagenome (GOLD analysis project Ga0126313, IMG submission 89954) | Serpentine soil microbial communities from UC McLaughlin Reserve, CA, USA - Plot105A | ecosystem: Environmental > Terrestrial > Soil > Grasslands | place: USA: UC McLaughlin Reserve, Lake County...
AGGTGCGCGAGGACCTGCTCGAGTGGGACTACGGCGAGTACGAGGGCATCACCACGCGCGAGATCCGCGAGACCCGCCCCGATTGGTACCTGTGGACCGACGGCGTGCCGGGCGGCGAGACCGCCGAGGAGATCGGCTCGCGCTGCGACCGCATCGTCGAGGAGATCCTCGGCGTCGACGGCGACGTGGCGATCTTCGCCCACGGCCACGTGCTGCGCGTGCTCGGAGCGCGCTGGCTGGAGGCGCCGGTGTCCGTCGGCGGGCGGCTGTACCTGACGACCGGGTCGCTCTCGATGCTCGGCTTCGAGCGCGAGGTGCGCGTGATCCGGTTGTGGAACGAGAGCTGACGGCGCGCGCCGCTAGAAGCGCCGCCGGCGCCGCGCCCCCGGACCGGGATCGGTGAGCGTGCCGCCGCGCGAGCGGCGGATGAGGTAGACGATGAGCGTCGCGCACGCGACGGCGATGGCGATGCCGGCGCCGTTGCGCCGGAACAGGATCGCCGTGACGATGCCGCCGAGGAACGAGCCGGCGATGCCGATCAGGATCGTCGTGCCGATGCCCATCGGGTCGGGGCCGGGCAGCGCGAGGCGCGCCAGCCCGCCGACGATCAGGCCGGAGATCGCGAGGAGGATGAGGTAGGTCAAGAGGCCCATGTGCTCCGGTCTACCAGGTGGGCGCCCATGTCACGCCCGCCGCCGGGCTCCCGCCGGCGCCACGGCGGGACCCCCCCGGCGGTCCGAGGTCCATTGCGCAGCGGCCGGGCGGGCGGATCACTCAGCTCCAGCGCACGACGAACGCGACCGAGGCGACGACGATGACGCTCCCCAGCCGCCATCGTCGCGCTCAGGCTCTCGCCGAGCAGCGCCCAGCCGAGCCCGAGTGCGACGACCGGGTTCACGTAGGCGTACGTGGCGACGGTCGACACCGGCTCCGTGCTCGAGCAGCCCACGAACGCGGTAGGCGAGGATCGAGCCGGGGAGCACCAGGACGGCGCCGGCCGCGAGCAGCTGCAGCGCGGTCGTTCCGCAGGAGGTCGCGCGGAAGGCGCGTCCGCTGCGACGCGAACTGCCCCGTGGCCTCGACCGCCGCGGCGCCGACCAGGACGAGCAGCCACCCGAGCGGCGCGCCCTCGGGGGCGCGGCCACGCGGGCCGCGACCCCGAGCGGGTCTGCCGGCTATGCGAGCGCGCGGTCTGCGAGCGCTGCCCGGTGGCCGAGGGCAGCGACGCGGCCGGCGAGCCGCCGGCCGTGCCGCGATCGGGTTGACGGTGGCATTGCCGCTCGAGCGCCGCGGCAAGCGGCCGGAATGTCGCGGCGTCCGGCTCGCCGGGCCGCGGCGCTCCGGGGCGCGGGCGGACGGCGCGGCGAGGGACAGGGGACCGGCGTCGGGGCATTCCCGCGCGGAGGCTCGACGAGGAGACGTCACGCGTCCCGAACTCGTCGAGCGCTCGCCGCCCGGGTGCGTGGGCCGAGTTGACGTCGACGATCGACGTCAAGTCGGCCCACCCCCACCGCGGTCGGTCCCCTCTGCCTCGCCGCCCCGCACACGCTCGCGCCACGACCACAGCCGCGCGGAGCACCGGCACGCGACCCACGAACATACGAGCCCCGCGGGCGTCGCGCGCCGCGGGGCTCGGGCTCGGGAGGAGAAGGGACGGAAGGCGCTAGGCCTTCGCGCCCTCCACCGACGGCTCGTGGGCGATCTGCGGCAGCCACTCGAGCTTGCGCGGCAGGTACCAGTTCCACTTGCCGAGGAGCTTCATCGTCGCGGGCAGCAGCACCGCGCGGACGATGGTCGCGTCGATCAGGATGGCGACCGACAGGCCGACGCCCATCTCCTTGAAGTCGATGGAGCTCAGCGTCGCGAAGATCGCGAACACCGCGACCATGACGATCGCGGCGCTCGTGACCGTGCCGGCCGTCGCCTTGATCCCGTGCGAGACCGCGTCCTCGGTCCGCATGCCGCGGTCGACGGCTTCGCGGATCCGGCTGAGGATGAACACGTGGTAGTCCATCGACAGGCCGAACAGGATCACGAACAGGAACATCGGCAGCCAGCTCGTTACGCCGCCGTTGGACTCGAAGCCGAGCAGGCCCTCGAGGTGCCCGTTCTGGAAGACGAACACGAGCACGCCGTACGCGGCGGCGACCGACAGCAGGTTCAGCACGATCGCCTTGATCGGGATGATCAGCGAGCGGAACGTCACCAGCAGCAGCAGGAACGCGAGCGTCAGCACGAACGCGAACACCAGCGGCGCGCGCGACTGCATGAGGTCGTTCCAGTCCGAGGACTGCGCGGCCATGCCGGACACGTACGCGTTGCGGACGCCCGGCGCGTTGCCGACGGTGCTGTCGACGATCCCGCCGCGCAGCGCGGCGACGGCCTGGTTGGACACGTCGTCGGTGCCGTTGCCCTTCATCGGCACGTTGATGAGCGCGACGTGCTTGTCGGGGCTGACGCTGATGTCGACCGGCGCGTTCATCGTGCCCGTCGCGACGGCCTTGCGCTCGAGCTCCTTGACCGCGGAGGCGAGCTGCGGCGTGGTCACGTCGTCGGCCTGGACCGCGACGATGGCCGGGATCTCACCGCCCGGGAACGAGGCCTGCATGCGGTCGTAGACGCGCATGACCTCGAGCTTGCGCGGCAGGTCGTCGGTGCCGGTCTGGACGGTGTGCATCGAGAACGCCGGGATCGCGAGCGCGATCAGCACCGCCGCGGCCAGGCCGGCCGACAGGGCCGGGCGCTTGAGCACGCGGGTCAGCACGGCGCCCCACAGGCGGCTCTCGCCGTCCGCGCGGCGCAGCCGGTGCAGGAACGGGACGCGGCCCTTGTCGACGCGGTCGCCGAGCCAGGCCAGCATCGCGGGCACGACGGTCAGCGAGCCGATCATCGCGACGGCGACGACCATGATCGCGCCGATGCCCAGCGAGGTGAACGTGCGGTCGCCGGCGAGCAGCATGCCCGCCATGGCGGCCATGACGGTGAAGCCGGACACGAGCACCGCGCGGCCGGAGGTCGCGGCCGCGGTGTGGACGGCCTCGATCTTGCCCGCGCCGCGCGCCTTCTCCTCGCGCTCGCGGCGCAGGTAGAACAGCGTGTAGTCGACGCCGACGGCCAGGCCGATCAGCAGGATGATCGAGCTGATCATGTCGTCCATCGGCACGATCTGGCTCGGCAGCGCGATCAGGCCGAGCGTCGCCATCACGGCGCTCAACCCGAGCAGCAGCGGGATGCCCGCGGCGACAAGAGCGCCGAACGCCACGACCAGGATCACGAGCGTGATCGGCAGCGAGAGCGTCTCGGCCTTCTTGAAGTCGTCCTCGAAGGACTTCGACAGGGCCTTGTTCGCGCTGGCCGCGCCGAACTGACCGACGAACACGCCGGGGTTCTGGGCCTTGACCTGCGCGACGGCGGTCACCACCGGGTCGATCGCGTCGACGGTCTGCTCCTCGTCGCCGCGAACCTTGAAGTTCACGAGGACGGAGCGACCGTCCTTGGAGATCTGGTTCTCGTTGCCCTTCGCATAGGGCGACTTCACCTCGGCGACCCGGGGCTTGCCCGAGACGGCCGCGATCGTGTCGTCGACCGCCTCGCGGACGGCGGCATCACGAGCGCCGCCGCCCTTGGCGGCCTGGATGAGGACGCTCTCGGAGGCGTCCTTGGGGAAGTGGTCGAGCGCGAGCTGGTCCGCGCGGCCGGACTCGCCGGGGCCGATGTACTCGGTCGGCTTCTTGACGCCGACCGCGCCGCCGATGACGAAGGCGACGGCGACGAACGCGATCCAGCCCCAGATGGCCGCCTTGCGGTGCTGGGCGCTCCAGCGACCGGCTCGCGCGGCGAACGTGTTGGCGTGCACTGTGGCTCCTTGGAGAGAGAGTCGGAGACCTGGTGAGACGCCCGCAGTGTGCCTTCGCCCCGGAGCCCCCACCATGCGGTCGGCTGGCGTCCAGGAGTGGGGTTATCCCCCTGGAGGAGCGGGGGGCTCGCGCGCCATGCTTCAGGGGCGGCGGATGGTTTCAGCGACCCCGTAATGGCCGACCCGTAGGCTTAGGACGCGATGCGCGAGGACCTCCTGCACGCGATGGAAGCGGTCCGCGACCGCACGCTCGCACTGGTCGGGCACCTGTCGCCGGCCGACCTCGAGCGGCAGGTCGATCCGCTCATGAGCCCGCTCGTGTGGGACCTCGCCCACATCGCCGCCTACGAGGACCTCTGGCTCGTGCACCGCTTCGCGGGCGCGCCGTTGCTGCGGCCCGACCTCGCCGCGCGCTACGACGCGTTCGAGACGCCGCGCGCCGTCCGCGGCGAGATGGAGCTCCTCGACACGGCGGGCGCGCGCGACTACCTCGGCGCGGTGCGCGAGCGCGCGCTCGTCACGCTCGACGGTCGCCCGCCGGACCCCGTCCTGCACGAGATGGTCATTCGCCACGAGCTGCAGCACACCGAGACGATGCGCCAGGCGATGGAGCTCGGCGGCCTCCTGCCGCCCGGCGAGCCGGCGCTGCGTCCGCTGCCGCCGGACGGCGGCGCGGACTGGGTCACGATCCCGGCCGGGCCGTTCCGCATGGGCGCGCGCGGCGACCGCTTCGCCTACGACAACGAGCGTGGGGCCCACGACGTGGCCCTGCCCGCGTTCCGGATCGCCCGACGCCCGGTCAGGAACGGGACCTGGATGCACTTCGTCGAGGGCGGCGGCTACGTCCGCCGCGAGTGGTGGTCCGACGAGGGCTGGGCGTGGAAGGAGGAGTACGACATCACCCACCACCGCGGCGTGGCGGCGGGGCACCCGGACGCGCCCGCCTGCCACGTCTCCTGGTTCGAGGCCGACGCCTTCGCCCGCGCGCACGGTGCTCGCCTCCCCACCGAAGCCGAGTGGGAGAAGGCGGCGACCTGGGATCAGGGGCCCACCCACCCGACGCCCACCCCCCCGGGGGCCACCCACCCGGGGCCCACCCACCCGGGGCCCGCGCGACCAGCGCCCGACCCGATCGACTCCGCCTCCGGTGCCCTCGAGGGCACCGGCCAGGTGTGGGAGTGGACCGCCAGCACGTTCGGCGGCTACCCCGGCTTCGTCGCGCATCCGTACCCGCAGTACTCCGAGGTCTTCTTCGGCGACGAGTACCGCGTCCTGCGCGGCGGCTCGTGGGCGACGCACCCGCGCGTGGCCACGCCGACGTTCCGCAACTGGGACCTCCCCCAGCGCCGGCAGATCTTCGCCGGCGTGCGACTGGCCACGGAGGCCTGACATGACGCCGCTCCACGCTCCCGAGGCGATCGTCGTGCGCTCCTACCTCGGCCCGGGCGACGAGCGCTCGCTCGCGGACGACGTGCTCGACGGGCTCACCCGGCCGTTCAAGGAGCTGCCCCCCAAGCACTTCTACGACGCGCGCGGCGGCGAGCTGTTCGACCGCATCAGCGAGCTGCCCGAGTACTACCCCACGCGCGCCGAGCGCGCGATCCTCGAGGCCCGCGCCGCCGACGTCGCCGGCGACGCGGCCGAGCTCGTCGAGCTCGGGTCGGGCACAGCGACGAAGACGCGGCTGCTGCTGCGCGCGATGGCCGACGCCGGCACGCTGCGCCGCTACGTCCCGATCGACGTCACCGAAGGGCTCCTGCGCGCGAGCGCCGAGGAGCTCGTCTGCGAGCTGCCCGGCCTGCGCGTGCACGGCATCGTCGGCGACTTCGAGCGCCACCTCGGTCACGTGCCCGCGCCCGGGCCGGGGCGGCGCATCGTGGCGCTGCTCGGCGGCACGATCGGCAACTTCCCCCCGGGCAGCCGCCGCCGGTTCCTGCGGCGGATGGCGGCGCTGCTGCGCCCCGGCCGCGACCGGCTGCTGCTCGGCACCGACCTCGTCAAGGACCCCGTCGTCCTGGAGGCCGCCTACAACGACGCCGAGGGCGTGACCGCCGAGTTCAACCGCAACGTCCTGCGGGTGGTCAACCGCGAGCTGTGCGCCGACTTCGACGTCGACGCGTTCGACCACGTGGCGTTCTACGACCGCGAGCGCGAGTGGATCGAGATGCGCCTGCGCGCGACGCGGCGCATGGACGCCCGCGTCGCCGCGCTCGGCCTCGACGTCGCGTTCGCCGCGCGCGAGGAGATGCGCACCGAGATCAGTGCGAAGTTCACGCCCGCCCGCCTGCACGCCGACCTCGCCGCCGCCGGCCTGCGGGCGGTCGAGGTGATGACCGATCCGGACCGGCGGTTCGCGCTGTCGCTGAGCGAGCGGAGCCGGTCGCAGCGCACCGCGCAGCCATAGGATCCGGCGCCATGCGGATCGAGGGAAGCGGAGCGCTCGTCGCCGGCGGCGCGTCCGGGCTGGGCGCGGCGACGGCGCGGCTCCTGGCCGAGCGTGGCGCGGCCGTGACGATCGCCGACGTCAACGCCGAGAAGGGCAAGGAGCTCGCCGCCGAGCTGAGCGCGCGGTTCGTGGCGTGCGACGTGCGCGAGGAGGAGGAGGTGCAGGCCGCGGTCGCCGCGGCCGGCGAGGCCGACGGCGGCCTGCGGATCAGCGTCTGCTGCGCCGGCACCGGCTGGGCGCAGCGCACCACCGGGAGCAAGGGCCCGCACGGGCTCGAGCCGTTCCAGCTCATCCTCGCGATCAACCTCGTCGGCACGTTCAATGTCCTGCGCCTGGCGGCGACCGCGATGCGCGAGAACCAGCCCGACGACGGCGGCGAGCGCGGCGTGTGCGTGCAGACGGCGTCGGTGGCGGCGTTCGAGGGCCAGATCGGGCAGATCGCCTACTCCGCCTCGAAGGGCGGGATCGTCGGGATGACGCTGCCGGCCGCGCGCGACCTCGCCCAGTACGGCGTCCGCGTGATGACGATCGCGCCGGGGCTGTTCGACACGCCGCTCCTGACCATGCTTCCCGAGGACGCCCGCGAGGCGCTCGGGAAGTCGATCCCGTTCCCCTCCCGCCTGGGCCTGCCGGCCGAGTACGCCCAGCTGGCCGCGTCGATCGTCGAGAACCCGATGCTCAACGGCGAGACGATCCGCCTCGACGGCGCGCTGCGGATGGCGCCGCGGTAGCTCCGCGGCCCTCGCCGGTGCAAGACGCCGCCTGACCGGCCCGGTGCGCCGCTCGTCGTCGCCACCGGTCGCCTCCGCAGCGTTCAGGAAGCGGGATGTGCGCGATGCCGCAGTCGGATACAGAACGTTCGCGCCTTGGGCGGTAGCCGGGCTGACGGCCACCATTGAGCGGCTGCACCGGTCCATGCCCCCCGCTCGGACCGACGGGCCCGGAACGTCCCCCCGGCGGGCCCGGCCGCCAAGCGCCCCGCGGTGGATCCGCCGCGGGGCGCTCGGCGGCGCGCACGCGGCTCAGTCGGTGCGCGCGCGCTCGTCGCGCGCGACGTCCTCGCCCGCCGCGCCGTCCCGCGGCGCGGCGTCGTCGTGGACGGCGTCCTCGCCCTCGGCCGGCTCGTACTCGACCCGGACCTCCTCGCGCTGCACCGGTACGACCTGCTTGACGTGCTCCGTGACGACGTACTTCTTCAGGCGCGCGCGGTGGGTGGCCCGCCGCTGCGTGCCGATGCTGACCTCCTCCTCGGAGCGGATCATCTCCGCGCCCTCGCCGCTCGCGGCCGCCCGCCGCGCATCGGCGTCGCCCTCGGTGTCGCGCCTCGCCTCGGCGTCCGTCTGCGCCTCGCCGGGCGTCGCGCCCGCCGCCTCGGCGCCGCCCGCCCGGTCGGCCGTGCCGGCGCGCTCGGCCGGCTCGGCTCGCCCGGACGCCTCCGCCCGCTCGCCCGGGACGTCGTCGGCGGGCCCGGTCGCGATGCCGTAGTGGCGGTGCAGCGCGTCCTCCTCCTCGCCGGAGAGCTGCTCGTCGGGATCGACGTTCGGCGCGTCCTTGACGCGGTCCTTGTCGTACGGCAGCTGCAGGTCGTCGCCGGCCGGCCGCAGGTCCGCGAGCGGCACGAACGACTGCCGGCGTCCGAACAGGCCGGTGGTGATCGCCCCCCACGCCGGCCGGTCGGACTCGTCGAGGTAGAGCTCGTCGAGCTTGCCGATCTTGTCGCCGTCGCGGTCGACGATGGTCCGCCCGCGCCAGTCGAGCGCGGTGTCGATGTCCAGTGGCGCCATCTGCTTCCTCCGTGGTCGAGTGGAGTAGCGCTACCCGCCTTGGACGGGTAGGAGACGCCTATGAGCACCGTCCTGATCGTGATCCTGGCCGTCGTCGTGCTGGCGCTCATCGCCCTGGCGGCGATGACCATGACCCGCAAGCGCGAGCAGAGCCGCCGGCAGGGCCGCGTCGAGGCGCGGGCCCGTGACGCCGAGGCCGGACGGCGCTTCGAGCGCGCCGAGGAGCTCGAGGCCGAGGCCCGCCGCTACCAGGCCGAGGCCGACCGCCGCGCCGACGCGGCGCGTGCCGAGCGGGGCGCGGCCGAGGAGCACGCCGAGCGCGCTCGCGACGTGGATCCCGACCGCTAGAGCGGCCCGGCGCGGCGGCGCCAACTCGGCAGACGCCGTTCTGCGGCCCCCGGACCCGGGTACCGCCGAAGGCGACCACGAGATTCCCTCGGAGGCGTAGATGGCTGACCACAGTGCCGGAGGCGACGTGCGCGACCGACCCACGAGCGAGCTGCTCAAGCAGCTCTCGGACCAGACGACGACGCTCGTCCGCCAGGAGATCGAGCTCGCGAAGCTCGAGTTGAGCGAGAAGGGCAAGAGGGCCGGCGTGGGCGCCGGCATGTTCGGCGGCGCCGGCGTGTTCGGCCTGTACGCGGTCGGGGCGCTGACCGCCACGATCATCCTCGCGCTCGCGACGTTCCTGCCCGGCTGGCTCGCCGCGCTCATCGTGACCGTCGTCTACGGCGCGATCGCCGGCGTGCTCGCGCTGCGCGGGAAGTCCCAGGTCAAGGAGGCCGCTCCGCTGGTGCCCGAGCAGGCCGTCGACACCACGAAGGAGGACGTCCGATGGGTGAAGAGCAAGGCGCAGTCAGCGCGTCAGTGACCGACCAGCCCGGCGCCGGCCAGACGCCGGACGACCCGCAGCAGCTCCGCGTCGACATCGAGCGGACTCGCGAGGACCTGGGGGACACGGTCGCCGCGCTGGCCGAGAAGACCGACGTCAAGGCGCGCGCGCGCGACAAGGTCGCCGAGGTGCGCGAGACCATCAACCAGCGGCGGACCGAGCTGGTCGGCCGCGCGCGCGAGTCAAGCCCCGACGGCGCGAGCTCCGCCGCGACCCAGGTGCGCGCGAAGGCCCAGGAGAACCCGATCCACACGGCCGCGATCGCGGCGTTCGTGGGCGGCTTCCTGCTCGGCCGGATCACTGCGCGCTAGCCGAAGCCCCCGACCCGAGGACGCATTCCCATGGCCGAGGCCACCCGCAAGGACACCGACCAGCGCTTCGACCGCGGCGCGACCGCGGACGAGGACCGCGCGCCCGACGACGTCACCGACCTGCCCAAGCGCTCCTGGAAGGGCGTGCTGAAGCGCACCGCGGCGGAGTTCAACGAGGACAAGCTCACCGACTGGGCCGCGGCGCTGACCTACTACGCGGTGCTGTCGATCTTCCCCGCGCTCCTCGTCCTCATCTCGCTCATCGGGCTGGCCGGCCAGTCGGCCACCCAGACGCTGATCGACAACATCAGCGGCATCGCGCCGGGCGCGGCGAAGGACATCCTCACGCAGGGCATCGAGAACCTGCAGAAGAGCCAGGGGGCCGCTGGCATCCTCTTCGTGATCGGCCTGCTGGGCGCGCTGTGGTCGGCATCGGGCTACATCGGCGCGTTCATGCGCGCGGCGAACTCGGTGTGGGAGGTCGAGGAGGGCCGCCCGATCTGGAAGACGATGCCGCTCCGCGTCGGCGTCACGGCCGTCATGCTGGTCCTGCTGACGATCAGCGCGCTGGCCGTCGTGATCACCGGCCCGCTGGCGAGGACCGTCGGCAACCTCGTCGGCCTCGGCGGGGCCGCGGTCACCGCCTGGGACATCGCGAAGTGGCCGGTGCTCGTGCTCGCCGTGGCGTTCATGATCGCACTGCTCTACTACGCGACGCCGAACGTCAAGCACCCGAAGTTCCAGTGGGTCAGCCCCGGCAGCCTCGTGGCGGTCCTGCTCTGGATCGTCGCGTCGGCGCTATTCGCGTTATACGTCGCGAACTTCGGCTCGTACAACAAGACCTACGGCGCGCTGGGCGGCGTGATCATCTTCCTCACCTGGCTGTGGATCACGAACGTCGTCATCCTGTTCGGCGCAGAGCTCAACGCGGAGATCGAGCGCGGGCGCCAGATCCAGGCCGGCGTGCCGGAGGACAAGGAGCCCTACCTCGAGCCGCGCGACACGCGCAAGTGGAAGGACAAGGACTGAGGCCACGCCATGAAGTTCCTGTTCATGCCGTTCAGCATCGCGCTCGGCCTGGCCGCCGGCATGGTCGGGCGCAAGATCTTCGAGCAGGTGTGGGGCGTCATCGACGAGGAGGAACCGCCCCACCCCCAGCACCGTGACACCGGCGGCTGGATCAAGCTCGTCGGCGCGCTCCTCGTCGAGGGCGCGATCTTCCGGCTCGTGCGCGGCATGGCCGACCACCACGCCCGTCGCGGCTTCGCCTGGCTCACGGGCTCGTGGCCGGGCGAGGAGCGGCCCGAGTCCGAGTAGGCCGGACCCACCTACCACCGGAAGGACCGTCATGGAGATCCCCAAGGAGAAGATCATCGACCTGCTGCGCGAGCGCGGGGCCGACGACAAGGTCGCCCAGGCCCAGCAGGAGCTGCCCGACCAGGTCGATCCCGAGCAGCACAAGGACCTGCTCGACAAGCTCGGCGTGGACCCGCAGGACCTGCTCGGCGGCATCGGCCTCTAGCGCCGTCCGGGCGCTCCTCGCCCGGGTGCGGGAAACCACACCCGGGCGGTACGGCTCGAACCCGGCGAGGATGCCGGTCAGCCTCCTGGGCGCGGTGTGCGCGCTCGGACAGGATGCGCCCTGCGAATGAGGAGCGCCAAGCTGATCGTCCAGGCGACGACCACGCGGCCCACGACCGGGTCCGGGGGGAACCGGCCTCGCGAGCAGCGTGATCTCGTCCGGGCGAGCCTGCTCGCCGTTCCGGGCTCTGCACGGTCCACGCATCGCCGTTGGGCCTGAGCAAGCGGGCGGGGCATACCTGGGGGGCAGCCCCGCCCGCTGGCTCCGCCGTCCTACGGGGGCGGAGCCGCGCCGCCGCTCTCGACATCGCGGCTCGGTCCCGCCCCGACGACCGTGAACGCGGGCACGAAGACGTGCGCCAGCGGCCCGATCGCCAGCGCGTAGACGAGCGTGCCGACGCCGACGGTGCCGCCGAGCACAGCGCCCGCCGCCAGCACCGTGAGCTCGATCGTCGTGCGCACCGCACGTAGCGAACGCCCGCGCGCCGCGAGGCCGGTCATGAGCCCGTCGCGCGGGCCGGGGCCGAGCCGCGCGCCTATGTACATCCCGGTCGCCACGCCGTTGAGGAAGACGCCGGCGGCGAGCAGCGCCGCCCGGGCGGCGATGTCCCCGGGCGGGTCGATCGTCCGCAGGACGACCTCCATGACGAGGCCGACCACGACGACGTTGCTCAGCGTCCCGACGCCGGGGCGCTGGCGCAGCGGGATCCACAGGAGCAGCACGACCGCGCCGACGAGGCAGACCCAGGTCCCCGTCCCGATCCCGGTCTGGCGCGACAGCCCCTGGTGCAGCACATCCCACGGGTCGTTCCCGAGGGCCGACAGCAGGATGAGCGCGGCGCTCAGGCCATAGAGGACGAGGCCGGCATAGAGCTGCGCGAGGCGGCGGCCGAGGCGGTCGGGGCGCCGAGTCTCGAGGCGGCGGGCGAGCACCGGTGCATGATGCGCGATGTGGACCTGTACAGGCAGGGCCAATGGCGAGATCATGGCCCCATGCCGCCCGCGCTCCCCGCGACCGCGCTCGCCCGGGCGCTCGGCGACGCCTGGCGCCGCGGCCACGCGAGCGCGCCGGCGCTGGCCGACGGACTGCGGGCGATGGTCGTCGACGGGCGCATCGCCGCGCGCACGCGGATGCCGAGCGAGCGTGCCCTGGCGCCCGAGCTCGGCGTGAGCCGCGGCACCGTGACGCGGGCGTACGACCGCCTGCGCGCCGACGGCTTCCTCGTCAGCGCCCGCGGCGCCGGCAGCTGGCTGACGCTGCCCGGCGACGCCGCCCCCGCCGGCCCCACCCCGCCCGCCGAGGCCGGCGACGGTACTCGCCGCCACGACCTCGCCGTCGCCGCGCTGCCCGCGCCCGAGCCGCTGCTGGCCGACGCGGCCGCCCGCGCGACGCGCGTGCTCGCCCGACACACGGCCGGGCACGGCTACGCGCCCGCGGGCTTGCCCGAGCTGCGCGAGGCGGTGGCCGCGCGCTTCACCGCCCGCGGGCTCGCCACCGCGCCGGACCAGGTCCTCGTCACCGCCGGCGCGCAGCACGCGCTGCACCTGGTGCTGGCGCTGCTGTGCGCGCCCGGCGACCGGGTGCTCGTCGACGCGCCGGCCTACCCGCGCACGCTGTCGGCGCTGCGCGCCGCGCGCACCCGGCCGGTGCCGGTGCCGCTGACCGCGACCGGCTGGGACGCCGAGGCGTGGGCGGACGCGGTCGCCGCCGCGGCGCCGCGGCTGGCGGTGACGATGCCCGACTTCCACAACCCGACCGGGCTGTCAATGAGCATTGCGCACCGCGGCGCGCTGGCCGGCACGTGCGCGCGCGCCGGCGTCGCGCTCGTCGCCGACGAGACGAACGCCGAGCTGCGGCTCGACGGCCCCGCGCCCGCCGCGCCGCTCGCCGCGGGGGACCCGGGCGGCGCGGTGATCACGATCGGATCCATGAGCAAGGCCGCCTGGGGCGGGCTGCGGCTGGGCTGGGTGCGCGCCGCGCCGCGCCTCGTGCGCGAGCTCGCGGCCGCGCGCGCCGACCTCGACATGGCGAGCCCGGTCCTCGAACAGCTCGTCGGGGTCGAGCTCATGGCCGGATGGGACGCGGTCCTCGCCTCGCGGCGCGCGCTCCTGCGTCCGCGCCGCGACGCGCTGTTCGCCGCGCTCGCCGGGCGCGCGCCCGGGTGGCGGGCGCGGCGGCCGCGCGGAGGCCTGAGCGCCTGGGTGCGCCTGCCCGCGCCCATCGCGAGCCGCCTCGCGGCCGCCGCCGCTCGCCGCGGGATCGTCGTCACGCCCGGCCCGTCGTTCTCCGTCGACGGCACGTTCGAGCGCCACCTGCGCCTGCCGTTCACGCTGCCGGCCGAGGAGCTCGACGCGGCGGTCACAACCCTGGCCGAGGTCGCCGCGCAGATCGGCCCCGCGGCCGAGGCGCCAGAGACGCTGGCCGCGGCGGTGTGAGCGCCGGTCACACGGGCGGGGCGATCCAGAACGGCGCGTACGACGACGTGCTCGTCTCCACGCTCCCGCGACGCGTGTCGAAGTGGCTGCGGCGCGACCTGCCCACCCGGATGCGCAGGCTCGGCTGCCGGTGACCGTGATCACGCCGCCGCCGGACGAGGCGCGCGAGGGCGTCGCGGTCACCCCAGGCGGCACGATCTGACCAACCCCCCGGCGGCCTGGCAGGATCGCGGCATGGACTCGATTCGCCTCGAGCCGTTCGGCGAGCGGCACCTCGACGAGGTCGCCGCGATCCTCGACGACCGCGATGTGCGGCGCTTCACCCGCATCCCCGACCCGCCGACGGCCGATTTCGCGCGGCAGTGGCTCGACCGCTACGAGGCCGCCCGCCGCGACGGCACCCGCGAGGCGTTCGCCGCGCTCGACGGCGACGGCGCGCTGCTCGGCCTCGCGCTCGCGCCGGACATCGACCGGGAGGAGCGCGAGCTCGAGCTCGGCTACATGACCGCGCCGGCCGCCCGGGGCCGCGGCGCGGCGACGCGCATGCTCGCGCTGCTCACCGAGTGGGCGTTCACGGAGGCGGGCGCACTGCGCGCGCGCCTTGTCATCGACGTCGCCAACCCCGCCTCGGCGCGGGTCGCGGAGCGCTGCGGCTATGTGCGCGAGGGCGTCATGCGCTCCGTGTACTTCAAGAACGGGCAGCGCATCGACGCGGGGCTGTGGTCGCGGCTGCCGACCGACCCGGACCCGGACCCGCGTACATGAGCGCCGGCGCGGGACGGGCCGTGCTGGTCACCGGCGCCTCGCGCGGCATCGGCGCGGCGGTGGCGCGGGCGTTCGCGGGCGCGGGCGACCGCGTCGGGGTCCACTACGGCGCCCGGCGGGAGCGCGCCGAGGCCGTGGCCGCCGAGCTGCCCGGCTCCGGCCACGTCGTCGTGGGCGCCGACCTCGCCGACGCGGACGCGGTGCGGCGCATGGTGGACGAGGCGGCGGAAGGTCTGGGCGGGCTCGACGTGCTCGTCAACAACGCGGGTATCTTCGAGCCGCACCCCATCACGGACACGGACTACGACGAGTGGCGGGCCGGATGGGAGCGCACGATCGCCGTCAACCTCACCGGCCCGGCGAACGCGTGCTGGTGCGCGGTGCGGCACATGCTCCGCGCCGGCGGCGGGCGGATCGTCAACGTCTCCTCGCGCGGCGCGTTCCGCGGGGAGCCCGAGCACCCGGCCTACGGGGCGAGCAAGGCCGGGCTGATCGCGCTCGGGCAGTCGCTCGCCCGCGCGCTCGGCCCGCACGGCATCGCGGTGACGGCCGCCGCGCCAGGGTTCGTCGAGACCGACATGGCGGCCGACGCGCTCGCCGGCGAGAAGGGCGTCGCGCGGCGGGCCGAGAGCCCGCTGGGCCGGGTGGCGACGGCCGAGGAGGTCGCGGCGGCGGTCCTGTTCCTCGCCTCGCCCGCCGCCGAGCTGACGAGCGGCACGGTTCTCGACGTCAACGGCGCGTCGTACCTGCGGATGTAGCGCCGCGAGTCCAGACGGACCCTGAGCCCGCCGGGGCGGGTGGCGCGCTCAGGGTCCGTTTCGATCGATCGTTCGCAGGGGCTCGAGCGGGTGCGGGACGCGTTGTCAGTCCTCGGATGCGCGGCTTCTTACCGACTCCCCGAGGAGCCTCTGCGGTGGCGTGGGGTACGGCTCGAATGGTGGCCGACGCAGGCCCGTTCGTCGCGGCGGCTGGCAGGCGTCGTGACCGGCGGCTGGCCCGCGGTGAGCGCCGGGGGACAGCCCGAGCGCGCCGACCGGGTAGGCCGCCCGCAGGACACGAACGCGAAACGGAGGTGCAGCGGATGGGCGTACAGGTGACCGAGGTGCAGAAGGCGCTCAAGGGAGCGAGCTACCCAGCGCGCCGGGACGACCTCGTCCAGCTCGCGCAGTCCAACGGCGCCGGCGGGGACGTGGTCGACGCGCTGCGCGGGACGGACGCGGACTCGTTCGACAGCCCGGCGGACGTCATGAAGGCCGTCCAGGGCGCGCTGGGCGCGGATTAGCGCTCGCGGCGGGCCGCGCCATGGCGTCGTTCGCGCAGGTCGCGTCGGAGCCGGAGCCGCGGCTCGACGCGCTGGCGCTCGCGCTCGCCGCGGAGTTCCGCCGGGTCGACGCGCGCGCGGCGCTGGCGACGCTCGACGGGCTCGGGGCGGAGATCGCCGACGCGGTCGCCGAGTGCGGCGGCGACCCGGCGGGCGAGGCGCGGGCGTGCGGGCGGGTCCTGGGGGCCGTGCACGGGTTCGCGGGCGATCGGGACGAGTACGACCACCCCGACAACTCGATGCTCGACCGCGTGCTAGAGCGCCGCCGCGGGCTCCCGATCCTGGTCTCGGTCGTGTACGTCGCGGCGGCCGGGCGCGCCGGCGTCCCGCTCGAGGGGGTCGGGCTGCCGGGGCACTTCGTGGTCGGGCACTTCGGGGCGGACCCGCCGGTGCTGCTCGACCCGTTCGCGGGCGGCGCGCTGCTCGGCGGCGACGTCGAGCGCCGGTACGTGCGCCCGTGGGCGGCGGCCGAGATCGCCATGCGGATGCTCAACAACCTCGTCGGCAGCTACCAGCGCCGCGGGCACCTGGGCGCCGCGATCACGGCCGCGCGGCTGCGGCTCGACCTGCCCGCCGAGCCCGCGCTGCGCGAGAGCCTGGAGGCGGAGCTGCGCCGGCTGCAGGCCCGCCTGAACTGACCCCGGCGCCTACGCCAGCCGCTTGCCGAGCAGCGACGCGTGCCGCGCGACGTCGCGGGCGTAGTCCGCGAAGTGCGACGCCTCGAGCGCCTGGGGGCCGTCGCAGAGGGCGACCTCGGGATCCTCGTGGACCTCGACGAGGATGCCGTCCGCCCCGACGGCGGCGGCGGCGCGCGAGAGCGGCTCGACGAGGCGGCGGTCGCCCGCGGCGTGGCTGGGGTCGACGATGACCGGCAGGTGGGTGTGCAGCTTCAGCCACGGCACGGCGCCGAGGTCGAGCGTGAAGCGGGTGGCGGTCTCGAACGTGCGGATGCCGCGCTCGCAGAGCATGACCGCCTCGTTGCCCTCCTTGAGGATGTAGTCCGCGGCCTGGAGCAGCTCGTCGAGCGAGCTGCTGAGGCCGCGCTTGAGCAGGACCGGCTTGCCGAGCTTGCCGGCGACCTCGAGCAGCGCGTAGTTCTGCATGTTGCGCGCGCCGATCTGCACGACGTCGGCGTGCTGGTGGACGGCGTCGGCGTGCTGGGCGTCGAGCAGCTCGGTGACGACCGGCAGGCCGGTCTGCGCGCGCGCCTCAGCGAGGATCTCGAGCCCGGCGACGCCGAGGCCCTTGAACGCGAACGGGCTGGTGCGCGGCTTGAACGCGCCGCCGCGGAGCATGGCTGCGCCGGCCTGCTTGACCGCGCGCGCGACGCCGAGCGTCTGGTCCCTCGACTCGACCGTGCACGGCCCCGCGATGAGGCAGAACGTGTCGCCGCCGCCGACGCGGTGGCCACCGACGTCGAGCACTGTGGGCTGCTGGTGGTAGAGCTCGGACGACGCGAGCTTGTAGGGCCGGCTGATCGGCACGACGCGGTCGACGCCTGCCATGCCCTCGAGCCCGAGCTCCGCGACGCCCTCAGGGTCGCCGATCGCGCCGATCGCCGTCGTGAGCTCGCCGGGCATGACGACGACGTGCACTCCGGTGGTCTTCAGGCGCTGCTCGACGGCCGCGATCTGGTCGGGCGTGGCGTGGGGCGTCATCACGATCATCACGGCGGGGACAACCTACCCGCGAGCACCGTCGTGCGTTGGGCTGCGATGGTCGCGGGTAGTCGTGGGGCTGTCGCCAGGTGATGCGCACGACGCGGTAGCACGACGTAGTGGCCGATGGGCTCGTTGACCAGCGGCCGGGCAGCGTGTTCGCGTCGAGGAACGCGAGGAAGTCGATCTCCAGGTCGCTCTTGGTGATCGTGGCTCCGAGGTCGTTTCGGTCCCCGATCGCCGTCGGTGCCGTTGCCCCCGGCGTCCGTGGTGGCGTGCGAGCAGGGCGGCGAGGGGAAGCGGGCTTGTGAGGCGGCGGTACGGCATGGCGCGGCGCGGTCACCTCGACTTGGCGCGCCGGCTGTCGCGGATGCCCCACAGCGCCGCCGCGGAGCGGTGGCTCAAGACCGCGTTCGGGCGGCCGCCAGCACCGCGGCGAAGCGAGTAGCGGCGGGGGCGATCGCCGCGTCGCCGGCACGAGTGTGCGATTCACGGCGTAATACGCCGTCGAACGCACAGTCGATTGCCATGGCCCGATGGTGGCGACCCCCGCGTCACGGATCACCACCGGATCGCGCCAACACTGCGCAGGCACGCCACCAACGCAAGCGCCCCACCCCCTCGCCGCCCGAAACCGCGCCCCGCGAGGCGCGGGCGGCAGACGCTCAGAGTCCGAGGTCGCGCACGCCCAGCTCGTCGAACCCGACGTGGTGCGCGAGCTCGTGGCGCACCGTCCGCGTCACCTGCGCGCGCAGCAGCTCGGGGTCCTGCCCGAAGTCGCGCCGCAGGGTGTCGCGGTAGACGACGATCCGGTCGGGCACGTCGTCGCGGGTCGCGCCGTCGCCGTGGTACAGGCCGTACGCGCGCCGGCGCCGCCCGCCGTCCGAGATCACCACCGCGACGTTGTGGTTCTCGACCAGCGCGCGCAGCAGGTCGGGCAGGTCGTCGAGCGCGTCGCGGACGAGCTCCTCGAAGTCGTCGTCGTCGTAGGGGTCGAGGTCGAGGAACTCGCTCTCGTCGGGCTCCGCGGTGACGCCCTCGCGCGCGAGGCGCTCCGCGCGCAGCACGACCTCCTCGAAGTCCTCCTCGGACTCGGGCTCGCGGTAGTCGGCCATCCGCAGGCCGATCACGACGAAGGCGCCGAACAGCACCGCCGCGACGGTGACGACCACCGCGACCGTCTCGATCGCCTTCACCGCGGGGTCGATGCTGAAGCCGTCGAAGAGCACGACGGCGGTCAGCCCGGCGCAGAGCGCGACCACCGCCGCGAACGCGATGCGCCGCGGGCCCGCCACCTCAGCCCTTCCCGGCCATCGCCCGGGCGATGACGACGCGCTGGATCTCGTTCGTGCCCTCGTAGATCTGCGTGATCTTCGCGTCGCGCAGCATCCGCTCGACCGGGTAGTCGTTGACGTAGCCGTACCCGCCGAGCACCTGCAGCGCCTCGACCGTCACCGCCATTGCGGTGTCCGAGGCGAACAGCTTCGCCATCGACGTCCACTTGCCGAGGCCGGGCTCTCCGCGATCGGCCATCGCGCACGCCTTGTAGAGCAGCTCGCGCGCCGCCGCCGTCCGGGTCTCCATGTCGGCGAGCTTGAACTGGATGCCCTGCAGCTCGTTGATCGGCGCACCGAACGCCGTGCGCTCCTGCGCGTACCCGTTCGCGTAGTCGGTCGCGCCCTGGGCGATGCCGACCGCCTGCGCGGCCGCGCCCAGCCGCGTGCGCTCGATCGTCGCCAGCGCCA
>Ga0126313_10000498_pt1 | contig 18774 bp, 29 predicted proteins | sample Plot105A_FD_89954 | JGI IMG/M metagenome (GOLD analysis project Ga0126313, IMG submission 89954) | Serpentine soil microbial communities from UC McLaughlin Reserve, CA, USA - Plot105A | ecosystem: Environmental > Terrestrial > Soil > Grasslands | place: USA: UC McLaughlin Reserve, Lake County...
ATCTATCGTAATTAGATCTCGAATCGGCGGGGAATCATGGCATTCCTCCGGATGCTGCCGAGTTGCACTCGAGATACTTCTAATGGCTTGGCCCACTGCTCAGGGTCACGATACCGGGTTACGTAGAAGCGTCGTCGGCACCTCCGGCGGAAGGTTGCACGGGGGCTGTGGAGGACGAGATCGGTACTTCGTGCCTCGCAAGTCACGACGTCCAGCGGCTCGACCATGCGGGCGTTGATGCGGCGGGTCCGCTCCAGTAAACAGCAGGCAAGCCTGCCAGTTTATTGCGGCTTGTAGCCTCTGTATCATCCATGGTCGGCCACCTTTCCGAGTCTAATTAAGGATGCTAGCACGGTACGTAAATGGTGCACAAGATGTGTCCTGTATTATAGTCTGTCGTTCTAGATTGGACAGTTCCAAGCAGAGTAGGCAAGACCTGGAGCGAGGATTGGGCGAGGACAAGATATTGCTTGAGGGCATGATCTTCTACGGTCGTCACGGGACCCTGCCCACCGAGCGGGAGTTCGGTCAGCACTTCGCCGTGGACGTGGAGATCTGGTGCGACCTGCGTCCCGCTGGCCTCTCCGACGACCTCTCGCAGACCGTCGACTACTCGGAGGTGCATGCTCAGATCAAGGAGATAGTCGAAGGCGAGCCCGTTAATCTTACGGAGACGCTCGCCGAGCGAATCGCCGCCGCAATACTGGAACGCCACCCACGCGTCGAGGGAGTCCGAGTCAGGATCTCCAAGCCCAACGTCAGATTGGGCGAGACGGTCCTCACCGGATCGGCTGTCGAGCTTGTGCGCCGCCAAGATACAGATCCGGGCGCGTAGTGACGTATAGTACGGCCGCGGCGTTGATATGCCGGATGCTACTCTCAAACACCCCATAGTCGGCCTAACGCCGGGACGTCGAGCGCAGATCGAGACCCTGACGCGGGTATGCATGGATGACCTGCTGGGCGCCTTCGGACTGGGGGAGCTACACCGCGGCCGACATCCGCTGGAGCTGCTCTTTCGGATCCCGGTGCGGCGCTTGGTGTATCAGCTAGCAACTTACGACGAGATTGTGGGCCAATCTGGGCTCGGGGCGGGCGGCGACTGGGCACTTGATCGAATGGTACGCCGTGTAGAAGTCGAGGGCCAAGAGCGCGTGCCGCGCGACGGCCCACTGCTGCTCGTCTCTAACCATCCAGGACTGGCCGACGCCGTCGCCCTGTTCGCAGCGACCCAGAAAGCGGACCTGCGCGTGATAGCAGCCAAGTGGGCGCTTCTGGACACGCTTCCGAACACCTCGCGGCACCTCTTGACCGTAGCCGAGGGCTCTTCCGGGCGATTCGGGCTTGTCCGGGCGGCGGCCTGGCACCTGAGGCGTGGCGGCGCGCTTCTGAACTTTCCCGGCGGGCGAATGGAGCCAGACCCTGCGGTACTGCCAGGCGCGATCGAGGCGCTGGGGCATTGGTCGGCGAGCGTGGACCTGTTCGCACGACTGGCCCCAGACCTTGTCGTCGTCCCAGCAGTGGTTAGCGGCGTCCTTTCCCCCCTAGCACTCCGGAATCCTCTCACCTATCTGCGCCGCCGGGAGGATGACCGCCGGTGGCTCGCCTCCAACCTCCAGATGCTCGTACCCGCGCTGCGCAACGTCACCACCAAGGTCACCTTCGGGCGCCCAATGCATATGGCAGACACCGAGGACGCCGTCAGCCAGAAGGTGCTGGCCGAGGTGCGGTACCTGATCGAACGGTGCGAGGCACGGTAGCTTCGATGCGCCGCACGTGGAATGGGGCGCCGCTACTGTTTCTCTTCGTCACGGTCTTCGTAGACATGATCGGGTACGGGATCGTGGTACCGCTCCTGCCGTTCTACGTGCAGCAATATGCATCGGGTGCCGTGCTGATCGGCTTGCTCGGATCCCTGTATGCTGCGATGCAGTTTGTCGGCGGGCCCTTCCTTGGCGGTCTCTCGGACCGCGTCGGACGCCGTCCAGTGCTCTTGCTCTGCTTGTTTGGCACGTCGCTTTCCTACCTGCTGCTCGGGATGGCGAATACATTACCTTTAATGGTCGCCGCCGTCGCTCTAGCCGGCGCCGCCGCCGGTACCTTGGCGGTCGCCCAAGCCTACATCGCCGACAGCACCTCGCCCGAGCAGCGCGCTCACCGACTCGGCTTGATCGGAGCCGCCTTCGGTCTCGGCTTGATAACTGGTCCCGTCTTGGGCGGACTCCTGAGCCTCCTCTCTCTTAACGCCCCAGCCTTCGCTGCTTCTGCGTTGGGATTAGGCAACATGTCGCTAGGCTTCTTTGCCCTGCCGGAATCTCTCCCGACCGAGCGCCGGATGCCGGCCCCGATTCTCCACCTCAACCCGGTCTCGCAGTTGCGTGGTGTACTGAGGATGAGCCGCATACGGGCACTGCTACTCGTGGTCGCCTTGCTGAACCTATCCTTCGCGGGGCTCTTGACCAACTTTCCGCTCTTCAGCAACGTACGCTTCGGGTGGGACACGGCTGGCAACTCCTTCTTCTTCGCCTTCGTGGGCTTGTGCGCTGTGCTCACGCAGGGCGTGCTGCTCGGGAGGCTGCAGCCGTACTTCGGCGAGGAACGGCTCCTGCTCGGTGGCCTCTCACTGGTCGCGCTCAACCTCGGTCTGATGGCGTTCGTTCCCTTCGGCTGGATGCTCTACCCGGTCGTGGGAGTACTGGCGGTGGGCTTCGGCATCACCATCCCTTCTTTGACGGCCCTGATCTCGCGTCGCGTCTCGGGACACGATCAGGGCAAAGTTATGGGCGGCCAGCAGGCTATCCTCAGCCTGACCTTGATCCTTGGGCCGGTGATCGCGGGCATCGCCTTCGACTACCTCGGCGTGCCGGCACCCTACTGGATCGGCGGCCTGCTGGCAGCGCTGGCTCTGCTGGTAGCAGTGTTTCGCGGGTTCGTGGCGGCTCAGTAGGAGGGGTGACTCGCCTACCCTGCCTTGCGTTAGGCAACACTTTGACCATGACCGAAGGCACCAAAACTAATGGTAACTATACCTTGACTGGAGAAACGGTTGCGAGCTTCATGTAGAATGGCGGGGTGCAGAATAGTCGGGGGATTACCGCTAATCACTTGGGCATTGCGTTGGCCTTTGTGGGTATTGCCTTTGGCTTGGTGCCACCGGGGTTAGAAGCAGTGGGTTATCCACTGGGTCCCACAGGGGGATATGCCCTTCTTTCCCTCGCAGTTCTGTGTGGGATAGGGGCTGTGGCCGCTTTCTTCTGGTCTCCGATTAAGGCTGCATGGTCTCGGGTTAGGAGGGACGCCGAACTGCAACAATTGAACGCAAAGCTAGAGGCGTCCGAGAAGGAACGCGAAAGACTCGAAAAGGAGTTGGAAAAAACCCGGACTTAGCAGGTGGTGGACGCAAAGGCCCTCTGGTTCGGAATCCCCACCACGGAAATCGCGCAAGAGCGGTATACACGGCTCTTATCGGAGCCTGTGCATCCAAAGGTGGAAAACCAACAGTTGGGGACAGAGATACCCCAGCGCGACAATGAAGACTTGCAGCAGCAATGTTTTGGGTTGTCTGGCAAGTTGTTTCAGTTTTCCGAGATGCGCAAGAAAGAAGACCCTCGAAACACGCCAGGATGGAAGCCGGGGAATCCCTTTAGCAGCGACCCGGAGAGCCGGAGACGCGCTCAGGAGCAAAAGAACTATGATGATGAAACTTGGACCCAATACCGCCGACAGTATGAGGGCGAACTCTGGACCTTACTAGACGCCTTGGAACAGCGCGGGCATTGCAACCCCAAAGAACGGAAAGAGATTGAGAACGAGCTTGTTATATTCTGGCGTCCCCCAGCCGAGCGGATAGAGCGAGTAGCGGCGCGTCTGGACGCTTTGGGGAAGAGGTTATAGGGCAGACATTTTTGTTGGGGACTTATCCCTTAGCCGTCGGTACCACAGAATGGAGCCTAATTGTTAGACAAAGAACCTCTGGGAACGTTTGACGATGTTGTTGACGAAGCTGAGGATTTCGGTGCTAATCAAGGCGAGGGTCGGCTGGAATTTTCCATCCCCAAACGATGGATCGAAGGTGATTGCGCCATTCATGCGCACCTGTACTTGAGGGTCCGGCCCGGTTTCGGAGAACCTGAGACGCAAAACCTCTGTCTCGTGTTCCAGAGAGATCGGCAGAGACCCATGCCTCTTCTCCAAGAGGACGGCGGCGGGATTCCACTCGACCAAACTCTCTATCGACTCTATGTCAGCAAAAGCCATGTAGACATGAAGGGTTTGGTGCTTATCGGTATTGGAGAGCCTCCTAAGGACGGCAAGTTGGTGTGCTCGGGGGTCCATACCGAGTTCCCTTCTCTTGTACGGCTGCAATTCCTCGATGAATGTCCAAGCAGACCCTTTGGGGTTGATGCCTTCCAAGGGACCCGGCCCCCGCTTTCTCTTGCGGCACTTGACATCACGCATAAAGTCGCTGGAGTCGGTGTAGATAGGAAAGAAGTTCCATTTACCCGGTTCGCGGCGTCCTACGATCACGAGTTGCCAGACGAGGTGGTCCAGAGCAGAGCGGAGGTTGTGAACGATGTCTCCGCAGATCACGCTAAAGCGCAAAGGCGGGAACTCCTTAAGCGGTGGGCTGGTACTTATCTTGTACCAGGTTCCGTCAAAGCCCACGTCGAGAGACTCTTCATTGGCGCGTGCTTCCCAGAAGACCCGCCATTCATGGTTGAGGACGCGAGCGTGTTCCTTGGCCCGCTCAACCTTGGCCTGGGGTCCGTCTAGAGGGTGGCTCATGGCTGGTAGAATGGGGCTATGGCAGACAAGCGCAAGAAACGCCCCCTAGTCCGAGAAGGCGAGCCGAGCCAGAAAACCGACAAGGGGTTAGAGATTCCGATACCCACGCGAGAAGAGGTCTTAGGCAATCTCAGAAAGGTTGCTAGAGTCCCTCGGAGGGGCCAAGGCCGCCCTAAGCAGTAGCTTCTTAAACTGGTTTTCGGCTTTGCTCCGGTGGTTGTACCTAAAGGTGTACTCGTTTAGGTAGCCGTGCAAGTGCTTGGCGGATACGGCGTGGTAGACGCCGTTGATCCCGCGCTTCATTAGCGACCAAAAGCCGTCTATGGTATTCGTGTGGACATCGCCACTTACGTACACCTTCTCAGCGTGGTGTATACGCCGATGTTGATAGCCCGTTCGCTTAAGCTTGTTGTACGACTTGAGTTCGTCGGTATAGACAACTGACCTTGGTAGAACGCGCTCGCGGACGTGCGGCATTAGAGTCTTAGCCTTGGCATCCGTTACCCTAACCGCTGCTACGCGTCCCTTGCGTTGCACCATTCCGAGCACGGCAGTTTTCTTAGGATCGCCAGTTTTGGGGCGGCCCCGAACCCCACGACGACGCCCGCCGATGTAGGTTTCATCTACTTCGACTTCCCCGTCGAGGGGTTCGTCGTCTTGGATCATAAGATCTTGTCGTATTAGCTTAGCCATGCGCCACGCTGTCTTATAAGTGACACCTAGTTCGCGCTCTAGTTGTTTGGCGGATATACCGCATCGAGTGCTAGTCATTAGGTATATAGCGTGGAACCACAAATGTAGCGACGTAGAGGACTTGTGGAAGATGGTTCCCGCCGTCGGATGTAGGTGATGCCCGCAAGCGGTGCAATCCCAAGACTGGCGACGCTGCTTGGTAGCGTACCGCTTGAACACTTGTTCCTGTTCGCACTCGGAGCAGTAGGCGTGTTCACCATCGGGGGAGTAGCGGGTACGCCAGAGCCACTGTAGGCAAGCCTCATCGTTTGGGTACTCGCGCAAGAACTCCATGAGTGATTGCTGAGACTCCGAAGATGCGGCTCGTTTGGGATTGTTGCGGTCTACTGGTGCCATACCAGTATTGTACTGAATGAAACTTCTCCAGCCAAGGTATAGTTACCAAACTAATAGGGGGCAATTCCCTTGCCTCTAGACCCGAACAGCTTTCGACAGAAGCCCTTAGAGCGCTCAGCCTACATATTCTCCTACAGGCCAGCCGTTCGGCGTCGCCGGTTGTTTTACTCTTATTCGACCCCACGCTTGTCGCCGAGGTGAAGCGCGAGGACGCCCTCAATTAAGCCAATGCCAGCTTCATCTCAGGAATACCCTTGTCCAGCAAGGCACTAAAACAGAGGGTAGGATATTTCTGGGAATGGAACCTACATGGAGAGATCGGAGTGCACAGCTATCCTCACCACTCTAACTACTCCACCTCGGAAAGCTTTCTTGACCTTACCAACTCGCCCAGTAGACGGAGACTCGGAAAACTCGCATAGCCCCGGTCCACTGGGGTTAGGCCCACCACCTTTGTAAGGAGGTCCGCGAAATATTATGTGGAAGTTGCACTAGCCCTGGTCCTACAGGCCATATACCGAGCGGGCCCGGGGCCCGGCTTCTTAATACATTACTAATGCATTCCTAACTATATCCGAACAGGTTCTTAGCAATGGATGCTTACAATGGTCCTTAGATCAACTTCTTCAGGACCGGAGATCCCTCCTCTCTTTTTTCCGGCCCCTTTTTCGTGCGCTCAGGCGCGAGGATGGCCCCGTAACGTAGGCGGACACCCGAGCCTAGTGGTCTACCCCTCCCGACCGGGGGCAGAGGTTTCTCTTTGCATCGGACGGGTAGGATGGCTATGCTACATGCGCTGCAGTCAAGCTCTTCACCGAGCATCCCGCTCATTTTGAGAAAGTCGTCGGCCCGGCCCCTGTAATCACTCTTAGCCTTAGCATCTCGTACAGCCGTGCCTGCTTAGTAGATGATGTTGAGGACCTGCCAACGGGACTCTTATTGGGGAGGTTCAATGTACGTTTTACTAGTCTTCGATGTCGGAATAGGAAGATTTCCATCGGGATCCAAGAGAAGATAGCGCCGCCGGTAGAGCATCGCGCCCAATAGCAGCGCGAAGTATATAAGTGCACCGACTATTGCCCTGAACTGGTCAAAGTAAAAATCTAGCTGGGTAACGGTGGTCAGCGAGAGCAGAAGCCCAAAGTAGCCAAGCGAAGCCCCCCTTTGCTGGCGCCCGATAGTCAGGAGTACACTAGCGACCACCAGCAACAGGCCAACCACAGCACCTAATACGAGCCGGATCAGAAACCCAACGAAAGGTGCAGAGCTAAGATACTCGAGTAGGACGGGGTGAAAGCCCAGTTCGGAACCGTTCGGGAGCTGAACCTCGATGGTCTCTGCCGGGGCCAGAGCTAGCGCGATTAACGCCACCGCCGGTCCAACCAGCGCTCCTAGTCCCAATAAACCTAGCCCACCCACTAGGGCGGCCTTCAGGCGGCGCGCGGTGATCCACCGTGGGGTATATGCTTGCACCCGCCGCAAAGACCATCCCCAAAATCCAGGTGAACCCGGAGCCGCAAAGAGCGTGTCGGAGGCCAGACCTTCTTGTAAGGCGCTGGCCAGTCGGGACATACCTGGGTGATCAGACTGAGACGTAACCCAGCGAAGCCGGTCATCTAAGTCACGGCGCACTTGGGTATTCAGGTCGTTGTCCAGTACCTCTTCAATCGTATCTAGAGCACGGTACAGTTCGGTGCGAGCATTGCGAGGCTTCGGGCGACGCACCTGAAAATACAGCAGTGCCGTAAGAAGAAACACCGCGTAGATAATGGGCGCTGCCGCCGGGAAGAAGTAATCGTTGTTCTGGGTGATGAACTTGCCTACCTCGTCAATGAACAATCCGATTCCAGCCCTGGCAAATAGTGCCCCTATCGTATAAACCCAGCGGTTTACGAATAGCAGGGACAAGAGTGAGGCTGTGAATAGCAACAACCCACCCCATATCGCGTGGGCGATGTGAAGCGTGTCGTTTCCACTTGCGGGTAGCCGCTTAGACTCAGGAACAAGCGTATCAGGATCACCGTTGTTGCGAAGCTCAACAAAGTGAACAATGAGTACTGTTCGGCGTTCTTGCGTTTGAGCGGTTTACGCATACGCTCAGCGCCATTCCCCATAAATACTTCCTTTTGCCCGTTTCTTGCTAATGAAGTATTTCATACTGCCAACCCTGACACATCTGCTAGATGAACTGCTTCGCTAAAGGGCTTGCGTCAAAGGCTGTCCCGTTACCTATATGCTCTACAGCAGGTTACACAATAGTTGGCCGGCTGACAGTAGCCGCAGTGCTCGAAGAAGTCTTGAGGATCTCTAGGTTGCTGCCCCGTTGCCTCTATTCACCCAATTACCGACACTTCGCTTTCCCGGAAAACCCCTATTTCACCCTCTCGGATGCTTATGCGTTAGGACCGGTGCTAAGAGCAGATTCCTCGCCCCAGAAGAGATTTCGACCAGCCATTTTGCTATACGATTGGATAGATATTCACTCCTAGAGCCTACGCCGCCAACTGGAGCGACGCGAGGATGGCTCCTGCGGCTCTTCGGTGACGGACCGGGGTTGTCAGTATATCAACAGAGGCTTTCGTTTGCGAAGGGTCAGGGTTCGTTTGACGGTGGTCTACCTACTTCATATGACTTCATTGCGCTTGTTTCACTTTGCGGGACAGGTTTGCTGGCTTGAATACCGCGACCACGACCACTGCCCAAATTATCAGCAATACTCTCGCGGTGGGAGCTATGTATCCCTCAGCAGCGGCGCCGGCGGGCAAGAAATTGAAACCTCCATGGAACAAGGCAGCCATCAGGATGCTTCCGTTAGTGCTGTTGTACAACCAGGTAAGCACGATGCCCATTGCCAAAAGCTGTAGCGCGAATAGCGGTAATACAGAGAAGCCCAGCTCCACGAAGGCGCCAAAGTAGAAGAATCGGGACAGGTGCCAGAACACCCAGAACACGGTCAGGATTAGCGTTGCGGACAACGCGCTCATGTTGCGCTGCAACCTGGGCAAAGCGTAGCCGCGCCAGCCGGTCTCTTCTCCGATGCCAGAGGTGAGTAACCAAAGAACCAAGGCGCCGATTCCCAGGTAGGGTAGAAAGTTTACGTGCCCAGCCAAACTCAAGTCCGGCGGTGCGCCTCCTACCACGGCAAGGACTATGAGTGCGGCAAGCCCGAACAACGCCAGCGGTGAAAGGGCGGCGACCAACACCCAGCCCAGCCCGACGCGCCACCTTATCATCCGCCCGAAGAGTTCACGGAGGCCATCGCCTCCGTCGGTTATCCATGTGACAATGACTGCGGCTAGTAGCGGCCCATAGGCCGACAGATAATGCAAGGCGTATAAGCTAGCAGGCACGCTGATAAAACCTTGCGCGGAGGCGACAACCGGGAGCACGATAATCCAGGTGATTACATAAGCGAGGATAAAGTAGAGGACGAGCGGATATTCCTTTACCCAGAGTGAGATCCGCCTGCTCATACTAGTGCTCCTTTCTTGTGGACTCTAACAATACTTTAGAAGTTCTTGTTTGGGCAAGATAGGTTAGAGATCCTGTGAGATATAAGGAAGGAGAACAATGAACGAAACATTTACGATGGTGATCGATGCTGTTAACAGCACAGAAGCGGCCGTGACCTTTTTCCTAGCCATGGTGGTACTGGCCGTCTGGCACGAAATACGCGAGCGCCACCGCCGGCGCGATCGGTGACGTAAAACGGAGGCGTACACCCCTTAACCTTTAGTGCGGCACCGTATTCGTCGTGCTTACAAATCCTACGGCGGAACTTGGAGGCCTTTGCTAAGATGGCAAGGGGTGAGGAAGCTGCCCCGTTGGCTCTATTCACCTAGGTGCCGACAAGGAGTGTTCTCTGAAGTTCGGGTTAGCGCGCAACCTAAGCTTCCATCCGCTCGACCCACTCCGGCGCCTCAAACGGATTCGCGTAGTAGCGGGTATCCCGCCACCATTTCCCATCCCTCAGCTCGATGATGAGCACGACGTCATACATCTGTCCGCCTCCATAGTCGTTGACTCCCTCAACGACCCACAACCTATCCCTCACCAGCACCCGGCGTATCTCGATGCTCGGCGGGTTAGGGTAGGCCTCTTGAAACGCCCTCATCTTCTCTCGCCCCCGGATGCGCTCGCCCGACTGGGGCATCTCCAACGTGTAGTCCTCGTGGCGTATCTGGTATTCCTCTTCGGCGCTGAGGTGGGAAAACAGCTCGGCGAGGAAGTGCTGGGCTTGTTGCTCGTCCAACTCCTCAAGGTTGGGCACCCGCTGCTCGTCCATCTCGGCTTCTCCTTTGGTAGTCATCTTGTTTATCTCTTTGAGGGCTGTAGTGCACGGACGTGCCATTTCTGATTCAAGAAACCCTACATCCCCACACAGCACGCCCTTCATCTCGATGCTGCCGTTGACCATCGTCACAACTCGCAGCCTTATACATCTTGTAGAGTTGATGGCGCTGCTCAGCATCAAGGGTGTCGAGGGGTCGGGGCACCAGCCCAGCGTATCGCTCTAATAGAGTGTCACGGTCTAGCTCCAGCTCCGCCAACCGTTCCCGCCTACCTTCAAGTGCCTCCAGCTCCCGCCTGGCCTGTTCGCGGGTCTCCTCTAGAGCGGCCAGTTTGATGCGCAGCTCATAGAAATCGATGAGTCCTTTGGCCGCCATCTCCTGGTATCGCGACCGCTTGCGATCTACCTCGGTCAGCTTGCTTCGCTACGCCCGCGCCTCGCGCTCCGGATCGTCACGGACAGCGCGACGCTCCCCCTCGATGGCCTTGGTAAGGCCTGCTCGAAGTCTCGCAGGATCTTTCAATAGCCCGGATACCAACTCCCAAACGGCTGTTTCCACCTTCTGCGCCGGATACTTCCGACATAGCTGCTCTCCTTCCTCCCGCTTCCCCTGCGGGTACACACTTGCCCCCTAGTATGATGCCACCGACCGAAGCTCGGGGCATCCCCGAGCAGATTGTTTTTGCGGGCGGCTACTCGGGCGCGGGCATCTCGAGGGTAGACTGGGCAACTAGCCGACTTTCGGTGCAGGATCGGCGGTTGCACAAAAGTAAGCATATCAAGCAGATTTTGGTGCAAGGCCCTTGCGGTATTGACGCATGGTGAGCCTCGTGAGATGTTTGAGGCCAACAGCGGACAAGGAGGACTAGAAGGAAGCGCAGAGCAAAAAACCAGTTCACACGGCACCGAACCAAGGCGAGAGGTTCCTGCTCGGGGGCGCCGAGCTGATCACCTTCAAGCTGCGGGGTGAGGACTACTCGATCTTCGAGAATGCAACGCAGACAGGATATGGAGGGCCGCCACCCCATAGACACCTGCGCCAGGACGAGGGATTCTACGTTCTAGAGGGCGAGTTCACGTTCCCCATCGAAGGCGAGGCTATCCCTGCGACGTAAGGAGCGTTCGTCAACGTCCCCAAGGGGTCCTCCACACCTGGGAGAAATGGGAAGCGGCGTGGGCAAGCTACTGGTGACTGTGGCACCGGCGGGAGACTTCGAAAACTTCGTGGAGGAAGTGGCCGAGCGGGTCTCGATAGACTCTCCCTCTACACCGCCCTCCGAACCACCCGATGCCGACACGATTAGTCGCATCGTCGCAGCTGGCGAGCGGCATCACCTAGAGATGCCTCCTCCGCCTGGAGAGCATCACTGATCAACGGTGAAGAGAGACCGTAAAGTTAGCTCTAAGTCTCATAACCAGGTCCGGATGATCCAAAGGATGCCGTTTAACACCGTGCGATGATCCTTGGCGGGGCGTGCTGTTCTTGGTTTCTGTGGTAGAAGCAAAGGGCGCAGCCGCTCCCATTGCTCGTCACTGAGGTCTCTTCTGCTCATACTAAGCAGTACGCCCGAGTTTGCAAACAGGCCCTAGTGCTTGGGAGCGAGTGGGGGATCCCGTAGACTATTTGTGCATCGGTTGCGTCGGCATCGCAGAGACGAAGAGACAACGTGTGCGGATCCTCGCGGTCGGTGCCCGGGACGGGAGGTTGTGCGTGACGGAAACCGATCTGGAGCTGGGCGACGGCCGCACGCTGCACGCGTACGACACTGGCGCGGACGACGCAGTCGGCCGGCTCGCCGTTTTCTGGCACCACGGCACGCCGAACATCGGCGCGCCCCCCGAGCCGCTTTTCCCGGCCGCGGCCCGGCTCGGCATCCGCTGGGTGTCGTACGACCGGCCTGGCTACGGCGGGTCGACCCCATGCCCGGACCGGGCCGAGGCGTCGGCGGCCGCCGACGCCTCGGCCGTCGCCGACGCGCTGGGCATCGACCGGTTCGCGGTCATGGACCATTCCGGCGGCGGTTCGCACGCCCTGGCGTGCGGGGCGCTGCTGCCAGGACGCGTCCTTGGCGTGATTGTCGTGGCCGGGCTGGCCCCGTTCGGTACCGAGGGACTCGACTGGTTCGAAGGATTCGGGCCAGGTGGCGTAGCCGAGCTGCGCGCGGCGGCAGCCGGGCGCGCCGCACTGGAGAAGCACTTGGAGGAGTCCGACGGCAAGCCGGACTTCACCCCCGAAGACGAAGCCGCCCTCGCCGGCGAGTGGTCGTAGTTCATCGACGTCGTCCGTCCCGCCCTCGCCGGCGGCATGGGGGGGTTCATCGACGACGATCTCGCCAGCGTCGGCGCGTGGGGCTTCGAGCCTGCCGACATCGTCGCGCCAGCCCTTTTCCTGCACGGTGGCCGGGATCGGGTCGTGCCCGCCGCGCACGGCGAGTGGCTCGCGCGCCGCTGCCCCTCCGCCGAGCTATGGTTGCGCCCGGACGACGGGCACATCTCGATCCTCAACCAGAGCGCGGCGGCCATGGGCTGGCTGCGGGAGAAGGCCGACCGAGGCTGAGCCCCGCGCGGACGTCGACCATCCTCCTATGGTCAGTGCGCGTCGCCCGTGAGAAGGCTGTAGGAACCACGTCCGAGTCGTTTCCGAAGCCATAAAAATGCACGCCTCAAATCTTGATGACGGCAGAAGGTGGGTCTGGGTGGACGCTGTCGGTCGGTCCGAGGTCGGCGAACGGTTCGTCGCCGTTGGCGAAACGAACCGTTATGGAGCCGGCGATGTTGGCCCGGTCGAATACGGCGACGGGCACGGCGTGGCGGAGCGAGACGAGGTTGCCGATGTCCACCAGGGCGTTGACGGTAGGGATGTCGCCGCGCTTGGAGAGCCTGCGGAGCAGCGCCCCGGCGGAGTTGCGGTACCGGGTCGGTTTGGCGCCAAACTCGCTGAAGACGCGGCGCCACGCGGCGACCTGGGGGAAATCCGCTATCGCGGTCGCCTCCAGCCTCTCTGCGGCGGTCCGTTGTTCCGCCCGGTACTCGTCGAGCAGTTCCGGTGGGCTGGGTCCGTTGGAAAGGGCGGTCGCGTGGATCACCCCGGCACGGACAGTCGGGAACCGCTCGGTGATTACGTCGTCGTAGGCGAACACGTCGATGGACCTCCCTTCTCGGGTCTTGCAAGGATGACGTCGGCGGGCAGTCGGAGGTCTACGAAGCTCACCGGTCCGTGAGGGCGAACCTGGCGGCGAAGCCGATCAGAAACGCGCCGAGCGCCCGCTCGACCCACTGGCGGGCGACAGGCGCGGCAAGGATGAGATCGCGGGCAGCGGCGCTCGCGAGCGCGTAGACAGCGAACACGGCGAGGGTCATGAGCATGAAGACCCCGCCTAGCCCGATCAGCCTCGCGTCGAGCAGGCCGGGCGAGGCGTCGACGGCCTCGCGGATCATAGACACGCCCATGAAGACGAGGTAGGCGACCCCCGCCCACCGGACCACCTCGAACACGACCGAGCCAGCCTGCATGATCCCGGAGAGGCCGAGCATGGCCGCCAGCATGTGCGGGATGATGCCCAAAGTGCAGCCGACGGCCGCAATCAACCCGCGTCGCCGGCCGCCGCCGATCGAGCTCGAGACCGTGTAGACTACCCCGGTGCGCGGGATGAGGACTACGACGAGCGACGTCAGCAGGAATTCGACGGCCACGCCCGGCAGACTAGCCGTTCCAAGAGGGCCCGTCAAGATTATGTCCTGATTTGCGACGACCGGCGTGACGATCTTTCCCAGCGTTGCTCCAGCCATGTGTCGCACACTTCATGAGGCGGTCTTACCCGGTGTGGAGCGTCCTGACCTGGGCGGTGGTGCTAGTGGTGGTGCTCGCGTACGGACCCAGGGACCTCTCCTCCTCCCCGGGGAGGTCTCGCTGGCGCCGAGGTCCGCGGGCACCTGCTGGTCCCTGTGAGCCAGCGCCCCCTTTATTCACCGGGCTTCCAGAGCCCTTTTGTCGGCAACCACCTGCTCTCTAGAGGTAACCGGTGACACTGACCCGGCTTATCTGTTCCGGCAAAAGGATGGTGAGGCACGCCTTTCCCATCTGTACACTTGTTCTTAAAGACCGCGCCAACGAGTGTCGGGCGTCGGATCGGGTGCTGTCGCTCGCTGAGCACAAGCGGCGAGCGTTAGTGAAAAAGTTGGCTATCAAGGTGGTGATCGGATGAAGACTTACGTTGCGCTTTTTAGGGGGTTGAATGTCGGCGGAAACAGTATTCTGCCGATGAAGGAACTCGTGGCCCAACTTGAGAACATAGGCTTACACAACGTTAGAACTTACATTCAGAGCGGTAATGCGGTTTTCCAGAGCGAGGAGGATGCCTCGTTGCTTTCGAACAAGATCAGGGCCGCGATCAAGAATAGCCGCGGTTTCGAGCCCCAAGTACTCCTGCTGGAGCCAGAGGAAATAGAAAAGGCGGTCGAATCGAATCCTTTTCCCGAAGCGGAATCGGAACCTAAGACCCTACACATACACTTTCTGGCTTCGACGCCGAAGAACCCAGATCTCGACGCCCTCGAAAGCATTAAGAGCGAGCGCGAACGATTCGTTCTCAAGGACAGCGTTTTTTATCTGCATGCGCCCGACGGTATAGGGTGGTCCAAGCTCGCTGCGAATGCCGAGAAGTTGCTCGGCGTTTCGGCGACCGATCGGAATTGGCGGACCGTCCGCAAGCTCATGGAAATGGCGAAGCAACGCGGCTAAAGGCACTTTTTACAGAAGATTAGTCCTCGGTAGCGCTAGTTCATATGATTTGGCAGAGAAGCTAAAGGTAAGCGAATACGAGGATCAGGGGCTCATGTTTGCGTCCGTCAAGGGTACGCCGCTTGAGGCCCAGAACATCGTGTACCGTTACTTCAAGCCCCTGCTTAAGCGTACCGGACTGCCCGACATATGCTAGCACGACCTCCGGCACACGTGCGCTACGCTGCTACTCAGGCGCGGCATATATCAGAAGTTGGTCCAATATCTTTTGAGGCACGCTAGCATAGCTATGACCTTAGACCGCTATTCGCACTGGACCTCTTGCAGGGGAAGGCACGCCGCCGACGGTATGGACGAAGCGTTGGGGTAGCCTTCAACCCTACTGCTGACGTACTGCTGACAGTGTACGTGGTGCGAACAACAGGGGATTCCTGGTTTGTACTGTTTTGCAGTCAAAAAGAAGAGCCAACGAGCGGACTCGAACCACTGAGCTGCTCATTACGAGCAAGACAAAGCGTTGCACGGATTGCACGGGATTGCAAATTCATCTTATCTAAGCCGGTTTCTCTTCCTTGCCTTGCCCCATGTTGCACCGTATTGCGTTCTTGGCGGTGTCAGAGTGGTGTCAATATCACCCTCGTATCCGCGTGACATGGTAGTCCACGAGATCCACGTCATTCACTTGCAGACATTTCCACCCAAGTCTGAACTCCCTTCTCCGACGGGTACGCCAGGAGGATCACACTCGACCGCCACAGTGGTTCGCTTTTCGGACACCGGGTGGATATGAGTAATTCCTCCGTCATAGACCCCCGGGTGGGGGTTGAGGATTCTGAGATCCCAAACTGGAATCTATACGCAGAGAGGGAGGGCCGACCACAATAATCCCGGCCCTCTTTTTATGCTCATTACTCAGGGCGCATGAATGAGGGTACTCCTTGACGACATCTTCGTGTAGCGGGTCTTCGAGCTTATCAAAGTTGTGTTAAGGTTCTGACGCTACTATCGATCTTTGCGCCCCAGCTACACCAGCACCAACTCGACCTCGGAGGTTTCTTCGCTCAGCAGGGCGTTGAAGCGGAGAGCAGGAAATTTCTGGGATCGCAACCTACATGGACATGTCATTTCCGAGCTAACCTCCCTCTGGGTAATCGTAGAAACCCTCGCCGGTCTTTTGTCCGAGTTTGCCGGCGTGCACGAGTTCTTTCAGGACGCGCGGGGGCGTGTAGTAGCGTCGCTGAGCTGCTCGTGGACGTAAAGGAGCACGTATAGAGCCACGTCGAGGCCGATCCCAGACGATGTAGCGGAACATTTCCGGTTCATCGACGAGTACTTCCTCCACTGAGAAGTGGTCGTCCGACTCTGGTATCGGTCACTCACTCGAGTCGAGACGCGAGGCCTCGCGGAGCGCCTGCAGGGCTTCGGATTGGTCCATGCCAGCGGCTTGTAGCAGGTCAATGGCCGCCGACCGGATCTGACCGACGAGTACGCTGGTCTCCAAGTCGTTGCTGCTCTTGAGCGCGGAAGTTGCTCCCCCGGCAGCCCCGAGCGCGAAGTGGCGGGCATCGAGCGGGTTATCTGGCTTCTCTAGGTAGACGGCGAGGGCCTCCACCGCTAGGGCAAGTTCCAAAATGGCCTCGGGTAGCTGGCCGGGTGCGGCTCCTTTATCGCGCACTATCGTGACAACAGCGCGGGCGAGTACGCGGATGTTACGCACGGCGAGGTCGAGTTGGTCGGCCGCGGCGGCGTAGTGAGCCAGGCGACCGAGGTGCCGCCTGCGTGGCAGGGAGAGACGTGCGATCTGGTACCCTCCGTCAAGTTCCTCCCGCAGTTGACTCAGCCGGGTGTCTATGCGCCGTGCTTCGGAGAGTGCGCTCTGGGCCAGCTCCAGGTCCCCGCCGATCAGGGCGGCAGCCGCATCCCGCAGGGCGGTGGCGAGGTCTTCCAGGACGGGACGAGCCGCCTGTCTGGCTCGCATGCTGGGGTTGCTCGGAAAGTTTGCGCTTACGGCTAGGGCCACGCTGCCACCTACAAGCGCCTCCAGAAACCTGTCTGGCGACCCCCCGTAGGTCGTGGGGTCGAGGCCGGCCACGAGTACTGCGGAAACGCCCGCCTCGGTCACGAACATGACGCCGCTCTGGTTTAGGAGCGCAGCCGCCATTGCCAGGGCTACTATGATCCCGGTCTGAACCGGCCCGGTGCCTATCACAAGCATGATGCCGTCCGCAACGGCAAGCCCTACAGCGACCCCGAGAACCCATTCCACGGCACGCTTTAGCGTCTGCCCGGCCACCGCACCGACCTAGATAACAGCCGCTATAGCCGCCACAAACGGCCGCTCGTGCCCCAACGCCAACGTCGCCGCAGACCAGGCCATAGTCGCCGCTACAGCCGTCTGCACTACCGGCCAGATACCAGCACGTAACCGCCCAAGTGCTCGCTCTATCGCACGGCGAATCGCCGAGAATAGTTCCTGCCTCGCAACCGCCAGTGCGCCAGAGATAGCCATCACACCTCCCTTCGACCTTTCTGGTCCGAACTATGTGCCGTTGACATATATCGACCGGCAATCTAGCATCCCTTGTGCGGCATACAAGAGGTTTGATCACGTTTTGGGGTTTTTGTTACCAAACCGTTACTAACTCATTACGAGGGCCGGGAGTAGAGACGCTCGGCGCGGCCTTCTGTTGAAGAACCGTCACGCCTGAGTGGGGAGTTGATGGTCTTCTCGGGTGGAGCGAGGGGTCCTGCCTACGCCTCACGCGCATAACGAAGAACACCCGGAACCACCCTCACGAGCCTCACGGCTGTTACCCCGGCGAGAAAGCCGCATACCCAAGCCGAACTCCAAGCGACGGTGAATGTGACGGTGAGATGACGGTCATGAGAAACTCCGAGCCGGTACTATGCGGCACTCACCGTGGCCCGATGGTACGGAGGATCACCGCCTTTTCTCAGTGGGCTCTCCCTCCCTGCCCCTGCCACTCGCGTTCGGGTGCTCCTACCGGACCGAGAGACTCCGGATAAAGAGAAGTCCTCAGAGAGAACTTAACCCCTTCTAAGCTTCCTTTAAGGTTTTGACGTTACTATATTGGCTCCAAAAACGGTCGGGCACGAAGAGCGGCGGGGGTTCCATGACAACAAGCAGCGGTGACAGGTCTTTGGGGCAAGAAGAAGGGCACTCTTCGGAATCCTAATGTGTCTGGCGCTCTTTCTCCTTTTCACTGTCGGCTACTCGGGATCCGAGGCCTCGGCATCCGGGACATCGCAAGAAGAAAAGACGGAGTCTCCTGCCGATCAGCCCAACATCATCTTCGTCCTTACCGACGACCTGAACTACGCCTCCATCGAGCAAATGCCCGAGATAAGCTCCTTAATGTCCGAAGAGGGCCTCACTTTCGAGCAAGCTTTCGTTAGCCACCCGGTGTGCTGCCCGTCTAGGGCTACGATCCTCACCGGCCTCTACTCCCACAACCACAACGTAATAAGCAACAACTACCCGTCCGGGGGCTTCCAGAAGTTCGTCGATGAGGGGCACGAGGAGAACTCCATCGCCGTCGGCCTGCAACAAACTGGCTACCAGACCGCCTTCTTCGGCAAGTACCTAAACCAGTACCCCGCCGGCGATCCGACCCACATCCCTCCGGGCTGGGACGAGTGGTACGGCAAGCTGAACGGGCAGAGGCTGTACGATTACGATGTCAACGAGAACGGGGAGGTGGTCTCCTACGGCAGCGAGACCGAGGACTTTTTCACCGACGTCCTCTCCGGGCAGGCCACCGACTTCGTTAGGCGTGCGGCGCCAGAGGATCAGCCCTTCTTCGCTTATGTTGCTCCAACGGCACCTCATGGGCCTGCAACTCCCGCA
>Ga0126313_10000499_pt1 | contig 18770 bp, 18 predicted proteins | sample Plot105A_FD_89954 | JGI IMG/M metagenome (GOLD analysis project Ga0126313, IMG submission 89954) | Serpentine soil microbial communities from UC McLaughlin Reserve, CA, USA - Plot105A | ecosystem: Environmental > Terrestrial > Soil > Grasslands | place: USA: UC McLaughlin Reserve, Lake County...
CCTCGTCCTCGCCGGCGAGGACGCTGTAGAAGATCGTCGCGTGGGCGAGGTCGGGGCTGACCCTGACGCCCGTAACCGTAACAAGGCCCTGGATGCGCGGGTCCGAAAGCGCGGCGACCTCCTCGCCCGCGATCTCCTTGAGTTGCGACTCCACCTTGCGCGTGCGACCGCTCAAAGCTTCACGAACTCCTCGCGCCAGTCCAGAATCGAGAGGTCTTCGTAGTTCAGGAGTGTCCGGCGAAGCTCCTCCCGCTTCTCCTCGGCCGCGCCCCGGGAGACCGCGGCGAGTGCGATCTCCACCGTAGCCCGCTGCCACAGGTCCTGGTGATCCGACTCCACCACGCTGACGTTCTTGCGACGCAGCCGGTCCTTGAGGGAGCGCAGCGTCTGGCGCTTATCCTTCAAACTAGAAGAGAATGGCAGCTCCAGTTCGAGCCTTACCGTGCAGAACAAAAGCCGTCTCTACCTCGGGACCTCGACGGTCTCGAAGAACTCGAGCACGTCGCCCTCTTTGACGTCGTTGAAGTTCTCGACGCCGACGCCGCACTCGTATCCGTCGCGTACCGAGCGGACGTCGTCCCTGAAGCGCTTGAGGGAGGCTATGTTGCCCTGGTAGACCACGGTACCGTCACGCACCACCCGCACGCGGTTGTTGCGGAAGATCTCCCCGCTCGTGACGTAGCAGCCTGCGACCACACCGACGTTGGGAACCCTGAAGGTCTGGCGTACCTCGGCGGTGCCAGTCTCCCGCTCCTGTATCTCCGGGGCCAGCATACCGCGCATGGCGGCCTCGATCTCCTCCAGGGCCTTGTAGATCACGTCGTAGGTCCTGATCTCGACGCCCTCGCGCTCGGCGACCTGCTTGGCCGTGTTCGTCGGCCTGACGTTGAATCCGAGCAGGATGCCGTCGCTCGCCGAACCGAGCATAACGTCAGAATCCGTGAGGGCCCCTACGCCGCTGCGCACGATGTTGACTCTTACTTCGTCCGTGGATAGCCTCGCGAGCGCCTCCTTGAGAGCCTCCACAGAACCGGCGACATCGGCCTTGATGACGAGGTTGAGGTCCTGGGTTCCACCCTCGCCGAGCAGCTCCTCGAGCGTGCGGCGCGAACCGCCCTCCGCGAGCTCCTGCCTGCGCAGCCTCTCCTCGGCCTGCTGGGCCCGGTCGCGCGCGATCCGCTCGTGGTCGACGACCTCGAAGCGGGTCCCCGCCTCGGGTACGCCGGAGAGACCGAGGATCTCGACCGGTGTGCCTGGTCCTGCCTCCTGGACGCGCTGGCCCGTGAAGTCCAACATCGCCCTGACCCTGCCGTAGGCCGTCCCTGCGAGCACGGCGTTGCCCTTGCCCAGTGTACCGCGGGTCAAGAGCAGCGTGGCCACAGGACCGCGGCCGGGGTCGCGCTCCCCCTCGATGACGTACCCGCTCGCGGGAGCCTTGGGGTTCGCCTTCAGGTCTTCGAGCTCGGCGACGACCAGTATGTTCTCCAGGAGTTCATCGATACCCTCGCCGGTCTTCGCCGACACTGGCACCGTTACGGTGTCGCCACCGTAGACTTCGGGTACGAGCTCCCGCTCGGAGAGCTCTCCGAGAACCCGGTCCTGGTTCGCGTTGGGAACGTCGATCTTGTTTAGCGCTACGACCATGGGGACGCCTGCTGCCCTGGCGTGCTCTATGGCTTCCGCCGTCTGGGGCATGATCCCGTCGTCGGCGGCAACCACGAGGACGACCACGTCGGTGACCCTGGCCCCGCGGGCCCGCATCTCCGTGAAAGCCTCGTGGCCGGGAGTGTCTATAAAGGTGACCTTCCTGCCGTCGGACTCGACCTGGTAGGCCCCGATGTGCTGCGTGATGCCGCCAGCCTCCCCGGACTGCACGTTCGCCCTGCGTATGCGGTCAAGGAGGCTCGTCTTGCCGTGGTCGACGTGGCCCATCACGGTAACCACAGGCGGCTTCTCGACCAGGTCGGCGGGGTCATCATCGGGTGTAACCTCGACCGGCTCGGGCTCTTCGACCGCGCCGATCTCGACCTCCACGCCGAGCTCCTCGGCGATCAACTCTATCTCCTCCGTCGATAGAGTCTGCGTCAGCGTCTTCATCTCCCCGAGGCCCATAAGAACCTTGATGATCTGGGTCGGAGGCACCCCCAGGGCATCGCCCATGTCCTTGACGGTCGCCCCTGGCTCGATGCGTACCCCGCTGCTCTCGGGCTCTTCCTCCGGCGCGGGGGCGGGCTCGGGCTCCCTCTGGGCAGGGGCGGTGGACGCTGTCGGACGCGCACCACGGTTTCGCGCGCTCGCGTCGATCACAACCCTGCGGCGCTTCTTCTGGGGACGGCCCTGCTGCGGGACCGAGACCGGCTCTTCGGCTGGCGCCTCCGCCATGGTGGCCCCGTGACCGGAGCGCTCCGCCTCGGCCCTGGCCTCCTGCGCCTCGGCCTCCTGGGCTGCGGTGCGACCGTTCGGCGTCTCACCGTCGCCGAAGACCCTTTCGTAGACGTTCTCCTCCACGGAGGAGGAGTGGCTCTTTACCTCCACCCCCGCCTCCCTGAGGCGCTGTATTACTTCTTTGCTCTCCAGCGATTGCTCGCGGGCAATCTCGTATACACGTATGCTCATGCGATCCCCTACCCTCTACCTACCATGCCCTCGAACTCTGCGGCCTGCGCCTGGTGTGAAGGTATGCCACAGAACAACGAGCCGGGCAGCGCCATGTTGGCGCACCTGCGACCGTTGGAGAGCACCGCCCTGCAGCGGTGCATCGTCGAGTCCTCGTCCGGCTCCCAGTCCTCTTCCTCTTCCTCGTATTCCGTAGCCTGGCTCTCGGGCTTTATGTCTATCTTCCAGTCGGTCAACTTCACCGCGAGGCGGGCGTTCTGGCCCTCGCGTCCGATGGCCAGCGAGAGCTGGTCGTCGGGTACGATCACCTCAGCCTGCTTCTCGTCTTCGTCCAGGTAGACCTCGCGAACGCGGGCCGGGCTCAGGGCCTTGGCTATAAAGCGCGCCGGCTCGGGATCCCACTGGATGATGTCTATCTTCTCGTTCCTGAGCTCGGAGACGACGGCCCTCACGCGACTCCCGCGCGGCCCCACACAGGCCCCGACGGGATCCACCCCAGCCTCCTTGGACCACACGGCCACCTTCGAGCGTAGCCCAGCCTCGCGGGCGACAGCCCTTATCTCGACGAGGCCGTCGTAGATCTCGGGCACCTCCAGCTCGAAGAGGTTTCTGAGTAGACCTTCGTGGCGCCGGCTTACGGTCAGGCTCGGGCCGCGGCCTCCCTCTCTGATCTCCAGCAGGTACACCTTCAGCCGCTGTCCGTTCTCATAGCGCTCGTTGGGCACCTGCTCGCTGGCCGGCAAGATCGCCTCGACCCTACCGAGGTCGACGAGCGTCATCCGCCTGTGGGCTTGCTGCACTATTCCGGTCACGACGTCGCCCATGCGCTCGCCGTACTCATCGAGCAACTGCTCGTTGTGCACCTCGTTCAGGCGCTGGTAGAACGTCTGGCGCATGACCTGGGCAGCTATGCGCGTGAAGTCGTGCGGGGTTATGTCCTCGCCGTCTTTCATGACCCTGAGGTCGCCGGTCTCCTCGTCGAGTACGACCCTCGCCTCCTCGTCCGCCCCCTCGCGGCCCTGGTAGGCGGCGAGCAGCGACTCCTCGAGAACGCCCTTCACCGTCTCGAAAGGAATGCCCTTGTCCGTCTCTATCTCGCGCAGCGCGGATAACAATGCCGTATTCACTTGTATATGTCCTCCTTGAGGTTCGCGCGGGTCACGGAACCGAACGGCAGCTCCACCTCCGCTCCCTCGGAGAGTTTCAGTACGAAGGCGTCTTGGCCCGTCCTGTCTATGACGCCCGTAAAGTTCCTGCGCCCATCCAGCGGCTCACCGATTCTGACCTTCGCCTCATGACCGACGAAGCGCCGGAAGTGCTCCGGTCTCGTCAGCGGGCGCTCGATGCCTGGCGACGAGACCTCGATGGGACCGTCGTAGCCCTCCGCCTCGACCGCCGGGGCGACGACGGAGGCGACCCGCGAGCAGAACTCGTGATCGACCGGTCCGTCCTCCCTGTCGAGCAACAGAGAAAGCAAGGGTCCACCCGAGAATCTGGCCTCCACCAGTTCGGTACCCTCGGGGAGCACGCCCTCGACTACCTCCGTCAGCCGCTCTAAAGTTGCCGTCTCTCTCACCTTCTCCGAACGATAAAAAAAGCAACGGGCCCGAAGACCCCTTGCTCACTTGCAGCACGCCAGATTATATCTCAGAGTATCTAGGTTACAAGGCTCGCAGGCCCGCCGGAGGGCATCCCAAGACCCCGGCTCGCGCCAGGTCGACAGACTCCGCGAGATCTGGAATCAGGATCCGGACTGGATGAAGATGGCGGCGGGTAATCCACTGTTCGCCGGAGCGCGAAGCTACACAGCATGCGAATGCAGGTTGGCGAGCCTGGTTTCCGGAAGTCGGGTAGACGAAGTCCTGCACCCAAGGCTCCGACCCGCTCGCAGCAAGGAGTTTTTCGGAAGGTCAACTCGAGGAACGTCGAACCGTAAGAATGGTGATATCGTCCTCCTGCTCCCAGTCTTCTCCGACGAAGGAGTAGAGGTCCTCCAGGAGTAGGTCCCCCAGCGATCGTTTCTTGCCGTGCTCGGCGACCAGGTCCCGCAAGCGTGGGAAGCCGAACATCTCACCTTGGGGGCTGTGTGCCTCCACCAGCCCGTCGCTGTAGAGGAGGGCTACCTCTCCAGTGTCGAGCACGGTCTCTTTCTCCTCGTAGCTCATACTGGGCATGAGGCCGAGGGGCATCCCCCTGGCCATGAGCCCCTCGCAGCTGCTACCACGCCGCACGTAGGGCTGGTCGTGACCGGCGTTGGCGTAGCTCAAGGTGCCGCTATCAGGGTCGAGGATGGCGTAGAAGCAGGTGACGAACATGTTAGGAGGGATGCGAGCGAGCAGCGTCTCGTTGACCTGCTCGAGCACCTCCCCAGGAGATGAGGACTCCGAGGCTCGAGCGGCGAGCTGCAACATTCCGCAGGTAGTCGACATCACGAGCGCTGCGGGAATGCCCTTGCCTGTGGCGTCGCCGGTGACCAGTCCTAAACGACCGTCTGCGAGGGGATGGAAATCGTAGAAGTCTCCTCCCACCTCTCGGGCAGGCCGATAGAGTGGGGAGATCTCCCAGCCCTCCAGTTTGGGCACCTCCTTGGGGAGTGAGGCCTCTTGGATGCTTCGGGCTACCCTAAGCTCTTGCTCAACCCGCTCGCGCTCGCGTACCTCCCGCGCAAGGTCCTCCCAGATCGGAACAATATTAAGCGTGGCCCACTCCTCGGTGATCTTGCCTCCGGTTACGCGGTGGATGAAGACTCCTTCCCGGGTTACCTCCCTCTCGGATTGAGATAAGCCGAACAGTTCGCCCCGAGGGAAGCCGCTCTGGGTGTACTTGGTGAGGACCGTCTCACCTTCGGCGATCTGCTCCTCGATGGTGAAGCTGGTTGTAGAGAAGGCATTTTGGATCTGCGCCACCGCCAACTTGTGGCCCTCGCGGGTCGGACTTTGTCCGGGAGGCGGGTTGCGGTCGACGAAGCCTTCGGCCAGCAGCTCGTCCATAACATCGAGGTTCCCTCTGGCCAGCTCCTCCAAAAAGCGGCTGACGACGGCCCTGTTATGTTCTGTCGACGACACGACGGCTTCCTCCTCGCCGACCAACATTCTACCTCTGGGTCGGCACCATCTATGATGCCACCCGACGGAGTCCGGCGCACTGACCACAGGTTCACTTCCCGGATTGCGGGAACGAAGCTATTCGCAAGGCCTCACGAGCGTGCCAATGACTACCTACTTGGGGTGAGAGACTACGTGTCCGGGCGTACAATGCCCGTGAGGATTAGTCATCACGACTACGGCAGACAGAGGGAGGGCCTATGACCGACGCCAACGCGGAGTTCACGACCGAGGAGCTCTTGTCCGGAGCCAGGGGCAACGCCACGGCCTTTGTCCTCGCCACGATCGCCTACTTGAGGGAGCGTGGGCTGGAAGTAGAAGACTTCGTAGCGTTCTTCGGACGCCAGTTCGCGCCAGGCTGGGACGAGTTGCGCACCGAGCCGGTCGCGGCCGTCGCGCAGACCGTCGCCAGGAACGCGCTTTCGGTAGGCTGCACGTTGGGTTCGATCTCGGGAGAAGAAACCCACGCCGAGATAATCGTCACGGGATGGCCGGACGCCGAAGAGCTCTCCAGCGTTCTCGGCCTAGAGCCGAACGCCGGAGACGCCATGTGGGACAGCTTCTACCCCATCATGGAGCGACTCGGCATCCGCTACGCCTGGCATCGTGAGGACGCGACAGTCAGACTGATCTACGAGCGCGAGACCACATAGCAGAGGGGATTGTCGTATCCTACAGCACTCTCCGAATAGGCAACGGTTCAGGGACCGGAGCTGTGGCTCCGGTCCCTGAAATTTGCTCGAACCGTAGTCGCTAAGGAGTCACTCTGTTCGGCAGACGGTCGCACAGGGCTGCGAGGCTGCTGTAGGGACCGTACGGCCTGGGTGAAGAGGTAATGAACGCCTCGCGCACGGTCTCGCAGATCCTCCTCGGCGCCACAGGGTCGTCGAAGGCGGAGGGGAAAGGCACGGAACGGTTGAGCAGGTTGAGGTAGGAGACGTGGCGTGCCTCGACCGTGGCTATCGTGGCCCCCGCCGTCAGAAGCGCCGCCCGCTCCAGGTGGACGATCGCGCCGTCGTAGGCCTTGACACCCGTGTTCTCGAGTAACTTCGCCGTACGTACCGCGCTCCCGACACCCTTTATGCCGAAGTCGTAGTTGCTGGCGGGCACAGGCTGGCCGCCGAGGCTCTTGATCACGTCGACGAGTGTCTGGACGTGGGTGTTTTCGTGACGGCTGATGCGCTGGAAGTTCTCGTAGGCGCGATTGCGCAGGTAGGAACCCAGGCCGTCGAAGATGCTCGCGTTCTCGAACTCCCTCTCGCCAAACTTGTCGAGCACGCGCCTGTAGAAGGCGGCCTCGAGCCTCTCCAGCGTGAGCGCGTAATTGAGGATGTCGATGTCGCTGGTCGGGTCTGGCGGGTTGTGGGCCGATGCCACGCCGGGTACAGCCATCAGGGCACCACCGGCGAGCGCCGCCGCCGAACCGGCCAGGAACTTCCGCCGGGAAGTCAGTGATCTACTGTACTCTTCGTTGAGGTATGTACCCTCACTCATGGACTCACTCTCCTTTGCTCGACAAGCCATGGTCCTTATCGCCACTTCATCAACATTCGTTCGATCTATCCTTTAGTTGCCTCCCCCTAACTTCGCGCGCCGACGAGCCACCACCTATCCCAGGCAAGCGAATAGCTTCTTGGTAGCTGGTTGCGCCCCTGGCCCATCCGTCCCCGGGCACCCGAGTTTTCGGGACGGATACAGGACCTCTTGTCCGTAGACCGGGTTCGCTCCCGATCCACCAAGGTCTACGAAAGTGGAAGTTCTACCGGATCACAGTGCTGAGAGCACTGAAAGCAGCTTGCAAAAGGTGAACCTCTTGCAAACTACGCTGTCAGCTTTCAGCACTCGTTCTCGGGCTGAAACCTGAAGCCTTGCTTACTTTCTGTCGTCCTTTGCTATCTCTTCGAAGAGTGCATCGTAGATCTCGTCGCGACCGACCTTCCGCAACGGCTGGCCCTTGGAGAAGATCACACCGTCGTCCTTGCCCCCGGCTACGCCGTAATCCGCATCACGGGCCTCGCCTGGCCCGTTGACCACGCAGCCCATGACCGCGACGGTGAAATGGTCCTCATAATGCTTGAGTCCCTCTTCGACCTTCGCCGCCATCCCGATCACGTCGAAGCCGAGCGTGCGGGCGCAGCTGGGACAGGCTATGACGTTGGGCCCACGGTGCCTGAGGTCGAGGGCCGAGAGGATCTGGTAGGCCACCGGTATCTCCTCGACAGGGTCCTCGGCGAGCGAGATGCGTATGGTATCCCCGATCCCGTAGGGCAAGAGCTGCCCGAGGGCGGCCGCGCTCTTTATGGCACCGGGAAGCTTGGTCCCCGCCTCGGTGACACCGAGGTGGAGCGGCGCGTCGGAGTGCTCGCGGAACTTCTTGTTGGCCTCGACCATCTCGGGAACGTGGCTGGCCTTCAGCGAGACCTTGAAATCGAAGAAGTCCATCTCCTCGGCGATCTCGACCTTGTGCAACGCGCTCGCCACGAGCGCCTCGGCCTTCGGAAGATCCCAGAACCGCTTCTCCACGGACCCGGAGTTGACTCCGATGCGCATGGCTGTGTCCGTCTGTTGACACTTCTCGATCACCTGCCGAAAGCGGTCGTCGCTCCCCACGTTGCCAGGGTTGATGCGGACGCAAGCGGCGCCAGCATCGGCGGCCCCGAGCGCCATCCTGTAATCGAAGTGGATGTCGGCGATCAGCGGCACCGGCGAGCGCCAGACGACCTCTCGGAAACCTTTCAGTGCCTTGGAGCCGTTAACGGACACCCGTACGAGGTCGGCGCCAGCGGCATTGAGGTCATAGACCTGTTGCACCGTAGACTCGACGTCGTAGGTCATGGTATTGGTCATCGACTGCACGGCGACCTGGGCGCCGCCGCCGATGGGCACGTCGCCGACCTTTATCTGCCGGCTCGTGACCGGCCGTTCGCGCAGTGCTGCCTCTGTCATCTCACTCCCATACGTTCACTACGTCCCTATCTTAATCCGGGATGAAAGGCTGTCCAGTGAAGATTTTACTCAGGTCAGCGTAGGTCGCGAAGAGGAACAGGGCGAGGACCAAAACGAGACCGAAAGCAGCGATCTTGCCCATCGTCTGTTCGCTGACCGGCCTGCCCAAAACCTTCTCCGCGGCGATGAAGAACAGATGTCCGCCGTCGAGCGGTAGGATGGGGAGCAGGTTGAACAATGCCAGGTTGAGGCTGATCAAGGCGAGTAGCGGCAGGAAGAACCCCTGGTTGACGGCGGTGCTCCCGACCGAGGCTATGCCCACGGGACCCGTCACGTTCTTGTACAAATCCTTCTCGCCGGTCACGAGCTGCCCAACGAAAGCACCGAGCTTGACCGTGATCTCTCCGCATCGCTGCACGGCCAACCCGACGGATTTCAGGGGCCCGTAGGTGGTGGTCTCCACCTCAGGTCTGACACCGACCAGCGCCCGATCTTTATCCTCGGGATCCGCCCCCAACTCTCCTTCGAAGGTCTTCCGTGAACCATCACGCAACACGGTCACGCTGACTCTCTCACCCGGCTCCCGGCCCGACATCTGGCGTTCGAAACCGTTCCAGCCCTTTATCCTCTCGCCATCGAGTCCGACGATCCTGTCTCCGGCCCTGATCCCAACCTGCTGCGCCATCGATCCCGGTTCGACTGCGTTTACGACCGGCTTTACGTCCGTGATAACGCCCTGGAACATGTAAACGCCGGCGAGAATGACCACGGCCGCAAGCATGTTGGCCACAGGGCCTGCGAGGATGATGAGGGCCCGGCGCCACGCCGGTTTGGCGTAGTAGGTGTCAGGCCCCTCCGCACCGTCTCCCATCCCCGCCATCTTGGCGAAACCACCCAGAAGTATTATGCGGAGAGAATAGACAGTCTTGCCGATCCTCTTCTTTACGAGCGGCGGTCCGAAGCCTATACTGAACTCGGGAACCCTCACGCCCAGGGCTTTGGCCGTGAGCATATGCCCTAACTCGTGAATGACGATGAGTAAGATCAGGCCTAGCAGCGCGACGATTACGGTCATCGTGAGGCTCCGACCAGGCGCCTCGCGGCCTCATCACGCGCCCACTCGTCCACGGCTACTATGGCTTCCATGCTCTGCATTATCCCGAAGTCAGGGACCACCTCGAGGACCTCCTCGATCACATCGGCTATACGCAAGAATCTTATCCTGCCGTCAAGGAAAGCCCCTACTGCGACTTCGTTGGCGGCGTTGAGCGCGACGGGATAGGCACCACCGGCACGTCCTGCCTCTACGGCGAGCGGAAGGCACCTGAACACGTCGTTGCGCGGCTCCTCGAAACTCCAACGGACGCCGTCGAAAGAAACCGGCTCGGCCCCCACGTCGACCCTCTCGGGATAGATGAGACCGAATGCTATGGGCACCCTCATGTCGGGCAGCGCGGCGTGCAATACAAGCGAGCCATCCTCGAAGAACGCACCCCCGTGAACTACAGACTGGCGGTGCACGACGACCCGCACGTCGTCGAAAGGAACTCCGAAGAGGTGATGCGCCTCCAAAACCTCCAGCCCCTTGTTCATCATTGTGGCCGAGTCTATGGTGATCTTCGGCCCCATCCGCCAGGTGGGGTGCTTGAGCGCATCTCCCGGCCCGGCCTCGAGGAGCCTCGCCTTCTCCAGCCCGAAAAAAGGTCCCCCCGAGGCCGTCAACAGGATCCCCCTCACCTCCTCTTTCTTCCTACCCTCCAGACACTGGAAGATCGCCGAGTGCTCAGAGTCCACCGGTATTATGCGGTTATTTGTGGCTAGATCCATCACCCACTCGCCCCCGGCGACGAGCGACTCTTTGTTGGCGAGGGCGACGCGGTTGCCCGTTTGCAGGGCGGCGACGGTGGCCGCGAGGCCGGCGAAGCCGACTATACCGTTGAGGACTATGTCTGATGGCTCGGCGGCCAGACGTGCGGCGGCGCCTGATCCGGAGAGGATTCTGGCCTCGATACCTTCGAGGGGTCCGGTCTCCGTCGATTCCAGGGCCACGTACTCAGGGCCGAAGGCGGTCGCCTGGGCGGCGGGCGTCCTGGCGTCGCTACCGGCGGAGAGGCCGACGAGTTCGAAGCGGTCGGGGTATCTGCGGACCACGTCGAGCGCCTGCCGGCCTATACTGCCGGTCGAGCCGAGGATCGTGAGACGGCGTCGTGTCGAATCGAAGCTCATACGAGTAGGGAGATATAGTATACCGCCGGTGCCGTAAACAGCAGGCTATCGACCCTGTCGAGGACGCCGCCGTGGCCGGGGAGGAAGTTACCGAGATCCTTGACGTCGAGGATACGTTTGAGGGCCGATTCGAAGAGATCCCCGCACTGGCTCGATACGGAGACACCGGCGCCGATGATCAAAGCTTTGGCGGGAGTAAAGTCCAGTAGCTGGTAAGAGAGCGGGGCGATGATGAGTACGGTGAGTATGAGGCCGCCCACGCCACCCTCCACCGTCTTGTTCGGGCTGAGGCTGGGGATCAACAGGTTGCGGCCGAAAAAACGCCCGGCGAAATACGCGCCCGCGTCGGAGATCCAGGGCCCCACCACGGCGATGAGGATGAGGACGACCCCCTCGCGGGAGCGGGGAAAGAGCCCGAGGTGCGCCAGGGGGACACCGACCCAGAGCGACATGAGGAGGAGGGCTAGCACCGCGCGCAGGGTTCTGGTTTCGGGCTTACCGGCAAGCCAGAGGAGCGCCCAGGGGAGTCCTGCCACGGCGCCCGCGAGCAGGCCGGTCTGATGGTAAGGAATGGAGAGGAGTAGCGGGAGGGCGCCGGCGCCGAGAGCCGCGGCCAGAGGCAGGGGCTCCAGGGCCCTGGAGAGCTCGTAGGCCGCCCCCGCAATAACGATGAGCAGTACCGCGAGCACGGCCCACTTCCCGATGGCTATGCTGGCCAGCGCGATCGGCGCGAGCACCAGGGCGGTCGCTGCCCTCCACCTCAGCACGGGAGTCCTAGACGCCGCCCCGGCGCCTCGAGCGCGACCCGAAGGACTCGAGGGCACGCAAGAACTCCTCCGGGGAGAAGTCTGGCCACAGCGTGTCCGTGACGTAGAACTCGGCGTAGGCTATCTGCCAGAGCAGGAAGTTCGAGACACGTAGCTCGCCGCTGGTCCTTATTACCAGGTCGACCTCGGGTACGTCCGGGGCGTAGAGGTACCTGGAGAAGGTCACCTCGTTGACATCCTCAGGAGAGAGACCATCGGCGAGGATCCGGCGGGTTGCGTCCACGATCTCCGCCCGGCCCCCGTAGTCGAGCGCGATGTAGACGTCGAGCCTCTCATTGCCAGAGGTGAGATCCTCGGCCTCCTCCATAGCTTCGAGCACCGAGGCTGGCAGGTGCTCCCTTCTGCCCAGGAAACGGAGCCTGGCCCCGCGCTCGTTCAACTCCGGAACCTTCTCACGGGCCGTGTCCAGGAAGAGCTTCATGAGGGTCTTTACCTCCCTCTCCGGGCGTCCCCAGTTCTCGGTCGAGAAAGCATAGAGGGTTAGCGTCTTCACCCCGGCCCGGCCCGCCGTCTCCAGCAGGGGCGTGAGCACCGAGACACCGGCCCTGTGACCGGCGGCCCTGGGAAGCCAGCGCTTCTTGGCCCAGCGCCCGTTGCCGTCCATGATGATGGCGACGTGGCGCGGGGTCCGCTCTGGGTCGAGGACACGCTGCTCGGGTGGATCGGTAGAGAGTCGTTTCTCGACGGGTTCCAGCAGTTAGACCTCCGAGAGCTCGGCTTCCTTGTCGGCAAGGGCAGCCTCGACCCTCTTGACGTAGCCGTCGGTGAGCTTCTGCAGCTCATCCTCGGCCCTGTGTTCGTCGTCCTGGGAGATCTCACCTTCCTTGCGCAATTCGTGCACGTCCCTCATCTCGTCGCGGCGCACGTTTCGGACAGAGACCCTCCCCTCCTCGGCCATGCCCCGCGCCAACCTGATGAGGTCCCTGCGGCGCTCCTCCGTGAGTTCCGGTATCGGTAGCCTGAGTATCTTGCCGTCATTCTGCGGGTTGAGCCCGATATCAGCGTCCCTGATGGCGCGTTCTATGTCCTTGAGGGAGTTGGGGTCGAAGGGGGTAACGGTGAGAAGTCTCGCCTCGGGCGCACCGATATTGGCGACGCTCCTCAAGGCCATCTTCGTGCCGTAGACCTCGACCTCGATCCTATCGAGAAGCGACGGGTTCGCCCTGCCGGTGCGAATCGTCGCGAAATTGCTCCTTACCGACTCGACGGCCCCCTTCATCCTTCTTTCGGCCGCTGTGAGATCAATAACTTCAGACATCCTCTCCTCCTCCGCTCGCGGCGCCCCACACCAGCGATCCCACCCGTTCTCCTCGTAAAATACGGCGCAGGTTGCCTGCCCTGAGTATATCGAAAACCACTATGGGCAGGTTCTCACCGCTGCACAGCGTGGCCGCCGTATGATCCATGACGGAAAGGTTGTTGGAGAGCAGGTCCATGTAGTTGAGTCGCGACAGGTGGGTGGCGTCCGGATACTGCCTCGGGTCCTTGTCGTAGACGCCATCTACCCTGTTCTTGGCCATCAGCAGTGCGTCGGCGTTTATCTCCAGCGCCCTGAGCGCCGCCCCCGTGTCGGTGGTGAAGAAGGGGTTACCTGTCCCGGATGCGAAGATGACGACGCGGCCCTTCTCCAGGTGCCTTATAGCGCGCCTGCGGATGTAGGGTTCGGCGACCTCCTGGATCTCGATAGCTGATTGGACCCTGGTGGGTACGCCACGGCTTTCGAGGGCAGCCTGCAAGGCCATCGCGTTGATGACGGTGCCGAGCATCGCCATGTAGTCGGCCGTCGCCCCCTCGATGCCTAGCTCGTCGGCGACCTCAGAACCCCGGAAGATGTTACCGCCGCCGACCACGACGGCGAGCTCTGCCCCTGACTCCACAGCCTCGTGGACGCCCTTCGCCGTCGAGTCGAGGCTGGAAGGGTCGATACCGTAGCCACCGTCTCCGGCGAGGCTCTCCCCCGAGAGCTTGAGTACGACGCGCTTTACGGGGCCGAGCTCAGAGAGCCCTGCCTCCTCGGTCTCGACTTTGGCGGGGTCTTCCAAGGTTCCCTTTAGAGCTCGTAGTGGACGAACCGCCGGATCACGACGTTCTCGCCGACTCTCTGGATCGTCTCCTGCAGGAGATCCCCGACCGTCTTGTCCGTCTCCTTGACGTAGGGCTGCGTGAGGAGGGCCTGCTCGGAGACCCACTTCCTCATCCTGCCCTCGACGATCTGCTGCGAGATGTTCTCGGGCTTGCCCATCTCGGCTACCTGTTTCTCGACTACCTGTCGCTCCTCCTCGAGCGCCCCGGCAGGAATGTCCTCACTCGAGACACACATCGGTCGCATCGAAGCCACGTGCAGGGCCACGTTGCGGGCGAACGTCTTGAACTCGGGCGTGCGGGCCACGAAATCCGTCTCGCAATTGACCTCGACGAGCACGCCTACCCGCCCGTTGAAGTGTACGTAGGCTTCGATGAGCCCCTCGGTCGCGGCCCGCCCGCTCTTCTTGGCGGCCAGGGCCTGGCCCTTCTCCCTGAGAACCCTCCTCGCGCCCTCGACATCCCCGTCGGACTCCTCGAGCGCCCGTTTCACGTCCATCATCCCAGCGGCAGTCTCCTCCCGGAGCTGCTTGATCTTCTCTATAGTACTAGCCAAAGTTCTTACTTCTCCTCAGTCTCTTCGTTCTCCTCGACCTGAGCCCCATCTTCGACTCGCCCGGACTCGTCTGCGGCTTCGGTCTCTTCTGTCTCCGGCTCCTCCGCCTCAGGATCCGCGGAGGCTTCCGGTTCGACGACCTCGGGGTCGACAGCCTCCACCTCGACATCCTCCGCTTCGACGGCCTCCGTTTCGACGCTATCCGTTTTGACGGTATCTGTTTCCACGGTCTCCACTTCGACGGCTTCGGGTTCGACGGCCTCCGTTTCCACGGCCTCCGTCTCCACGACTTCCGCTGCCTCCGGCTCAGCTTCTGGTTCCGTCGCGACATCGGACTCGACCACGACCTCGGTCTCCTCCACGGCCTCCGCTTCGGGTTCCGGTGTAGCTTCCGGCTCGTTCGCGGGTGGCGGAGTGGTGACTTCGCTCGCGAGTTCCGCAGCGCCGTCGGCCGTTCCTGTCTGCTGGACCTCGGCTTCCACCTGAGAATCTTCGATCACCGGCGGCACGGGGCGTTCCTCGACCTGCACTTCCTCGCCCCTACCGGCGATTATCGCATCGGCGACGAGCCTGGAGATCAGGCTGATCGAACGTATCGCGTCGTCGTTGCCGGGGATCACGTAGTCGATGACGTCAGGGTCGCAGTTAGTGTCGGTGAGGGCGAGTACGGGAATCTTGAGCCTGTTCGCCTCTTTGACGAGGAGCTCCTCGCGCTTCGGGTCTACCACGAAGACGGCGCCGGGGAGGTGCTCCATCTCGGTTATGCCGGCGAAGTTGCGCCTGAGCTTCTGGTACTCCCTGTTGAGGGCGAACCAGTCCTTGCCGGTTCTCTCCTCCTCGGGCGTCTCGTCGACCCTCACAGCCAGGTCCTTGAAGTACTGGATGCGCGGCAGGATCGTCTGGAAATTGGTGAGCATGCCGCCTATGTAGCGCTCCGCGACAAAGGGCTGCCCGCTCCTGATGGCCTCCTCGGCCAGCGGTATCTGAGCCTGCTTCTTCGTCCCCACGAAGAGGACCTCTCGGTTCGCCTCGGCGACGCCGCGGACGAAACCAAGGGCCTGCTCCAGAAGCGTCAGCGTCTGATCCAGGTCGATTATGTGGACGCCGGTCCGCTGGGCGAAGATGTAGCGCTTCATCTTGGGGTTCCACCGCTTGGCCTGGTGCCCGAAATGGACGCCGGCTTCGAGCAGTTCTCGGATTCCTACGCGCTCGGTTGTGCTCTGCAAGATCTCTACCTCTCTTTAAGGTGGTTGGTATCCTCCGCCCGCGCCTCGCAATCCGCCCTGCATCTCCCGGCGGACCACCACCCGGGCCCGGAGGGCCCTACGGCGGGCGTGCGTAGTTGCGGACGAAGGCTACATGCAACGCCCCGTCCGACCCCGCAGATGTTAGCACAAGGGGGTGGATGCTTCTAGTACAGCGGTATGCAAGGATCCCCTCAGGTTCTTTCGGAGAAACTGATCTCCTCGGCGAGGCTTTGCCTTAGCCGGACGAGCGCGCTGTGGAGGATCTGCGAGATCCGGCCTTCGGTAAGCTGCAGGGCCCTTCCGATCTCCTTGAGGGTAAGGCCTTCGTAGTAGTAGAAGGTGGTGACCACCCGCTCTTGCTCGCCGAGGTCCTCTATAGCCCGAACCAACCGCGCGCGGACCTCGGCAACCTCTGCGGCCGACGCGGGGTCGGTAGCGGCATTGTCACCAACAAGATCGTGAAGCCAGGCGCCGGGGCTGCCCTGATACTCCAGGCGAGCCTCGAGCGACCTCACCTGCGCCCGCGCGTATTGCTCGAGGAATGCCCTGTGTTCTGCGACGCTGACACCGAGTCGCCCGACCAGCTCCGACTCGGTGGGCGCGCGGCCCAGCTTCTGGAAGAGCTCGTCCCTCATGCGCTCGGTCTGGTGCGCCCTCATACGGGTGCGGCGGGAGAGTGGATCCACCTTCCTCAGTTCGTCCAGGATGGACCATCTGATCTTGGAGATCGCGTAAGACTCGAATTTGGTGCGGCGCTCCGGATCGTAGGTCTCGACCGCGTTCAAGAGCCCGAACAACCCGGAAGCGACGACGTCTTCCTGATCTAGCGGTCCGGCCATGCGTCCCGAGGTTCTGCCGGCTACGTACTTTACGAGCGGAGAGTAGTTGACGACGAGCCTGTCCCTGAGTCCCCTCGCCTCGCGTTCGGCCATCCGGCGCTCGTCACCCGACATTTCTCTTTCCTCCAGGCGCCTGCGGACCCGGAAATAGTGCGACCAGAGCGAGCGGATCGTACGCTGCGTCAAAGGACAGCCTTCCTGACGTACGCCCCTACGGCATCACGGCTCACAAACCCCTTCAGCTCGAGCAACGCCAGCGCGGTCAGTACTTCAGGCATCGCTACCCCGCTGTGCTTGGCGACGATATCTACTCCCACCGGTTCGAAGCCGACCCCGCGCAGCACGGCGGCCTCCGTACCAGGCAGGCCGGAAGGCAAAGGCCGAGCATCGGCGGAACCCGCTCCCAGTGCGGGGAGGATACTCTCTCGCGCAACGGCGTCGACGAACTCTTCTATGTCCCAGAGGACGCCTGCGCCGTCGGCGAGCAACCCGTTCGAGCCCCGGCACTCGCGCACGCCAGGAGGGCCAGGCACGGCCCAGACATCACGTCCGGCATCGAGGGCGTGGCGGGCAGTTATGAGCGCCCCGCTATGCTCGGGCGCCTCGACGACCACGACCGTCCCAGCGAGTCCGGCTATGATGCGGTTTCTGGCGGGGAAGCGCCACGCCAGCGGCGCCTCGCCGAGGTAGTACTCGGAGACGAGAGCCCCGTGACGCCTGACCGACTCGAAGAGGGCCCTGTTGCTCCTTGGGTAGACTACCGTGTATCCGTCGGGGCACAAACAGCTTCCCGCAGCACGCCTCTTACGTCGAGGTCGCCGTCCGGGGAGACGTACACCTGCAGCCTAAGCATCCGGTAAACCTGGTGGCGCTCTTCGCCGGTCAGCTCGTCCAGCGCCTCGGGCACCATGCTTGCGTAGTCGTTTAGCAGGGTCTCCTTGTCTCGCTCCAGGTCCTCCAGGCGTAACTTCCGCAGGTTCAGGTCCTCTAGCTCGCGCTCGGCGGTGACACGTTCCGCCGCCAGCTCCCGCAGCTTCGCGCCTAGCTCATCAAAGGTGATGTGGCCCTCCGCCGCCATGTCCTGGTAGCGGGAGCGCTTCGCGTCGAGTGCCGATAGTCGCCCGAGCCAGCTCATCGCCTCCGCTTCCGGGTCTCCGCGCATACCGGCGCGCTCGGCCTCTATCATCTCGTCGAGGCCCACGCGCAGCCGCTCCGGGTCCCTCAGTAGCCCCGAGATGAGGTCCCAGACCCGCCCCTCCAGGTCTAGGGCGCGGAGGTTCTTGCGGTTCGTGCACTCGGCGTCGCCGTGGTGGTGGTGATTGCGGCAGTAGTAGTAGTGGTGGTAAAAGGTCCCGGCGTGCGCCTTTATGCTCCGCGTCGCCGTTCTGTGCTCGCAGAGGACGCACCGAAGGATGCCGCCGGAGAGCTCCCAGAAGCGCCGCCCTGCGTTCGACGGGCGGCGGTTGTCCTCGACGGCTGCCCGCGCCGCGTCCGCCACCTCGCGCGGTATGCCTGAGTAGGGGACCGGGACGGCCACCCACTCCTCTTTGGGCTTCTCTGTGAAGCGCACCTCGGTCCGGTAGCGGCGACCGTTCTCCGTGGGCTCCGATACCTGCCGGCTGCGCGTACGTAGCCGGTTGTACCACCAGATGCCATACTGTTGCTCGGGGTCCAGGCGCGCCGCCACCTCGGGCGATACCAGCTCCTTTATCTCCTCGTAGGTGTGGGGCCTATAAACGTCGTCCAGTACGGCGATCCGGAAGAACGCCCTATCCCAGCGCTTACCGCCCCCGGGCGTGGGGATGCGCTCGCGGTCGAAGGCCCTGTGGACGGCGTTCAGGCTCTGCCCCCCTGCCACCATGCGGAAGATGCGCCGAACGTTAACCATCTTCTCCTCGTCCACCAACAGGCCGTCACGGGTAGCGTTGAGCTTGAAGCCGTACTTGACGCGGTGGCCGGCCATGACCTTGCCCTCGCGAGCCTTCTGGAGCTTGCCTCGCCTGGAGCGCTCGGCTATCTTCGCTCGTTCATATTTCGAAAGTTGGTCGAGCACGCCATCCGTGAGCTCACCTTCAGGAGTGTCGTCTCCCCTATCGTTGAGGGCGCGGATCTTAGTACCGTGCTCCTCGAACTCCTTGCGGAGCAGGTAGTGGTAGGCCGGTTCGCGGGCGATACGGTCCCTATCCTGCGCCAGCACCACAGAGACGCCGCCGGCAGCCACGAGATCTCTTACACGGTCCATGCCGGGGCGCTCCAAGCTTGCGCCGCTCTGTCCGGGGTCTACTACCTCCTCTAAGACCTCGTAGCCTTCTCGGGCGGCGTACTCC
>Ga0126313_10000500_pt1 | contig 18713 bp, 22 predicted proteins | sample Plot105A_FD_89954 | JGI IMG/M metagenome (GOLD analysis project Ga0126313, IMG submission 89954) | Serpentine soil microbial communities from UC McLaughlin Reserve, CA, USA - Plot105A | ecosystem: Environmental > Terrestrial > Soil > Grasslands | place: USA: UC McLaughlin Reserve, Lake County...
CGCGATCGCGTCGAGCGACGCCGTGCTCGAGGCAGAGCGGAAGCTGGCCGCTGACCGACCGGAGCTCCTCGTGCTCCGCGTCGACCGGACCGACCCCTCGAAGAACGTCGTCCGCGGGTTCCGCGCTTTCGAGCTCCTGCTCGGGGACCACCCCGAGCTGCACGGCCGCGTCGCCATGCGCGCGCAGCTGGACCCGTCGCGGCAGGACATCCCCGAATACGCCGAATACCTCGCCGCGGTCGAGCGCGCGGCGCGCGCCGTGAACGACCGGTTCGAGCGGCCCGGCTGGACGCCGGTCCAGCTCCGCGTGTCGGACGACTTCGCAGGCTCGGTCGCCGCGTACAAGCAGTTCGACGTCCTGCTCGTGAACGCCGTCTTCGACGGCCTGAACCTCGTCGCGAAGGAGGCACCGCTCGTCAACGAGCGCGACGGTGTCCTCATCCTCTCGGAGAACGCGGGCGCCCACGAGGAGCTCGGCGAGTGGGCGCTGACGGTGAACCCGTTCGACGTCGCAGGACAGGCGCGCGCGCTCCACGAGGCGCTGACGATGGCCGAGGACGAGCGGCGACGGCGGCTCGAGGGGATCCGGCGCCGCGTCCGCGAGCACGACATCGAGGCGTGGAGCCGGGCGCAGCTCGCGGCCATGGACGAGGCGCGAAGCCGGGCCGGAAGTACACTCGAAGCGCCGTGAGCGCTCCCGAGCCCGCGCTGAGCCACGTCGACGAGAGCGGCGGCGTCCGCATGGTGGACGTGGGCGGAAAGCCGGTCTTGCGCCGGCGCGCCGTTGCGACGGCGCGAGTACGGATGGGCCCCGAGACGGCCGCGCGGCTCGGCTCGCTCCCGAAAGGCGACGCGCTCACGACCGCGCAGGTTGCGGGGATCATGGCGGCGAAGCGAACGGCAGATCTGATCCCGCTCTGCCATCCCCTTCCGCTCTCGCGGGTCGACGTGTCGGTAGTCGTCGAAGGGGCCGGCGTGCGAATCGAGTCCGTCGTCGAGACGACCGCGCAGACGGGCGTCGAGATGGAGGCGCTCACGGCCGCGGCTGTTGCGGCGCTGACCGTCTACGACATGGCCAAGGCGGTCGACAAGGAGATGGCCGTCGAGGAGCTCGTCCTCGTCGAGAAGACGAAGGAGCCGGCGTGAGGGCCGGGCTGCTGACCGTCTCGGATCGCGTCGCCGCTGGGATCGCCGAGGACGGGAGCGGCGAGCTGCTCGAGTCGCTCCTCGCGGCCGACGGCTATGACGTGGAGCGCCGCGTCGTCCCGGACGAGCCCGACGAGATCGGGGCCGCGCTCCGGGAGCTCGCCCAGCATGCGGATGTCGTCTTGACCACCGGCGGCACGGGCGTCGCACCGCGCGACGTGACGCCCGAGGTGACGCGCGAGCTTCTCGATCGCGAGGTGCCCGGGATCGCGGAGGCGATCAGGGCAGATTCCATGCAGAAGACCCCGCACGGCCTCCTGTCGCGCGGCCGCGCCGGGACGATCGGCCGCGTCCTCGTCGTGAACCTGCCGGGGTCGCCCGGCGGCTGTCGCGACGGCTACGAGGTTCTCCGTCCGGCGCTCGCCCATGCGCTTCGCCTGTTGACCGAGCAGGCGACGGAGCACGCCCAGACGTGAGAGTCGCCGTTCTCTGCGACGTCCACGGATGCCTCGTCCCCCTCGAGGCCGTGCTGTACGAGGTGGAGCGCGAGTCGGCGGACACGATCGTGCTCGGGGGCGACTCGGTCGCCGGGCCCCGGCCGGCCGAGACGCTCGCGCGCCTGCGGGAGCTGGGCGACCGTGCGCTCTGGCTGCGCGGGAACGCCGACCGCGAGCCGGCCGAGTGGGTGTCGGGGCAACTCTCGGCGGCCGACCTCGAGTTCCTCGCGACCCTCCCAGACGTCCAGCGCCTCGACGTGGACGGGCTCGGGCCGACGCTCTTCTGCCACGGCTCGCCGCGCTCGGACGAGGAGATCCTCACGGCCGTCACGCCGACCGAGCGCCTGCGGGAAATCCTCGCGGACGTTCGCGAGCGCGTCGTCGTCTGCGGGCACACGCACCACCAGTTCGACCGCGACGTCGATCGGTGGCGCGTGCTGAACGCCGGAAGTGTCGGTATGGCGTACGAGGGGCGGCCCGGCGCGCATTGGGCGCTGCTTGGCCCAAATGTCGACCTTCGCCGGACCGAGTACGACGTGGAGCGCGCCGAGCGCGACTGGCTCGCGAGCGGCTATCCCGATGCGGACGAGGTTGCCGAGACGCTCTTCCGGTCGACGCCGTCTGCGGACGAGGTCGCCGAGCACTTCGAGCGCCTGGCGGCGGAGGCGACGTGATCCACGCCCGGGCCCTCGAACGGCGCTTCGGGGACAAGCGTGTGCTGCGGGGTCTCGATCTCGACCTCGGCGACCGCGAGACGCTTCTGGTCACCGGGCCGAACGGCTCGGGGAAGTCGACGCTCCTGGGCCTTTTCGCCGGCCTCCTCGCTCCGACCGGCGGGACGCTCGAGGTCGCCGTCGAGCGAGGTGCGATCGGGTACCTGGCGCACGAGCCGCTCGTCTACTGCGAGCTGACGGCGCTCGAGAACCTCGACCTTTACGGACGCCTGTACCGCGTGCCGGAGCGGCGCGAGCGGATCGGCATGCTGCTCGAGCGCTTCGATCTCTGGGGCGCACGACACGAACGGGTCTCGGCGTTCTCGCGCGGGATGACGCAGCGCCTTGCGCTGTGCCGGACCCTCCTCCACGAGCCGCGCCTCGTCCTCTTGGACGAGCCGTACTCGGGCCTCGACGCCGCCGGCGCGACGCTCCTCGACGGCGAAGTGGCGGCGCTTTCCGCCTCCCGCGCGGTCGTCGTCTCGACCCACGACCCCGAGCGCATTGACGGCCTCGACGCGCGCCGGCTGGAGCTTGCGGCTTGACCTACGCCTCCGACGTCGTCGCGCTCGCGCGGAAAGACCTCCTCCTCGAGCTTCGCTCGCGCGACACCGTCCCGGCGATGCTCCTCTTCGTCGTCGCCGCGCTCGTCGTTTTCCGGTTCGCGCTTCCGAGCGACGCATCCGATCTCGCCGCGCAAGGGCTCCTCTGGATCGCGCTTATCTTCACGGCGCTTCTCGGTCTGACCCGCGCGTTCGCGGCCGAGCGCGAGCAGCGGCTGATCGACGGCCTCGTGCTCGCTCCGTGCGACCGGAGCGCGATCTGGCTCGCGAAAGGGTTGAGCGTGCTCGCCTTCCTCGCCCTCGCAGAGGCGATCGCCGTTCCCGCGTACGCGCTCTTCTTCGCACCGGTCGACGGCGCGCTCATCGCCGCGGTCGTCCTCGCCGACCTCGGGATCGCGGCCGTCGGGACGCTCCTCTCCGCGATGGCCGCGGCGAGCCGGGCGCGCGAGCTCCTGCTACCGCTCCTCTTCCTCCCGCTCGTGATCCCGATCGTCGTCGGCGGGGTCGGGGCGTCGGTCACCGAGGACCCTGGCCGCTATCTCGCGTTCCTGGCGCTCTACGACGGGATCTTCGCGCTCCTCGCCTGGGCGACGTTCGAGTACGTGGTCACGGAGTGACGCGACGAGCACGCGCGGCTCCGCCGCGCTCCATACGAATCGCGCGAAGAGCGGCGCGATTCGCCCGCCGGCTGCACCGGCTCCAACACCCGCAAATTTGCGATCCTTACTGCGTCACTCGTGACGTCTCTGCGTGAAAACCGGGGCGTCGTGCTCTCCGCAGGCGCGGCGATCCTCCTCCTCGTCGGCACGGCCCTCGCCTTCTGGTGGGTACCGAACGACGCCGACCAAGGGTTCAGCCAGCGCATCTTCTACATCCACGTCCCAGCCGCGCTGACCGCGTACGCGTGCTTCGGCTGGGGCGCATGGAAGGCGCTGCGGCTGCTCTCGACGCGCGTCGACCGCTACGACCTCGAGAGCTACACGGCGATCCACATGGGCGTCATCTTCGGGATCGTCACCCTCGCGACGGGGTCGATCTGGGCGAAGGTCTCCTGGAACGTCTGGTGGACGTGGAGCTCCCGCCAGCTCGTGCTCTTCCTCGTGTTGTTCCTTTTCTACTCGGCCTACTTCATGCTCCGCTACTCGACCGACCCCGGGCCGCGGCGCTCGCGGATGTCCGCCGTGTACGCGCTCTTCGGCGTCGTCCTCATCCCGGTGAGCTTCCTCGCGATCCGCCTTGCCGAGGACTTCATCCATCCCGTCGTTTTCAACCGTGACGGACCGCAGATGGACGGGAGCATGTTCCTGACCTTCTGCGTCGTCTTTGCCGGGACGCTCGCGCTCGCAGGCGCCCTCTACGTCAACGAGCTGACCGGCAAGCGCCTCGATCGAAACCTCCGCGAGCTCGAGGAGGCACTCGCATGACGTCGGCCGAGAAGTACGTGACCGCTGCATACGTCGTCGTCCTTGCGGTCGTCCTCCTCTATGTCGTCGTCTACGCGTTCAAGCTCCAGCGGTTGGACCGCGAGGTCGCGCGCCTTGCCGAGCTCGCGCGCGACCGCCACTCCGACACCGAGTCCGTGGAGCCCGAGCGCGAAGTCGCGGAGACGCGCTCGTGACCGAGGCCGCGCTCGTCCTGTTCTGGCCCGCGGTCGTCGGCTACGGCGAGGCGGCGCTCGCCTACGCCGGCGAGGCGTTCCGGCCGGGACGCACGCGGCGTCCCGCGATCTGGGGCGTCCGGATCGGATGGCTCGCGCAGACAGCGCTCCTCGTGGCGCAGGCCGCGAGCGCGGACGGCTTTCCGTGGGCGACCTGGGCCGGCTCGCTGAACCTCTTCGTCTGGATGTGCGTGGCGGCCTATCTCGTCTGGGGCTGCCGGAGCTCGTTCGCGCTCCTCGGCCTCGCCGTCATGCCGCTCGCGCTCGTCCTCTTCGTCCTCGCCTGGGCCGGTGGCGCCGGGACTGTCTCGCCGAGCGAGCTCGGGTCGGCGTTCCTCGTCCTCCACGTCGGAACCGTCCTGGCCGCGTTCGCAGGCTTCACGCTCGCGGCGGGCCTCGCGGGGCTCTACCTCTGGCAGGAGCGACGCCTGAAGCGGCGCGAGCCGGGGGTGCTCCGATTCCGAGTGCCGTCGCTCGTGTCGCTCGACCGCCTCACTGCTCGAACGATCGGGGTCGCGCTTCCGCTCCTGAGCATCGGGCTCGCCATCGGGCTCGCGCGGCTCGTCGCCGACGGGCGCGCACCCGACGCTGTCGTCGTCCTGGGGGTCGTCGCCTGGATCGTCTACGGCGGCTACCTGGCCGCACGGGTGGAACTCGGCTGGCGCGGCCGCCGAACGGCCTGGGTCGCGCTCGCCGGTTTCGCCCTCGTGCTCCTCCTCCGACTCGCGGTCACTCCGCTCGTGGTGCACGTCTGATGCACGTCGTCCTCGTCGGCACCTCGCACCGCCGCGCCCCGGTCGAGCTCCGTGAGCTCGTTGCGTTCGGCGCCAAACGCTCGGGCGAGATCGCGATGCGACTGGCAGCCGGCGGCGAAGCGGTCGCGCTCTCGACGTGCAACCGCACCGAGCTCTATCTTGCCGCCGAGGATCCGGATGACGCCCGGGAACGGGCGCTCGCGGAACTCGTCTCGCTCTCCGGCCTCTCGGCTAGCGAGCTCGAGCCGTCCCTGTACGTCATGGTGGACGAGGCGGCCGCTCTGCACCTCTTCCGGGTCGCTGCGGGGCTCGACTCGATGATCCGCGGCGAAGGGCAGATCCTCGGCCAGGTGCGCTCTGCATACGAGGCGGCGCAGGAGGCCGACGCGGCCGGGCCCACGCTTCACCGCCTCTTCCGCCACGCGCTCCGGACGGGCAAGCGTGTCCGCACGGAGACCTCGGTCGCCGAAAACCCGGCCTCGATTGCGCTCGCGGCGGTCGAGCTGGTCGAGCGGGTCTTCGGCGAGCTCGACGGGACGCGGATCCTCCTTCTCGGCGCCGGGAAGATGGGCGAACAGACGGCGATCGGCCTCATGGCCCGCGGCGCCCGCGACGTCATCGTGGCCAACCGTTCGCCCGAGCGCGCGGCGCGCCTCGCGAAGCGGTTCTCCGCCCGCCCGGTCGGCCTCGATCGTCTCGAGGAGGAGCTCGTGGCCGCCGACGTCGTCGTCGCGTCCACTAGCGCGGCCGGCTACGTCCTCACGCCGGAGCAGGTCGGGCGGGCGCTCCGCGGGCGGCAGGGCCGGCCGATCTTCTTCGTCGACATCGCGGTGCCGCGGGACATCGATCCCGAAGTGAACCGCCTCGACGGGTGCTACCTCTACGACGTGGACGACCTCGACCGAGTCGTCGAGCGCGGGAGCGACGACCGGGCTGTCGAGACCGCGCGCGCCGAGGCGATCGTTGCGGAGGAGGGCGATGCCTTCCGCGCCTGGCGCCTCTCGCGCGACGTCGTGCCCGCGATTGCGTCGCTCCGCGCACTCGCCGAGACGATCCGGCGCGACGAGCTCGCGCGCGCCGAGGCGCGCCTCGGCAACCTCTCGGAGAGCGAGCGGCGGGCGGTCGAGTCGATGACGACCCGGATCGTCGAGAAGCTCCTCCACCTGCCCACGGTGCGGCTCAAGGAGGCGGCCGCAGCGGCGAACGGAACAGCCGACGGGGTCCTCTATGCTGACGCGGTGCGGCACCTGTTCGGACTCCGGGAGGACGAGGGCTGAGGGTGGCGCGCCTCCTGGTGGGCCGGCCGCTCCCGGTCCAGACGCCCTACTCGTTCCTGCGCGCCCGGCCCATCGGACCGCGCCGGTGCTGCGAGACGCGTCCGCTCTCCCGGGCGCGGTGTCGTGGTCGTTCGCCTCGGCTCCCGCGGCAGTAGGCTCGCCCTTCGCCAGGCGGAGCTCGTCGCCCAGGCCCTGAGGGCAGCCGACCCCGGCCTCGGCGCAGCGATCCTACCCATGACGACGGCCGGTGATCGCGACCGGTCGAAGCCCTTCGGCGAGATCGGCGCCCGCGGCGTCTTCGTGAAGGAGATCGAGGAGGCGCTCCTGGATGGACGCATCGACGTCGCCGTCCACTCGGCGAAAGACATGACTTCGACCGACGCATCGGGCCTCGCCGTCGGCGCCTACCTCGCGCGCGAGGATCCGCGCGATGCGCTGTGCGGGGCGTCCGAGCTTCGGGCGGGCATGCGGATCGGCACCGCGTCGGTGCGCCGCCGCGCCCAGCTTCTCGCGCTCGAGCCCGAGCTCGGCATCGAGCCGCTACGCGGGAACGTCGACACGCGTCTCCGCAAGCGTCGCGAGCGCGGGCTTGACGCCATCGTCCTCGCCGCTGTCGGGCTCGACCGCCTCGGTCTCGCGGACGAGATCGGACTCCGGTTCGATCCGTCCGAGCTCGTCCCGGAGGCCGGTCAGGGCGCGGTCGCGCTTCAGGTTCGCTCCGGTGAGGAGGAGCTCGTGGCGGCCGCCGACCATCTGGAGACGCGCAGGCGCGTCGAGGCCGAGCGCGCGTGCGTGGCCCGGATCGGCGCCGGCTGCCTCGCGCCCGTCGCGGCCTACCACGACGGCGGTGGTCTCACCGCGCTCATCGCCGCCGAGGACGGCTCGTGGATCGAGCGCCGGCGCGGCGAGGACCCGCTCGCGCTCGCCGATGAGCTCCTGGCTGCCACCGGTGCCGCGTGACGACCGTCGCGCTGACCCGTGCAGCCGGAGGGAACGACGAGCTCGCGGCGCGACTGGGCGCGGTCCCGGGCATCGAGACCGTCGAATGCCCGCTGATCCGGATCGAGCCCTTCGAGCCCATGCAGATCCGGGCCGACGCGTACGACTGGGTCGTCCTGACGAGCCGGGTGGGCGCCGATCTCTTCTTCGCGCGCCTCGAGGGCGAGGCGCCGGCGGTCGCGACGATCGGGCCCGGAACGGCCGACGCGGTCCGGGCGCACGGCGTTGAGCCTTCGCTAGTGGCCCACGTCTCCACGCAGGAAGGTCTCGTGGCAGAGCTTCCGCGTCCGGCCGGACGTGTCCTTTTCGCCGGCGCGGCGGACGCCCGGCCGCTCCTGGCGCGCGAGCTTGGCGCCGACGTCGTGGCGCTCTACCGCACGGTCGACGAGCGGCCGGAGGCGTTTCCCGACGCCAACCTCGTCGTGCTCGCGTCCGCATCGGCGGCCCGTGCGCTCGCGGCGGTAGGCGTTCGCCTCCCGTGCGTGTCGATCGGGCCCGTGACGTCGGCCGCAGCCCGGGCGCTCGGCCTCGAGGTCGAGGCCGAAGCCGCGACGCACGACGTGGACGGACTCGTGGAAGCGGTTAAGCTCGCCGCATCGCGCGGCGGGTCATCACCCTCCTGACCGACTTCGGGGTCGAGGACGACTTCGTCGGCACGTGCAAGGGCGTGATCAAGCGGATCGCGCCCGAGGCGGACGTGATCGACATCACGCATGGCATCGCGCCGCAGGCTGTGCTGCAAGGGGCGCTCGTCCTCGCGAACACGCTTCCGTACATGCCGGTCGGGATCCACGTCGCCGTGGTCGATCCCGGGGTCGGCGGGCGGCGGAGGCCCCTTGCCGTCCGGGGCGAAGATGGACGCGTCTACGTCGGTCCCGACAACGGTCTCCTGCTCGTGGCAGCCGACAAGCTGGGCGGTGTCGAGGCGGCCGTCGAGCTGGCCAACGACACGTTCCGGCTCGAGCCCGTCTCGATGACCTTCCACGGTCGCGACATCTTCTCGCCCGTCGCTGCGCACCTCGCGGCTGGAACCGGCTTCGACGAGCTCGGGCCGTCGGTGGCCGTCGATGAGCTCACGCGTCTCGAGATCCCGCGCGCCGAGGTCGGCGAGCGCCGTCTCCGCGCGATCGTCCTCTACATCGACCGCTTTGGGAACGTCCAGCTGAACGCGAGCGTCGAGGACCTCGAGGCGGTCGGCATCGTGCCCGGGACGGAGGTCGAGGTGGAGGCCGGCTTCGACGCCTTCTACGCCGTCACCGCCCGGACGTTCGACGACGTCCGGCGCGGCGACGTCGTGCTCTACGAGGACGCGTACCGCAACGTCGCGCTCGCGGTGAACGGGGGCAGCGCAGCCGACATGTTCTCGGCGCGCCCGAATCGCGAGCTTCGCATCCGTAGGCGCGAGACGTGAGCGACCGTGTCGAGGGGCTCGGCCGGCGGTTCGCCCGGTTCGCCAACGACGCCGTCGTGGCCCGGCCCGGGCTCTGGCGTTTGTTTCGCCTCCCCCTGCGCCGGTATTTCGACCGGCTCGCTCCCGGCTGGGAGGGGCGGCGCGCCGACGATCGGCTGCTCCCGCTCGGAATGGCACTCGACCGCCTGGACGCCGCGCCGGCCTCGATCCTGGATCTCGGCACTGGGACCGGCATCGCGGCGCGCGTCCTCGCGAAGCGCTTCCCCGTGGCGCGGGTGATCGGCGCCGACGTTTCCGCGAAGATGGTGCGCGAGGCGGAGCGGCTTCGACCGCCGGAGCTCCGCGACCGGCTCGAGTTCGTCGTGGCGGATGCGGCCTCGCTGTCGTTCGGCGACGACGAGTTCGACCTGGTCGTGCTCGTGAACATGATCCCGTTCTTCGACGAACTCGCACGAATCACCGCCCCGGCGGGCGCCGTGATCCTCGCGTTTTCGTCGGGCCCGTCGACCCCGATCTACGTCCCGACAGAAACCCTTCGCGAGCGCCTGGAACCGTACGACTTCGTGCTCGAAGAGCTCGAAGCGGGCGGCGGTACTGCGGTGCTCGCCCGCCGTACGTCGACAGCACGCGGGGTCGGCGATGGCGAGGGCCGGGATCGAACCGGCGACACCACGGTTTTCAGCCGTGTGCTCTACCAACTGAGCTACCTCGCCGCGCGGGTCGCAGTGTAGCCTCGCGCCCGTGAGGCCCGAGGTCGAGAGGCCGGGAAGCGTCGCCATCATCGGGGCGGAGCTCGACCTCGGGTCGGGCCGCCGCGGCGTCGACATGGGGCCGTCGGCGATCCGGTACGCCGAGCTCGGTGAGCGGCTCGCGGCGATCGGCGTCTCAGCCCACGACTGGGGAAACGTCGCGACGTCGCTGCGCGAAACGGTGGACACGGGCAGCTCGAACGCACGCTTCCTCAGGGAGATCAAGGAGACGTGCGTGCTCGTGGCGCGGCGCGTGGGGCAGGCGACCGGACGTGGGCACATGCCGCTCGTCCTCGGCGGCGACCACTCGGTCGCACTCGGGACGGTCGGCGGCCTGGCCTCGCAGCGCGGCCCGGCGCGGTCATCTGGCTCGACGCCCACGGTGATCTGAACACGCCCGAGACCTCCCCGTCCGGGAACGTTCACGGCATGCCGCTCGCGGCCGCCCTCGGCGCGATCGAGGACGGGTTTGCGAGCGACGCCTGGCCGCTCCCGTCGCTCGACCCCAGGCGCGTCTCGCTGATCGGCGTCCGCGCGCTCGACGACGGCGAGCGCGCCCTCGTGGGCCGCCTCGGGTTGGCCGTCTCGACCATGAGCGAGATCGACCGGCGCGGCGTCGAGGAGGTCGTTCGCGACGCCCTCGAACGGGCCCGCGGCGCCCGGTTCGTCCACGTGTCGCTCGACATGGACGTGATCGACCCGGACGTCGCACCCGGAGTCGGCACGCCCGTGCGCGGCGGGCTCTCGTACCGCGAGGCACACCTCGCCATGGAGCTCATCGCCGAGTCGGGCGTCGCCGACTCGCTCGAGATCGTCGAGGTGAATCCGATTCTCGATCGCGAGAACGAGACGGCGAGGCTGGCCGTGGAGCTGGCCGCGAGCGCGCTCGGAGCGCGGATCCTCTAGAGGCGGCCCTCGAGCGCCTCGACGAGCGCGGGCAGCGTCTCGCGCCAGTCCCCGACGACGCCGACGTCTGCGAACTCGAGGATGGGCGCCTCCTCGTCCGCGCTCAGGGCGACGATGACGGCGGCCTTCGTTGAGCCGACAAGGTGCTCGAACGCGCCCCGCACGCCGACCGCGACGTAGAGTCGGGGCGCGACGGCGCGGCCGGTAAGACCGATCTGGCGGTTCTTCGGAAGCCACCCTGCGTTGGTCACTGTCCGCGTGCCGCCCACGGCGGCCCCCAGCCGCTGCCCGAGCGCTTCGAGCTCGGGCAGCGCCTCGGGTCCGCCGATTCCCTCGCCCGCGCAGACGACGACCTCGGCCGCGTCGAGCTCCCACCCCGCCGTGTCGGGTCGGTGCTCGCTCCCGACGAGGCGGACGCGCTGCTCCTGGGCGGCGTCGAGCTCGAGCCGCTCCGTCTCGGCCTCGTGGTCATCCCGCGGGTCGACCGCCGAGAACATGCCGGGACGAACGGTCGCGAGCTGCGGCGTCGTCGCTCCCATGATCACGCTGACGATGTTGCCGCCGTAGGCGGGCTTGTTCTGGATCAACCGGCCGGCCTTGTCGATGCCGAGCCCGACGCAGTCGCCCGTCATGCCGAGCTCGAGCTCCCCGGCCACACGCGGGCCGTAGTCGCGGCCGCTCGACGTCGCCGGAATGATGAGTACGTGCGGGCGTACGTGTTCGAGGAACCTGCGAAGGGCGCGCACGTAGACCTCGGGTCGGTACTCCAACGGGACGGGGAGAATGACGATCCGCTCGGCGCCGTGGCGTGCCGCCTCGCGGGCGGCCTCCTCGCTCTCGCCGAGGACGAGGGCGCAGTTCCGGCCGCCGAGCTTTCCGGCGAGCTCGCGACCCTTTCCGAGCAGCTCGAGCGAGACGTGCTTGGGCCTGCCGTCGAGGAGTTCGACGACGCTCCAGCAGTCGTACGCGTGCCCGGGGCTCTCTCCGAGCCGCTCGGGCTTGTCCCACTCGGAGCGGGGCGGCCACTCGACCTCCGCGAGGCGGGCGAGCGCCCGCTCTGCGGCCTCGGCGGGCGACGCGGCGACGGCCCCGGCGCGCTCGGGGGTAACGTCGCGCACCGCCAGAACGCGGGTCGGTGAGCCGGGCTGGCCGAAGCGCGCGTCCCAGTCCGGGTCGACGTCATCGACGAGGTCGCCCGCGGTCCAGGTGGCGATCCTCCCCGGGGAGTCGAACGTCTCGCTGTCCTGTTCGGCTGGCCAGACGCCCTTGTTGATCGCCTCCGTGACCGAGACGACGGCGGGAAGGTCGAGCTCGTACGTGTCGTATCCCTCGTCGGTCTCGCGGCGCACGCGAAGACCGTCGCCGGCGGTCTCGATGCGGTCGGCGTTGGTCAGGTGCGGCCAGCCGAGGAACGCCGCCGTCTCGGGCGGCACCTGCCAGGTCTCCGAGTCGACCGTCTTTCGGCCGCAGAGGACGAGGTCCGCGCCCTCGTTCTCGACCGCCATCGCGAGCGTCCGCGAGGTGCCGAGCGTGTCGGCGACGGCGAAGGTCCGGTCCGAGAGGTGAATCGCGCGGTCCGCCCCCATGGCGAGCGTCGTGCGGAGCGCCTCCTCCGCCTGTGGCGGACCCATCGTCAGGACGACCACCTCCCCGCCGACTGCCTCCCGGAGGCGAATCGCTTCCGTCACCGCGTAGACGTCGAACTCGCTCAGTTCGAGCGGGACGCCCTCGCGGACGAGCTGCTTCGTCTCCTCGTCGAACCTCACGTCCGCGGGGTTCGGCACCTGCTTGACGAGGCAGACGATCTTCACGGCGTTCGGAATCTACCCGGGCGCGGGGGCCGACGCCGCATCCGTCCGCCGCGTGCAAATCGGCACGGTTCGCGCACCACACGCGCGGATTTCCGCTGTACGCTCGACTCAGGGGAGGAGGCTGGGTAACCCCTTAAACGCACGCGAGATTAAGTCGGCGCGTCGGAGGGTGGATCGTCCACGCCCAGGGTGTCCGGAGCAGATCCGGGGGTCGGCCGCTCATCGGTTCGCTCCTCGCCCTTCCCGCTCGGCCGGTAGTACGTCCGCCCCTTGAGCTCGTCGGGCAGGTAGTCGACCTCGTACCCCGCCGGGTCGTTCGGCGGATAGACGTACCCCGCGCCGCGGCCGAGCTTCTTCGCGCCGTAGTAGGACGTATCGCGGAGCGCCTGCGGCGGCCGAACGGCACCGTGCTTCTTCACGTCGGCCTGCGCGGCGCCGAGAGCGGTAATGACCGCGTTCGACTTCGGTGCACGCGCGAGGTAGATCGCTGCCTGCGCAAGGTTCAGCCGTGCCTCCGGGAGGCCCACGTGTTCGAGCGCGTGTGCCGCCGCGACCGCGACGAGGAGCGCGCGCGGGTCGGCGTTCCCGATGTCCTCGGACGCGTGCACGATCAACCGTCGCGCGATGTACCGCGGGTCCTCGCCGCCCTCGAGCATCGCTGCGAGGTAGTAGAGCGTCGCGTCGGGGTCCGAGCCGCGAATCGACTTGATGAACGCGGACGTGAAGTCGTAGTGCGCATCGCCGGTCTTGTCGTAGACGATCGGCCGCTTGCGGGCTGCGTCGTCGATGTGCCGTTCGGCAACCGCGACGCCCTCGGTCTGCGCAGTCTGGACGGCGAGCTCAAGGATGTTCAGCGCCGAACGCGCGTCGCCGCCGGCCTGGCGCGCGATCAGCGCGACGAGATCGTCGCCGAACTCGACGTCGAGCTCCGCTGCGCCGCGCCGGACGACGATCGCGACGTCCTCCAAAGAGAGCGGCAGGAGCTCGTAGATCTGCGTACGCGAGAGGAGCGCCGAGTTCACCTCGAAGTACGGGTTCTCCGTTGTCGCTCCGATCAGCGTCACGAGTCCGCTTTCGACGGCCGGGAGGAGGGCGTCCTGCTGTGCCTTGTTGAAGCGGTGGATCTCGTCGAGAAAGAGGATCGTGCGACGCCCCTCGGCGCCGAGCCGCTCTCGTGCCTCCTGGAGGACGCGGCGGACATCTGCCACGGACGCAGAGACGGCCGACAGCTCCTCGAATGCCGCGCCCGTCGTCGCCGCGACGATGCGCGCGAGCGTGGTCTTGCCGGTACCGGGCGGCCCGTAGAACACGGCCGAGCCAAGGCGGTCCTCGGCGATCGCGAGTCGAAGGGCGGATCCCTCCCCGACGACGCCCTCCTGTCCGACGAAGTCCTGGAGCGTCGAGGGTCGCAGGCGTTGCGCGAGCGGCGCCAGCTCGCCGAGCCGGACGTTTGCCGCGTCGCTGAAGAGATCGCTCACGAGCGCAGTATGCGCTTGAAGGCTCGTCCCATCGGGCCCTGCCGTCCGGCACGCACGCGCGGCGGGCGCCGCCGCCCGCATACTGGGGCCCAATGGCCAAGAGCCAGGACAATGCTCGGATGAGCGATCCGGTGCGGCTGGGCGGCATGGCGCTCGGAAACGGCGTGCTCGTGCACGGCCCCGAGCACTGGGCTTGCGCGATCAGGACGAACGAGGGCGAGCTGAAGGTCGCTTCGGGCCGGAAGGCCTTCCTCGCAGGTAGCGCACCGCGACCGTTCGCCGGACCGCTGAAGCTCGTCGAGGCCTTCGCGGTCATCCCGCTCGTCCAGCGTGCGCTGCCTGAGGTGGAGTTCCCCTTCGCGCGGCCGCGGATCGCCGCCACCATGCTCGTCTCGGCCGCGGCCGTCCGGGCGCTTCGAGCCAGCCGGCTGACACCCGCCGCGCAGGAGACGCTTGGCGCACTCGCGTCGCTCGTGCCTGCCGCGGTGGCGCTTCGCGGAACGGCGCTCGCCGCCTACCACGGCGCCGAGCACATCTCGATCGGCTCGTACGAGCACGGCGAGGAGCGGGCGAAGGAGCACGAGCGCTGCGGTTCGCATCTTGTCGGGCCGCTCCTCCTCACGTCGGCGGCCGGAGCCACGATCGCTCGCCGGGTCGCCGGGCCGCTGCAGCCGCTCGCGCGCGTGGGCGCGGCGCTCGGAGCGGTCGCGATGTCGGTCGAGATCTTCGGATGGATGACGCGGAACCAGCGTCACCCGGTCGCGCGCGCCCTCGCCTATCCCGGGCACGAGCTCCAGCACCGCTTTGTGACCGCCGAGCCGTCTGCGGCCCAACTCGAGGTCGCCGAGGCCGCTCTGCGGGAGTGCCTGCGCCTAGAATCGCCCGCACGTGGCGACGGAGACGACGCGGAGGCGCCTCTCACCTGAGGTCTTCGACCTCCCGTTCGAAAAGATGCGGGAGGGCTACTACACCGACGCCTACTTCAATCACGCGCGCTCGACGCTCCTTGCCGACGGGCGCCGGCCGCGCGTCGTCATGCAGGTGTTCCAGAAGAAGGACGCCTACCTCGGTGGGATGGACGAGGCGCTCGCGATCCTCCGACTCTGCTCCGACGACTGGGACGACCTGACCGTCCACGCGCTCTACGACGGGGACCGGATCGGGCCGTGGGAGACGGTCATGACGATCGAGGGCGACTACACGTCGTTCGCGCACCTCGAGACGCTCTACCTCGGCGTGCTCGCCCGGCGGACTCTCATCACGACGAACGTCGTCCGTGTCCTCGACGCGGCGAACGGCAAGCCGGTCATCTTCATGCCGGCCCGCCACGACCATCACCGGATCCAGACGGGCGACGGCTACGCCGCGTACGTGGCGGGGCAGGTGGTCGGGAGGCCGATCGGCGTCACGACGCACGAGCAGGCATCGTGGTGGGGCGGCAAGGGTGTCGGGACCGTTCCGCATGCGCTCATCTCGGCCTACGGCGGGAACACCGTCCTCGCGGCGACAAAGTTCGCCGAGTGGGCGCCCGAGGACATGAACGTGACCGTCCTCGTGGACTTCGAGAACGATTCGGTCGCCACGGCGCTCGAGGTCGCGCGCGTGCTCGGGCCGCGGCTCTGGGGCGTGCGGCTCGACACCTCCGAGTCGTTGGTCGACGGTTCGCTCCTCGGCGAGCTTGGCGACTTCAAGCCGACCGGTGTGAACGAGCGGCTAGTGCGGAAGGTGCGCGACGCGCTCGACCGCGACGGTTTCGAGCGCGTGAAGATCGTCGTGTCCGGCGGCTTCCACGCCGGACGGATCCGCGAGTTCGAGGCGCGCGGCGTCCCGGTTGACTCCTACGGGATCGGCTCGTCGCTCATCCGCGGCGCGAACGACTTCACGGCCGACGTCGTGCTGACGGACGGTCGCCCGAGCGCGAAGGTCGGGCGCCGCTACCGGCCGAACGAGCGGCTGGAACAGGTCGAGTAGATCCGGGGAGTAAACGCACGGCTTCGCCGTGCTCTTTGCAAATCGCGCAAAGAGCGGCGCGATTTGCCCGGCCGCTTGCGCGGCCTCCGGCGCGCCGCCGGCCGTCTTCTTCGCGCTTAGTCCGGTAGCGAGACAACCTGCGGCGTGCCGATCGAGTCGCTCGAGCGCGACTCGGGCTCGATGCCGGCGAGGATCTCCTGCAGCTCGTCGCGGTCGATCGTCTCCTTCTCGAGGAGCGCATGTGCGATCGCGTCGAGCGAGCGGCGGTGCTTGCGCACGAGCCGGGCCGCGTCCGAGAAGGCCTCGTCTGTGAGCCGGGTCTGCTCGGGGGTCGCGGAGCTGTTTCGTCTGTTCCGAGAGGGCGTAGTTGTCGGCCCTGACCGTTCGGGCGGAGACCCGCCCGCCCATTCCGAACTCGAACACCATCGCCCGGGCGATCGCCGTCACCCGCTCGAGGTCGTTCGCCGCGCCGTTCGTCACGGCGCCGAAGACGATCTCCTCGGCGGCGTTACAGACGTTCGCGAGGTCGGCGCCGGTCAACCCTGCCACCGTCTGGCGCGCAAGTTGGTCGAGCTTCACGTCGTCGGCGAGCGGCTTCCCGCGCGTGTGGACGCCGAGGATCGCCTCGCGGCCTGCGAAGTCGGGCGGGGCGACGACCACCTGCCGGTCGAAGCGGCCCGGCCGAAGAAGCGCCGCGTCGAGGTCCTCGATGCGGTTCGAGGCGCCCACGATGACGACCTCGTCGCTGCAGCCGAACCCGTCGAGCTCGACAAGGAGCTGGTTCAGGCTCTGGTCGTGCTCGCGGTTGAAGGTTGAGCCCGACCGGCGCATGCCGACCGCGTCGAGCTCGTCGATGAAGACGATCGCGGGCGCGTTCTTGCGCGCCGTCCCGAGGAGCTTGCGGATCCGCGACGCGCCGAGGCCAGCGAACATCTCGACGAACGCCGAAGCGCTCTGCGAGTAGAAGTTCGCGCCCGAGGCGTTCGCGACAGCCTTCGCGAGCAGTGTCTTCCCGCTCCCCGGCGGTCCGTAGAGCAGGATTCCCTTCGGGACCCGCGCGCCGAGCTTCCCGAAGCGACGCGGGTCGAGCAGGAAGTCGACGACCTCCTGCAGCTCGGCTGCGGCCTCGTCCACGCCGGCGACGTCGGTCCAGGTGACCGACGACTTCGACGCCGGCTCGACGAAGTTCGGCTTCACCCGCGGCATGAGCCCGAGGGCCTTCCACATGAGCCAGACGAGCAGCCCGAGGAAGATGAGCGGCAGCCAGGTGTAGAGAAATCCCGGCAGGCCTTGCAAGAAATCCCAGACGGCTTCCATCCCTCTCAGACTGGGCTATCGGCTCGTTGTTAGGCAAACCCTGAAGCCGAGGCGCGTCGATACGATCGGAGGCATGGATGTGCGAGGCGTCCACCACGTCTGCATGGCGGTCGAGGACCTCGACGACGCGGTTGCGACGTACGAGCGGCTCTTCGGAGCGGAGGTCGAGATCCGCGACCGGATCGACGCGCAGGGCGTCGACGCCGTCTACCTGCGCGTCGGCGACGGGCGCCTCGAGCTCGTCTCGCCGCTCGACGACCAGACGCCCGTCGGGCGGTTCCTCGCCAAGCGCGGTCCCGGAGTGCATCACGTCGCCTTCGAGGTCGACGACGTCCATGCCGCCGCCGACGAGCTGGTCGAGCGTGGCGCCAACGTGATCGATCGCGAGCCGCGCGCGGGCCTGGGCGGCCACGAGGTCGTCTTCGTCCACCCCGAGTCGCTCGACGGCGTCCTCGCGGAGGTTCTCGGTGGCTGACGAGACCCGCGTGCGCCTCGAGCTCGCCTTCGACGGCGGACAGATCGTGAGCCTCCTCGTCACAGACGCCGCCGCGGACGAGCTCGAGAAGGCCCTCGACGCGGGGACCACGGGCACGCACACGCTCGAGACCGAAGACGGCCGCTACGTCCTACCGCTCGCCCGGCTCGTCTACGTCAAACGCAACACGCGCGAGACGTCGATCGGCTTCGGCGGCACCGCGTAGCGCCTCGGGCTCGGTCGGCCCTGTCCATGGCCCTCGAAGTCGGCATCGTCGGTCTTCCGAATGCGGGCAAGACGACGCTCTTCAACGCGCTGACGCGCGCCGGCGCCGAGATCACCGCCTATGCGACCGTCTCGGAGAAGGCGAACGTCGGTATGGCGCCGATCGCCGACGAGCGTCTCGGCCGGGTCGCGGCTGTCGTCGGCGCGAAGAAGGTGACGCCGGCCGCGATCCGGGTCGTCGACGTCCCCGGGACAGGGCGCGCACTGCTAGGGAAGCTCCGGCAGGTCGACGCTCTCCTCGCCGTGCTGAGCGGCTGGGCGCCCGACGCGGATCCGGGCGCCGATCGGGAGACCCTCGATCTCGAGCTCCTCGTCGCCGACCGCGAGCACGTCGAGCGGCGGCTCGAGCGGGTCGAAAAGCAGGCGAAGTCGGGCGACCCCGCGCTGCGGGCCGAGACCGAGGGGCTGCGGGCACTCCTTTCGCACCTCGATGAGGGCAAGCCGCTTGCCGGCTGGCCGGGTGTCCTTCCGGCCGAGCTCGAGCCGCTGACGACGAAGCCCTTGATCGAGGTCGTGAACGGACCGGGGGGCCTCGACGCGAAGCTCGAGGCCGAGCTCGCCGAACTGCCCGAGGAGGAGGCGGCCGAGTTCCGCGAAGGACCGTCTGCGCTCGACGAGGTCGTCCGGCGGCTGTTCGACGCGCTTGATCTGTTGAGCTTCTTCACTGCGGACGAGAAGGAGACGCGAGCGTGGACGCTCCGCC
>Ga0126313_10000501_pt1 | contig 18706 bp, 14 predicted proteins | sample Plot105A_FD_89954 | JGI IMG/M metagenome (GOLD analysis project Ga0126313, IMG submission 89954) | Serpentine soil microbial communities from UC McLaughlin Reserve, CA, USA - Plot105A | ecosystem: Environmental > Terrestrial > Soil > Grasslands | place: USA: UC McLaughlin Reserve, Lake County...
GAAGAAATAGAAGAAGATAGCAAAGATGCAGAGACCAATGAAGAAATAGAAGAAGATAGCAAAGATGCAGAGACCAATGAAGAAATAGAAGAAGATAGCAAAGATGCAGAGACCAATGATAACATATTAAAAGATAACTATAAACTAGTGAATTCTATCCCAACTCAAAATGAAAATGAGAATAAAATAAAAGGAGCACCAGTTGATAACGAAAATAAGAAATTATTATCTCAATTTACTCAAGTAAATTCTTCTTCAGTTATGCCAGAATTACATATACAATCTGAAAAATCAAATTCAACATTCAATGATAATAAACTAGTTGCGAATGCAGGCTTAGATCAAATACTTAATAATGAAGCAAGGATTGTGTTAGATGCCTCCTCTAGTTTTTCATCTAATGGTAACATAAGCAATTTCTTATGGAAACAATTAGGAGATACTAAAGAAAAAATCGCTCCAAGTAATTCAATGATATATTCTTTCCCTACTCCAGATGAGATAGAAGAAAATCCATTAGAATTTGAATTGACTGTCATGGATAAAAATGGTCAAAAAGCTTCTGATACTGTCAAAATAATGCTAGCCGATGAAAATTACCTAGAAGATAGAGATACTGACTCAAAAGAAAAATCTAAAGAACAGCCAGCACAAATACAAGCAGTAGAGGAAGAGAAAAATGATGATGATGAAGATGAGGATGAAGATGATGATGAAGATGAGGATGAAGATGATGATGAAGATGATGATGAAGATGAGGAAGATTAGGAATAACAATAATAATAAGACTCAAATTCAAGTTTTTAGAAAAACTTAAATTTTCTTTTTATTGTATTAGTGTTGAGAAAAAATTCCAATATTATATCAAAAATATTCAGGTTATCATGCAAAGTTAGTACTTGAAAATGGCAAGGCTTTTTCAGGTATTGGTTTTGGTTATCATAATGCTCAAACAGCAGGAGAGATTGTTTTCAATACAGGTATGGTTGGATATACTGAAAGTTTAACTGATCCATCCTATAGAGGACAGATTTTATGTATTACTTATCCTTTGGTGGGAAATTATGGAGTTCCAGATAAAAACATTTGTGACAAATTTGGATTACCAAAATATTTTGAATCTGATAATATTCAACCTAAAGGATTAATCATTCATTCTCTATCTGATATTGCAAGTCACTGGAGTTGTGTAAAAACATTAGACGAATGGTTATATGAAGAAAAAATACCTGGGCTATATGGAATTGATACACGGGAATTAACAAAGATAATTCGCCAAAAAGGAGTTATGATGGGAGTTTTAGTAGTATCAGATAAACCAATAGATAGTAAAATTGACTTTAAAAAATTAATCACTTCTGAAGAGTACAATCAAAAAAACTTCATGTCATTAGTTAGTTCAACTGATGTAAAAATTTATGGAGAAAGCAATGAGAAAGTTATAGTGTTATTAGATACTGGTACAAAGTATAGTATAATTAGAAATTTATTAAGAATGAATTTTAAAGTGGTTCAACTACCATGGGACTCCACGTTTGAAAAAATTTTATCTTATAATCCGGATGGTGTTGTAATAAGTAATGGACCAGGAGATCCAAAAATGTGTAAACCTACCATTGATGCAGCAAAAAAGCTTATAGACACTTCAGTACCAACACTTGGCATCTGTTTAGGAAATCAAATATTGGCATTATCAGCAGGTGCAGATACCTACAAACTAAAATATGGTCATAGAGGACAAAATAAATCTTGTATTAATAAAGAAAATAATCTATCTTATATTACAAGTCAAAACCACGGATATGGAATTGATCCATCAAGTCTTAGCAATACAGAGTTTAGGCCATGGTTTTACAATTCTGACGATCAAACAATAGAAGGAATAATTCACAATAATAAACCAATAATAGCTGTTCAATTTCATCCCGAGGCATCTCCAGGTCCCACCGATTGTAGTTATGTTTTTGATAAATTTAATGAAATTATTAATTTAAATAAGAGATAAAAAAGTATCTTAATTAATTATATTAAATTAATTACAAATTAAAAAAAGAGAAGGAAAGATGGTGGGGTGATAAAAAGATTCCAAAAAATCAAGATATAAAAAAGGTTGTGGTATTGGGTAGTGGGGCAATTAAAATCGGAGAAGCAGGCGAAAGTTAGAGTAATAAAAATAAAACTTTGACCGCAAATTTGACTACTCTGGTTCTCAATGTCTCAAGGCTCTTAAAGAAGATCATGTAAAGACTGTTTTAATAAATCCAAATATAGCCACAATTCAAACTGATACTAGATTTTCTGATAAAGTATATCTATTACCTATTACTAAAGAATATGTCTCCAAAGTATTGGAAATTGAAAGACCTGATTCTATAATGTTATCATTTGGTGGACAAACAGCATTAAATTGTGGAACAGCGTTATTTAAAAATGACATTTTAAAGAAGTATGGCATTAATGTTCTTGGTACACCAATTGAAGGTATAGAAAGAACAGAAGATAGACAACTCTTTAAAGAAGCAATGCAGAAAATTAATGTACCAGTATTACCAAGCTCTGCGGCATATTCTGTAGAAGAAGCAATAAAAATTGCATACGAAATTGGATATCCTGTCATTGTTAGGGTTGCCTACACATTGGGAGGAAAAGGGGGAGGAGTTGCTCATAATGAATATGAACTACATGAAATAGTACATAGAGGTATTTCTTTAAGCATGAGCAAACAGGTTCTCATAGAAAAATATGTTGGTAATTGGAAACAAATAGAATACGAAGTTATGAGAGATCACAAAGGAAATAGCATAATAGTTTGTAATATGGAAAATGTATTAGCTATGAAGGTTCATACCGGAGATAATATAGTAGTAGCACCTTCGCAGACACTTAATAACTATGAATATCATATGTTACGGTCTGCAGCAATGCATGCAACTCGGGAGGTAGGTATTATTGGCGAGTGCAATATCCAATTTGGATTGGATCCTTCTTCTGAAGACTATTGTGCAATAGAGATAAATGCAAGATTATCCAGATCATCCGCATTAGCGAGCAAAGCAACAGGCTATCCATTAGCTTATATGGCTGCTAAATTAGGATTAGGATACACTTTAGATGAATTAATAAACAAAGTTACTAAAAAAACTACAGCTTTGTTTGAGCCATCATTAGATTATATTGTAGTAAAAATGCCAAGATGGGACTTTAATAAATTTGAGAAAGTAAATACACGACTTGGAACTACGATGAAATCAGTAGGTGAGGTAATGGCTATAGGAAGAACATTTGAAGAATCAATTCAAAAAGCAGTTAGAATGTGCGATATTGGAAAAATTGGAATTGTATCCAACTATAGGTCAAAACGCTCAGGTATAGAAGAATCAAAAGAAGAAACAGAAGATAAAACAGAAAAAGTACAAGAATTAATCGAAGATATAGAATATTCACTTTTACATCCGAATGACAATATTTTATTTGATGTGGCAAGAGCACTTTATTCTGGTTTGAGCATAGAAAGAATAAATAATTTATCTAGTATAGATCCGTGGTTTTTAACTAAAATCAAAAATATTATAGAAATGGAAAATAAACTTAAAGATTCAGCTGCTAAAATTGATGTAGATAATATCAGAACAGCAAAACAATTAGGATTTTCCGATAAACAAATAGCTTATTATCTAAATTTAGATGAAATTCAATTGAGACATCTTCGAAAAACATTTGGAATTGAACCAGTAATAAAACAAATTGATACTCTAGCGGCAGAATGGCCTGCCCAAACTAACTATCTTTATCTTACTTATGGTGGAAATTATAACGATATCATCATTAAAAAGAAAAAAATTACTAACACTAGTACTAAAAATGTAATAGTCTTGGGAGCAGGACCTTATAGAATTGGAAGTAGTGTTGAATTTGATTGGGGAACTGTCAATATGGTTATGGGATTAAAAAATAACGGTATAGATGAAGTTTCTATTATTAATTGCAATCCTGAAACTGTATCAACTGATTTTGACGTTTCCGATCGATTGTACTTTGAAGAGCTAACGTTTGAGCGTGTTATGGACATTTATGATAAAGAAAATCCTGATGGAATAATAACAAGTGTTGGAGGGCAAACTGCAAACAATTTGACTTTAAGTTTATCAAAAAATGGTGCAAAGATAATTGGAACTTCTAGTTTTGATGTGGATAGAGCAGAAGATAGGGAAAAATTTGGAAAACTTTTAGATTCTTTAAAAATAAAACAACCGCCATGGAAAAAATTTACCAATATAGATGAAGCAAAAATATTTGCAGAATCAGTTGGCTTTCCAGTATTGGTCAGGCCATCCTACGTTTTAAGTGGTGCAGCTATGAAAGTGGTTTGGGATCCAAAACAATTAGATAAATTTATAGAAAATGCTACTGACTTGAGTCCAGATCATCCAGTAGTAATAAGTAAATTTTATCAAGATACTTCAGAAGTAGAAGTGGACGGTGTAAGTTCTAAGGATAAAGTAATTATTGGTTCAATTATAGAACATATAGATAATGCAGGTATTCATTCAGGAGATGCTATGATGTGTATACCACCTTGGAGATTAAGTAGAAGTATAATGGATACAATAACAGATTATTCTCATAAGATTGCAAGAGCATTAAACGTTATAGGACCTTTTAATATTCAATTTTTAGTTAAAGATGAAGAAGTCTTGGTGATAGAAGCAAACATAAGAGCATCGAGATCAATGCCTTTTGTTTCCAAATATATAGGAGTAAATCTTATTGATTTGGCTGCAAGAGCAATGTTAAACAAACCTTTACCAAATATCCATGAAGATTTATGGTTAAAAACAAGTGGGTTTGCTATCAAAGTACCTCAATTTTCATTTATGCAATTAGAAGGAGCAGATATAGTTCTAGGAGTTGAGATGCATTCAACTGGTGAAGTAGCATGTTTTGGAACAAGTTTTTATGACTCTTTAAGTAAATCATACATAGCAGCAGGTTATTCATTACCACTAAATGGTTCTTCCTTAATTACCATAGGGGGACAAAAGAATAAAGAAAAATTACTTCCCATAATATCACTACTAACATCAATGGATTTTAAGATTATGGCAACAGAACATACAGCTGACTTTTTGGAGATGAATGGATTTAAAGATATTCAACGAGTTTATAAAATTAATGAACCGGATAGAAAACCCAATATTATTGATCTATTATATCAACACAAGATTGACTTTATTATTAATATTCCATCCACTTCTACAATAGAAAAATACATGGATATGTTAAATGATGAATATTATATTAGAAGAAAAGCTGTAGAAATGGGAATTCCTGTCATGACTACGTTTGAAGCCGCTTCTTCATTCATAAAAACTCTTCAATGGTTAAAGACAAATGCACCTTCTATTCATCCTCTTAAAAATTATATCAAAGTATAAATTAATTTATTTAATTGGAGTATCTTAAAATCCTCCTCCATTATATATTATCATACATACAAAATGCAATAACCATATTTAATGTCTATTATTAGTAGTAGCAGCGGAACACAATTATTCTCAGAGAATACCTTACTGTCTTGTTGACTATATACTAAATGTCTCATTTATTTTTATAGGATATTTCTTTTAGGAGAAGTAAGCTTTAATACGAATAGTATAATGATGGTTAAATGATCATCCTAATACTCTCACTATAAAGATGTGGTGTAATGACTTTCAATTGTTCAAATTCTTGATTTATAAGTTGTAGTGCTAATCTCTATTACTTATATAACTAAAACTCTAATAGTACTGGTAAAAAAGATGAAATTTATATATAAATTCTTTTACTTTTGGAAAATTAACATAATACCTAAAATCACTATATGCCTGATGTATTAACGTCTACGTTGAAAAATATTGTCAATAGTAGAAAATGAGTTTTTTGTAATATTTTTTTCTTTTGAATCTAATAAAAATATTTATCTAAACAGTTAAAAAAAATTAAAATTAATGTTAACAGTCATGACTATCACTATAATAACAATAGATTCTACAACTATAAAATAAGAGATATTATCTCTTATTAGTAAAATAGATTTTCTATTTCTTTTATATCACCTATAAGTGATCCTTCTAAGGTAAAGAGTAATCCAGAAAGAATTGCCTCATTTTTTATTAATTGCTTAATTAATGGTGAAATCGACGTCGATGATGACTTGAATTGTTTATAAGGTGAATGTAAAGAATAAAAATATTTGTTAAAGGTTGGAACAATTATTACTTCAATAATACCTTTTGTTTGTAGGCCAAAGATAGATTCTTTTTTTACCTTCAAATATATCCATAATCTTTTTCCATGGACAACACTATTTGGATTAATAAAGATTGGATGAATATGGCCCATGATAATCTTCTTTATATTGAATTTGGTTTTTTCAGGAATTGTATGTCCATGAATTAACAAGGTGTCCTCAATAACTAATCCGCTGGTATTGCAAACTATAACAGATTCGGGGAGAAGCAAATTTATATTTGCATCATGATTTCCTGGAATTAGGAAAACCTCTTCCATATCTATAGATAATTGTTTAAGAAAAGATGGAATTGTATCCCATTCATTTCTGCTTATATGTGTAATAGAACTTTTTAGATCTCCTAAAATTATTATTCCGTTAAATGAATGTGTATTTTTTAAATCTTTAATTTCTTTTAATATATCTTGAGAAATTTTTGAAGAATTAATATTAATACCTTTTTTTATTAAATCATTTTCAGATCCAATATGTAGATCAGAAATAACTAAAAATTTTTTTAGTTCACTATCTTTACTAACATATTCTAACGTTAGCGCTGCATGAGAATTTATAGGATTAGCTTTAGTCACATCAATACTTAGCTAATAATCTATTTATCATTTTTATGCTTTTATTAGGGGATGTAAAAGATATAGGTAAATATATTTAAAAAATTTTATAGGATAACAATCATAAACTATCAAAAAAAATCAAAATATATGACATTGATGATTATTTTATTTTAATTACAAAGAGATTTTATAAACAAGTTATTTTCTATAGATTAAGTTGATAATTAGCGGTCTTGAGGTTTCTTCCAAGATAAAAAAAGAGTTAATTATAAAAGTACAAAGTCTAAATAAAAATGGTATTTATCCATGTCTCTCTACTATTTTAGTAGGAGATGATCCAGCTTCGACAATCTACGTAAGAAATAAACATAGAGCATGTTCCGAGGTAGGAATTGAAACAAAAGATAATAAAATAGATTCATCTATTGAAGAAAAGAAGTTAATTGAACTAATAACATCATTGAATGAAGATCCATCAATTCATGGTATTTTAATGCAGCTACCACTTCCACCTCACATTAATCAATTCAATGTTATTAACGCAATCAATCCCAAAAAAGATGTAGATGGCTTAACCTATTACAATGCAGGTTTATTACTAAATAAGAGAGCTACGCTTATTCCTTGCACTCCATTAGGTGTAATGGAATTATTAAAATATTACAATATTGAACTAAAAGGAAAAGATGTAGTTATTGTAAATAGAAGTATTCTTGTAGGAAAGCCCATTGCATTACTTTTACTAGATAAAGATGCAACTGTTATGATATTTCATTCTCATACAAAAAACATTAATGAAAAAGTTAGAAATGCAGATATTGTTATTACTGCTGTTGGAAACAGAAAATTATTTACACTTAGAGAAGAATCTGTTAAAGAAGGTGTTGTAGTAATTGATATTGGAATTACTCGGGAAAATGGCAAGATAAAGGGAGATGTAGATTTTGAAAATGTTTCTAAAAAGGCATCTTGGATTACTCCTGTCCCTGGAGGTGTTGGTCCCATGACTATTGCTATGTTATTAAAAAATACGGTAATTGCAGCTTCAACCTCAATTGAAAATCATCACTAAAAAAATAATGACAAAAGAGAACTTAGCAAAATCTGATTTTCGTAAAGATATTTTGTATAAAAGAAATTCTCTTTCCGAATCTGAAATCATAAATAATAGCAAAATTATTAGTAATAGAGTTATTGCAACAAAAGAATATCAAACCTCTAAATCCATAGGAGCCTACTATCCAACAGGATCTGAAGTAAAAACCTTTGACATAATAAAGCATTCAATAAATGACAAAAAGGAGATTGGATTACCAAGAGTAATTGATTCTACAAAAATTGAGTTTTTTAAAATTATTGAAGATTCATTTGAAAAAATAAAATTTACAAAAGGTAAATATGGAATTTTTGAAAATTCAATGTCAACTATTAGTATTGATAAAATGGATCTATTAATAATACCTGGAATTGCCTTTGATTTGCAGGGAAATCGTATTGGTTATGGAAAAGGATATTATGATAGATTTTTATCTTCAACAAAAGCAAAATACATCATAGGATTAGCATATGAAACCCAAATAATAAATGAAATTCCCAATAATGACCATGATATTTCTGTTGACGTCATAATTACCGAAAAAAGAAGTATAACGGTGTGAATTTGGTGTTCAAGGCGGTATTCTAAATGTGATTCTTATTCTCATAATTCTTCTTTAAACCTATATCTTTGCGATAATATTGGTTATTCTTTCCCCAACTAATTTTTTTGACTGCGTTGTATACATTAGTTATTGCATTATCGAAATCTATACCCATAGCTGTAACTCCTAAAACTCTTCCTCCTGATGTAAGGATTTGGTTACTATCATCATTCTTACGAACGGTTCCTGCATGAAAAATCATTACATTCGGCCCAAAGATAGAATTCAAACCATTGATAACATTTCCTTTTTCGTAATTTGACGGATATCCTTTTTCTGCCATAACTACACAAATGGCAGGATTTTCATACCATTTAATAAAAGGTAAAGTATCTAAAGTTCCTCTGATCGAACAATTAATATAATCAAATAGATCTGATTTCATTCTCATCATAATTGGTTGACATTCTGGGTCGCCCATTCTTACGTTAAATTCTAAAACATAAGGTTTTTGAGTCTCTTTTTCAATCATTAATCCTGCATATAAAAATCCTTTAAATTTTTTATTATTTTTATTTTTCATTGAATGAATGGTTTTTTTCATTATTTTACTCATTATATCATCGAATAGATCATTTGAAACAATTTGTGAAGGAGAAAAGCTACCCATTCCACCAGTATTTGGACCTTGATCATTATCATAAATTCTTTTATGATCTTGGCTAGTAGCCATAGGAATAATTTTATCTCCATCAGAAATTCCTATAAATGATACTTCATCACCAAATATTCTTTCTTCAATAACTATAACATTACCGGCAGTTCCAAAAGTTTTATTTACCATTATTAAATCAATAGCATTAAGAGCCTCCTCTTTACTATCACAAACAACCACTCCTTTTCCAGCTGCTAATCCGTCAGATTTAATAACTAATTTTTTATTAGTTTTATATACAAAATCCTTAGCTTTTTCTGGATCAGAAAAAATGGAAAAATCAGATGTTGCTATATCATTTTGTTTCATAAATTTTTTGGCAAAAGCTTTACTAGATTCTAATTGAGCTGCTTCCTTTGTTGGTCCAAATATAGGTATACTATCTGATAATTCATTAACTATGCCTTTAGTGAGAGGTTCCTCGGGACCAACTACTAATATACAGTTATTTTTGATTGAAAATGATCTTATTTTTGAAAAATCTGTTATTGAATAAGGAAGGTTATTTTTAGTTCCACCATTACCAGGACAATAATATATCTTATCTACAGATTGGCTTTGTGATAGTTTCCAACCTAATGCATGTTCTCTTCCACCTGAACCTAAAATAAGTATATTATATTTTTTCAATTACTAAATTAATAACAAATGTGCTATACTTGTATATTATTTTTAAAAGAGTCTATTTTTAAATTGACTCACCTATGAGATATTGGTTAATTTGTGTATTCATGATAATATTCTTATTTTTGAAGAATATCCCTTATTAGCAATACAAGAAAATTATAATATTCCTCATCTGAAAATTCTATTATATCATAATTTTTATTCTTTATTAGTTCATTTAGACCTTTTAGATGCTGACATTTATCTTTTCCAGAGAGTGTTTTGAAATAATAATGTTTACATGAGCAATAATCTAATTCTGGATCTAACCAATATTCATTATCCTTTCCAATAATAGTCCACAATTGTCTTTTACTTGGAGTAAAATAATGAAGCTTAAGTTTATAGTTATTTACAAATTTATCAGAGAAGTTGCAAGAATCAGACAAGATTTAATTTTATTATTTCTCTATAGATATATTAAATTAATTATCAAGTAAAATTACCTTGCGTCCTTCTACTTTTAATTTCCCTTCAGAATATAACTTTAGTGCAAGGGGATATAATTTATGTTCTAATTGTAATATACGATTTGATAAATCTTCTTCAGTATCATTAGAATAAACAGGAACACTTTCTTGAAGAATAATTGGTCCAGTATCAACATCATCGTCTATGAAATGAACAGTACAACCTGATAATTTTACTCCATAATCAACTGCTTGTTTTTGAGCATGGAGACCTTTGAAAGAAGGTAATAATGATGGATGTATATTAAGGATCCGAAGTTTATATTCCCTTACAAACTCAGGGCTTAAAATTCGCATATAACCGGCAAGACAGACAATGCCATTAGAAGGATAAATATGATATTTCTTTAATACTGAAACTATATCCTTATCATATTGCCATCCTCTTTTTCCGTTACTTGGTATAACCTCTGTTGCAATACCAAATTTATCCTTAGCAATTTTTAAGCCTGGAGCATCATTTTTATTTGATATAACAATACAGGGTTGAATATACTTTAGTGCTGAATTTGAATGAGCCGATAAAATAGCATTCATATTAGTTCCTCTGCCTGAAATTAATATTGCCAGATTAAGCATGATAAGTTATCTAATATATTGTTAATTGAACCTATTTTGAAGTTTATGTTTATTAGCTTACAAAATAGCAGAGAGAATACATATATTTATATTCATACTAAATTTTGGGTATCAAGATTATATCTTGTTTACCTTCAATTTTATTAAATTGATTATTGCAGCGTTTCAACTATAGTAATAACTATTATCAAAGAAAACTAATCTAAACAGTTAATTAAACCTGTGTTTAAAGTATTCGTATCATTATGCACTCTCAAATCAGAACAACAGATGGAGGATTACTAATTGAGAATGGTGAAACAAAAATTTTGTTGGATCCTTCGTCGGTAGAGAGTAATAATTTTGTATTTATTTCTCATGCTCATTCTGATCATGTTTATCGCAAACCCAAAAATAAAACAAGAATAAAAACCATAACTTCTATAGAAACTGAAGCGATAGCAAAGGCAAGAGGTTATGAAATTACAAATACAATATATGAAGAAAAAGATTTAGAATTGATTGATTCAGGTCACATACTAGGTTCTAAAGGACTTTTAGCTTTTAATGAAATATTTTATACAGGAGATATATCAATAAGAAAACGCGCCTTTCTTAACCCTCCTCAAAAGATACCTCAAGTTGATACTCTTATTATTGAATCAACTTTTGGAAGAGCAGAATACATTTTTCCTGATCATACTAAAATAATTCATGATGCAAATAAGATTATTGCTGATGCTTATGATAAAGGTCATCCTGTTATTATCATGGGGTATCCATTAGGAAAAGCTCAATTGTTAACCAATTTCTTTGAGCATTGGGATCCATTATTTGCATATGATAGTATAGAAATTATGAACAATGTATATAGAGAGATGGGTATCTCCCTGAGAAACACTACATGTTTTACAGACGCAGAAAAATCTAAAAAATTAGATACCAAATATCCGTGGGTAATGTTGGCACCACTTATGAATGCAAATTCAAAATTTTTAAGATACATGAAAGAAAAATATAATACAATAACTTTGGGTTTTAGTGGATGGGCATGTAATCAGGGATATAAGCATATGATGGGAATTGATTATGCACTTCCTATGAGCGATCATTGTGATTATAATGAATTGATTCAAGTAGTAAAAAAATGCAACCCTAAAAATATATTTACAATACATGGATTTGCTCATGAATTTGCAAGGATACTTAACAATATGGGATATAATGCTAATCCTTTAGAAAATCATGCAAGTAAAATTCGAAAAACAAGAAAAGATACTACTAAAATTAATAGAATAAAAAGTAGTAATAGTATAAGAAAAAAAAGTAATAGCCGTATTAATAGTACAAGCAAAAATAACAATAATATACAGATTCTAGACTACTTTATCAAATAACTATATCTCATTTACTGTATTTTTCCATAATAAGTAACATATTACACATATTTTCATTTTTTGTCATTATAAATTCTTTTTAAAGAACAGGTTTTTTGAAACAAAACTACACGAAATAATAATTTAGTAATTGTTGACCAATGATATATTGTATTATGACTAAATTTTAGAAACATCATGCTTCTATTGATTAGATATTATTAGGCAAAATGTTTTTAATATGTTCAACTTTATTACCAGCTGAATAAATATATAGCATACTTTATACAGTTTTTCTGAATTATAGCAAATTTAAAGTAAACATATTTTTATTCAAAAAAATGCAGCACAATATTATTGCATTATCAGGAGTGAACAAGAAAAAGATATAGTATTGGCCTACTAGTTTAAAAAAAAGGATAATTACATTAAAGGAAAGCAAAATAATACTAATAATAAAAAAAATTGATAATAAAAAATGGAGTTATATTATTTATTTATTTTTTTCTTGTTCTCTAAAATATGGAATTACCTTTTTTCCAAACATCTCTATACTTTTAAAGTAACCTTCTCCCCAGAATCTTATTATAAAGTGATTAACTCCTGCTTTTATAAAGCGTTCCAACATTGCTATAACATCATCTGGTTGTCCTACCCCAATAGCAGTTCTAGCAATACTATCTGGAATTTTTGTTGCTGCTTTTTTCATCTGTTCCATTAATTCTGGCCTATTCATTGCATATTCTGTAAAATATTTTCTAAAATCAAATTCTGAATCCTGCTCAATATTATGAACCTTTAATAATTCAGGCTTATAAAGACTAACTTTTACCGCATTTCTCATCTTGTACCAAGCCTCTTCTCCATCATCTGAAAAGTAAACATCTACATCATTTGCAAATTGAAAATTTGAAAGATCTCTGCCAAAATTTTTAGCATGCTCTCTAATCACATCAGCGTGGGCTTTGAACAATTCTGGAGTATATCCAATTGGAATCCATCCATCACCGTACCGTGCACATAATTCAAGCGTTTTTGGCGCTCCTGCAGCGATATAGATTGGTGGTCTTGGTCTTCTTATGCTTCTGGCCTGTAAACATGCATTAATTAATTTATAATATTTTCCCTCATAATCTACTCTGTTATCTGGATCTGATTGAAAGAGTTTCTCTATTACTTCAAGTTGTTCCTTTAATTTAGTAACAGGTTTAGTAAATTCTATACCAAAATCAACGACATTTTGAGCCTCGCCTGCACCAATTCCCAACATACCTCGACCATTAGTTAATCTGTCAAGGGTCACAGTAGAAAGTGCAATTGCCGATGGATGACGTCTAATAGCATCTGTAACACATGTACCTAATTCTACATTTTTTGTTAGCACACCAATTGCTGCAAGCATTAACCAAGCATCATTTACAACAGCATTTTTCCATTGTGGAACATTTGCATGATCCATCGCCCATATAGAGTCAAAGTCTAATCTATCAGCCATTTGGCAAGCAGTAATCACCTGATTTTCATCTAAGCCCATTCTAGCTACATTAAGACCTTGTGTAAACCCAAATTTTGTTCTCATGATAATGTTATCCTCCTCTTCTTCTCCTCACTATTGGACAATATGTTAAAGAATTCCAACAGGTTAATTCTACCCATACAATGTAAAAAAATTGAAAGTTGTATTTAACCATTTCATGTATGAACGTATTCAAAATATCAATTTTAATATGAACACAACGAAAACTTATATAATTTTTATTCCTATTACAAGTAGATGTTATTACCTTCTGAAATTGAGGCCAAGTCACTAATTCCTGCTATTCGAGCAATTTTAGCAAAAAAATTAATCAACGAATATAAAATGAAGGAAGAAGTTGTAGCTAAAGTCATTGGCGTAACTCAAGCTGCAATTAGTAATTATATTAGAGGAACAAGAGGCGATACTGAACTTATAAACAAACTTTCTTCTATTATCGAAGTTATGAATAAAGTCGATGATATTGCACAAGAACTTGTAGCAAATAGAATATATACTCCAAGAACTATGGCTAAATTTGTCGAATTATGTAACTTTATGAGATATTCATTCATTATTTGTGATGTTCATCATAAAATGGAGGCAAATATTGATGAACAAGTTTGTGAATTATGTAAGGATAGTCTGATTGGATCTAAATTCTAACTAGTGGAAAAAAATAGGTTTTAAAATTAATTTAAAAGTGGTTTGTTCTCTTTATAATGTTAATTGTCTGATTCAAAACTTCAAATCCGTTTATAGTTCCAATCGATCCTTTCTTGGCAAAGGATTCTGTGAATCTTTGACTGTTTTTGTTATTTTTGTTATCATAATTATCATTGTTTTTCATAGACTTTCCTGATACAAGTAAGGGAACTGGATCATCTGAATGACTTTTTTTTACACAAGGAGTAGAATGATCTCCTGAAACAACTATTACAACATTTGAATCTTTCAACTCATTTAAAAGAGTCCCAAAGAAATCTTTATCTATTTTTTCTATATTTTCTTTTTTTCCTAAAGCATCTCCATCATGGCCGAATTCATCTGGCCCTTTGATATGAACATAAATTAGGTTATACTTGTCTAATTCTTTAGCGGTAACTTTACCTTTAGTTATATAGTCATTTACACTTCCTGCTTCAATAGGTTCCATTCCTAAGATCTTTGAAATACCTATTTCTACTGGCATATCCACGACACAAGCAACTTTCATATTATATTTCTCTTCTATAGGATCATAATTAGGAATTGCATTTCCCGCATCTCTAACTAAAATACAATTCATAGCATTAAGACTTCTTTCTTTTCTAGCTTTATTTACCGGATGATCCTTTGATAGCAAATAAACCTGATTTGTAAAATCATTTACTATTTCAGAAGATATTTTAGAAGTAATGTCATCATTTTGAGGAATCGATTTTAATACTTTCATTTCTGCTATAGCCGTTTTTGCAATACCCATTCCATTCACTTTGTCATAAGCAGGATCTGTATTTGTTATTTGATGGGATAATTTGATTTTATTATGCCGAAATCTTATAGTTACTCTATGGGCAATTGTCGGCATAACAACTACAGATGCATCGGAGTCTTTCAAGGAAATTGCTGAATTCAATGTTTCGCATAGAGATTGAGCTTCTTCATTTGCAATCAACCGTCCAGCCCTTCTATCAAGTATCTGCTGATTTTCATCAACTGTAGCAAAATTTCCCCTTAATGCTAGATCACCATCTTTAAAGTCAATGCCACAGCCAATTGATTCAACTACTCCTCTTCCCACGTAAGGAACATCCTTAAAATTATATCCTAACATATTGAAAACCGCAATATCAGATTGCGGAGCTATTCCTTTACCAACAGTTATGACTTCCCCCATTATCCCATTTTTTGCTAAATAATCTAAATTTGGGGTATTAGAAGCTTCTAATGGTGTCAGGTTATTGATTGACTTGTGGGGAAGGTCGCCTATTCCATCAAGAATTACATATATAATTTTTAATAAATTGTTGTTCTTTATCGAGTTGCTCACACGATCAAGAGCTTTATTTGTTAAATTTATTTTTATTTAATTCATTAATAAGTAAAACAAAGAAAAGGGAGAACCATTTTCATTTATTTGGTTTTGCTGCTACTACCACTATCTCCCTTTTTCCATACCTGTATCTGTCCACCATAAACCTCATTGTTGAAAACAAACGATGGAATTTGGGAATAAAAGCCTTGTCTGCCAGAACTGAATGTTTTGCTAACAAGAGGAATTTCATATTTTTTTCCGTCTGGCATTGAAATAATAGCCATTACAATTCTCTTATTCGTTTGATCTTCATTATCAATACCCATTTCAGTTATTACATAAAATTATAATATAAAAACAATTTTGATCTTATGTTTAAATAATAGCAAATGTGAATTAAAATTGCTCTAACTTATCATTAACTCTTCTCCCTATTGTCCTTTATATTAAACAAAAAAACTGCTGTGAATTTTGATTAATTTACTCTATAAATTGCGGGCAATCACATTTAGTACATTTATTGTCACCTTCATAAATAAGATGATTTTTTTGTAGATGCTTACATCTTTTACATATATTATATTCATCACTCATTTTAATTATTATGTCTCTTTATGGTCTTATTAAGACAATATTAAATTTTATTATTAATGCAAAAAAAGAACCCTTCAAATTTGAGAAATACATCATGATATATTTGATTTAAACAATTTTATATTCTATGGTGAAAAGACTAATGTGGATTCCCTAGAGTGCTATCGACAAGCTGGTAAGATTGCAGGCTCGATTAGAGAAATGGCTAAAAAAAAAGACTATATTGGTAAAACTTTAGGTGAAATCTGTGAAGACATAGAAAAAGAGATACAAACTAAAGGAGGTTTTCCTGCTTTTCCTGTTAATGTAAGTTTAAATGAAATTGCAGCTCATTATACTGCCGAACCTAATGATCAAAATATAGTAAAAGATGGAGATGTATTAAAAATTGATATAGGTGTACATATTGATGGATATATCGCTGATACTGCTGCCACTGTTTGTTATAATAATGATTATCATTCTTTAGTAAAAGCATCAGAAAATGCGTTAAATGAAGGATTGAAAATTGCAAAGAACAAATCAAAATCTAGTGATATCGGCAAAGTAATAGAAAATTCCATCATTAAAAGCGGTTTTCTTCCTATTAAAAATCTAAGTGGCCATTCTTTAGAACGTTATACAATTCATGCTGGAAAATCTATTCCAAATATCAATTCCATTGGATCTTTTCTTTTAGAATCAAATCAAGTATATGCAATTGAACCGTTTGTAACATTAAAAAATGGTATAGGTGTAGTATATGAAGGTAAAATAGCAAATATTTTTGCAATAATATCCAGAAAGCCCACAAAAAATAGGGAATTAGATAGTTTTTTAAATGAAATTTGGAATAGATTTAAATCTTTACCATTTGCTTTGAGATGGTTAATGGATAAATATGACGAAAAAAATGCCCGTATTTTATTAGATAGCCTTAAAAAGAAAAAGAACATTCATGCTTATCCGATATTAGTAGAAGGAAAGGATATGATGGTTGCACAATCTGAACACACAATTATACCTAGAGAGACATTTACAGAAGTTATTACTAGTTAAAGGAGTAATTAACAAAGAGAATAATATAGCTAGTATTATAATGATTGAATATCTTCCTAAACTTAAAATTAACCCCTAAAAAATGTATAATAAGAAATAGGGGTCGTTGTCTAGCTTGGTATGATGCCAGCCTTGGGCGCTGGAGTTCGCCGGTTCGAATCCGGCCGACCCCATAAAAACATCCATTCAATGCTCTTTTCCAGATATGATTTGTAACATAGATACAAAAGAGCCGAACAAATTACAGTTTGGTAAATTCTATAAACGTTTGTTGACAATAGACATTGATATTAAACTTTTCCGTTATTGCTAGTTGCTTTAGTTACAAATTGAGGAATGAAAATGTTTTTGAGTACTAAATTATAGGGTTCATGTTCGATGACTTGCTTTAACTATTCTTAAGTCCCTTAATATTTTTATCCTCTGTATTATTAATAGTGAAAGCGATATAAATTAAAATTCAAATAACAATTGACCAATAGTAGTAGTACTTCAAATGCGTCGGTTGGAGTTCGCCATAAAAATTACATAGAATTTGATTCTCAAATAAGAATGATACGTTCACAGCATACAATAATATAAAAAAAATACTAAAATTGTAAATTATTAAAAAGCCAATATATAATAGTCAAATGCTACAAATAATTACGAAATACTTAATCTAGTATAAATGTTAACCTATACAACCATTCTGATGCTCATGATATTATCAATATTCAAACTATTATTAAGAAACATAAATTAAGCCGATATTTATCTTCTACTATAGATATAAGAAACACATTTTTCTCATACTCTGAGATGATCTTTAGAATGGATTATTTCTCTGTCTCTATCTGACTGATAATAGATCAATTGAAAAAATATATATCCATATAATAAATTCATATGAATTAATTATAAAAAATTTTATTGTGTCTTCAATAGAGATTCAAAAATATCAGATATACAGCACACAACGTACATATAAAATACATATAATATTTATATTCATTTCCTTATACATGTATTTATTCAATTCAACAATTATTAAGATGGTATTTGATCAGTTACCAGCATAGAAAGGCTTCATAAATAAGCAATACATATGTGTATACAATATTTCTATACCTTTTCACTTTTGCATGACTTATCTATAGAATGCTACAATATCACTTCAGTTATAAATGATGAAATGGTCATATTATATCATAGCATATTGAAAAGTATACTTATCTAGTACTTTATTTATATAGACTTTATGAAGAGTATTACCAATAGTATTCCTCTA
>Ga0126313_10000503_pt1 | contig 18674 bp, 20 predicted proteins | sample Plot105A_FD_89954 | JGI IMG/M metagenome (GOLD analysis project Ga0126313, IMG submission 89954) | Serpentine soil microbial communities from UC McLaughlin Reserve, CA, USA - Plot105A | ecosystem: Environmental > Terrestrial > Soil > Grasslands | place: USA: UC McLaughlin Reserve, Lake County...
CAGCGATCGCGGCCATTCGCTCTTGGCCGAACTGGGCCAGCAGCCAATCAGACTCCAGCCAGCTCTTTTGCGCCCGTCCGATCGTGGCGCGATAGCTGCTCCATGGCCAATCGGCCGGCCGGCTACACAGCCCGGGGCGTACCGGGTTGAGCGGGATGTAGCACGCGAGGCTCAACACGTGGAAGTTGCTCCGGACGAGCACCGCGTGAAAACGCGCCTCAAAAACGTGGCCTTCATGCCCATGCCGCCGATTGAACCAGCGCGCGTACACGCCGTTCAACCAGCACATGCCGTCGGAGATATCGGCGTTCGGCGTCCGGAAGAGTAAGTGGTAGTGGTTCGGCATCTGGCAGTAGCAGTACAGAGCCCATCCCCGGTTCCGGACAACGGTGCCAAGCAGCGTTTCGAACTTTGCGTAATCGATCGCATCCGTGTAGACCGCGAGGCGGCGCACTCCCCTGGTCGTCACGTGGTAGACGGCATCCGGTGCCTGGATTCTTTTCGACCGGCCCATCCCGACCCCCACGCTAGGCCGGCCGGCTGGCCGCTAGGTCGGTGCGGTGTGTTTTTGTTCCCGCTTCGTTGCCCTTTCGCGACACGTCCGGGTGCCAGGCACCCGGGAAACGGCTCGAAGAGTTAGGCGCGCGAGATGTAGCGGCCTTCGCGGGGGTCGACCTTGATCCGGTCGCCCTGGTTGACGAACAGCGGCACCTGGACGACGGCGCCCGTCCCCAGCTTCGCCGGCTTCGTCACGTTCGAGACCGTGTCGCCGCGTACCCCGGGCTCGGTCTCGGCCACCGTCAGCTCCAGGGACGCAGGCATCTGCACCCCGGCCGGCCGGCCATCCACGGTCAGGAGCTGGACCGAGCTCGACGGCTCGAGGTACGCGAGCGCATCGGAGACCGACTCGCGCGGCAGGCTGATCTGCTCGTAGCTCTGCTCGTCCATGAACACGACCTCGTCCCCGGAGTCGTACAAGTACTGCACGCTCTTCGTCTCGGTGTGGACGCGCGCGAACTTCTCGCCGGCCCGGAACGTCTTGTCGACGACTGAGCCCGAGTCGAGGTTCTTCAGCTTCGTGCGGACGAAGGCGCCGCCCTTCCCCGGCTTGACGTGCTGGAACTGGACGATCCGCCAGACGTCGCTGTCGAGCTCGATGTGCATGCCGTTCTTGAACTGATTGGTGCTGACGGTCTCGGCCATCCCGGGCCAGTCTAGTTGACCGTTATCAGCTCCTTGGGGAATGAGGTCAGCACCTCGCAGCCGTCATCTGCGACCACGACCAGATCCTCGATCCGGATCCCTGCGACACCGCTGAGGTAGATCCCCGGCTCGACCGTGACGACGTTGTCCGCGGCAAGGATGTCTTCCGATTCCGGGCGCAGCACAGGCGCTTCGTGGACGAGCAGCCCGAGGCCGTGCCCAAGGCCGTGGCCGAAGTTCTCGCCGTAGCCGGCGTCGGTGATCACCGCCCGGCAGGCGGCGTCCGCGTCGCGTCCGGAGGCCCCGGCACGTACTGCGTCCAACCCTGCTTGTTGTGCCTGGCGGACGATGTCGTACGTCTCGCGCAGCGAGTCCGAGACCTCGCCGACGGCGAACGTCCGCGTGCAGTCCGAGCAGTAGCCGTCGAGCATCGCGCCGGCGTCGACCAGCACGAGCTCGCCTTCCTCCACGACCCGGCCGCCCGGCACCGCGTGCGGGCTCGCAGCGGTCGGCCCCGCCGCGACGTCCACGGGAAACGCGAGCCCGTCGGCGCCGAGTTCGTGGAGGAGCTGTTCCATGCGCCAGGCGAGCTGCTTCTCGGTGCGGCCGGCGAACTGCTCCTCGGCCAGCCGCTCGTAAGCCCGGTTCGTCAGGTTCGTGGCCCGGCGGATCGCGTCCAGCTCCTCTGGCTCCTTCACGGCGCGCAGCGACTCGACGAGACCTCGACGCGGAACGAGCTCGACGCCGCCGTCGCGGAGGAACTCGTAGTTCGCGTAGCTGAGGGCATCGGCCTCGAAGGCGACTCGCTTCGGGAGCCGCTCCGGAAGGAGCGAGTAGAGGTAGCGCTTCGTCTCCTCGAACTCCACCCCCTCGACCTCGCGCGCCCGCTCGGCGTAGCGGAAGTCGGTGAAGAGCCGCGCGCGGTCCGGCTCGACGAGAAGCGCAGCATTCGTGCTCTCGAACCCGGTCAGGTAACGGACGTTGACCGGTGCGCTGACGAGCAGCGGTTCCTCGAGCAGCTCGCGGAGCCGTTCTATCCGCGCGCCAGGAATTCCAGCGCCTCCCTGTAGCCCTCGGGCCCCTTGCCGATCACGCGGTGCGCCGCGAGGTCGGCCAGCACCGAGTGACGGCGCCACTCCTCCCGCCTCGCGATATCGGACAGGTGCACCTCGACGACCGGGCCGCGCGCCAGCTCCAGCGCGTCGTGGATCGCGTAGCTGTAGTGCGACCACGCCCCCGGGTTGACGACGAGCCCGTCCGCCGATTCGCCGAGCTCCTGGCACCAGTCGACGTACTCGCCCTCGTCGTTCGTCTGGCGGCAGACGACCTCACATCCGAGCTCTTGGCCCCAGCCACGGATCCGCTCCTCGAGCTGGGTCAGCGAGAGGCCGCCGTAGACCGCCGGATCACGGCGCTCGAGCAAGTTCAGATTCACGCCGTTGAGTACGCCGACCAGCATCAGTCGGCGATCAGCTCGTCGAGGGCCGTCCGAGCCTCATCCGGCTCGGCCTCACGTACCAGCGGCTTGCCGAGCGCCTCGAGCAGCACGAGGCGGATTTTGCCGTCCCGCATCTTTTTGTCGCGCTGGAGCGCCGCCCACGCACGCTCGCGGTCGACGCGAACCGGCTGCACGTCCAGTACGGCGGGGATCTCGAGGCCCGAAAGGCGCAGGGCGGCGGTCAGCCCCAGCGCGACGGCTTTACCGTGCGCGAGCCGATAGTCCGACGCGGCCTCGAGCGCGTGCCCAAAGGTGTGGCCGAGGTTGAGGATCTCGCGGCGACCCTTTCGCTCGTACGGGTCGGCGAGACAAACCGCGGCCTTGAAGGCAGCACAGGCACGGATCATCTCCTCGGCCGGCAGCTCCCAAAGGGGATGTCCGGCGAGCAATCCGGTCTTGACCACCTCGGCCATCCCGTTCTCTCGCTCCTCCTCCGGGAGCGTTTCGAGCCTCGCCGGGTCGATCAGGACGCGATCCGGGTAGTGAAAGGCGCCGACGAGATTCTTTCCGTCCGGAAGGTCGACCCCCGTCTTCCCACCGATGCCGGCATCGACCTGGCCGACGAGGGTCGTAGGAACGCTGATCCAGCGCACGCCCCGCATGTAGGTCGCGGCCACGAAGCCGGCGAGGTCGGTCGTCGAGCCGCCGCCGTAGCCGACGATCGTTCCATCTCGGCCCACACGCAGCTCGCTCCAGAGGCGCTGGGCGGAGGCGAGCGTCTTGGGACCGGCGACGTGCGTCCTGCCGAGCTCCAACGGGTGAAGGTCGAGGACTCGCTCGTCGGCGATCAGCGCATCGCCTTCAGGCTCGCCGCCGAGCTCGATGCCCAGTGCGGCGAGAACCACCTCGTCGGCGTCGCGGGCACGGACATCGCCCGTTTCTTCGTACAGTGACTGCCGTCTCTCGTAGAGGGCACGGAAATCCTCCGAGTCTTGAGCGAGCGGCCTGGCCGTTCGCGCGACTCGTTCCCACGCCTCATCGAGCTTGACGTCGACGAAGACGGTCAGCGCATGATCCCTGAGCGCCTTGCGAATCGCCGGCGTCTCCACCGCGCCGCCGCCGAGCGCCAGCACGGCAGGCCGATTCTCGCGGAGCGTCAACAGTGTCCGTTCCGCCTCGATCAGCCGGAAGCCGGCCTCTCCTTCCTGCTGGAATAGCTCCGGGATCGAACGCCGCAACGACTGCTCGATCTCGCGGTCGAGGTCGATGAAGAGCCGTCCGATCCGGGCAGCAACTAGGGCGCCGATCGTCGTCTTCCCCGCGCCCATGAACCCGATCAGCGCGATGTGCCGCCCTACCGCGGTTGCCACGGGATGCGCTCCAGGTAGGCGCGGTACGCGGCGACGAAGTCGTCCAGTGCGTCGCCGCCGAACTTCTCCCGCGCGGCGCGGGCGAGCTCGACGGCGACCGACGCCTCGGCGACGACGGAGAGCGCTTCAACCGCCGCCGTGTCGCTGCGCTCGACGAGCGCCTCCCCGGGCTCGCCGCCCTCGATGTCGACCGAGCGGAGCGGCCGCATCAGCGTTGGAAGGGGCTTCATCGCCGCGCGGGCGACGATCTCCTCCCCGTTCGAGACCCCGCCCTCGATCCCGCCGGCCCGGTTCGTCTCGCGATAGACGCCACGCACGTCGCGAAAGATCTCGTCGTGCGCCTGCGAGCCGCGCAGGCTCGCCAGGCCGAAGCCCTCGCCGACTTCGACGCCCTTGACGGCCTGGATGCCCATCAGCGCTGCCGCCAGACGCCCGTCGAGCCGGCCCTCCTTCGTCGCGTAGGAGCCGAGCCCAGGCGGCACGCCCTGCGCGCGAACCTCGACGACACCGCCGACGGTGTCGCGATCGGCCTTGGCCTCGTCGACGTTCCCCATCGCTACGACGGAACCCGCCACCGCGACTCCGATCTCGGCGAGCAACGCTTTTGCGACAGCGCCCGCGGCGACCGTGATCGCCGTTTGCCGGGCGCTCGCCCGTTCCAGCGCGTCGCGGGTGTCGGAGAACCCGAACTTGAGCGTTCCCGGGAGATCGGCATGGCCTGGACGCGGCAGCGTCACCGGCTTCGTGCCCTTGCCCTCCGGCTCGCCCTCGGGCGGCCACGGGCTCATCCCCCAGCGCCAGTTCTCGTGGTCGCGATTGTGTACGACCAGCGCAAGCGGGGTTCCCAGCGTCCGCCCGTGACGAAGCCCCGCCAGAACCTCGACGCGATCCTGCTCGATCCGCTGCCTGGGGCTTCGTCCGTAGCCCTGCTGGCGGCGGGCGAGATCGGCGTCGATCGCCTCGCGCTCGAGGGTAAGCCCCGCTGGCAGGCCGGTCAGGATCCCGACGAGAGCCGGGCCGTGCGACTCACCCGCTGTTGTCAGTCTCAGCACGAGGCAAGCCTACGGCGCGGCGCATCACCTCGACCGGCGCCGAGACCCCCGTCCACAGCTCGAACGAGGCCGCGCCCTGAGCGACGAGCACCTCGAGCCCACCGACGACCCGCGCTCCGGCCGCCCGCCCCGCGGCGGCCGTGGCGGAATCCGGATAGGGCAGGTCGACGAGCGTCTGACCGGCGCCGACCTCGACGAGCACCTGGTCTTTGACCGGAGTCGCATTGACGACGAGATCGCAATCCGCCACGTCCGGTGGCCACTGCCCGCGGCGCGAGAAGAGGCGTGCGTTCGGCAGCGCGGCCCGAAACGCCCTCGCGGCACCGCCGTCACCGATGATCGCCGGGCGCTCGAACTCGACGCCTTCGAGGATCGCGGCGTCCGTGCTGAAGCCGCGAGGCGGGTCGAGAAGGAGCGTGTTCACCGAGGGGGCCCCACTCTCGACCAGGCGGGCGACCTCGAGCTTGTACGGCGCCGTCACGTTCGCCCCCGCGAACCCGAGCGCGCCGAGCCCTCGCACTGCCTCCTCCAATCGCCCCGGCGCGACCTCGCAGGCGACGTAGGTCCAGTCGAGGCCGCGCGCGGCGAAGGCAGCGTTCTGCATCCGGGGCGAGAGCGACTGGCCGACCGGCGACCCGATCAGCGCCACCAGCTCGCCCATCTAATAGCCGTGCGCGTTCTTGTAGTTCTCGAACTCGCGCTCGCTCGCCGTGAAGAAGTGATGCACCTTGTCCGGCTTGCGCACGAAGAAGAGGTAGTTCACTTTCGCCGGGCGCGCCGCAGCCCGGATCGAGGCGAGGCCGGGATTGGCGATCGGCGTCGGCGGCAAGCCCGTCAGCTTCCTCGTGTTGTACGGGTTGTCCGAGTCGAGCTGCGACTGGCGGATCGACTCCGTCGGTGGAATGCCGAGGCCGTACCGAAGCGTCGCATCGATCCCGAGCGTCATCCCGGCCTTGAGGCGGTTGTAGATGACCGCGGCGACGTGCCGGCGCTCTTCCGGCGCGATCACCTCCTTCTCGATCATCGAGGCGATGATCAGGACGTCGTACGGCGTCAGGTTCTTCGACCGCGCGTAGCGCATGTTCACCTTCGCCCAGTTCTTCGTGAACGCGGCGAGCTGGTGGTTGACGAGCTGACGGGTCGTCGTGCGCTTCGTGAACTCGTACGTCGCGGGGAAGAGGAAGCCTTCGAGATTCGGCGGCGGTCCCTCGGTCAGGAACGGTCGCGGGACCCGCGACGACCCGCTCGTCTGAACCAGGTAGCGCCTCGGCGAGAGCCTAGGGCTGACGTTGCGCTTCTTTTTCGCGATCTCGTTGACCTCGCCGATCCGCTCCGCCATCTGCGCGCGCGTGAAGCCCTCCGGGAAGATGATCTTGAGGGGCTTCGGCGCCACGGGGACCGGCGCCGGGGGCGGGGCGGCCTCCTCACCACCGCCCAGGACCGCCATCGCCGAGCCCACGAGGAGAGCGACCAGCCCGAGCACGAGGCCGAGCGCGACTGCGCGCCGCACGAGGATACGGCGGCGGGACGGCTTCGTGCGGTGCCGCGTCGGCGGGCTCAGCGTTGTCGGTTCTTCGACCATTCCAGATAGCTCGTCAGCAAATGCGCCGCCGCCCGGGCGTCCTCGTCACCCCCGGGCCCGGCGAGCGTGGTCGTGAATCGTTCGTCGTACCGCTCGACCGGCACGTCGAGGACAGACTCGAGCGCCTGGGCGAATCGCTCCGTCTCCTCAGCCTGCTCACCCCGTTCCCCGCGGAGCGTAAGCGGCAAACCGACGACGACACGTTCCACCTCTTCGGCGCGGACGAGCTCGGCGAGCTCCTTCATGCCGATCTCGCTTGCCGCACGCTCGACGACGCGGAGTGGCCGCGCCAGCGTCCCGGTGGGGTCCGAGACGGCGACGCCGGTACGCGCGGCTCCGTAGTCCAGTGCCAGCACCTTCACTCGAGTGCTGACGCGATCTCGCTCTTGGCCACCTCGTAGGCTTCGGCCAGACCCTCCGGATTCTTGCCTCCGGCCTCGGCGAGGTCCGCGCGTCCTCCCCCGCCGCCGCCGATCTTCTCGGCCGCCTTGCGCGCGACCGCGACGGCATCGATGCCCTGGTCGACCAACGACCGGTCGAGGTTCACGATCAGGTACGCCCGGCCCTCGTCGACGGATCCGAGCAGCACCGCAGCCGCCTGCTTGGACTGGCGGATCCGGTCGGAGAGGTCTTTGAGGTCGGAGCCCCTCAGCGCCTCGACCTCGGCGACGACGATCCCGTTCGCCTCATCTCGGTAGTTGACCTCCAGCTCCGCCGGTCCCTGCTTGCGCCCGGCGCCCTTGCGGAGCTGCTGGACCTCCGCGCGCAACTCGTCCGCCTCCTCCGCCCGGGCGCGGAGCCAGGACCAGGCCTCGCCGGCCGTGACCGCCTCGATCCGCCTGGCTCCGGAGCCGACCGAGGCCTCCGAGAGGATCACGAACGGCCCGATCTCGGCAGTCGAGCGGACGTGCGTGCCACCGCAGAGCTCGCGCGAGTAGTCGTCGATCTCGACCACCCGCACCTCGTCGCCGTACTTCTCGCCGAAGAGCATCGTCGCGCCGAGGCGCCGGGCTTCCTCGATCGGCGTCACGAAGGTCCGGACCGGCAGGTTCTGGAAGATCCTCTCGTTCACCGCCCGCTCGACCCGCTCGCGCTCCTCGGGCGTGAGCGCCTTGTCGTAGGTGAAGTCGAACCGGAGCTTGTCGGGCCGGACCGCCGACCCCGCCTGCCGCACCTGGTCGCCGAGGACGTCGCGGAGCGCCTGGTGCAGGAGGTGCGTCGCCGTGTGGTTCGCCATCGTCGGGAAGCGCACCGACCAGGGGACGACCGCTCGAACGCGATCGCCCTCGGCGAAGCCTGCTCCTTGGAAGGTGAGCACCTGGTCGTCGCTGACGCGCGTCGCGCGGATCAGGTCGGCGCGCGCGCCCGTCTCCTCGTTCTCGATGAAGCCGAGGTCGGAGACCTGGCCGCCGCCCTCGGGATAGAACGGCGAGCGCTCAAGCTTCGCCTGGAAGGTGCCGTCGTCCAGATCCTGGTAGGCGAGGATCGCCGTCAGCACCTTGGTCGCCTCGTAGCCGACGAAGTCCGTGGGGCGCGAGCCGGCGACGGCGATCGCGACCTCGGCGGTCTTGGTCTTCGAGCGCGCCCGCTGCTCGGACATCAGGCGCGAGAACTCCTCTTCATCGACGGCCAGGCCGCGGTCACCAGCAAGCTCACGGGTGAGCTCGAGCGGGAAGCCGTAGGTGTCGTGCAGCTTGAAGGCGTCCTCGCCGGAGATGAAGTCCCCGGACGCGATCTCCTCGAACAGGCCCAGGCCGCGCTCGAGCGTCTGGGAGAAGCGCTCCTCTTCGGCGCGCAGGGTTTCCCGGATGCGCTCGCGGTTCTCGTCGAGCTCCGGGTACCACGAGGACATCTGGTCGGCCACGACGTCGGCGATGCGCCACAGGTCGGCGAGGCCGATCCCCCGCGCCTGCTGGACCGCGCGGCGGATCACCCGGCGCAGGACGTAGCCACGACCTTCGTTCGACGGCAGCACGCCGTCGGCGACGAGGAAGGTCATGCCGCGGCCGTGGTCGGCCATGATGCGGTGCGCCTTCGTCGCCTTCTCGGAGCTTTGCCAGCCGACGCCGCTCTCGGCCTCGATCCAGTCCATGATCGCCTGGTAGCCGTCGGTCTCGTAGACCGAGATCACGCCCTGCTGGATCGCTGCGGTGCGCTCGAGGCCCAGGCCGGTGTCGATGACCGGCTTCGGAAGCGGAGTCAGCTTTCCGTCGGCGCCGAGGTCGAACTCCATGAAGACGAGGTTCCAGAACTCGAGATAGCGCTCGCAGGGGCAGCCCGGCCCGCAGTCGGGCCGACCGCAGGACAGCTCCTCACCGCGGTCGTAGTACATCTCCGAGCATGGCCCGCACGGTCCGGTGTCGCCCGCCTGCCAGAAGTTCTCCGAGCGCGGCAGCCCGACAATCCGGTCGCGTGGCTGCCCGACGTTCACCCAGGCCGCGATTGCGACCTCGTCCTCGCCCAGTCCCAGCTCGGGGTCACCGGCAAAGACGCTCACCCAAAGGCGGTCGAGGTCGATCCTTAAGTGCTCGGTCATGAACTCCCAAGCGAGCTCGACCGCTCCTTCCTTGAAGTACTCGCCGATCGAGAAGTTGCCCATCATCTCGAAGAAGGAGAGGTGGTAGCCGTCGAGGCCGACCTCGTCGATGTCGGTCGCCCGAAAGCACTTCTGGTACGTGGTGAGGAGCGTCGCTGGAGGCTCCTTCTGGCCGAGGAAATACGGCTTCAACGGCTGCATCCCGGCGCTGATCAGAAGCGTCGATGTGTCCTCCGGCGGCGGGATCAGCGGCGCCGACGCCAGCCGCGTGTGGCCCTTCGACTCGAAGAACTGTAGGAACCCTTCGCGGAGCTCAGCGGTAGTGCGCATGGCCTCCGATTCTAGGTGTGGCTAGATCCGTGGGGCCCAATCGCGGATTAGCCGGGCGACCTCGGGCGCTGCATCGGCGATCAGGTCATGTCCGGCGCCCTCGATCCAGTGGACCTCAGCGTCCGGGAAGCGATCCGCGAAAGCCGGCATGGCCTGCGCGCTGCGCTGGCGCAGTTCTTCGGGCTCGGTCGCCACGAGCAACAGCATCGGGATTCCGGCGGCAGCGATCGTCGGCCAGGTCGCGCTCACGCGAACTTCCATGATCCCCTGGATCACGGCACCGCGCACCTCGGGAGTCAGGATGCTGACGAGCTCGCCGTCCTCCTCGCGGACGCCTGCTTTGAAGGCCTCGAGCAACTCCGGCGTCACTGGCCGGCGAATGCCACCCTGTGCCGCTTGCTCGAACTCGCCCTTGGCGACGCGGATCGTCCGCTCCGGTGCTCGTGCGTCCTCGATCAGCTCGTCGAGCGACTTGCCGTGCGGGAAGTTTGGTGAGTCCTGATAGTCCATCTGGCCCGTGTCGAGGAGGACGAGGCCCTCGACGCGATCGGGCTCCGCCGCGGCAAACGACATCGCGATCGTCCCGCCCCACGAGTGGCCTATCAGGATCGATCGTTCGAGCCCGCGGTCATCCAGCACACCGCGAAGGATCTTGAGCAGCGAACCTATCCGGTAGCCGTCGGGCGGAAGCGCGGGCGACTCCCCGAAGCCGGGCGCGTCAGGCGCGATCAGCCTAAGCCCTGCTCCGGTAAGAGTCGGCGCCAGCTCGGTGAGATAGGCGCCGGACTGGCTTGCGCCGAGCGCGTGCCAGAAGACGAGCGGACGCCCGTCCGGCCGGCCCCATTCACGCACGTGCATCGCAGTCAGGCGACTTCGGTCTCTTCCGCGATCTCCTCGCGGATCTTCTCCAGCGAGCGCCTGATCAGCCGAGAGACGTGCATCTGGGAGATTCCGATCTGCTCGGCGATCTGGGACTGGGTCAGGCCGCGAAAGAAACGCAGGTGCAGGATCCGGCGCTCGCGCTCGTCGAGGACCTTGAACCCCGGCGCGAGAACGGCGCGATCCTCCGAGACCTCGTACTCGTGCTCCTCTGTCCCGAGCGATTCGAGCGGGTCGACGTCACCCTCGTCGTCGGAGCTCCCGCCCGCGGAAAGTGACACCGAGCTGTAGGCGCGCCCGCTCTCCAGCGCCTCGAGCACGGCCTCCTCCTCGACCCCGGCGGCCTCGGCGAGCTCCGGAATCGTCGGCGACCGGCCGAGCTGCACGGTTTGCTGCTCGATCAGTTTCGAGATCTGCACGTTCAGCTCTTGTAGGCCGCGCGGCACGCGCACCGACCAGCCCTTGTCGCGGAAGTGCCGCTTGATCTCGCCGATGATGTTCGGGGTCGCATAGGTGGTGAGCTCGACGCCGCGCTCGAGGTCGAATCGGTCGATCGCCTTGATTAGGCCGATCGCGCCGATCTGGACGAGATCGTCGAGCTGCTCGCCCCGGTACGAGTAGCGGCGCGCGAGCGAGCGGACGAGCGACATGTAGCGCTCGATCAGCTCCTCCCTGGCCTGGAGGTCACCCTTCTCGTGGTAGCGCCGCAGGAGCACCTTGTCGTCGTTCACCATCACGAAGCTCGCTCGACTCGCTTGCGCAGCTCGACCCAGGCGCCGTCGTCGTGATCCGCGACCTCGTAGCCGTCGACGACTGTGTCCAGCAGTCGTTGCAGCGAGAGGGACTCGCTGAGCTCGCCCTCCAGCTCGGACCGGAGATCGCCGCCGCGGAAGGGACCGACGGCCGCGCGCAACTCACTGTCCGCGATGTCCAGCGAGACCGTGATCTCTTCCGCGCCGTCCCGCCGTTCGAGCAGTCCGTCGAGAGCAAGCTCGAGCTCCTCGAGCGACTCGACCGTGATGCCGAGACGCGCCGCGAGCCCGGCAAGCACGAGGCGGGCAACGCCGAAGAAGGGACGCTCTCGCGGCATGGTGAGCGTGATCTGATCGGTCATGGGTTGCGCCTTGGGTTGCGTCCTCAGCTGCCGGACGACGTTACCCGCCCGGCGCCGACGACGACATCGCGGTCGTATAGCACTGCCGCCTGGCCCGCGGCAACGCCGTAGGCGGGCTCGTCCAGCCGCACGCGGAACCCGCGCGAAACGGGCTCGACCGAGCCCGGAACGGCCGGTGAGCGGTAGCGCAGCTTGACGTCCGCCCGATCGACGTCGACATGAAGCTTGCCGCCGGCGCGTACCCGTCGACGGGCCAGAGACTCACGCGGCCCGACCACGACCTGATTGCTGCTCCGGAGCGTCTTGAGGGCATAGAGCGGCGTGCCGGTCGCGACGCCGAGGCCCTTGCGCTGCCCCGGCGTGAAGGCCCAGAAGCCCTGGTGTGAGCCGAGGACCTCCCCCTGCTCGTCCACGATCTCGCCGGGGCTGGCGCTCAGCCCCCGGCGCTCGAGGAACGCGCGGTAGTCGGCGCCGCCGAGGAAACACGCTTCCTGGCTCTCCGTCCGGCCGGCGACGGCGAGTCCGGCACGAGCGGCCTCGGCGCGAGTCTCTCCCTTGCTCTGCTCGCCGAGCGGGAACCAGATCCGGTCGAGGACGCGGGGATCGAGGCGGGCGAGCATGTACGACTGGTCCTTCGTGCCGTCGGCGCCTCGGGCAAGCAACAGCCGCCCCCGGTGCCGGACGATGCGGGCGTAGTGGCCCGTCGCAAGCCGGCCGGCACCCGCGTCTTTCGTGAAGGCGAGCAGCCGGCCGAAGCGGAAGAACCCGTTGCAGCTGATGCAGGGGTTCGGCGTCTCCCCGCGCTCGTAGCCGCGGACGAACGGCTCGACGATGGCGCGGAGGAACTCTTCGCGCGCGTCGAGCGTGACGTGCGGGAGTCCGCTTGCGTGACAGGTGCTCCGCGCGGCGAGAACGGCCTCGGGTGAGCAGCAGGCGCGGTCGACGTCCGGCGCCTCCGGATCGATCCAAAGACGGAGCGTGACGCCCAGCGCCTTCGGGCCGGCGCGGAGGAGCGCAACGGCGCTGTCGACGCCGCCGCTCATAGCGACCGCGACGCGCTCAGGGTCGGGCGCGGCGCGGAAGATCGGGCCGAGCGCGTTCGCGAGCGCGTCGACCGCGAGCTCGTCGCCCCCGACCGCCGCCGCCTCGAGCAGCGTCAGGCCATCGAGCTGCCGGTCGAGCCCCTCCGCATCGGCGCTGACGATGCGGTCCCCGTCGACCGTGAGCCGAACCAGCCTCCACTCGCCGCCACGAGATGAATCTCCTACTGCCTCAAGCATGGGGGCAAGGTAGCTAGCGAGGCGCCGACTTGGCGGCGCCGAGCAGAAAGGGCCGTGCCGCTGAGGCATCGCTTGCAATGCCGATTGGAGGACATGCCGGCTTCGCCGGCGTGTCCGTTCCCGTTGCCGGTGCGGCCGCTTGAGTGCTCCACCCTGCCGATGTCGTCGCGCCTTGCGAACCTGGACAAACCAGGTGGGTGCCCTGCCGCCCGGGTTCTTACGCCCGGATCGGACTCGAGCTCCCTTCGCGTGTGTGTTGGTTCACGTTATTGCGCGACGCCACGCACAGGGTCGAGCACGTTCACTCTAAGTGATCGGGTCAGCCTCGGGGGCTGGCAAAGCGCCAGCGGATCGCCGTCCGGCCACGGACGCCAAGCTCACGCGCGAGCGCCTCGGTCAGTCCGAACTGCGTGGCGGCGCTGCCGGAACCCCGAGCGATCACCTGCGTCAACATCACCGTCCGCCCGTGGCCGATGTAGACCTTCGCGCCGCAGACGAGGACCGGGTGTGAGACGCCGAGGATCTTGCGCTCGAGCACTTGGCCGCACGCCGTCCGGCGGCCGTATGCGCGAGGCGACTCCGGACCGGCAAGCGCTTCGTACCAGCCCCCACCCGGTGCCGGCACCGCCGCCGGGAGACCACTTGGGTTCCCCGCGCGGCTCCGCTGTTCGGCGACGGCCAGCGCGACGACGACGGCCAGCAATGCGGCGGCGGCCAGCAGGATTGCCCGCTGCGCGAGTGCGACGCTCACGATGCGCGACGGCGCCAGAACCGTCCTCGCGGCTGCTCGGTCTCGCGGATCTCGGTGATCGCCGCCGGCTCTACCGTGTCGGTCGGCGTGACCTCGTCCGGCTCCTCAGCCGCCGGCGTGCGCCGCTGCAAGGCCGGGAAGCGCGGTCCTTCCGCCCACACCGCCAGCTCGAACAGGCAGATCAGCAGCCACGCCAGCGCCATCACGGCGATGATGGCGGTCGCGCTGAGCTCGGCGACACCGACGCCGATCGCGAGCGCGATCAGGAAGGCGACTTCGAGCACAAACCTCGCTCCCAGTCCCTGCACAGTGAGAGAAGGCTAACTGGCCCTCGGGCCATTCTCCTCGGTGCCGCGCCGCGGCCGTACCTCCAGACCGAGCTCGGCCAAAACCTGGTCGGGCATGGGAGTCGGCGCGCCGGTGAGCGGGTCCGACCCGCTCGCCACCTTCGGGAAGCCGACGATCTCACGAATGTTGGGCTCGCCGGCCATCAGCGCCACAAAACGGTCGAAGCCCATCGCGAAACCGCCGTGCGGCGGCGCGCCCATGCGGAGCGCCTCGAGCAGGAAGCCGAACTTCTCGTCAGCCTCCTCGTCGGAGAGCCCCAGCGCTCGGAAGACGCGCTTCTGCACATCCTGGTCGTGGATCCTGATCGATCCCGAGCCGAGCTCCCAGCCGTTCCAGACGAGGTCGTACGCCTGGCTGATTGCGGCGCCGGGATCCGACTCGATCAGCTCTTCATGGCCGGGCTTCACTCCGGTGAACGGGTGGTGCGAGAACGTCCAGCGCTCTTCGTCCTCGTTCCACTCGAAGAGCGGGAAGTCGATCACCCACAGAAAGGCTTGCTTGCTCTTGTCGGCGAGCTCCAGCTCGCGGCCGAGGTGAGTGCGGAGAGCGCCGAGGACGCGGGCCGTTACCGCCGGGGTGTCGGCGGCGAACAGGACGGTCGAGCCGGGATCGGTGCGGAAGGCCTGAAGCTCCTCCTCGGAGAGAAACTTCGCGATCGGCGAGCGAACCTCACCCGTCTCGTCGACGACGAGATAGGCCATCCCCTTCGCCCCCCACTCCTTCGCAACCTCCTCGAGCCGCTCGAGCTCGGCGCGGGAGAACGCCTGCGGGACGGCGAGGAAGCGAACGGATTCTGCGTTGGCGAACACGCCGAACTCGGAACCGCGCGTAAGCTCCGTCGCATCTTCGATCTCGAGGCCGTAACGCAGGTCGGGCTTGTCCGTGCCGTAGCGCGCTATCGCCTCGTGCCAAGCGAGCCGTGGGAAGGGCCGCTCGGGCGGCTCGCGGCCGATTTCCTCGAACGAGGCGACAACCGCCTCCTCGAGCACGTTTAGGACGTCCTCTCTCTCCGCGAACGCCAGCTCGACGTCGAGCTGGCGGAACTCGAACTGCCGGTCGGCGCGGAGATCCTCGTCCCGCCAGCAGGTGGCGATCTGGTAGTAGCGGTCGAATCCGCCGATCACGAACAGCTGCTTGTAGACCTGGGGCGACTGCGCGAGGACGAAGAACTTGCCGGGTTGCAGCCGAACCGGGACGAGGAAATCGCGCGCCCCCTCCGGCGTCCCCTTGATCAGGCTCGGCGTCCAGTAATCGACGAAGCCAAGCTCCTCCATCCGGCGGCGAATCGCCGAGATCACGGCGCCCGAGAGGCGAAGGTTGCGCTGCATCTGCTCCCGACGGAGGTCGAGCCAGCGATAGCGCAGGCGGAGATTCTCGTCCACGTTCTGCTCGTCGAGCTGGAACGGCAGCGGCGTCGAGCTCGAGATCACCTCGAGCTCGTCTACCTGCACTTCGACCTCTCCCGTCGGTAGCTTCGGGTTGATCGCGTCTGGCGCACGCGCGACGACCTCTCCCTTAGCGCGCAGGACGAACTCGTTACGGATGTCGTGAGCAGTGGCGGCCGCGTCGGGCGCCCGCTCGGGGTTGATGACGAGTTGGCCGATGCCCGTGTGGTCGCGCAGGTCGATGAAGATCAGCCCGCCGTGATCGCGCCGGCGGGCGACCCAGCCGGCGAGCGTGACCGTCTTCCCGACCTGCTCGGTGCGGATCTCGCCCGCTCCGGTGTCGCGCCAGCTCATTCCTGGAGCTCCGCGATCAGTGCCTCGACGTCGGGTGCCTGCCCGTTCTTGACGACCTCGACGCGGCGGGCGCCGAGGCGGCTCGCCTGCGTCCGCTGGCCCTTTACGGACCTGCCCGCGTAGTCCATGTCGGCGCTGATGTTCCGGCGCCGGAGCTCGGCGAGCGCGGCGGCGATTGCCCTTCGGTCGGCGCCTTCTTCGGCGACGAAGAAGACGTCGATTCCCTCGGACTCTACGTCGCCGTCAGGGAGCGAGAGCAGCAGGCGCTCGATGCCGGCGCCGAAGCCGATCGCCGACGTCGGCGGGCCGCCGATCGTCTCGATCAGCCCGTCATAGCGGCCACCGCCACAGATCGTGTCCTGGGCGCCGATCGCCTCGTCCTTGAACTCGAACGTCGTGCGCGTGTAGTAGTCGAGGCCGCGGACGAGCGTCGGACGCAGCTCATAGCTGACGCCGAGCGCGTCGAGAAAGCCGCGGACCTGCTCGAAGTGCTCGCGACACGCATCGCAGAGCGAATCGCCGATCTTCGGCGCTTGGGCGAGTACGGACTGGACGCGCTCGCTCTTGACGTCGAAGACGCGGAGCGGCGTCGTTCGGCGCTTGGCGCGCGCCTCATCGTCGAGCTCGGCGTCGTGCTCGTCCAGCCAGGCTTCGAGCTGTTGGATGTATGCCGGGCGGCAGTTCGCGTCACCGATCGAGTTCAGCTCGAGGAAATAGTTGCCGATGCCAAGGCGGCGAAGGAGCTCGTCGTAGAGCTGGATCAACTCGGCGTCGACGGCAGGATCGTCCGAGCCGATCGCCTCGACCGAGAGCTGCCAGTGCTCGCGATAGCGGCCCTTCTGGGGCCGGTCGTAGCGCCACATCGGGCCGACGGTGTAGAGCTTGACCGGCTGGGGCTCGCGGTGCATCCCGTGCTCGAGATAGGCCCGGCAGATCGGCGCCGTCGCTTCCGGGCGCAGTGTCAGCGAGCGTCCGCCGCGGTCCTCGAACGTGTACGTCTCCTTTTGCACGACGTCCGAGCCCTCGCCCGACGTCCGGATGAAGAGCTCGGTGTCCTCGAATCCCGGCGTGACGATCTTGCCGTAGCCGTAGAGCGCGCAGAGGCGCTCCGCTTCTCCGAGCACCCGCTGCCACACACCTTGCTCGGAGGGGAGAATGTCATGCGTCCCCCTCGGCGCCTCGAACTTCACCGGGCTGCGCGCAGCTCCGCGAGGAAGGGGTTGCGTTCGCGCTCGGCGCCGAGCGTCGTCTGCGGGCCATGCCCCGGATAAACGATCGTTTCGGGCGGCAGCCGGTAGAAGAGCATCCGGATCGACTCGACCAGCGTGTCCCAGTCGGCGAAGGGGAGGTCAGTCCGCCCGACCCCGCCGGCGAAGAGCACGTCGCCTGAGAAGAGCGTGCCGTCGGTGGCGTAGGCGAGGTGCCCTGGGGAGTGACCCGGCACCGAGAGGGTCTCGAACGTCAGTCCGGCGACCTTGAATATTTCTTCTCCCTGAAGCCGGACGTCCGCTCTGTATGGCCGAATCGGCTGTCCTGGGTAGAAAGCCTGCGGATTCTCGAGCACGGGAGCCTCGCGCTCCGGCATGTATACGGGCGCGCCCGTTGCAACTGCGAGCGCCGCGATCCCGCCAATGTGATCCCAGTGGCTGTGCGTGACGAGGATCGCGGCGATGTCGAGACCGAGGTCGGCACCCTCGTAGCCCGGATCGACGACGACCGCCTCGGCCGAGCTCCGATCGGCGCGAACGACGTAGCAGTTCGTCTGTGTGGGCCCGAGCGTATGGGTCTCGACGATCGGAGCCATCCCGCGGCGAGTCTAACGACGGCTTGAACGGGGATAGGATCGGGCCGTGCAGAGCTGGAACCTGCTGGAGCTGGAGACGCCGGGCGGCACCCGGAGCCCCATCGTCATGCATTCCACCGACGAGGCCCGCGCGGTGCTGATCGGCATCGCCCCGGGCCAGGAGCTGGGCGATCACCAGGTGCACGAACGTGCCTACGTGGTCGTTGTCGACGGTCAGGTACAGATCGACGCCGGCGGGGATTCGCTGGAGGCGGGGCCCGGGACGCTCGTCCGCTTCGAGGAGAAGGAACGTCGCCGCGTTTCCTCAGCCGAGGGCGCCCGGCTGCTGCTGCTACTGGCCCCCTGGCCGGGGGCGGGGCATTATCGAGGTGATCCGAAGCCCCGGGAGGGTTAGCCCTTGCGGCCGGTCGCCGTGCCGCTGCGCTTCGTGAACATCCTGTACATCAGCGCGTCCATCGCGTAGCTGAACGGTAGGAAGAACGCGAGCAGGAACGCCGTGTTCAGGAGCCGCTGCGCAATCGTCAGCTCGCCGCTGAGCAAAGTCACCGTCAAGAACATCAGCGGCGCGAAGATCAAGCCTCGCTTGCCGACGCGGCGCCAAGAGGGCGGCTGCACGTTGCGCATGCCTGTCTGGCGCCGCGCGGGAGCCGAAGCCGTTCGCTTCCCGTTCCGTCTGGGCGCATCGTCGTCTGAGGGTGGTTCGACCTCGTTGCCCTCCTCGTCGACCCAGACTTCTTCCCACTCGTGGCGCCGCTCTTTCGCTCGGCGCCGTCGCTGCTTTCGGCTCGGCATGCGGTCAGCCTAGATGAGTGATGCCATGAGATCGCAGGTTCGGGGCGCGAGCTGGCCGCTCTGGGGCGCGGCGGCGAGGCGTTGCCGATGCCCGTAGGGCCGCGGTGACGACTCGGCGGCGCGAAGCGCACGCGCCGGGCGGCGGGCCGCTTGCGGGCCGGTGGCCGGTGCGGGAGCGGCCCAGACGCGTCAGCTCGCGCAGCCGGTACGCGCGAGATCGTGGCATCACTCATCGTTATCGCCGCCAGATCGTTTCGCCGTCCTTGATCACGCCGGCCACGACCTCACCGGCGACGTGATAGGCGAGATAGCGCCAGTCGCGGGCGCCGAGGAGGACGATGTCGGCGTCGTAGCCCGGGGCTAGTCGTCCCTTCCTGTCGGCGCGGGAGAGGACATGAGCTGCGTTGACCGTACTCGCCGCGAGCGCTTCGGCCGGTGAGAGCCCGAGTTGCGTGC
>Ga0126313_10000504_pt1 | contig 18655 bp, 17 predicted proteins | sample Plot105A_FD_89954 | JGI IMG/M metagenome (GOLD analysis project Ga0126313, IMG submission 89954) | Serpentine soil microbial communities from UC McLaughlin Reserve, CA, USA - Plot105A | ecosystem: Environmental > Terrestrial > Soil > Grasslands | place: USA: UC McLaughlin Reserve, Lake County...
TCAGCCTCGTGCAGCCCTGAGCCGACACCGTCGTCGTACTTGACCGCGAACTCGATCGCCGCCATCCGGCGGAAGTACTGCGAGTCGAGCGGCGGCCGCGCGCCCGGAGTCATGCGCGCGGGCTGCCCGGAAACGCGCGCCACGGCATCGATCGGGTGCCCGAGGAGATCGCAGTAATGCACGCGCGCGCGCTTGCAGAGGTCGCGCATCGCCTCGCGCATCTCCTGGTCGACGAGCGTGTAGACGACGACCGCCGGCCGGCCCTTCGCGCGACTCACGGCGAGCCGCAGGTCGTCGACCGTCTCGACCCGCGGGTGCACGATCTCCTCGAATTGCTGGTCGGGGAACTGCGCCTCGAGCGCCTGGACGAGACGCTTCGCCGTCGCGCCCGTCGCATCGGAGATGACGTGGAGCTCGACGACGCCGCTCACGCGGCCAGCGTACCGCCCTTACTGAGCGTCCGGGGGCCTGGTGCCCAGTGTCACGGTGACCGTACGCTCGTCGCCGCCGCGGTCGATCTTCAGCTCGAGCTTGTCGCCCGGCTTGTGGGCGTCGACGGCGCGCTGGATGTCGCTCGCGGACTCGACGGTCGTCCCGTCGACCTCGAGCACGACGTCGCCGGACTCCAGGCCTGCCTTCTGACCCGGATCCCCGTTGTTCACGTCCGAGAGGCGGATGCCGTCGTCGGTCTGTTGGAGCTTGACTCCCAGGTAGGCGTGCTCGACCTGACCACCGGTCTTGAGCGTGTCGACGACCTTCCGGACGGTGTCGCTCGGAACCGCGTAGCCGATGCCGATGTTGCCGCCGTTCTCGCTCTGGATCTGGGAGACGACGCCGACCACGTTGCCCGCGGCGTCGAGCAGCGGCCCACCCGAGTTGCCGGGGTTCACCGGCGCGTCGGTCTGGATCACGTCGTTGATGGTGAAGTTGTTCGGGGCGGTGATGTCCCGATTGACGGCGCTCACGATCCCCGCGGTGAACGTGCGTTCGAGCCCGAAGGGGTTGCCGATCGCGTAGACAGGATCGCCGACCTCGACGCCCTCGGACGAGCCGAGCTGCACGGGCTTGACGTCGTGCCCCGTGAGGTCGACCTTCAGCAGCGCGATGTCCGTGGACTGGTCGGTTCCGAGCACGCTGCCGGTCTCGGTGCTCTCGTCCGCGAAGCGGATCTCGACGGTCTGCGAGTCGCCGACGACGTGCGCGTTCGTGACGACGTGACCTTGCTCGTCGACGACGAAGCCGGTTCCCGTGGCATTGCCCGTCTGGATCTCGACCACCGCGGACTCGGCGCGCTTGTAGATGCCGCCGGCGGACAGGCCGCCGTCGGCGCTGGTGGAGCGCGCAGCGGTCGTCGTGACCGTCGTGGTGGACGCGGCCGGCGGGGTACCGTCATCGTCCAAGAGGAGAACCGCGCCGGCTGCGACGAACCCACCCAGAACGGCTGCGAACAGCAGCGCGACGAACTGCGTCATGAAGGTCTTTCGGACGTGAATCTCTGGCATGCGCTGCAGTGAACCTTGCGTATATGAGAGTCGCCTAAACGGCCCGCTAAGCCGAGATTAAGGCGCGTGAGGCGCGCGTTAGCGTGGAATCTCCGAGAAGTCGCCGAGCGCGCCGACCGCGCTCCGGAGCTCCGAAAGGAGGCGCAGACGGTTGGTCCGCACGGCGGCGTCCTCGGCCATCACGAGCACCTCGTCGAAGAAGCGCTCGACTACGGGAGCGAGCGTCGCGGCGGCGTCGAACGCCGATTCGAAGTCGCCCTCCTCGACCTCGCGCGCGATCCGCGCCTCCTCGGACTCGACGGCGCGGGCGAGCTGCACCTCGGCGTCCTCGGTCAGGAGCGACGCGTCGACGCGGCCGTTCCCCTGCGAGCCTGCGATCCGGCTCGCGCGCGTGAACACCGTGTGGACTGGCTCGAGCCGGTCGTCGTCGAGGGCGGCCAGGAAGCGCGCGAGCGCCGCCACCGCCCCGAGGTCTCGCACGCCGGACTTGCGCGCGGCGCGGACGAACTCGACCGGAACGTCCAGCAGCCCTTCCAGTCTCTCCTCGACGAAGTCGCGCAGCTCGGCGTCGGCGAAGGCCGTGGTGCGGTCGACGGGCAGAGCGCCCTCCGTCGCCAGGCGCAGCAGCCCGATCGCCGCCCTGCGAAGCCCGTACGGATCGCGCGAGCCGGTCGGCTTGTGGCCGAGCCCGAACGCGATTTGCAGGTTGTCGATCCTCTCGGCCGCCGCGAGGATCTTCCCGGCGTCGGTCTCCGGCAGCGGCCCGCTGGCGGAATCGGGCAGGTACTGCTCCTCGATCGCCTTCGCGACCGCATCGGGATAGCCGGCCAGGCGTGCGTACTCCGCGCCGATGTAGCCCTCGAGGTCGGGGAACTCGCGCACGAGCTCTGCGGCCTGGTCTGCCTTGGCGAGCCGCGCCGCCTCCCGTGAAGCCTCGCCGCCGCCTAGCTCGTCGACGAGCTTGACAAGTCGCTCGGTCTTGTCCGCGAACGAGCCGGCCTCGGCGAAGAACGTGATCGACGGCAGGCCGCGCACGAGCTCGTCGATCCCGCGTGCGACGTCGCGCTCGAACGTGAACGTCGCATCCTCGAGCCGGCCCGTGAGAACGCGCTCGTTGCCCTCGCGCACGGTCTCGGGATCGCCGCCGTTCGCGACGAACGCAAACCGGTTCTCGCCCAGCGGGAAGTAACGCTGGTGCGATTGCATGGCGGTGATCACCACGCGCTCGGGCAGAGCGAGATACCGCTCGTCGAACGTCGCGTCCTGCACGCGCGGCCACTCGACGAGTTGGACGACCTCGGCGAGCTTTCCGAGCGGGTCGGACCACTCGCCGAGAGCGTCCAGGCCGCCTCGGATCGTGCGCTCCCTCGCGCTGGCATCCGGCTCGACGTTCGCCTCGCGCAGGGCACGCTCGTAGTCGTCGGCGCTACCGACCTCGATCGCGCCCGCCGTGAACCGGTGTCCGAACGTCGTCGTCCCGAAGCCCTCGACGGCGTCGGCGTCGAGCCGTGCCAGCAGCCAGCGCACGGGCCGCGGATAGCGCAGCCCGCTCGCATCCCAGCGCATCGTCTTCGGGAAGGCGAGCCCGCGCAGGATCGCGTCGAGCCGCTCCGGAAGGACGTCGGCGAGCGGCTTCCCGGCGACGGTCACCCCGAGGAAGCCGTCGCGTTCCTCCAGCTCGTCCACCGAAACGCCGTGCCGCTTCGCGAACCCGGCCGCGGCCTTCTCGCGCAGGTCGACGGGCGGCCCCTTGGCCCACTCGTCCGGAGTCTTTTCGGCGAGGCCGTCGACCCGCACGGCGAGCCGCCTCGGCCCTGCATAGACACGTGCCGGCTCCGCGCCGAGCTGGGCCTTCACGAGCTCGGGGAGCCGGCGCGCTCCGGCGACGACCGCGGACGCCGGCAGCTCCTCCGACCCGATCTCAAACAGCAGGGTGGGCATCGAGACTCTCGACATAGGCCTTGGCGACGTTTCGCGCGAGCGTGCGCACGCGGCCGATGTACGCGGCTCGCTCGGTCACCGAGGTCGCGCCGCGCGCGTCGAGCAGGTTGAAGGTGTGCGAGCACTTGAGCACGTGGTCGTAGGCCGGCAGCGGCAGGCCGAGCTCCAGCAGGCGCCGGCACTCCGCCTCGTGGTCGTCGAAGTGCCGCATCAGCATGTCGACCGAGGCCGCCTCGAAGTTGTACGTCGAGAACTGGCGCTCGCTCTCGCGGTAGACGTCGCCCCAGGTGATCCCCGGCGCCCACTCGAGCTCGAGGGCGCTGTCCTTCCCCTGGAGGAACATCGCCAGCCGTTCGGTGCCGTAGGTGATCTCGGCCGGAACTACGTCGACGTCCATCCCGCCGAGCTGCTGGAAGTAGGTGAACTGCGTGATCTCCATCCCGTCGAGCCAGACCTCCCAGCCGAGCCCCCACGCACCGAGCGTCGGCTGCTCCCAGTCGTCCTCGACGAGCCGCGGATCGTGGCGCGTCAGGTCGATCCCCAGGGCCTCCAGCGAGCCCCAGTACTGCTCGAGCACGTCGTCTGGGGTCGGCTTGAGGATCACCTGCAGCTGGTAGTAGTGCTGGAACCGGAACGGGTTCTCGCCGTAGCGGCCGTCCCCGGGCCGGATCACGGGCTCCACGTATGCCGTTCGCCATTCCTGCGGCCCGAGGCAGCGCAGGAACGTCGCCGGATTCATCGTCCCTGCCGCGAGCTCGGTGTGGTACGGCTGCATGACCACACACCCGCGCTCCGCCCAGTACGCCAGGAGCGAGGCCAGCATGTCTTGGTAGGTTGGCGCCGCCACGGGGTCCGGGCATCGTAGAGGAGGTTCCGATTCGTCCCTGGTCGGTCGAGCTACGCGGAAGGCTCGAGGAAGCGACGATCGTCAGCGAGGCGCTACGGGGCAACCCGCTCGGCGATCCGCACGAGCGCCCGGTCTGGGTCTACCTGCCGCCGGCCTACGACGCCGACCCGCCGGAGGCGTACCCGTCGATCTACCTGATCCAGGGCCTCACCGGCCAAATCGACATGTGGCGGAACCGGACGGCGTTCCGGCCGTCCGTAGTCGAGCTCGTGGACGAGCTCTTCGCCGACGACTCGGTCCCGCACACGCTCGTCGTCTTCGTCGACGCGTGGACGTCGCTCGGCGGTAGCCAGTTCCTCGACTCCCCGGCGACCGGGAACTACCACACGTACCTCTGCGACGAGGTCGTCCCGTGGGTGGACGGCCGCTACCGGACGATCCAGGAGCGCGAGCGCCGCGCGATCACGGGCAAGTCGAGCGGCGGCTACGGGGCGATGGTGACGCCGATGCTCCGGCCCGACCTCTGGGGCGGCCTCGCGACGCACGCCGGCGACTCGCTCTTCGAGGACGTCTATCTCCCCGAGTTCCGCCAGGTCGCTCGGACGCTCCGCGACGACTACGGCGGCTCGTACGAGCGCTTCTGGCAGGACTTCCGCTCGCGGCCGGCGCTCTCGAGGGAGAGCGACGCCTACATGCTCGACGTCTGGTGCATGGCCGCCTGCTACTCGGCCGACCCGGATGGGACCGTCCGGCTCCCGTTCGAGCCCAAGACGGGCCGCATCCGCCCCGAGATCTGGGAGCGCTGGCTCGCATGGGATCCCGTCCGGATGGTTCCCGACCACGCCGAGATCCTGCGCGGCCTGCGTGCGATCTACATCGACGCCGGCAACCGCGATCAGTTCTACCTCGACCTCGGCGCCGAGGCCTTCCGTGCGGCGCTCGAGCGGGTCGGCGTCAGCGACGTCTTCTTCGAGCTCTTCGACGGCACGCACAGCGCGATCGAGTACCGCTACCCGCTCGCGTTGCGCTACCTCGCGGAGCGGTTGGCGGCGCCGGTCACCGCGGGTCCCGTTCCAGCAGACGCTCGCCCGGTTTCGTAAACCCACGCTACGCGTCCTAGTTGCACACGCGCGTCGCGCGTGTGCAGGAGCCAGCGCGTGTCCTTGTACGGGCCGTCTTGCACGGTCTCACGCACAAGCCTCTGCCCAGTACGCGTGCTTGCTGAGGAAGTCGAAGACGGCGTCGACGTCGAGCCTTCCCGGGTCGTCGTCGAGCTCGAACCCACCCGGACGCTTCCGCCTCACCGGGCGGCGAGCGTTTTCAGGCGGAAGCCGCCGTGGTACTCGTACGTCGCCGTGACGACGCCGAGTGCCTCGGCGGCCGCTCGGCCCGCGAGCGGGACGGCGCCCGCCTCGGCGAGCGGCCGCGCGAGCAGGCCTTCGATCCCGATGATGCCGTCCGCGGACAGCGGGAGGGCCGCGTTCGCGCACGCGGTACAGACCGCGCCGCCGGCGCGCGGCGAGAAGCCGGCGAGCGCGGTCTCGGCGCCGCAGTCGGCGCAGCTCGTGAGATGCGGCAGGTACCCGGACAGCCACAGGAGCTTCAGCTGGAACGACAGCGCGAGCGGATCGCGTGCGGGCGGGCCGGCGGCGACCTCCGTCTCGTCGAGCGCGTCCAAGAAGCGCGTCAGCGCCGTGAACGCGCGCGCGTTCCCCTCCTGCTCGGGAAAGAGCCGCAGCATCGCCTCGAGCCCGACGAGGCCGACGCCGAGCCGCGCCGGATCCTCGCGGGCAGCGTGGTGCGAGCGGACGAGGTCGACCCCGGTGACCGTGTGCAGCTCACCTCCGCCCTGGTGGAGCATCGCCTCCACGTGGCTGAGCGGCTCGACGCGGGCGCCGAAGCGCGATTTCGTCCGCCGCACGCCTTTCGCCACGGCTCCGACGCGACCGCGCTCGAGTGTGTACAGGTGCAAGACGCGGTCGGCCTCGCCCAGACGAAGCGAGCGCAGCACCACCGCCTCCGTCTTGTAGCCGCGGCCCGCCATCCCGAGCCAAGTGTAGAGAGGCCGTCCGCGGGGAAGACATGCGGGGCTTTCTCCGTTTCGACGCCGGATGCCGAGGATCACGATGTACACGACGCGCTGGTGCGGCTACTGCGTCCGCGCCAAAGCCCTCCTCGACTCCCGGGGGCTCGAGTACGAGGAGGTCAACCTCGACGACGACCCGCACTTCCGGCGCACGCTCAACGAGCTGACCGGCGGCTGGACCGTTCCGCAGATCCTGATCGACGAGCAGCCGATCGGCGGCTACACCGAGCTCTGGCGCCTCGACAAGTCGGGCGAGCTCGACCGCATCGCCGCCTGACGGCTAACGGACCGAGACCGGCGTTCCGACCGAGAGCAGGCGGTTGAGGCTCGTGATGTCGCCGTTCCGCATCCGGATGCAGCCGTGGGAGATGCGCCCCGGGATGAGGCCCGGCGTGTTCGTGCCGTGGATCCCGATGAACCCGCCGCCGGGCCAGTCGGTCAGCACGGCCGATCGCGCGGATAGTCCGAACGCGTACGGCCCGTACATCGCGTTGCTGTAGCAGCACAGCTTCATGCGGATGTAGTACTCGCCGCGCGGGGTCGGCCACTGCGCCTGTCCCACGCCGATCGGCGCCCGGAAGACTTTCTTGCCCGCCTTGTAGAGCGTGGCCGTGAAGTTGGCGCGGCTGATGACCAGCCGCGTGCGAACGAGCCGGAACGCGCCCAGGTCGCCGCGACGGAGCCAGCCGACCGAGCTGTTCGGCAGCTTCGCGAGCCGCACCTTGACCCACTCCTTGCCCTTGATCCGCCGCGCCTCGAGCAGCGCGACGATGTTCTGGGTGTTCTCGGGAGTGAGGAACGGCAGCACGTCGACGACGCGCGCCGAGCGCGACGGCGCGGCGCGGGCCACGGTGCGGCGGGTCAGCTTGGCCCAGCGGTACGCGTTGTTGACCCCGCTCAGCTTGCGGACGGCCGGAAGCTTCGGCTTCGGCTTGGGCCTCGCCTTCCGCGGAGGCGGCGGCTGCGTGGCGGACCCGACGACGAGCACGACCTTCCTCGGCTCGCCGGCGACCGACGACGAGACCATCGAGGTGGCCGTGAACGTAATCGTGTGCGCCCCCGACTGACTCGCAGACGGCGTCCACGTGAACGTCGCCGTCGCCGGGTTGCCGGGACGGCCGGCGAGAGCAGCACCGACAGGAAGCCCCTGGCTGCCGATCTGGACGTTGAGCGCCGGACCGCCGGCTGCCGAAGCGGCGAGCTCGACGGTGATCTTCGAGCCGGGCGACGACTTGATCTGCGCGCCTTCGGCCGGCGTCGGCTGTTGCCACGAGACGACGAGCGCGCCGGGGCGTGCGGACGCGGTGCCCGCGACGACTGCGAACACGAACAGACAAAGGACCGCGCTGGCCGCACGCGCGTGAGCCCAGATTTCCCCCATGAGCCGGACCGCAGTATAGGTGCGATTTCGGACGTCATCGAGCCGCGGCTCAGACCACGGTGACCGGCGTCCCGATGGGCATCAGCCGGGCCAGGCGGACGATGTCCCCATTTTTCAGCCGGATGCATCCGTGCGACACGGCGCCGGGCAGCAGCTCCGGCTTGTTCGTGCCGTGGATGCCGATGTAGCCGCCACCGGGCCAGCCGGTGAGGTTCGGCGCACGGCCGCTCGTCCCGAAGGCGATCGGACCGTACATCGGGTCGGTGAAGCCGGTGAGCTTCATGCGCACGTAGAACTCGCCGCGCGGTGTGGGCAGGTAGGACCGCCCCACGCCCACGGGTGCGCGGAAGATCACCTTGTCGCGACGAAGGAGCGTCGCCGTCATTCGCGCCCTGCTCACGACGAGGTGCGTCCAGACGCCGCGATACGGCCCTAGTGCGCTCCGCGGAACCCAGCCGGTCGTGCCGTTCGGAAGCACGGCGAGCCGGACGCGGACCCACGGTCCCTTGCTCTCGAGCGCGAGCACCAGGTTGTGGGTCCCCTCGGGCGTCGTGTCGGAGATGACCGTGATCCGTCTGGCCGACGCCGACGGCGCGGAGCGCGCCGCAACCGGGCGCAGGACAGGCGCCCAGCGAGAGAGGCCGTTCCGCTCGCTGAGGACGGTCACGTCGCCGGGCGCCGACCCGGCGCTCGGCGCGAGCGTTGCGACCGCAGCCGCGATCAGGACTGTTCCTACGAGGAGGGCTCTTTTCATCTCTGGTCTCGTTTTAGTACGGATCAGTCTCGTCTTACTGCGGATCGGCCACGGGGCGGCTGCGGCCGCCCCGTGATCCGACTTCGGAGTTCCGCGCGCTCAGCCGGTGAACCGCGGGCGCCCGGCGCGGCGGACCTGCCGCTTGGCCTTGACCTTCTTCTTGGCCTTGACCTTCTTCTTGGCCTTGACCTTCTTCTTCGCCGGCTTGCCGTACTGGCTCGCCGCCGACGACTTCTGCACGATCGTCGGGCCCTGCGTGTTGACGATCCGCTTGGCCGTCACGGCCACGTCGCTGACGGCCGAGGCCGCCTGGCCGAGGCCGCCCACTGACGCGAGCGCGAAGAGCATGCAGGCCGTGATCGCCCCGACGAACGCCACGCGGAAGCCGCCGCGGCTGCGCCGTCCGGTCTCGCGGACTCGGCCTTCGAGCATCTGGACGAACTCGTCCTTCGGCTCCGGCCGGCCCGCGCGAAGCTCCCTCTCGAGATCGAGCTCCTGGTTCCTTCGGAAAAATCCCCTCACTGCTGCCTCCCCGGAAGAATTTTCGGTGTCGCTTCGGTGCCTTCTACGGGGAATACCGTCGGGGAGGCGATTTCCTTACAGGGTGCTCGGACGTTCGGTCAGCCGCGCGTCGGCCTGCGCGGTGTCCTCGTCCTCGAGCAGCTTGCGCAATCGCGCCAGGGCGCGGTGCAGGGCGACCTCGACGGCGTTGGTCCGCAGCTCGAGCACCTCGCCGATCTGCCGGGCTGACAGGTCGGATCCATAGCGGAGCGCGATCAGCTCGCGGTCGCGCTCGTCGAGTCGCTCGACCGCTTGCGCGAGCGTGAGCCGCTCGATCGTCGCGCCCGCGACGTCGATCGGGTCGGCGGCCTCTTCCGCGGCGCCGAAGGGCTCCGGGCGAAGCCGGGTGCCCTCGATGCACCGCCGCGCGATCCCGATCAGCCACGCCACCGGCTCGCCCCGCCCGGCGTCGTAGCTCTCGCGGTAGCGAAGCGCCCGCTCGAAGGTCTCGCTCGTCACGTCCTCGGCTTCCGCGCCGTCGCCGATTCGGTACGCGACGTACGCGTAGACGCGGCGGATCAGCGGGCCCGGATCGGCGAGCGGATCGCGTGCCATGCGAGTCGCGCCTAGCCGGCGCGGAACTCCTCGATCTCGGGGCTGAGCGGATTGAGCTCGCTCGCTCTGCGCAGCGCGGCCGCGCGCTCGGCGCCGTCCGTCGCACGTGCGAGGTCGAGCCACAGCTCGAAATCCCCCGGCTCGCGCTCGATCGCCTCGCTGAAGTCGTGCTCCGCGTCCGCAAACCGTCCCTGGCCGAGATGGGCCTCGCCCAGGCGCTGCCACGGTTCGGACGACCACGGGGCCCAGGTCTTGGCCTTGTCGGCCTCACTCGCTGCCGTGCTCCAGTTCTCGTCTCCGGCGGCGGCGTCGCTGTCGGCGATCGCGATGTTGCCGACGAGCGTGACGAAGATCACGGCGGCGAGGGCGAGCGTTCCCGCGACAGCGACGCCACGCGCCCAGGTCCCGAGGCGGAGCAGCGGCTCGTCCCGTCGCGCCGCGGCCAGCATCGCCGTCCCGCACACCAGCGCGAGCACGGTCAGCGCGGGCAGCTCCCAGTCCCAGTCGATCCCGGCGTGCACGAGGTAGGCGACGTACGCGGCGAAGGCCGCCGGCACCAGCGGGTTCCCTCGGGCGAGGACGCCGGCCGCGAGGGGGACGCCAAGCGCGAGCAGGAGCAACGCGAGCCCGATCGGGCCGAGCTCGGACAGGGTCTCGAAGTAGAGGCTGTGTGCGTCTCTCACCTTGTGCTCGAACGGACGGTCGGCGAGCCAGTGCTGCTCGAAGGTGCCGGCCCCGCCGCCCAGAACGGGGTTCGCCTCGTACTGGCGCCAAGCCGACTTCCACAGGTCGACGCGGTAGCTGCCGGAGAATGAGAACAGCCGCTCGCCGAGGTCCGGGCCGCCCACGGTGGGCGGCGGCGCGTCGAACGCGTCGTACGCGCGATCGACCAGCTCGATCGGGCCGCCGAAGCGGACGAAGGTCGCCACGAAGACCACGGCTGCCGCGGCGACGAGCGCGGCCGCGAATCCCCGGCTGACGCGCCGCGGGACCTCCATGCGCCGCTCGGCGAGCGCGTACGCAGCGGCAAGGGTGGCGGCGACGACTGCCAGGAGCACCAGCCAGAGAGCGAGGCGCTCGCCGTCGTCCGCCGCGAGCGCGATCGGCGCGTCCTCCCGCCGGAGCGCGTCGTACTGCGAGGCGAGGACCACCCCGAGGCCCGCCGGCGCGCCCACGCTGAGTGCGACACCGATCAGCTGCAGCCGACGAGGATCGAGGGCAACAGCCGCGAGCAGCGCCAGCCCGAGGGCGATCCAGGGACCCCGGCCGAACGTGAAGTAAACCGTGGCGAGCAGCGGGACGATCAGCGCGGCGGAAACGGCGCGAGCCGCGATCGAGCGCGCCCGCGCGGCGAATCCGAGCGCCAGCAGGGTGGCCATCGCGGCGAGGATGCCCATCCCGTTCCAGTAGCCCACCGGTTCCGTGAGCCGGTAGCCGGCGATCGGATCGAAGACGCCGAGGCGGTCCGGAAAGAGGCGCGTCGCGAGCCCGTAGGTCAGCGGGAACGCCAGGCCCGCCAGCGCTCCGCCGAGGACCGGTGCGACGGAACGCCGTCCCAGCGCGAGGACGAGCGCGAGCGCCGCCGTCGCGTAGAGCATGATCCGCTGCCCCTCGAGGACCGACTCGACCGAGTCATCCGACCACACGACCGAGAGCCAGACCCAGGCCGTGAGACCCGCCATGCCGCCGAGAAACGCGAGCTCCAGCCGGCTCGGTCGGGCCGGAGTGCCCACGAGGACGATCCCCGCGACGAGCCAGGCCGCCACCAGGCCTCCCCATCCCCACGCGGTCGGGTAGTAGCCGCCGTCCGCCGCCGCGAGCGCCGCGACAGCGAGACCGACACCAGCCGCGAGACCTGCTTCACGAGGCTCGGGCAGCACTCGCGGCCGCGCGGCCGCGGTGACGGCCGTCTCAGCCATCGGGCAGGAGTGTCGCCGCGCGCACCTCTTCAGAGCGTAGCGGGGCCTGCGGAGGAAACCACCCCGCGCCTACGAGGCGCGACGCTGGCACAGTGGGCAGAACCACGTACCCCGCCCGGCTGCACGGATCTTCTCGATCGGCGTCCCGCAACGAGAGCACGGCTCGCCCTCCCGGCCGTAGGCCTCGAACTCGTCCTGCATCGCTCCAGCGTCGCCGTTCGGCGTCCGGTAGTCGCTCAACGTCGCGCCCTGCCTCGCGATGCCGAGCTCGAGCGCGGCCCGGATCCCCGCATGCAGTCGGTCGATCTCTGCCCGGTCGAGCTCGCCTGCCTCGTGGAGCGGATGGATCCGCGCCCGCCAGAGCGCCTCGTCGGCGTAGATGTTCCCCATGCCGGCAAGCGAGCGCTGGTCGAGAAGCGCAGCCTTGACCGGGGCGCGCCTGCCGCGCAGGCGCTCGGCGAGCGCGCGTGCCGTGAACGCTTCGGAGAACGGCTCGTCCCCCAGCCGCTCGGCCAGATACGGATCGAGCTCGCCCGGCTCGAGCAGTAGCCAGGTGCCGAAGCGGCGGACGTCCCGATACGTAACGTCCGATCCGTTGTCTAGTCTGAGAACGGCACGCCGGTGCGGATCGTCCGGGAGCGAGCCCGCAGGCGCATGCATGAAGCTCCCCGTCATCCGGAGGTGAACCAGGAGAACGCGACCTGTCTCGAATCGAAAAACCAAGTACTTGCCTCGCCGATCGACGCGCTCGACCACCTCGCCGGTCAGCTCGGCTGCGACCTCGAGCGGATCGAACGGGCGAACGAGGCGGCCGTCGAGGATCTCGACGCGCTCGAGCCGGCGCCCGGTTAGGGCCGGCTCCAGGCCGCGGCGCACGGTCTCGACCTCCGGAAGCTCGGGCATAGCTGCGACGCTAGCCGATGACGTCGAGCACGACGCCGGACGCCTCGGGCGCCTCGTCGCCGAATTCGTACGCGCCGCGCAGCCGCCGTGCCGCCTCGTCGGCGGATGCCTCGTCCGCGGCGTGGACCTCGGCGATCGGCTCGCCTCGCTCGATGTGGTCGCCGCGCTTTTTGACGACGATCAGGCCGACGGAATGGTCGATCTCGTCGCCCTTGGAGCGGCGGCCGGCGCCGAGCTCCAGCGCTGCGATGCCGACGTCGAGGGCGTGAAGGCGTGACACGACGCCGTCCTGTTCGGCCTTGACCGTCCGCACGACGGGCGCCGTCGGAAGCCGGTCCTCGGCCGGATCGCCGCCCTGAGCCGAGATCCAGCGTCGGTACGCGTCCTCGGCCGAGCCGTCCGAGATCGCCGCTTCGACGCGCGCGCGTGCCGCGGCCTCGTCCAGACCGAGATCGGAGAGCGCCACGAGCCGCGAGGCGGCCGCGAGTACGAGCTCCGTGAAATCCGGGGGTCCGTCACCGCGGACCGTCTCGAGCGCTTCGCGGATCTCGAGTGCGTTCCCCACCGCACGCCCGAGCGGCTGGTCCATGTCCGTCAGGAGGCAGACGACCTCGCGGCCGGCTCGCGTGCCGAGCTCGCGCATCGCCTCCGCGAGCTTGCGCGCCTCCGGAAGCGTGCGCATGAACGCACCGTCGCCGACCTTGACGTCGAGGACGATCGCCTCTGCCCCGGCGGCGATCTTCTTCGACATGATGCTGGCGGCGATCAGCGGGATCGAGTCGACCGTCGCGGTCACGTCGCGGAGCGCGTACAGCTGCTTGTCGGCGGGCACGAGGTCGGCGGTCTGGCCGATGACGGCGACGCCGACGTCGCGCACTTGGGTGACGAACTCGTCGAGAGTGAGCTCGACCCGGAATCCTGGGATCGACTCGAGCTTGTCGAGCGTTCCACCGGTGTGGCCGAGGCCGCGCCCGCTCATCTTCCCGAACGGGACGCCGCAGGCGGCGACGATCGGCGCGACCGCGATCGAGGTCTTGTCCCCGACCCCACCGGTCGAGTGCTTGTCGACGACCTTGCGGCCGATCGCCTCTCCGAGCTGGATCGTCTCACCGCTCTCGATGATCGCCTCCGTCATCGCGAGCGTCTCAGCAGCCGACAGACCGCGGAACCAGACCGCCATGCAGAACGCGGCGAGCTGGTAGTCGGGGATCTCGCCGCGGCCGTAGCCGAGCACGAGCTCACGGATGTCGTCCGTTGGAAGCTCTTCGCCGTTTCGCTTGCGCTCGATGACGTCCGCGGGGCGGATGCTCACACGGCTTTCTCCGCGACGAAGACGGCGCTGTGGCGACGAGCCACGAGCGGAACGTCGACGGCGTACGGATCGCCGGCGACGTCGGCGGCGACCATGATCGCCTGCGCGTACGACGCGACGGCCTCGCTGTCCCCGAACGTGGCCGTGCCCGCGGCGTCACGCCGTTCGACACGGTCGAAGTGGCGGGCGAGGACGTCGGCTCCGTTGTCGCCGCTGAAGCTGGAGTCGAGGAAGGCACGCGCTGCGCCGATCGCCTCGCGAAGCTCGATCAGGTGGTCGTGGTGGTTCGTGACCGCCACCAGGCGTCCCCCCGGGCGCAGCACGCGGCGCAACTCGGCGAGACCCCGGTCGAGGTCGGGCAAGTGGTAGAGCATCCACGCCGCGACCGCGCAATCGAACGAGTCGTCGGCGAAGGGCAGATCCTGCACGTCGCCGACGCGCGCGTCGACGCCTCGAGCCGAGGCGAGCTGGACCATCCGCTCGGACTGGTCGATGGCCACAACGGCCGCCCCCAGCTCGCGGCCGATCCGCTCCGCGAGCTCACCCGGGCCGCAGCCGACCTCCAGCACGTGGGCCGACTCAACCTCGGCGACTGCGCGGAACGCCAGCTCGCGAGGATCGTCGCCTTCGGCGTCCCGGTAGGCGGCTCGCCGTGCCTCGAGGCCGCGCTCGCTCGCGTACTCCTCGCGCACGAGGCGCGCGTCGTCCAGGCGGCTCACGCGGCGGTGACGATCGGCTGTCCGGGAATGCCGCGGGACGGCGTCTTCCCGCCCAGCCACGCGTTGACCGTCGCTCCGACGTCGGCGAACTCGCCCTCGTGCACGCGGCCGGCGGCGTTCTTGCCCTCGACGTACGCGACGAGGAGGGCGTGCTCACGGGAGTGATCGGTCGAGGGCGTCGTCGGATCGCAGCCGTGATCCGAGGTCAGCACGAGTAGATCACCGGGCTTCAGGGCGTCGAGGAGGTCGGGAAGCCGGCGGTCGAAGTCCTGCAGGCAGCGATGGAAGTTGACCGGGTCGTTGCGGTGCCCCCAGAGCATGTCGGTCTCGACGAGGTTCACGAAGACGAGCCCGTCGCCGTTCAACTCGCGGAGGAGGCGCTCCGTCGTGGCGATCCCCTCGATGTTCGACTTGGTCGGATGGGACTCGTCGATGTCGTACCCGGCGAAGATGTCGTGGATCTTCCCGACGCCGTGCACCACGCCGCCCGCTTCGCGAACGAGCGTGAGGTAGTTCGGCTGCTTGGGCTTGAGCGACCAGTCGTGGCGGTTCGGCGTCCGCGTATACGAGCCGGGCTCACCCACGAACGGGCGCGCGATCACGCGCCCGACCGCGTGCTTGCCGGTCAGGAGCTCGCGGGCGATCTCGCACGCGCCGTACAGCTCTTCCAGCGGGATCGTCTCCTCGTGGGCGGCGATCTGGAAGACGGAGTCGGCCGAGGTGTAGACGATCCACTTCCCCGTGCGCTGATGCTGCTCGCCGAGCTCTTCGATGATCTCGGTGCCTGACGCGGCCTTGTTGCCGAGCACGCCGCGCCCGGTTCGGTGCATGAACGGGTCGATCACGTCATGTGGGAAGCCGTGCGCGTAGGTCGGCATGGCCTGGGGCGTCACGACGCCCATCAGCTCCCAGTGGCCCGTCGTGGTGTCCTTCCCCTTCGAACGCTCGACCAGGCGACCGGCGACGGCCGGGGCGCCGGGCTGCGGTGGACACCCCTCCAGCGGCTCGACGTTGCCGAGACCGAGTGCCTCGAGGTTGGGCAGGTCGAGGCCGCCGACCGCCCGCGCGACGTTTCCGAGCGTGTCGGACCCTTCGTCCCCGTATTCGTCGGCATCGGGCAGTGCGCCGGCGCCCACGGCATCAAGGACGATTACGCACGCACGAGCCATGGGGCTATCCTAAAGCGGTCGTGGAAACCGTCTTGGGCCTGTTCGGTCTCGCGCTCTTCATCGTGAGCGTCATCTCGCTCGCCGCGAGCGTGACCTGGACCGTGGTCAAGATCACGCCGTCCGAGAAGCGGCCGAAGCCAACCGGCAACTCGTCCGCCTCCTAGACCGGCGACAGCGGCAAAACGTCGTCGAGCGGGTGGTATTCGAGGCCGTGCGCCTCGGCAACGGCCTCGTAGGTGATCTTGCCGTCGAGGACGTTGACCCCGTGGGACAGTGCCGGGTCCCGCGCGACCGCCTCGGCGAGGCCGTGGTCGGCGATCGCCTCGACGTATGGCAGCGTCGCGTTGGTCAGGGCCTTCGTCGACGTGATCGGGACGGCCCCGGGCATGTTGGCGACGCAGTAGTGCGTTACCCCGTCGACCACGTAGACCGGCTCCGAGTGCGTGGTCGGCCGCGACGTCTCGACGCAACCGCCCTGGTCGATCGCGACGTCCGCAATCACGGAGCCTTCCTTCATTTCGCGCACCATGTCGGCGGTGACGAGCCGTGGCGCGAGCGCTCCGGGAATCAACACGGCGCCGATCACCACGTCGGCGTCCGCGACAGACTCCTCGATCTGCAGGCTCGAGGACATGAGCAGCGTGACGCGCGACCCGAGCACCTCCTCGAGGTGGCGCATACGGTCGATGGAGCGCTCGAGGATCGTGACGTTCGCCCCGAGGCCGAGCGCGATCACGGCCGCGTTGTAGCCGACCATCCCGCCCCCGATCACGACGACCTCGCCGGGAGAAACGCCAGGAACGCCGCCGAGCAGCAAGCCGCGTCCTCCCAGCGGCTTCTCGAGGAAATACGCGCCCGCCTGCGCCGCGAGCCGCCCGGCGATCTCGCTCATGGGGGCGAGCAGCGGGAGCGAGCGATTCGCGGTCTCGACCGTCTCGTAGGCGACGCCGGTCACACCACTTTCGACGAGGGCGCGGATGAGCGGCTCGTCCGCCGCGATATGGAGATACGTGAAGAGGACGAGGTCGTCGCGCAGCCGACCGTATTCGGACGCGATCGGCTCCTTGACCTTGAGGAGGAGCTCGGCCTCGCTCCAGACCTCGTCGACGGAGACGAGCCTCGCTCCCACGGCCTCGTATGCAGAGTCCGCGAACGCGCTGCCGTCGCCGGCGCCGGTCTCGACGAGCACGTCGTGGCCGTGCTGAATGAGCTCGAGCGCGCCTGCGGGCGTCAGCGCGACGCGGTACTCGTCCGGCTTGATCTCTTTGGCGACGCCGACCTCCATGAGCCGCGCAACGATATCCGCTTCCTGTGGGCGAATTGCCCGCAAGTCGGCGCGACTCCGTCACCATGCGCGCGATTTTCCCGAGTAGGATCGAAGTGGTGGGTGGTCAGCGGCCGGCCCCGAGGGATTGGCTCAATGGGCCGTGGCCAGTTGCTCCACGAGGTCCCGCTCTTCCGGGCCGAACCACGGAGGGAAGCCCGCGCGCGCATTCGACCTCGCGTGCTCGGGGCTCCGCGTCGCCGGGATGACGACATCGACCCGCTGGTCCGACAGCGCCCATTTGAGCAGCGCCTGCGCCCACGTTTCGACCCCGAACGGACGCAACGGCTCCAGCTCGCGCGGAGACGGCACTCGCCGCATTAGCGCGCCGTCCGCCAGCGGTCGCATCGCGATCACGGCAACGCCGAGCTCCGCCGCGAGCGGCAGAAGCTCGCGCTGACATGCCCGTTCCACCGGGTTGTACGGCACCTGCAGCGTCTCGAAGCGGCCGCTCCTCAGCGCCGTCGCGAGCTCGCCGAACGACGACGTCGCGTAGTGCGTCACGCCGAGGCGGCCGATCGCGCCTCGCTCACGCTCTCGCTCGAGCCACGGCAGGTGCTCGCGCCAGGCGACGAGGTTGTGCACCTGCTCGACGTCAACGCGGCCGAACCACTCCAGCTGCCTGGCGAACTGCTCCTGGCCCTCGCGCACCGACCCCGCCCAGATCTTCGTCGCGACGATCACGTCCTCGCGGCGGCCGTCCACGGGGACGCTGAGCGACTGCTCCGCACCCCCGTACATCGGCGACGAATCCACGACCTTCGCACCGGCCTCGAGGCACGCGTCGACGAGCTCCCGCGCCAACCTCGCGTCCGTGCCGAACGTGTTCCACGTTCCCAGGCCGACGACCGGCCCCAGGCGCCGCTCCTCCATCAACCGAGCAGCCTGCGCGCGAGCCGTCCCGCCGCAAACGCGGCTGCGAAGAACCACGGATCGTCATCGGGCCGCCGGCCCATGTGCGAGAGCGGCAACCCCGCGCACGCGGCCTCCCAGCCGGAGACGTCGACCTCGACGGAGCCGTCGGGCTGACCCGCGATCGGACACCCGGCCGGCCATGCGATCTCGCAAGCTCCGGACACCAGGCCGAGCACGGACTCGGAGTGATGTGAGATCCCACGATGCCGCTCACGCGGGTCGCCTTCCGAGAGCCTGAGCGCGAGCACGCCGCGTCCCCCGAGCGCCTCGGCCGCGAGCAGCGCGGCCGCTGCCGCCGTGCCGCCGTGGCCGGTCCGGCTCGCGGTTCCGACGACTCCGGGCCCGATCCCCGCAACGATCACGTCTGCCTGCCGTCGCCGCGCGAGCGCGAGACCCGAATAAACGCTGACCGCGTCGAGGTCGGCGCCAAAGCAGGCGCCCGCGCCGATCGTCAGCTCCAATAGGCCCCTCGAGCGCAAGACACGGAGCGTGTCCGAGAGCGCTACGGCCAGCGCCCCGCCGTGGAGCTGCACGTAAGCGACCCGGAGCCCGCCGAGCGCCGCGCAAACGGGCGCAACCTGGCTGTGGAGCGAGCACCCGACGACCGGCATCCCGTCCAAGGTCGCAGGCAGCTCTCCGTCCTCCTCCCCGTGACGAACCGCAAACTGGATCGGCGTGTACGGCAGCTTCATCACATGCGCGCCCGGCTCGGCCGGGAGCCCAAGTCCGCGCGAGAGGTTCGCGTGAAGGACGTCGAAGCCGCCGGA
>Ga0126313_10000507_pt1 | contig 18583 bp, 24 predicted proteins | sample Plot105A_FD_89954 | JGI IMG/M metagenome (GOLD analysis project Ga0126313, IMG submission 89954) | Serpentine soil microbial communities from UC McLaughlin Reserve, CA, USA - Plot105A | ecosystem: Environmental > Terrestrial > Soil > Grasslands | place: USA: UC McLaughlin Reserve, Lake County...
CCAGGCCGACCACCTCATGTCCGGCGGCGGCGAGGACGGGAACGGCCTGGCGGCCGATGACGCCGGTGGCGCCGGCCAGCAGGATACACATGGCGCAACCCCTCTCCAACGGGTCGCCGGCAGGGTGGCGCCGACCGGAGGGGACGGCATCGGTGCTAGCCTCCATCTTCGCTTCCGGCCAACGGGAAAGGGACCCGGGAGGTCGTGGTGACCTACGTGGACGTGAACGGGCTGCCGACCTGGCACGAGGTGCTCGGTGAGGGCCGGCCGGTCGTGCTGCTGCATGGGGGGTTCGCCGGGGCCTCGTCCTGGTCGGCGCAGGCGCCGGCCCTGGCCCGGGCCGGGTTCAGGGTGCACGTCCCCGAGCGCCGGGGCCACGCCCACACCCCCGACGTCGAGGGCCCACTCAGCTACGAGGTGATGGCCGACGACACCGTGGCCTACCTCGACCGGGTGGTTGGCGGCCCGGCGCACCTGGTGGGATGGAGCGACGGGGCGGTGGTGGCTCTGCTGGCGGCCCGCGGCCGCCCCGACCTGGTCGACCGGCTGGTGCTGATCGGCCAGTACTACAACGCCTCCGGCAAGGTCGCCGGCGGCTTGGTCGACCAGCTGCGCGCGGGCGGCGGCGAGGTCATGGGTTTCCTGCGGGCCGAGTATGACCAGGTCTCACCGGACGGCCCGGACCACTTCCCGGTGGTCTACGCCAAGACGATGCGGATGCTGGCCACCGAGCCCGCGCTCGACCTGGCCTCGCTGGCCGCGGTCGCCGCCCCCACCCTGGTCCTGCAGGGCGACCGCGACGAGGTGACCCTCGAGCACGGCGCCGCCGTCGCGGCCGCCCTGCCCCAGGGCCGGCTGGCGGTGCTCCCGGGGACCCATGCCCTGCCGGTGGAGAACCCGGAGGTGGTGAACACGCTGCTGGTGTGGTTCCTGGCCGGAGCCGTGCCGGCCGTCGACTGGTTCGCCCCAGGGCCCAGCCGCTGACCCGCCGGCGGCCGGGACGGGCAGGACCCGCTGCTGGACTCGGCCCGACCAACCCGGCCTGGTCGACGGCGTCGGCGACTGGGGTGGCGCCCTTTTGGTGCGAGGCGAGGCTGCAGACCGGCTCAGGATCTGCCCGGGCCCGTCAGGACCTTGGCAAGGGGAGCGTCACTCGCCAGCCGGTTGGCCTCCAGGGTGCGCCGGAGCGCGGAACGTGCCACGGTGAGGCCGACCCACCGGATCGGCCAGGACGGTCGCCGCCACGGCATCGGCCCCTCCTCCACGCGTTGGTGCCCGTTGTAGCCGCCGGAGGTGGCGTCAAGGCGAACCGCGATGTCGCCGGCTGGAACGCCTCCGGACGCCACGGGTCAGCGCCGGCGCGGCGGCCGGGAAGGCTCCCGGAGCCTTCGAGGCCGTCCAGCATCAGGTCGAGGGCGAACTCGAACTCGAACTGGTCGTCGCAGCCCTGGCCGACGACCGATGCGTCGTCGTGGGTGATGGCGGTGACCAGCTCGGCGATGTGGGGATAGGGACCGGCGAACTGGCGGAGCATGGCCGCCTGCGTCTCCGGGTCGGCGGGGGCGGTGTCGTCGAACAGCTCCTGGGAGAAGCCGAGCAGGCGGCTGCCCATAGCTTCGAGCACGCGGCGGCCGTGCCCCTGGCCGGTCTCACCGCTCCAGGGCCTGCGCGACCACGGACGGGTCCGGCCCGGCCAGGAGGTCCTGATCATCGGCGCATCCGGAGGGGTCGGCACCTTCGCGGTCCAGCTCGCCGGGTGGCTTGGCGCCAAGGTGACCGGCGTGTGCAGCACGAGGAACCTGGACATGGTCCGCTCCATCGGCGCCGACCACGTCATCGACTACACCCGGGAGGACCCCACCCGCAGCGGCCAGCGGTACGACCTGCTGTTCCAGCTGGCCGGTACCCGCTCGCCGTGGGACTGCCGGCGGGCCCTCACCCCCAGGGGGATGCTGGTCCCGAGCAGCGGCGAGTCCGACGGCCGCTGGATCGGCCCCCTGGACCGCCTGGTCAAGGCGCTGGTCCTGTTCCCGTTGGTGAGCCAGCGCCTCGCCCTGTTCGAGGCCAAGCAGAGCGGGGACGACCTGCGGCTCCTGCGGGGGCTCATCGAGGCGGGCAAGATCGCGCCGGTGATCGACCGGACCTACCAGCTGAGCGAGACGCCCGAGGCCGTCCGCTACCTGGAGACCGGCCACGCCCGAGGAAGGTCGTGATCACCGTCTGAGCCGCCCGGCCGGCCACCAGCCGTAGCCGTCCAGGACGGCCTCGATCCGGGGCACGTACCGGTCGGGGCCGAAGTGGCGGATGTTGTTGAGGAACTTGTGCAGCTGCAGCGCCGGGCGGCGCCGCTCGTAGCCCGGGTCGGGCGGCCACTCCTCCAGGTAGGCGGCCCACAGCTCGGCCGGCAGGCTGCCGGACAACTGCATGTAGGCCAGCTCCAGCTCGCGGTCGACATAGGACACGGCCGGGTCGACCAGCCAGCGGCCCTGGATCACGTTGGCCGACCACAGGTCCCCGTGGGTCAGCGACGCCGGCGGCCGCGGCGGCAGCAGCGCCGGCAGCGGCCCCTCGCAGGCTCGCTCCAGCCGCCGGCGCAGCCGCTCGGGGACCCTCGGGTCGGCGAGGTGGGCCCGCACCCGGCGCTCGACATAGAAGCTCGGCCAGTCGTCGCTCCAGCCGTTGGGCTGGGTGGTCATGCCCTGGAAGTTGTCCCGGTGCCAGCCGAAGCGGTCCCCGGTGGTGCGGTGGAGGACGGCGATGGCCCGCCCGAGGGCCGGCCAGTCCGGCGGGCCGCCGACCCGCTCCAGCACCAGCACGTGGCCGGCGACCCCGAGCACGGCCGGCACCGGGGCGCCGGCGTCGGCCAGCGCCCGCAGACCGTCCGCCTCCACCTCGGCCGGGTACGGGCAGCGCTTGACCACCGCCTCCCGCCCGTCGGCCAGGCGGCCCCGGGTGGTGCGGCAGATGAAGCCGCCCTTGAGGGGCTCGGTGAAGACCAGCGGGGGCAGGCCGAACGGCCAGTCGATCGCCTCGCCCACCGCATCCCCGCTCTCGTCGCGCGCCGCCCCTCCCCATCCTTCCCGTCGATGCCCGCCGGCACGCCCCGGCCGGCGCGGTTTCGGCGGCCGGCGTGCGGGTAGGGGCCAGGCATGGCCGGCATCGACCTGCGCAGCCCGTCCTTCGGCGACCACCAGCCGATCCCGTCTCGCCACGCCAAGGACCACGACAACCTGTCGCCGGCCCTGGAGTGGTCGGGGGTGCCGGAGGAGGCGGTCGAGCTGGCCGTGCTGTGCCAGGACCCCGACGCCCCCAGCGGCAGCTTCACCCACTGGGTGCTGGCCGGGCTCCAGCCGGCCGCGACCGGGCTGGCCGAGGGCGAGCATCCGGCCGCGGCCGTGGAGGGCCGCAACGACTTCGGCGAGGAGGGCTACGGCGGCCCGCTGCCGCCGGTCGGCGACGGCCCGCACCGGTACGTCTTCCGGGTCTATGCCGCGGCGGCGCCGCTGGGGCTGACCGGGGCGCCCTCGGCCCAGGAGCTACGTCGCGCCCTGGACGGCAAGGAGCTGGCCAGCGGGACCCTGGTCGGCACCTACCAGCGCTGAGCCCGGGTCAACGGTTCGGGTCGCTGCCGTGGAGGCGGGCGACCCGCCGGGCCTCGTCGTAGACCGGTTCGGGGGGACGGTCGGCCGGCATGGCGGCCCCGGCTGGACGCCGCGACTGCCGGTAGTTGGCCAGCTGGTCCCGGAGGGCCCGGTTCTCGCGTTCGAGCTCGTCCACCTCGGCGGTCAGGTCCTGTTCGGTCTGGCGCAGCTCCCGGCGGCGGACACGACGGGCCCGCCGCAGACTCACCGACGCGACCGCCAGCACACCCACGACGAACCCGACCGCGGCGACCGCCGCCAGCAGCTGGCCCTCGGTGTAGCCACCGAACGAGCGGTCCAGCATGGTGACGCTCGCGGGAGCGGTGTTCTCCAGCACAAGGTCGCCCACCAGGGCGACGCCGGCGATTGCCAGCAGGAAGAGCAGTACGGCCATGACTACCTCCGATGAAGGTATTGGGGGGTGGCCGCCATCAACAGCATCTCGTGTCGGCCTGGGGGGAGACCGACGTCTACCCAACCGCTACCACGAACCGGCATGAACCGGCAACTTCGCCTCGAGGGTACATGACCTTCAGCGGGACCCAGGCGCCCGGTCAGGGCTCGCCCGGGAAGCTGACGCCGAGCTGCCGGCGGATCTCGTCCATGACCTGGAGGGTGACGACCGACTCGCCGAGCGGGCGGACCGGCGACTCGAGCCGGCCGTCGGCGATGCAGCGGGCGGCCTCGGCGGCCTCGAAGTGGAGGGCGTCGTGGGCGACCCGGGGCTCGCCGAAGGTGAGCCGCTGGGCGCCGTCGGCCGAGGCCAGCAGCAGGTCACCAGGCTGGTAGAAGGGGCCAGGCAGGGTAAGGGTGCCGTGGGTGCCGGCGATGGTGGCCGTGGTCGGGGTGTTGCTGAGCAGGGTGGTGTGCAGCACCGCCTGGTTGCCGCGGGGATCGCAGAGGATGGCCGCGGCCTGGCCGTTGACCCCTGCCGGATGGGGCTGGCCGGCGGCCAGGACCCGGGCCGGCGGCCCGAGCACCCAGGTGGCCAGCGACACCGGGTAGGTGCCGAGGTCGAGCAGCGGCCCGCCGGCCAGGTCGGGCCGCAGGATGCGGTGCTCGGCCGTGAAGTGCTCGCCATACTCGGCCAGCACGGTGCGGACCTCGCCCAGCGCGCCGGCGTCCAGGAGCTGGCGGACGATGTCGAACCTGGGGAGGAAGAAGGTCCAGAGCGCCTCCATGCAGAACCGCCCGCGCCCGGCGGCGAGCCGGGCGATGTCGGCGGCCTGGTCGGCGTTGAGGGCGAGCGGCTTCTCGACCACGGTGTGCTTGCCGGCCTCCAGCGCCAGGGTGGCGAACGGGTGGTGGGCGGGATGCGCGGTGGCGACGTAGACGACGTCGACGTCGGGGCCGGCGACCAGGTCCTCGTAGGAGCCGTGGGCGCGGGGCAGGCCGTGGCGGCCGGCGAACGCCGCCGAACGGCCAGCATCGCGGGACCCGACGGCCAGGACCTGCTGGCGGGTGTGGCGCCGCAGCGAGCGGACGAACCGGTCGGCGATCCATCCCGTCCCGAGCACACCCCAGCGCAGGGCGGGCGCCGCCTCCGAGGGCGGGATCCGGGCCGCCGGCAGGGTCCTGGGAAAGCTCGGCATGGGTGGGTGGGCGCCGGTCAGGTGGCCGGCGGGTCGAGGGCGGGGGGCTCGACGACCACGGTGCGGCCGCCGTGGTGCATCGAGGCGATGACCGCGTCGGCCGCGGCGCCGGCGGCCAGCCCGTCGCGGGCGGTGGCCAGGGGCGTCGGGCGGCCCGAGGCCACCGCGTCGACCCAGGCCTGCAGCTCCATGCGGTAGGCGTCGGCGAACCGGGGCCGCCAGTCGGCCGGGTGGCCGGTGGCCCGCCGGCGGTCGGCGTCGGCGACCACCCGGGCCGGGTTGGTGAGGGCGACGGTGCCGCGGTCCCCGACGACCTCGCAGCGGATGTCGTAGCCGTAGCGGGCGTTGAGGAACACCTCGACCGTGGTCAGGACGCCGTCGGCGGTGCGCACCAGGAGCAGCTGGGGATCCTGCATGCCGGGCACGGCCCCGGTGGAGCGGGGGGCGTGCCAGCCGACCTCGACGACCGGGGCGTCCAGCAGCCAGGGCACGGTATCGAGCTCGTGGATGGCCGACCCGGTGACGCTGGACTCGCTGGTGGAGCCGGGGCCCGCGCTGACCCCGCGGCTGACGCAGTGGACCAGCAGCGGCGTGCCGCACGCCCCGGCCTCCAGGGCCGACTTCATCTCCAGGTAGCCGGGGTCGAAGCGGCGCATGAACCCCACCGAGATCAGCGGCGGCTCGCCGGCGTCGAGCGCCTCGGTCTCGGCCTGGACCACCCGCAGGCACTCGGGCAGGGTCGGGGCCAGCGGCTTCTCGCACATGACCGGCTTCCGGGCCTGGACGGCGGCGACGGCCAGGTCGGCGTGGGTGGCGTCGGCCGAGGCGACCACGACCGCGTCGACGGCCGGGTCGGCGATGAGCGCCAACCCGTCGCCGGTGGCCCGCGCGTCGGGCAGGGTGGCCGCCACGGCCCCCGCCCGCGCCAGGTCCAGGTCGGCCACCATGGTGACCGCGGCCCCGCTCACGTGGCGGTGCAGGGTGTTGGCGTGGTCCGCTCCCATGATCCCGGCGCCGATCACGCCCACCCGGACGGTCATGGCGCGGGGACCTTCACCCGGGTCCCGGTCTCGGCGGCCTTGGCCATGGCGTCCAGGGTGGCGGCGCTGCGGACAGCGTCGGCCACGGTGGCGCCGTGCGCGGTCCCCTCGGCGATGGAGCGCAGGAAGTTGTAGGCCTCGATCACCTTCAGGTCGTCGAAGCCCATGGCCACGGCCGCGCCGGGCTGGAAGGCGGCGAAGTGACCGTGGCCAGGCCCGACGTAGGTGGTGCTGACCGGCTGGTCCTGGTAGGCGTCGCCCAGGCTGACGGCCAGCTCGTTCATGCGGCGGAAGTCCCAGGACACCGCGCCCCTGGTGCCGTGGATCTCGAAGCCGTAGTTGTTCTGCTCGCCGACCGCGACGCGGCTGGCCTCCAGGACCACGCGGGCCCCGGAGACCATCCGGAGCAGGCTGGACACGTAGTCCTCGTTCTCGACCGGGCCGAGCTCGCCGCCGGCGGCGCGGGCGTGGCCGGCGGTGGCGGCGGTGGGCCGGGCCCGCTCGGGCACGAAGATGGCGGTGTCGGCGACCACGGAGTCGACCTCGCCGAGCAGGTACCAGACCAGGTCGACCCCGTGGGCGGCCAGGTCGCCGAGCACGCCGCTCCCGCCCCGGGCGCGCTCGTACCGCCAGGTCAGGGCTCCCTCGGGGTGGGCGGCGTAGTCGCTGAACAGCCGGAACCGGGCATGGGTGACCGGGCCCAGCTGGCCGCCGGCGACCAGCTCGCGGGCCGCGGCCACGGCCGGGGCGTTGCGGTAGTTGAACCCGACCGTGCCCTGGACCCCGGCCTGGCGGACGGCGTCGGCAACCGCCCCGGCGTCGTCGGTGGTGAGGCCGACCGGCTTCTCGATCCAGATGTGCTTGCCGGCCTGGGCCATGGTCACGCCGATCTCGCGGTGGAGGAAGTTCGGCGCGGTGATGCTGACCGCCTGCACGCTGGGGTCGGCGACCAGCTCCCGCCAGTCGCGGGTGGCGGCCGCGAAGCCGAACTGGGCCGCGGCCTCCCCGGCCCGGCCCGGGACCTCGTCGGCGACCGCGATCAGCTCCGGGGCCACGGCCAGCTCCGGGAAGTGGTGCAGCACCCGGGCGTAGGCCTGGGTGTGGGCCCGGCCCATCCACCCGAACCCGGCCACCGCCACCCCGACCGGCCGTCGCCCACCGGCCGCGCTCACGCCCACACCTTCACCTCTTGCCGTCGTGACCTGGCGAACAAGCATATGCCGAGAGGTTGGGGTCAAGCTGGCCTCCGGACTCGGAAGGAGGGGAGTGTGGATCGTCCCGGACGCGCCTGCCCGCTGGGCTACCGGTGCCGGCCCGAGGCGCTCGCCCAGCCGGCGCCGCTGGAGGCCGACACCCTCCATGTCGTCGGTGGCCTCCACGGCAATCCCGCCGCCCTGGCGGCCGTGCTCGAGCGGGCCGCCGAGGAGCCCGGTGGGCCTACGATCGTGTTCAACGGCGACGCCCACTGGCTGGACGTCGATCCTGGGGACGGGGCTGGGCCATGACCCTGGAGCTCGACACCATGCGGCCGGACGACTGGCCGGCGGTCCGCGCGATCTACGAGACCGGCATCGCCACCGGCAACGCGACCTTCGAGACGGCGGCGCCCGACTGGCCGGCCTGGGACGCCGCCCACCTGGCCGAGCACCGGCTGGTGGCCCGGATCGACGGGCGGGTCGCCGGCTGGACCGCCCTGGCGCCGGTGTCGGACCGCTGTGCCTATGCCGGTGTGGCCGAGGACAGCATCTATGTGGCCCCCGAGGCCCAGGGCCAAGGGGTCGGGCGGGCCCTGCTGGCCACGGTGGTCGCCTCGGCCGAGCAGGCCGGCATCTGGACCGTGCAGACCGGCGTCTTTCCCGAGAACCAGGCCAGCATCCGCCTGCACGAGGCCTGCGGGTTCCGGGTGGTCGGGGTCCGGGAGCGCCTTGGCCGGCTGCACGGCCGCTGGCGCGACGTGGTGCTGCTGGAGCGCCGCAGCCCGGCCATCACCTGACGCCACCAGAAGGGGTGGGCATGACCCAGGGCCAGGGGAGACCCGGCCGCGGGCCGGAGCTCGCCCACAGCCCGGCTGAGCGGATCGCGGGCGCGGCCGCTACCTGGAGAGCGTGGGGAGGAACTCGGCCAGCTCGGCCACGAGCCTGCCCTTGGGCCGGGCGCCGACGATCCGGGCCTGCTCGATGCCGCCGGTGAACACCAGGAGGGTGGGCAGGCTCAGGATGCCATAGCGGCGGACCAGGCCGGGGTTCTGGTCGGCGTCGACCTTGGCCACGAGGACCCGGCCGGCCTGCTCGGCGGCCAGGTCGTCGACGATCGGGCCCAGCCAGCGGCAGGGAGGGCACCAGTCGGCCCAGAACTCGACCAGGGCCGGGGGCTCCGCCTGGAGCACGAGGCGGTCGAAGGTCGCCTCGGTCACGGTGGCGACGCGCTCGCCGATCATCCGGTTGCCTCCTTGGGTGCGACCCCGCCGGGGTCGAGCTGGCGCAGCTCCCCCGCGATCCGGTCGCGGAGCGACTGCAGCTCCCCGATCCGCGAGTCCAGCTCGGCCAGCTTGCGGTGGTAGGCGTCGATGCCGCCGGGGCAGGCCCGCCGGGCCTGGATGCCGGCGTGCAGGCAGGCCACGAAGGGGCGGATCTCCTCCAGGTCGAACCCGTTGCCCAGCAGCGAGCGGATCTCGCCGACGAGCCGCAGGTGGGCCTCGTCGTAGTCGCGGTAGCCGTTCGGCCGGCGGCGGGCCACCATGAGGCCCTGCTGCTCGTAGTAGCGGATCGAGCGGGCGCTGGTCCCCGACCGCCTGGCGAGCTCCCCGATGCGCATCTGGCCTCCTCTCGCCGGCCACCCTAGAGCCTGACACCAGTGTGAAGGTCAAGGGCGCCGCGTGCCGGCCCGGCGGAGCCGGCTGATGGTCACCGTGTCCGGGCCGGCCGCGACCTGCTCGCGGCGCCAGCCGGTGGCCTCGGCGCCGGCCAGGAACCTGGACAGCATCGGCCGGCCCGGGTCGGCCAGCCAGACCTCGCCGTCCTGGCCGACCAGGCGGGGCAGCAGCCACAGCAGCACCGGGACGTTGCGCTGCTCGTAGAGCACGTCGGCGGCCAGGACCAGGTCCCATGGCGCCTCGGCGAGCAGGCGCTTGGGCTGGTCGAAGGCGCGCACGGCCGCCTGGAGGGTCACGCCGTTGCGTTCGGCGTTGAGGGTGGCGAAGGCGATCGCCTCCGGCGACCGGTCGACGACCGTGACCGTGGCCCCGGCCCGGGCCGCGGTCACCCCGACCAGGCCGAGGCCGCAGCCCAGCTCCAGCACCCGCCGGCCGGCCAGCGGACGGGCGGCGATGGCCTGGGCCAGGGCGGTGCCGCTGGGCCAAAGCTGGGTCCAGAACGGCAGGCGGTCCTCGTCCGGGTCGTCCTCGGCCAGGAGCTCGTCCAGGACGGCGTCGCCGTCGCGGGGACGGAGCAGGCGCAGCGGCCGCCCGCCGACCACGACGGTCTCCTCCACCACATCCGACACCGCTCCCGCGGGCAGCCCGGGCGGCGCGGCCGGTGGGTGCAGCTGGCTGTCCATCTGCCCAAGCTACAGGACCCCGCCGCGGCACCGGACGCGGTGACCCGGGCCGGTCACTCATGGGGAGTATCCAGCGGGGCTGTACCGGTAGCGGAAGGTTGCCCAGCTGGGCGGGCTCAGGTCCCGACCAGCAGGGCGATGCCGCTCAGGGTGTAGAAGACCATGGTGGCAGCAGCAGGGTCTGGGCGCGCAGGGTATCGCGGCCCCGGAACAGGGCGATGGCGCGGTCGTGGCCGGCGACCACGCCCAGGATGTGGCCGAAGACGATGGCCCGACCTGGATCAGGGCGATGACCGAGGTGGAGATCAGCACCAGGTTCATCTTCCAGTCGGCGGTGCCGAACAGGTCCCAGCCCCGGTCGAAGGGGTCGGCGCCCAGGATGTAGCCCATCTGGCCCTGGAACAGCAGCAGGGAGAAGTAGTGGGCGATGGTGTAGCCGATCAGGATCGGGACCAGGGAGTGGACGAACCGCCGCTCCAGCCGGTCGTCGGCGTCGTCGCCGGGACGGGCGCGCCGGTACTGGCGGGCCGACCGGGTGGCGGCGGTGTAGGTCACGGCCACGGTCCCGACACAGGCAAGCAGCCCGGCCGTGCCCGCCACGATGCTGGCGGCGGGGTCGAGGTCCAGGGTCAGGTCGGTCCACCAGCGGGTGCGGCTGAGGCCGTCGAAGGCGGTGGAGCCGAGCAGGGTGCACACCACCGCGACCAGGCCCGGCTCCGGGCGCAGACCGGCCAGGCCGGTCAGGGGGTTGCGCAGGCCCAGGCGCCCGTCGCTGCGCCGGCCGAACGGGCACAGGTGGGCGACCAGGGTCGAGTAGACCTCGAAGGCGTCGCCGCGGGCGTACCAGTCCTGGCCGTAGCGGAAGGCGGCGGCCAGCTGCGCCCAGCCGTAGACGACGAAGAAGACCAGCAGGGTGTAGGGCTGGTCGCGGTAGGGATAGACCAGCTCCAGCCAGGCGAAGGCGGCCAGGCCGGCCACGGCCGGCCAGTAGCCCAGCCGCGGCGGCAGGGGGCGGGCGTGCCGCTGGTCAGCGTCGCCGGCCAGCCGGCTGAGCCCGGCCGAGATGGTCCGCAGCGGGTTGAGCAGCCGCCAGATCGGCCCCAGGAGCAGCGACGCCGGGACCAGCCCGACCCAGAACCAGACGTACAGCCAGGTCGGGGCCGGGTTGGCGCCGCTGTTGTTGGGGCCGAGGGCGGCCACGGCCACGGTGACCACGGCCAGCAGCAGCCCCAGCACCCGGAGCCCGGCCCGGGTCGCCCGGGCGTCGGCGAACCGCTGCACCCAGTCCGGCAACGGCCGTCCGTCGCGGGCGGCCGCCCCCTCCAGCCTTGGGGTGCGCCAGAACACCCCGAGCACGGTGAAGGAGACGAGCAGGGCCGCGGCCGCGCCGTACTGGGCCAGCCACAGGGGTACGGGAAGGTCGCTGCGACCCCCCAGGCCGTGGGCCAGGATCCGCCCCAGGGTCATTGGACCTGGAGCTCGAACAGCCTGAGGTGGGCCTGCTCGAGCTCGACCTCGAACACGCCGGGGGCGTCGGCGGTGCGGTCGATGACGGCCGGCCTGCCCGGGGCCACGTCGGCGCTGAGGTCGTAGCCGTGCAGGTGGACCTCTTCGGCACGGTCCGCCTGGACCCGGATGCGCACCTTCTGGCCGCGGTCGATCCGGACCCGCCGGCTGGCCGTCTCCACCTCGTCGCCGGTCACCGTGGCCTCGATGAGGACGCCCGAGAACCCGGCGGTGGTGGTCGTGGCCTGGGAGCCGGTGGAGGCGCCGGTGCTCGTCGAGGTGGTGGCCACGGTGGTCGCGGCCGCCTCCTGGTCGCCGTCGTCACCGCCGCAGCCGGCGACCAGGCAGCCGGCCACCATCCCCACCACAAGCCAGCGCACGCGGGGCAACCGGGCTCCTTGTCGTCGGCGGTGACACCTCGGGGTCCACAAAGGTAGCCGTCAGCGACCGACCTCGCGGAGCGCCGGGACCGCGGCGGCGAGCGTGGACAGCCCCTCGGCCGTCCATGGATGGGAGGAGATGACGACCATGTGCTCGATCCCGAGCGCGGCCGCAGCCACACTGCGGCGGACGAACTCCTCGGCGGGCTCGCCGACCTCCAGGCGGGTGCTCAGCGTCTTCTCGATCGCCTCATAGGGGCGGCCGAGCTCCTCACAGTGGCGGGCCAGAACCTCCAGCTTGTGCCGGACGGTGCGGCCGCCGTCGGGGATGTCGAACAGGTTGCAGGCGTCGGCGTACCGGGCCACCAGGCGCAGGGTCCTGCGCTCGCCGGCGCCGCCGATCAGGACCGGCGGGCGGGCATGGCCCGCCGGGCCGGGGCTGCCCTGGGGCCGTCCCAGCCGGTAGCGCCGTCCCTCGAACGGCGTCTCGTCCCCGGCCCACATGCGGTCGGCGATCTGGAGGGTCTCCTCGAGCCGTTCGAAGCGCTCAGCGGCCGGAGGGAACGGCAGCCCCATGGCGGCCGCCTCGTCGCGTTCATGGCCGGCCCCGATCCCCAGCCAGGCCCGCCCACCGGTCAGCACGTCCAGGGTGGTGACCGCCTTGACCAGCAGGGCCGGCGGCCGGAAGGTGACGCCGGTGACCATGGTGCCGAGCCGGACCCGCTCGGTCCGCGCGGCCAGGAACCCCAGGGTGGTGTAGGCCTCCAGCATCTCGGTGTCGTCGGGGGGCGCGGTCGGGTCGGCCTGGACGAGGTGGTCGGCCACCCAGACGGTGTCCAGGCCGGCCCGGTCGGCGGCCTCGACGACCCGGCCCAGGCTGGGGGCGAGGCCGTCGGGCCACGAGTAGTTGGTCAGGCTGATGCTGACGCGCATCGCTCCGCGCTCGCTGCTCAGGCTCGGCCGGCCGGGGGGCCCTGGAGGGGCCCGGCGTCGTTCCCCTGCTCGGCCGCGCTCCAGCGGTCCACCAGCGCGAGGATGTCGTTGGTTGCGGTCATGCCGCCTCCCTACGGTTACTGATGTCGCTCTAATTATAGAGTGAGTAGATGTTTAGTGCCACCTTGGATACGGGCCTGCTGGGTTCGGGGCGTAGGCTTCGCCCGACCTGCCGGGACCGATCGGAGGGATGAGCGCTGGAGGACGGGCGGATCGTGCTGCGCAACGCCGCCGTGCTCGACCCCGCGGCCGGCTCGCTGGCCGAGGGGCAGGCGGTGGTCGTGGAGGACGGCACGGTGGTGGAGGTTGGGGCGACCGGGGCCGTCCGGGCCGGGGACGCCACCGCCGTCGACGTCGGCGGCAGGACGGTCATGCCGGGGCTGATCGACGCCCACGTGCACGTGAACGCGGCCACCGCCGACCTGGGGGCGCTGGAGGAGTGGTCGCCGGCGTACGTCACGGCCAGGGCGGCCGGGATCCTGCGGGGCATGCTGGACCGGGGGTTCACGACCGTGCGGGACGTGGCCGGGGCCGACTACGGGATCGCCGCCGCCGTGTCCGAGGGGCTGCTGCCCGGCCCCCGGGTGGTGTTCGGCGGCAAGGCCCTGTCCCAGACCGGCGGGCACGGCGACTCCCGCAGGCCGGGCCGGGCGGTGCTCGACCAGCATCCCTGCTGCCCGACCCTCACCGTGGTCGCCGACGGCGTGGCCGAGGTCCGCCGGGCGGCCCGGGAGCAGCTGCGGCGCGGGGCCCACCACGTCAAGGTGATGCTGTCGGGCGGGGTCGCCTCCCCGACCGACCGGATCGACTCCACCCAGTACTCGATGGAGGAGCTGCGGGCGGTGGTGGAGGAGGCGCGGGCGGCCAACCGGTACGTCACCGGCCACGCCTACACCGCCGCCGCGGTCAACCGGGGGCTGGAGGCCGGGGTCGCCTGCATCGAGCACGGCAACCTGATGGACGGCTCCTCGGTCGAGCTGTTCCGGAGGACCGGCGCCTGGTACGTGCCCACCCTGGCCACCTACGCCGCCCTGGCTGAGGAGGGGCTGGAGCAGGGGATGCCCGCCGACCAGCACGCCAAGGTGTTCGAGGTGCTGGACGCGGGCCTGGGCGCCCTGGAGCTGGCCCACCGGGCCGGGCTGCCCATCGTCTACGGGACCGACCTGCTCGGCGGGATGCACCGCCGCCAGCTCACCGAGTTCACCCTCCGCGCCCAGGTCCAGCCGGCCGCCGACATCCTCCGCTCGGCGACCACGGTGGCCGCCCGCCTGCTGCGCCTCGAGGGCCGGGTCGGGGTGGTCGCCCCCGGCGCCTCGGCCGACCTGCTGGTCGTCGACGGCAACCCCCTGGAGCGCCTCGAGGTCCTCACCGACCCCGTCCGCCACCTCCGCCTGGTCATGCAGTCCGGCCGGGTCCACCGCAATGACCTCGGCTGAGCTGGCCCTAGTCGAACAGGGACGGCTGGGCGTCCTGGCCGCGGCCGGAGGCGGCCCAGCGGGCGGCGTGGAGGTCGACGGCGGTGCCGGAGGGGGCGAGGGGGGTGCCCTCGTCGCGGAGGAGGGCGAGCTGGCGGTCGAGCAGGTGGGGTGGGGGCGTACCGTCGGCCCGCAGGACCCGCCACCAGGGGACGTCGTGCTGCTCGCCGTGGCGGAGCAGGACCTGGCCGACGTCGCGGGCGGTCACCTCGGTCTCGGCCAGGGCGGCCACGTCGCCGTAGGTCAGCACCCGGCCCGAGGGAATGCTCCTGACCACGGCGAGCACCCTGGCCGCCATGTCGTCCACTAGCTCCCGCCCTTGGCCGCCCGCTTGGCTGCCTGCTTGAAGGCCCGGACCTCGGCCAGGGTCTCGGGGTCGGTCACGTCGGCGGCCGACCGCCGCGACCCGTCCTCGCCGTAGGGGCCGGCCACCTCCCGCCAGCCCTCGGGCCGGACCCCGAGCTGCTTGCCCAGCAGGGCGACGAAGATCCGCGCCTTCTGCTCGCCGAAGCCGGGCAGGGCCCGCAGGCGGGCCAGCAGCTCCTTGGCGGTGCCGGCGGTCTCCCAGAGGGCGGCCGCGTCCCCGCCGTACTGGTCGACAACCACCCGGCACAGCGCCTGGACCCGCTCGGCCATGGCCGCCGGGTAGCGGTGCAGGGCCGGCGGCCCGGCCATCAGCTTCACGAACGCCTCCGGCTCCCAGTCGGCGATCTCGGCCGCGTCCAGCGAGCTCCGCTCCATCCGCTGGGCCAGCCGCCAGGGCCCCCGGAAGGCCCACTCGAGCGGGAACTGCTGGTCGAGCAGCATGCCCATGAGCAGGGCCAGCGGGTTGCTGGCGAGCAGCGCGTCGGCGTCCGGGTCCTGGGCGAGCCGAAGGGTCGGTGGTGCCACGTCGTCCTCCCGGTGATGTCCTCCGCCGCCGAGGAGGTTACCGCACAGCCTCGCCGACCTGGCGGTCCTGGCGGGCCAGGGCGGTGGGGCGGTTGGCGCGGATCCAGGCGTCGATGTGGGCCCACCACTCGTACAGCCAGTCGACCTGGGCCTCGTGGCCGACGGGGACCTGGTCGGCCGGCACCCGCCACCAGCGGGCCTTGAGGACCTGCTCCATGGGCAGGGCCCGCCAGACGTCGCCCAGGGTGATGACGTGCTCAAGGCCGGTGTGGGCGACGAAGATCACGTCGGCGGTGGGGGCGGCCGCGATCGCGGCCAGGGCCCCGCCCGGCTTGGGCGGCAGCAGGTACTCCATGGCCCTGGCCTTGGCCGCCTCCTCGGCCAGGCGGCGCTCCTCCAGCAGCCGGATGGCCCGCAGCCGACGCCGTGGGGTGAAGTTGCCGCCCTCGGGGAAGATCACCAGCGCCCCGGTCGGGCCCAGGCCGGCGGCCAGCCGCTCGATCTCCCTGATGACCAGGTTGCCGGGGTCGCGCCGGGGCGGCACGAAGGCGTTGGGCAGGCGGTTGATGACCACGTCGAGGCCGGGGTCGAACTGGAGCGCGGCCTTCATCACGATCCTTGGCTTGCGCTGGTAGCGGCTGAGCAGCTGGTGGACGAGCAGGAACGAGTCGCCGGGGCCGGCGTGGCGGCTGAGCACGATCACCGGGTGGGTCAGGCGGGCCCTGGCCTCCTCGGGAGTCAGCTCGGGCTCCTCGATCTCGATGCGGACCCGGAAGGCGTGGGTGGCCACGTCGAACAGGGTCCGCAGGAACCAGCGCATCAGCGCGTAGTGGCGCTCCTGGTACTCCTCGGTGGCCAGCCGGCCGCCGAAGCCGCTGGCCACCCAGAGGGCCAGGCAGGCGAACAGGGCCACCGACTCCATGGCCAGCCAGACCAGCCCGAACCACAGCAGCCGCAGGGCCCGCCAGCGGCCGGGCAGCAGCGGCGAGGCGGCCGCCGCCAGGATGACCAGGAACGGCAGCCCGAGCAGCAGGGTGACGGTGATCACCAGCAGCAGCGGGGCCAGGACGAGCCGGCGCACGATCCGCGGCGGCAGCACGGTCAGCCGCTCCCTGTCGTCCGGGGGGAACGAGTGGATATCTCCCCACCGGGAGACCCCCCCGGAGTCCCCCGGACCCCCCCGGCCGGATCCCGGTCGTGAACCGCGGCCAGGTAGGCGGCCGAGGCCTCGTAGGCCCGCTTGATGTGCTCGTCGATCCGGGAGGTGTCGCGGTAGCGGAGCTGGGACAGGTCCACCCCGGGTGGGCTGTCGGCGCCGGCGGGCAGGACGTGGACCGTCACCCCGGCCGGGACCGCGGCCATGTCCTCGGTGAACCGGTAGCGGCGGGCGATCTCGAACGCCACCAGCCCGACCTCCCAGGGGCGGGTCGGCACCTGCAGGGGCCGCTCGATGCGGCCGACGTGGAGCACGTAGATGGTCCTGGCCCCGAGTTCGAGGGCCCGGCCCACGGGGATACTGTGGACCAGGCCGCCGTCGAAGAAGTGCTCGTCGCCCACCTCGACCGGGGGCAGCAGCCCGGGCACGGCCGCCGAGGCCAGCACCGCCGGGGCGATCGGCCCGTCGGTGAACCAGTGGGCGGCGGCCCGCTCGATGCTGGCGGCCACGCACTGGAAGGGCAGGGCCAGCTCCTCGATCCGCTGCACCGGCAGGACCTCCAGGAGCTGGCGCAGGGGCTCGTTGGGGTGCAGGTGGGTGCCGGAGCGGGCCAGGGTCCGGACCCGTCCGAACAGCGAGCCGCCGAACGCCTCGGCCGCCGCCCCCTCGCGCCACACCGCCGCCAGCTCGGGCACGGCCGCCCCCGGGTCCCGGTGGGCGGCCACGAACACCCCGTTCAGCGCCCCCACCGAGGTCCCGAGCACCAGGTCGGGCCGCACCCCGGCCTCGGCGAGCGCCTGGAGCATCCCCACCTCATGGGCCCCCAGCACCCCCCCACCCCCGAGCACGAAGGCCACCTCGTGCGCCCGGCCCGGCTCCCCCACCACCGTCCCTCCCTCCATGGCCCGATGATCCCACGGCGGCCCAGCCGGCAGCACGCACGCACCCTCACCACCGAAGGACGAGGGGCTAGGATGCGGGGGTATGGCGGACTCGGGAAGGTGGTGGGTCGTGCGGCGCTATCTGGTGGTTGCCAACCAGACGCTCGGGGGGGAGGAGCTCTGGGGCGCGATCCGGGAGCGGATGGCCGGGGGGGACTGCCACTTCCATCTGCTGGTGCCGGCCACGCCGGCCGGGCAGCTGGACCCGGGGGCCACGGCCGCGGCGGCCGAGGGGGGCCGGGGCGAGGGCGCCGGGCCCGAGGGGCTGGACCGCAGGACGGCCAGGCAGCTGCTGGAGGACGAGCTGGACGACGCCCACCCCAGGGACCTGGGCGAGGACCTGGGCCGGCGGCTGGCCAGGGACCGGCTGCGGCACCAGCTGGACGGGATGCGGGAGCTGGGGGCCAGCGTCAGCGGCGAGATCGGGGTGGCCGACCCGGTCGACGCGGTCAGGGTGGTCCTGCACCGCTGGGAGTTCGACGAGGTGATCGTGTCCACCCTGCCGGGGCGGCGCTCGCGCTGGCTGGCCGCCGACCTCCCGACCAGGATCCGCCGTGGGTTCAAGCTGTCGGTGACCCAGATCACCGGGATGCCCACGGCCACGCGCTGAACCACGACCAGGAGAGGACCGCATGGCAACCAGGACGGTCAACGGGGACCGGGCCAGGATCGGCGCCCGCACCTTGCGCAGGGACCGGTGGTGGCTGCAGCCGCTGGTCACGGTCACGGTGCTGGCCGGCTTCGTCATCTACGGCACCTGGGTCGCCTTCGCCAACCGCGACTACTTCGCCGACCCGTACCTGTCGCCCTTCTACTCGCCGTGCCTGGCCAAGAGCTGCGAGGAGCCGACCTGGGCGATCGTCGGCGGCTGGTGGCCGCTGTCCCCGGCCCTGCTGGTGCTGCCGTTCCCCCTCGGGTTCCGGCTGACCTGCTACTACTACCGCAAGGCCTACTACCGGTCGTTCTGGTGGGCCCCACCGGCCTGCGCCGTCCCCGACGCCCGGCCCCGCTACACCGGCGAGACCCGCTTCCCCCTCATCCTCCAGAACATCCACCGCTACTTCTTCTACCTGGCCCTGCCGTTCCCGATCATCCTGGGCTGGGACGCGATCCGCGCCTTCAGCTTCCCCGAGGGCCTCGGGATCGGCCTGGGCACGATCATCCTGCTGGTCAACGCCGCCTTCCTGGCCCTGTACACCCTCTCCTGCCACTCCTGCCGGCACCTCTGCGGAGGCAAGCTCAACACCTTCTCCAGGCACCCGGTGCGGTTCTGGATGTGGCAGAAGGTGTCGGCCCTCAACGCCCGCCACATGCCACTGGCCTGGATCAGCCTGGTCACCGTGGCCCTCGCCGACGTGTACGTCCGACTGGTCGCGACCGGCACCATCAGCGACCCGAGGTGGTTGTTCTAGA